>ENA-UOIY01000069-UOIY01000069.1-human-gut-metagenome-genome-assembly--contig:-P114-NODE-69-length-165491-cov-10.927102_pt1 | contig 165491 bp, 119 predicted proteins | sample MGYA00242335_ERZ723882 | MGnify/ENA metagenome assembly ERZ723882 | reverse complement strand
TTGTCAGTCGTTGAAGACAATCACAATACCGGCATCTTGCGAGACAATAGGTGACAATACATTCAGCCGCTGTTCCTCGCTCACGGATTTCTCTTGTGCAGGAGAGTCCGCTTTGACGAGTGTTGGCGCGGGTGCCTTTAAGTATTGCGGCGTTTTGCATCGGATAGATATGCAAGGTTGCAAGAAACTTGCTGCTGTTGGGTCAAAGGCATTTGATGGAGACGACCAGATTTATTCCTTCCAGATAGGGGCGGTTGTTCCTCCGACTTGCCCGACGGATGCCTTTGGCAATGTGGGCGAATACTCGGTTCTGAAAGTTCCCGCGGGTTCCGAGGAGACCTATAATGCGGCATCTGGCTGGGGTGACTTTTATAAGATAATCGCTGATGAATAGAGCTATGAAAGCAAAAAATGGCAAGAAGGCAAAGTCGGCCAAGGGAGCGAACTCATATCCAAAACAAGTGCTGGTAAAACAAATGAGCGGCTATAAGAATGTCTATATCATTGGCCACTATAAACCTGTGAAACATCTTTGCAGATATGTCCCTTTTATGCGTTTGAGGAAGGATGTTGATGCACAGACGCTGACATTCGTTTCTCCGAAATGTTGGACAGACCCGTTTGAGAATTTGTATTGGGGACGTGATTATGACGGATATAATAAACCATCGATAACGTGTTTGTGTGTGACGGAATATGACAATCATCACAGTGAGGATGCGATGTGGAAAAGTTTCTCCGATAGTTATGACAAGACAATTCGGGTAGTGTATAATAGCGATGAATTGTTCCGGCAATTGGATAAGTTTGCTGAAGAGCACTCTTGTAAAATCTATGTGTCAAAGATGGACTATTTATACACGCGGGCCAGTCTTATTAAATTGAAGCCATTGCGAGATTACCACGTGGTGCATATGGACGATGCGACATTGATAACGCTCATGTCCCTTAAGCGGAAAGCCTTTGAATACGAGAATGAGGTCAGGATATTTGTGGTAGGCTGCCCGACGAATGAATATAATCTTTTACGCGTTGGTGGGGTGCAATACGACAATGGTTTGATTTATATGATGACCATTGCTCCAATTAAACCGTTCGCATATAATGATCCAAGGCAGCAGTCATATTCTAAATATCAGAAATTGGAATATGGAATTTATCGGGATGAACTCAAGAAATTGATTCCGTCAGTGAGTGTTTCGAGATCATTGGTATATCAATTTAGGGAATCAGAGATAATGGAAAACGGGGACATTAATAAAATACTTTAAACCAATGAAGAAGATTACATTACTTGTTTGCGCTGTATTCGTCGCATTGTCTTGCTCGACTGCGGAGTCAATGTATGATGACACAAAACTGAAAGATAGCATCAGCGACCTTGAGGCTCGGGTCACGAAGTTGGAGACACTTTGTAACCAGATGAACTCTAACATCAGTGCGTTGCAGGCTGTGGTTGTCGCACTCCAGAACAAGGAGTATATCGAACGCATCAAGCCGCTGCCTGACAATCAGGGCTATTCTTTTTCTTTTTCGTCGGGAAGATTTGTGACGGTGTATAATGGTAAGGACGGCAAGAATGGAACTGACGGCGTGGACGGCAAGGACGGTGTGACTCCGGTAATCGGGGTTCGGCAAGATACAGACGGAGTATGGTACTGGACTCTCAATGGGGATTGGATTTATGCTGACGGCAAAAGGGTTAGGGCCGTCGGTAGTGACGGTGCTGACGGTAAGGATGGAGTTGATGGAACAGATGGCAAGCCTGGTTCTGATGGAAAGGATGGCGTGACTCCGAAGCTGAAGATAGAGGAGGGAATGTGGTATATGTCTTGCGATGATGGCGCATCATGGGAGCAGCTCGGCAAGGCCACCGGTGATGACGGCGCAGATGCCGGTATAATTTCGGTGACAGAGGATGGCGGCTATGTCCATTTCGGAATGTCGGACGGAACGGTGATAACAATCGCCAAGCGGATGCCGCTCACAATTTCATTCGACCGCGAGGATGTGGCGATAACGACCGGCGGCGCAAGCCGGACAATCGGTTACACTCTGACGGGAGCTTCAGAGAAGGTTGTCGTCAAGACCCTGACTCAAGACGGTTGGAAAGCTAAAGTCAATCAAAAGTCATCAGCGTCGGGCACTATAGAAATCACCGCTCCGAATCCGCTTGTAGAGAGTGAAATACTTGTTTTTGTGAGCGATGGTGGACAGACTGCCCTAGCTGCCATCAATTGTGTTAAGGCAACCATCGTCATCTCGCAGGAAAAATATGAGGTAGAAGCTGTCGGTGGCAACATAGACGTCACGGCTCAGACAAACACTGAATTTCAGGTTTCGATTCCGGATGGCGCAAAATCTTGGCTCAGCTATGTCCCTACGAAATCCATGGCGACGAAGACATTCAATCTTTCTGCAGTGGCAAACGACAATGCTTTCAGAAGAAACGCTGTCGTGTCCTTGACCGATGAATATGGTAATGTCATCCGCAGTTTCGTCGTTTCACAGGCCGGTGACATGAGCGGTCTCATTTCCATTCAGTGTGACGTCAAGGGTGACCTCCACTCGATTCTGGAGTCTTACGACAAGGAGAACATTGTCAAGATGAAGATTTCCGGAGTTCTCAATGACGTTGACTTTCTTGACATCTGCGAAATGAAGGCACTTAGGTATCTTGACATATCGGATGTTCTGGTGGATACGCTTCCGGATGGTTGTTTTTACTCTTCTGTATTAGCAAGTATCATGCTTCCCAAGACCTTGAAAATAATTCCCAATAGATGCTTCTATTCTGGCCACATATATGGAGATTTGGTTATCCCCGCTTCGTGCGAAATAATTGAAACGCTGGCATTCGGGAGTTGTAATCTTAATCGTGTTATATTTGAGCCGAACTCTCATTTGAAAACAATTCGCGGTGGCTACGACAGTTACACGACTGATGGTTATGGCGCATTTATAAATTCATCTATAGACTCTATCATGATACCGGCTTCTTGTGAAACAATTGAAGCAACAGCATTTAAGGGCTGCGTTAATTTAGAGGATGTATCCTTTGAATCTGGTTCTATGTTGCAAACAATAGCAGGTGGCTTTAACGCAATGTATGACTATGGCGCATTTGGAAATTGCAAGTCGTTGAAATCCATAACCATTCCTGCTCAATGTACGACAATAGGCGTGGCGGCATTCAAAAATTGCCAATCACTTGAAAGTGTTTTGTTTGAATCAGGGTCTCGGTTGACAACGATTGATGGCGCTTATTCAGATGATCATTATTATGGAGCATTCAGCGATTGTGCGTCTTTGAAGTCTATTACTATACCCGCGACTTGCCAAAGGATAGGGATAGCCGCGTTTAAAAACTGTAAGAACCTTGAGAATGTATCGTTTGCCTCCGGATCGCAGTTGTCGAAGATAAGTGGCGCATATTCCTGTGTGTCTTATTCTTATGTCTCTTGGTATCATGGGGCTTTCAGTAATTGTGAGTCGTTGAAATCCATTGTCATTCCTGCAAAATGTCGTGCAATAGGGGCGGCTGCATTTAAAAATTGCAAAGCTCTTGAAACAGTTGTATTTGAACCAGGTTCTCGGTTGCAGATAATAGAAGGCGGCTATACTCCAGAAGGAAAAGAGTATGCTTATTTTGGTGCTTTTAGTGATTGCATCTCATTGAAAGCTATTGCAATACCAGAGCCTTGCCAAACTATAGAAGCGACAGCATTCAAAAATTGCAAGGCTTTGAGAAATGTCGTATTTTCTCCTGAGTGCTGTTTAAATGGACTTGATGGAGGTTATAGCAAGGCTAACTCGGATACAAATGATTATTATGAACATGATAGCAGAGATTATCGTTATAGTAATGGCGCATTTGCAAATTGTAGCTCTCTATTGTCACTCACAATACCGGCTGCAGTAAAGACTATTTCCGAATCATGCTTTGTGAATTGTACATCATTGTCCAAAATCTCATTTGAAACGAGCTCTCATTTGGTCACTGTGAAGTCATCAGCTTTCAAAAACTGTGTTTTATTGCAGCGAGTTGATATGCAAAATTGTTGCAATGTAATGAGTATTGAGCGCGAAGCCTTCTATAGCCTCTCGATTAAGTTGTTTCAAATAGGAACTCGTGTGCCTCCAAAACTCGGCTGGCGAGCATTGGAGACGGCGTCATTTTCGGTTTTAAAAGTCCCTGCTGGTTCAGAGAGTGATTATCGCGCAGCATCGGAATGGGGTGATTTTTCATCAATAACAGCAATTGACTGACAAATTTGAAAGAATACGAGTGGAGTTTTGAAACGATAGTCGGAGAATATCAGAATAACGAAATGATACCAGTAGAAGTAAAGAACATCATTGAAGACTATATGAAATACTTTCAGTTGGGAAGTGGCTTTTCGGCAGGGGAAATTTATGCCTATGTGACGGCGTATTATGAACCGTTTCAACCTCCAGTCACTTCTCGGCAGATTAGAGATTGGCTTGATTATCAGTCTTTGCATCAAGATTCTGTGACAAAACACAACACACTCGGCCATGCAATATTCAATACAATATGAGACACATTTACTCCTCGTTATAATTATCGTAATGCTTTCGCGAAATGTTCAATGCGTGGCCTCCGAATGTTCAATAATGCGTGAAAATGTAGGGAGAAAAGAGGGATATTCCGCATGATTTCCTAATTTTGTCCCTACAAATCGCATTGTTATGGATAGGAAACAGGAATTGGAGGGGCTGTTGCAGCAATTCGGACAGCTTGGAATTGACAGACAGATAGACTACAACAAATTCTATCTATACTCAATCATTACACACTCCACTGCCATAGAGGGTTCGACTGTGACCGAGGTTGAAAACCAGATGCTTTTCGACCACGGAATCAGTGCGGGCGGTCATACGCTTATTGAACAGTACATGAACCTCGACCTTAAGGCTGCGTATGAAAGATGTATGGAATTGGCTGCGGCAGGAACCGACATCACTGTTGATGTGCTTAAAGAATTGTCTTCCATAACGATGAAAAGGACCGGGCAGTTGTATCGGACGGCATTGGGGGACTTCGATTCGTCAAAAGGCGACCTGCGTCTGCTCAATGTGACGGCTGGCTTTGGCGGGCGCTCTTACATGAGTTATAGCAAAGTCCCGGCAAAACTTCAGGATTTTTGCTGGTGGCTTAATGAAGAGAGAAAAAATGTAGGGAGAAAAACGGCCATTGACAAATATCTCTTGAGTTTTGACGCACACTACGACCTTGTGACAATACATCCGTGGGCCGATGGTAACGGCCGGATGGCGCGGCTGCTGATGAATATGATTCAGTTTGAATTCGGGCTGGTTCCGACGAAGATTCGAACTGAGGACAAGCCGAGGTATATAGAGGCTCTCGTCAGAACCCGTGAGCAGGACGACAAATCTATTTTCCGGGACTTCATGCTTGAAGTGATGATCGATAATCTGAAGGCTGACATAGAGGCATACTTCGAGTCCACCGGTGAAGTGTTTCCGGCAGTCAAAGGAAAAGAAAAAAGTAGGGAGAAAATCGTCAGATTGTTGGGAGAAAACCCGAACATGACCACGAACACGCTCGCTGAAGCCATCGGGATAAGTCCCAAGGGTGTCGAGCGGCATTTGGCCAATCTGAAAAGAGAAGGTGTCATAATCAGGGTCGGTCCTGACAAGGGCGGACATTGGGAGGTGGTGGAATAAGTGCAATTCAGTTCATCTGCCCGAGAATCCAGCGGCGGAAGAACGGGTCTTCGAGTTCGGGGCGGTCAGTGCGGATTACATAGCCGCGCTTCATTAGCCTCTGGACCGAGCTGTTGAAGGTGCTGGCGGGCATCAGGCGGCGGATGTCTTCTGTTTTACCTAGGCAGAGTGCCTGCAGAAGTTTCTTGTCCGTCAGGTTGAAGTTCAACCAAAGACGCTCGTAATCATAGTCGTGGGTGGTCACGATTCGTTCGATGGCTTTCTCTACAATATCCTGATTGACAGATTCATAGGCGGCAATCTCCCAGATTTGTGACGCAAGTTGCTGCGTGTAGTATGGATGGCATAGTGTGAATGACAGTATGGCCTCTGCGGCTTTGGCGGCATTGTTCTCCATTACCGGCGTAAGCCTGTCACTGACATATTCGAAAAAATCATCGTACGGAATCTTTTTCAGATACATAAGTTTGCCGAAATGATAGAACGGAGACTTCTTCCTCTCAAATATGTCCGTCATCATCGATTCCTGGCTTCCGAGGAATATGTAGTTGACATTTTCCTGCACCTGCATCATTGCACGCAGTTTCTTGTCAATTCCCCTGTCGAGTTCCAAAATCTCCTGAAATTCATCGAGAACGATGATAATCCTGTCCTTTTCTGCCCCTAATTTGTTGATGAGTTCCATCACGTCCTCAAGTACAGTCGTATCATCGGTCGCAATCGGGAACGACAGGTCTATCGCATCGGTAAGAGGATTCGTCGAGATTGTCGGTATAAACCTGAAATGTGTCATCCAATGTTTAAGCCGTTCGATGGGGAAAAGCTTGAACACGCCCTTCAAGAGCATAGACGCGAGTTCCTCTATCCCGGTAATCTGTTGCAGATTGATGAATACGGCCGGCCGGTCAAGTCCGTTTACAGCCTTCTTGACGAGACTTGACTTCCCGAATCGCCTTGGGCTAATGAGCACCAGATGGTTCGGTCCCAGCATCGTTCGCCTTATTTCTTCCAGTTCCACTGTCCGGTCCGTGAAGTACTCATTCCCTACAATTGTTCCGAATTTGAATGGATTATTCATTCTTTAAATCCTGATATGTTGCTTATATTAAATCAGTTATGTTATAACGAAATTTTTCGTATTGAAATTTTTCGTATAATCTTTGCGAAAATTTTCGTAAAGATAGTTTTTTATTTGATAATCAACAAGAAATCTCGCAAAACCATACAGACTATGGTATGGCAAAATGGCAACTGTTTCCCCAAAAACAGGAAACTTTTTGAAAATATTTCCTATTTTTGGGGAAACGTTATTATATTTGCAGCAATAAACAGATAGGGAAATGGACAAGAATGCTTTCAAGTCGCTCATTGCGTTGCGTCAGTCGGAGATTCCGTTTGATGTATTTCCTCGGGATTCTGAATTGCCGCTGGATAGGGGAAAGATAATAACTGTGCCGGGAGTTAGACGGTGCGGAAAATCGTCTATGATGATGTTGGCAATCAATGCGCTGGTGGAAAAACAGAGTTTTGACAAGAGACGTGTCCTTTGGATAGGGTTTGACGATGAACGCCTGCGGGTAATGACTTCTGACCAGCTTAATCTGATTGTGGATGCCTATATGGAAATGTTTCCGGACATTCCGATTAAAGATGCTTATTTGTTTTTTGACGAGATACAACTTGTTCCCGGCTGGGAATATTTCGTGATGCGGCTTTACAAGAATTATTGCCGGAACATCTACATAAGTGGCAGTAACGCCACTATGTTGTCTTCAGAACTTAAGTCCGTGCTCCGGGGCTGGCCTCTTGAGTATGAGGCGTGGCCTCTTTCCTTTCGCGAATATTGCAGGTTTAAGGGCGTGGATGTGGGAAGTTATCTTGAACAGGACACTGCGATGGTGCGAAATTCCTTCCAGGATTACAACCGCTATGGCGCTTTTCCCGAAGTTGTGTTGACAAAAAATCGTTCGGAGCAGACAAAACTTTTACAGGGCTATTTTGACACGATGCTCCTCAACGACTTGGCGGAACACTACCACATATCGAATATTCCGGTGCTCCGATATTTTTTGAAACGGATAATGTCCAACCTTTCGAAGCCTACTTCCATACTTGCGATATACAATGACATAAAGTCTCAAGGACTGAAAATATCAAAGGACGACCTGTATCAGTGGGCGGATTATGCCTGCTCGATTTTTATGTTTGTACGTGTCCCGAAATACGAGCGATCGTTGGCCAAGGAGCAGAGGTCTCAATGCAAATATTATTGTATAGACAACGGGTTGCGAAGCTCGGTGCTTCTGCCTCAGAGTGGGGATGACGGTAAGTTATTGGAGAACACTGTCTTGTTGCATCTGAGAAGAACGATGCAACCATTCGAAAAAGTTTCGTATTATCTCGGGAAAACGGAATGCGACTTTGTTTTGCAAAGGGAAGATGCGGTTTCTGAGTTGTTACAAGTCTGCTGGAGCATATCTTCTACGGAAACAAGAAATCGTGAAATAGCCGGTCTTCTGGAAGCTTCTGAGGTGACAGGCTGTGATAACCTGACAATCGTTACAAACGATGAGGAATCAGAAATACTTGATGGCGAAAAAATAATTAGAGTCGTTCCTGCTTGGAAACTGCTTCTTAAATAAAACACTCTTTCGCGAAATGTTCGATGTCTGGCTTCCAAATGTTCAGTAAAGCATAAAAGTAGGGAGAAAAGTTGGTAATTGCTTATAATTTTCTAATTTTGTCCCCACAAATCGCATCGTTATGGATAGGAAACAAGAATTGGAGAGGCTGTTGCAGCAATTCGGACAACTTGGGATTGATCGGCAGATAGATTATAACAAATTCTATCTGTACTCAATCATTACTCACTCCACTGCCATAGAAGGCTCGACCGTGACCGAGATTGAAAACCAAATGCTTTTCGACCACGGAATCAGTGCGGGAGGTCATACGCTTATTGAACAGTACATGAACCTCGATCTCAAGGCGGCGTATGAAAGATGTATGGAATTGGCTGAAGCAGGAACCGATATCACGGTTGAGGTGCTTAAAGAATTGTCTTCCATAGTGATGAAAAGGACCGGACAGTTGTATCGGACGGCATTGGGGGATTTTGACTCGTCAAAGGGAGACCTTCGCCTCCTTAATGTGACGGCTGGTTTCGGTGGACGCTCCTATATGAGTTATGACAAAGTGCCGGTAAAATTGCAGGAATTCTGCCAGTGGCTTAATAAAGAGAGGAAAAAAGTAGGGAGAAAAACAGCCATCGACAAATATATGCTGAGTTTTGACGCTCACTATGAACTTGTCACTATACATCCTTGGGCAGATGGCAACGGAAGGATGGCGCGGCTGCTGATGAATATGATTCAGTTTGAATTCGGGCTGGTTCCGGCGAAGATTCGAACTGAAGACAAGCCGAGGTATATAGAGGCTCTCGTCAGAACCCGTGAGCAGGATGACAAATCTATTTTCCGGGACTTTATGCTTGAGGTTATGATTAAGAACCTGGAGGCTGACATAGAGGCGTACGTAGAGTCTACCGGTGAGGTCCTTCCGGTAGGCAATAGGAAAGAAAAAAGTAGGGAGAAAATAGTTAGATTGTTGGGAGAAAACCCGAAAATGACCACAAATACACTCGCTGAAGCCATCGGAATAAGCCCAAAAGCTGTAGAGAGGCATTTGGCCAGTCTTAAAAAAGAAGGGCTCATAATCAGGGTCGGTCCTGACAAGGGCGGGCACTGGGAAGTGGTGGGGTAGTTGTTTGTTGCGATAAACAGATTTTAGAACGAGAACTTGTACCCGACGCAGAGTGGAAACTCGTGCTTCGTCTTCCAGTAGAGGCTCTTGAGAACCGTGCCTTCCTTGTTCGTGTCAATTTCGAGGCTGTGAACCCAATTGTACATCAGAGTGAACTCGATGCAGTGTGCTCTGGTGATGTTCCAGTCGAAGCCGGCGGCAGTGCGCACGCGGTTGAGGTAGGCGTGGTTGTAGCCGAGGAACTTGTAGTCCGTGTAGGCAGCCGAGGTCTCGCTCCAGGTTGCAGAACATTTCGGGGCGTTGAAGATGTTGCGCAGTTCGATATAGGCAAACGGTTCTATCGGCCTGAATCCCTGCCACTTGACCGTGAAGCGGGTTTTCAGTTGGAGCGCATTCGGTACGTTCTGGAATCTGTTCATATCGTATGCGTTGTGCGTGAGCTGAAGTTTCTCGCGGAGGGAGAACTTCCAGTTTCCGGTGTCATATTGTCCGGTCAGGTTGAGGGAGAAGCGGTGGCGTGGTTTGAAGGCATTCGTCGAATTGAAGTGGCCTATGAAGATGTATTCTCCACCGATTTTGAAATAGTTGCAGACCTTGTATTCTATTCCGACAGATGCCTGATGCCTTTCGATTCCCGAGAGCGAATTTTTCGTTCTGAGTTCATAACCTCCACTCAGATGCAGTCCCTTTCGGATTTTCCAATCCACTTCTGCCGAGCCTCTCATACTCACTCCCAGACCTTGGGCTGACAGATTCATACCTCTTAAGCAAAGCGCCATCACGACAAGGACAGCAACTTTTGCCGCCTTGAGAAAATATCCGTTTGTTTTCATACCTTATAAGACGATTATGTTCAGAAAATGTTATGCGTTGTATGTTTTTCGGCGATATATGTCTTTGAGATGATTATTAAAACTCCTGATTTTCAACGAATTGCTTGTTTCGTACAATTTCGTCCATAGTGGATGTCGATTTTCCGTCGTTTTCGTAATAGATTTTGATATATGCCGAATCCTTCAAAAAGTCGATATTTCCGATTTCAACGTCAGTCGGTCGTACGCCGCAACGTTTTTCGATGTCAGCGATGAGTTCGTCACGACGGGATGGGACGATGAGGTCGATGCGGTCGTAGAGGATGATTTTTGACGAGTTGCGCTTCAGTTTGCTGCTGCTTTCGAGAATCCATATCAGTATGATTGACAAGAGATTGGCAGAAACTGCGATTGCGAGGTCACCCCATCCGAGGGCATAATGTGCGGAAACCTCACCGACATTCTCCACTTTGAACAGGGGTGTGAGCCCGTTGACGGCGGAAAGGGCGATGATGATGAAAAGATAGGTCATTTCCCTGATTGGAACAGTCTCCGTGCGGTAGCGGATGACGCCGAAAATCGCAAACAGACCGAGCGTCAGGCCCACTCCCACATCGACCCTGCCCATTGCGTAGAGCAACAGCAGCATTGCCGAAGAAAATGTCAGGAAAGTGAAGACATAGTCTTTGCGACGGCTCTTCGGGTAGTAGAAAAAATGCACGAGAATCCCGCAGACAAGAAGGTTGAGGAAAAACCGGATTGCCAGTTCTCCCAGGCTCTGAGCCGTGCTCATCGTCGGGTCCAAAATGCTCTGGATGTCGAGAAGGTCGCCGTCTTCCAAGGTTGCGGCGCTTGTTTGAAGCAGATGTATCATATTTTTTTACTTTCTTTTCGGACTTATTATCGTGTTAATGGGCTTATTATCGTGTTAGTGGGCTTATTATCGTGTTTGTTGGCTCTTTTTTACAAAACTGTCTTTGCCGGAGCTGCAGTCCTGTTGATTTTCTCAATCAGTCTCAACTTAGTCTTGAAACGTCCGGGGTGGACAGAGGGAGCTGTGGAGACTATTCCGATGCAGTATTTGCTCACCCGGACCGGCTTCACCCTGTGACGCAGAAGTATGTCCTGCATTTCGCTGTGCAGCCGCCCGTCCTGTTTGAGTTCGATGATTACCGCCTTTCCAAGTCCACCGCTTTCCCCCGTGCGCAGGTTTCTGAACCTGACATCGCAATCAATCGTCAGCCTCTCGCTCAATCCTTTGTTTACCAGCGTGATGCGACTGAAAGATGTCTCAAGCGACGGCCCGATGTCTTCAGCCCTATAATCCGAATGTCCCTTCAGCCATAGTCCCAACTTCCCGTTGCTGCGAAAATCCTCAAAACAATCCGATGGGGCTTCCGTTCTTTTCTTTTTGGTCCGTCCGTGATTGTTTTTTCGCTTCACCTCCAGAAAACACTGTCCGGAATCCTTGTAAATCCTTGTCCGAACTTTCTGTCTCACGGTTTTCCCGCGCCGGTGTTCGGTGAACATCCGAAGTCCGGGTGTGTCGAAATAGACGCTGTCGTAGCCGTGAAGCCTCTCTCCGCAGTTTTCAAAGATCCTGTAGCCTTGTGCGGCCGCATCCTTGAGAATTTCTGTAAGCGTTTTTCTGTCAGTGAGATACTTTTTGTCGATGCGGTTCATCAGTTTAATCCCATCCATCTCCGCCAGACTAATCGGAGCAAAGTATGCGAGAGCCCCGGAGTTGACACAATCCGCCTCAGCCTTGCGTTTGAAAGGCTGGGCTTCCTGTTCATTTTTCCTCTCCGGCGATATATTCATAAACTTTATATCTCTTCAATTTCCCTTTGGCGTTGTAAATATACTCAATTTTCCGTCGTCCGAATTCGTCATATTCATATTTGCGGATATTGTCAAGTCTGTTCGCACTATTATAGACGAGTTCGCGTGCCACCTTTCCATTCGGACCGTGCTCATATTTCTTTCTCCATTTCTGTCCTTTGGAATCATACTCGATTTCTTCGATTTTCTTGCCTATTTCGTTGTAAATCGTCAAATGATCGAGAATTTTATGGTTCGTCACCGCATCGACCTTCCATTCCTTTAAGGTCATATTGTTTTTCGATGGCTTCGTCACCATGTCCTGCGCCGTCAGTGAAAACCCTCCACAAAGGGCGAAAATGAAAAATGTGAGTAAAAATTTCCTGTTCATATATATCTGTACTTTAATTCTCATATAAAGATAAGATGCGTTTGCCGTCCGTTATGTGACATCGTTCCCTTCGACAGAAACAATTCCGGGTCCACCCTCGTTCGACGGGTCGTCTGCAATCAAAACAATGGACGGACTAAAAGTCCCGGAGGGATCGCGCCGGGGCGCGAAATACCCCTAATAGGGGTCGCAGACATTAGTCTGCGGGGGTTAGGAAGCATAAGCACGAAAAAGGAGGGCAAATCACCCTCCTTTTTCGTGCTTCGGACGGGAATCGAACCCGTACGGACATTTCTGCCCACGGGATTTTAAGTCCCGCGTGTCTACCTATTCCACCACCAAAGCTGCCGTTGCAGGCGTTTCGAAGACCATACCGGTCATTCCGACCCGTTTGCAAGATTGCAAAGATAGTAAATATATTTGTAAAAACGGGAAAGAGGTTTTAAATTAGCAGGATTGAGCGGGGCAGAGTCTTTTGGCTGCCGCCGGATAATAAAAAGGTTATGTTTTGAAAAATTGAATGTATATGGGACTTTTAAGCAATAAGGTGGCTCTGATTACAGGAGCCGCAAAGGGAATCGGAAAGGCCGTGGCTCTGAAATTTGCCTCCGAAGGCGCTGACATAGCGTTCACTGACCTTGTAATCAATGAAACGGTGGAGCAGACTGTTGCAGAGCTTGAGGCTTTCGGAGGAAAGGTGAAGGTCTACGCCTCAAATGCTGCTGATTTTGAGCAGGCGCACGAGATTGTCAGGCAGGTTCAGGCTGATTTCGGACGGATTGACATTTTGGTGAACAACGCCGGCATTACCAAAGACGGACTTATGCTCCGGATGACTGAGGCTCAATGGGATGCTGTCTTGACAGTGAACCTCAAATCCGCATTTAACTACATCCACGCCTGCGCTCCGATTATGATGGCCCAGCGTGGGGGCAGCATCATAAATATGTCTTCGGTTGTCGGGGAGGCAGGAAATGCCGGACAGTGCAACTACTCCGCATCAAAGGCGGGTATGATTGGGCTTGCCAAGTCGATTGCCAAGGAAATGGGGCCTCGTGGAATCAGGGCCAACTGCATCGCTCCCGGGTTCATCATTTCTGATATGACGGCTGCTATGCCGGAGGATGTGCGCAAGGCTTGGGAAAAGACGATTCCGCTGCGTCGCGGCGGCACTCCGGAGGAGGTGGCTAAGGTGGCGCTGTTCTTGGCTAGCGATTTGTCTTCTTATGTTAGTGGGCAGGTTATAGACGTCTGCGGAGCAATGCACTGTTAGTGGTTTGAGTTTCTTTTGGGGCTATATTTGTCCTCTCATCGGTCGTGTACGCCCGGTACACTCCCTCTTCGAGGGCAAATCTATCCTCCAAAATAAATCTCAAACCTCCCTGGTGGGGATATGGAGGGTTTTATTGCGTTTCCGGTCTTATACGCCCGGTATGCTCCCTCTTCGAGGGCAAATCTATCCTCCAAAATAAATCTCAAACCTCCCTGGTGGGGATATGGAGGGTTTCTCCTGGTGGGGTGCGGGGATATATCGTAGTTTAGTCGTGTACCTATGGTACACTCCTTAGGATGGTTATGGATTGGGGATGCGAAAAATTGTGGACGGCGGTGGCGGATTTGTTCTTGCCACGGCTTTGTTGCGTTTGCGGAGCCGGTTTGGGGCGACACGAACGTTATATCTGTCTGAATTGCCTGGCGGATATGCCCCTTACTCATAGCTGGTCTCTTGTCCGCAATCCTATGGCGGAACATTTCAACGCTCTGATTGAGAGAATGGAAAATGAGAATCCCGAGTTTGACTTTTGCGAGGAGAGCTTGTCCGAAGGGCTGTCAGAAAGGGAGACCGGACAAAATACTTTCTATTCACCCGAGCCAAAATCTTGTTATGAACATTATGTCTATGCCGCAGCCCTTTTCAATTTTGTGAAGGACGGCGGATACAGGAATATAACATATCGCCTGAAATATTCCCGTGACATCAGAGAGGGGCGTTTTTTCGCGGCGATGCTCGGTGAGCGGGTTGCTGCTGCGGAATGGCTTTCGGATGTCGATACAGTAGTTCCTGTTCCGCTTCATTGGACGAGGCGGTTACGGAGAGGGTATAATCAGGCGGAGGTTATTGCTTCTGAAGTAGCAAAGGCGCTCGGGGCGCGTTTGAGAACGGATATTCTGAAGCGGCGGCGACGCACATCGACTCAAACAAAACTCGGCATCGAGGAAAAGGCACGCAATGTCAGCGGTGCGTTTGCGGTCAGCCGGAAGTTTCGCAGGCGTTTTCATAATCCAGAAATCCTTAACAGCGCATCGTCGAACGGAGCCTCTGAAGAACGGAACTCTATGAACATCAGGCACATACTTCTCGTTGACGATGTCTTCACCACCGGCTCCACCCTCTACAATTGCTGGCGTCCGCTCCACGATTTCTTCGGTCCGCAAGTCCGCATCAGCATCGCCACTCTCGGCGTCGTATAATTCAACTGTCCAGTCAGTCTGCTTTCACGCAACGCAGGGACCCATAAAACTCCGTATCGTGGAGTGCGGGCTTAGTGCCGGAGAATTTGAGGTACTGAAAATATATGACATGCACATTACCCGCCTTGTCCTTTTCTCCGCAGATGTAATGGCCACCCTCAGAAAATTCCATGATCTCTCCGTCAGCGCCTTGCCTGTATCCTCTGGCCGGCAGGAATATCCGTGTCGCCTGTGTGCTGTATGTTTCCTCGCCGGAAAACCAGCGTCCCCTGATGCCATCGACTTCCTCAAAATCGGAGTAGCGCGTGCACAACCGGCTCATTTCGGCCCGTGTCGGCGCCCGCCATCCGTCAGGGCAGGCCGTTAGAGCCTCGTCGTAGTTGTAGAGTTTGCCGTAAGGGTTTGACTCGTCTATTCCGCAGTTCTGCTTCGCCCATTTTGTCTCGGCAATTATCATATATTCGGAATCTGTGCCCTGCACGACCTTCAAGCACGCGTTGTCGGCGCCGGGGTATTTCAGGACAATATCGAAGCTCCTCTCCTCTTCCGAAAGGTTACGTTCCACGGAAAGGTACAGCCCTTTTCCTGTGTTGTGGAATTTTAGCCATTCCGGAGCTGTGTTTCCGGAGGCATCCGGAGTCGCTTCGGGCACAGGCTCCGTGACTTCGTAGGCGACCATAAGGCTTTGCTTCTGATTGTCGAAATTCACGGTCGGGTTGTCAAGCTTGATAACGGCCTTGCGATAGTCCTGCCTTATGACGACCGTTCTCTGCTTTTCGCCTCCGTAAGTGAGGGTGATTCGTGCCTCCCTTGGCTCCGTTCGGCTGAAGTTCTCCATAACCGAGACCATCGCCTTGGTCCTGTTGTAGCTATTGATAGTCAGCCATGGGGTCTCGGTCGTCACGATGAGCTTTTCTCCCGGGACATAATTGCGTATGTCGTAGCCGATTTCTATTTTTCCGCCCTCGTAACCTATGTTGAATGTTTCCGATGTCAGCGCAAACTCGGGGGATTGTTTTCCGCATGAGACAGCGGCGGCTGCGATGAGGCCTATGATTATAAAATGTATTCTTTTCATTATCTTGATGCAAATTATGTTGACTGTTTTTGGGTGGGGTGGCTGCGTTTCTGTCTATTGATTCATTACGCAGCGCAGAGAACCCATATAGGCGAGGTTATTATATTCCGTACGTATATCTATGAAATACTTTTTCTCGAAGCATGCCACTATGGAAGAATTGTTGTTGTACCCTCCGCGCGACCCGCTTATGTAGCAGCCTCGCTCCTCAAAGTAGCGCAGTTCGCCGTCTTTTTTGCATCCTCCGGCCGGAAAGAATACCGCCGGTACATCTTCGGAATATGGCTTTGAGCCGGAAAACCATACGCCCTGCAGACCGTCCACCGTCGTCCAGTCCGATGTGTGCTTGTAGAGAGCTTCCAGCTCGCTCCTTGTCGGCGCGCGCCAGCCTTCGGGGCAGGAGAAGATGGTCATTTCGTGGCTGTATAGCTTTCCGTATGGGTTTTCTTCGTCTGTCCCGACATTCTGCGTGGCCCATTTAACCCCGTCTATGAACTCGTAGTACGATTTGCTTTCTTGAACGAGTGTGAACTCCGTGTCCTCCGCTCCGGGATATTCCAAAATGACGGTGAATTTTCTGTCCTCCCCGGACGTGTTCTCCGTCACCGAGATGTCGAGGTTGTTCTCGAAGTCGTTGCCCGAGACGGCGATTTTAATCCATTCCGGGATTTCCATATCCTTGACCGTTGGCCAGCGTCCAGTCAGATGATTGCGGATTTCAAAAGGTATAGACACATTCTGAGCGTGCTGATCTATTGTCGCCTTTATGCTCTGAAACACGACAGCAGCGTGGAGGTAATCTTGTTTCAGGAGAAAGAGCTTCTGCACTTTGTCTCCATAGCTCAGCGTCAGACGGGCCTCACGCGCTTTCCATCTCACTGTATTTTCAGTGACCGAAACTGTGGTCCCGTCCATCCTGATTTCCTTTACCGAAACCCAGTCGGCGTCGCTCGTGACGGAAATTTCCGCATCGTCTGCCGGATTGAGGATGTCGTAGCTGAATTCAATCTCCTGCGCGGCGTAGTCGATACTGAACGCCTCTGTCATCAGCATAATGTCCGGATCTCCGGTTTCTTTCGTGCATGATAGTGCCGCTAATATGGTTGGGATGACGAGAAATAATTTTTTCATTGCTTTGTTTTTCTAAAATATTTTTCTGACCCCCAAAAGTAGTCTACACATTTGTTTAACCTACTATTTTTGATGAAAAATACTTTATGGACGACATTGCGCGTATGCAATCGTCTTCTACCAGAAAAAACTCGTGCCGAAGGCGAGGAGCAAAGAGTGGTTGACGGGCAGCATGAGGTTGTATTCGGCGTGAAGTTTCACTCGGAAATTAGTGCCGAGCCTCAGGCCGAAGGAGCCGCCGCAGAGAAACTCGCCATAACCCTTGCTTACAATGTCTTTCATTGCTTGAGGACAACTCGGGCTGCGGTAGCCGCCGCCGAGCATCGCATTTGCCTCAACGTAGAGAATTTTGGCAAAAGGCCAGTTGAAAACGGCACCGGCAAGATAGTCGTAGAAATTGCTTGTGAGTCCGAGTTCTGACGCGGTGTAGGAGTCCGTATCGCGGTCGCGCAGTGAATTGATGCCGAGGCGGATGCTGGCGGAGACTCTGGGATGGACCGGGATGTCCGCCTGAATTGCCGCGAGACCGCCGGAGAGACGACCTCGGCTTCCTATCCCGTAGCGGTGGCCATAGAGTGAGGACAATGAATAGTAAGTCAGCGACTTGTCTTCATCGAAGACGAGCGGCTCCCACCATTCAGAGATGTTTCTCTTTTTGAATATGGCGTCGTTGATAAGATAGCCCAGTTCAACCGCCCCGACCCCTATGATCGCTCCTCCAATTATGTCCGTGTGCCAGTGCCTGTGGTTCATTATTCTTGACGCTCCTGTTATGGTGGCGGCGGCATAGCCCGCAAAACTTATCCACGGAGACCGCCATCCATATTCCTTGTGAAGCATCGTCGCGCACATAAATGCGGTTGCCGTGTGTCCGGAAGGGAAAGAATTGCGTGTGCTTTCATCGGGGCGTAGCCTGCGTACGCTGTATTTTATCCCATTGACGGTAGCTGCCATTATTCCTGCTGAAAATGCGTCTGCGCTCAACAGTTCCGCCCATGTCCTTGTGCGTCCCTCTACGCCGCAGGCACGCATGACAATCATCGCAGCGGCAGGAGAGAACTGAAGATAGTCGTCATATTTGTAGCGGAAGTGGGGTATGTCGTTCAGCCTTATTGCGCGTATGTCGTTATCCCAGTCAATCTTAGACCCGATAATCTGCGCTGACACGGAAAATATGCCCCCCCCGATGAGGAAAAACAGAATCAGTGCGATTAGCTTTTTCATATTCCAAAGTCTAAAAATATTTTCTTTCATTCTTGTCCAAAGCCATGAAGATGAAGAACATCAGCGAGAATGACAGCAGTGACGAGCCTCCGTAGCTTATGAACGGAAGCGGGATTCCGATGACCGGCATGAGACCTATCGTCATCCCTATGTTGATGAACAGATGCATGAATATGCACGACGCGAAACAATATCCGTAGATTCGTGTGAACGCCTCGCGGCTGTGTTCGGAATCGATGATGATGCGGCAGATGAGGAATGCGTAAATCAGAATCACCGCAGCAGAGCCGAGAAATCCCCATTCTTCGCCGATTGTACAGAATATGAAGTCCGTACTTTGCTCCGGGACAAATCCGAATGTGGTCTGGGTGCCTTGGAGGTAGCCTTTTCCGGCAAATCCTCCCGAACCTATGGCAATCATCGACTGGTTCACGTTGTAACCCACACCTGCGGGGTCGTCTTTCATTCCGAGAAGCACTTCTATTCGGCTGCGTTGGTGCTCCTGGAGTATATTGTCGAATATAAAGTCCACCGAATAGGTGAATCCGATTCCGACGGCAAGGGCTGCGATGGCGACGTATGTGTAGAGGTGCCGGTTGCGGAATGCCGAACGCAGAACAAACGGGAGCGCGACGACGATGGTGAGGAAAAGGATATATTCCGGTTTTATTTTCATAAAGAATGATTCCGGATTGTCGATGGCTTCGGCGATTTTTCCGAGGATTGCAGGAATGAAGGCATATAGGACAGTGACTGGAATGCCTATGAGCAGCAATGGTTTAATCTTCCCGTTACTCAGGCATACATAAGCCGTGACTACAACTGTGAGGGCGAGCATTGCGGCGTAGGGGCTGACGGTGAGTGTGAGAATAAACACGAGTATCGCCATAGCCGCGGTGACGATGAACCAGCCTGAAAGGCCTTCGCGGTAGAGCATAAATATGAATCCGCAGTAGACAAGTGCAGACCCGGTCTCTTTCTGGGCGACAATTGTAAGCATCGGCACGAGTATGATGACTGCCGTCAGCAGAAAGTCCTTTGTTTTATTGATGCGGTAGTCCACCTGACTCATAAGTGTCGCAAGCATCAGTGATGTGGTGGTCTTCGACAGCTCCGCCGGCTGGAAACTGATTGGTCCGAGAGTGAACCACGAATGTGAGCCCTTGACATCGCGGCTTAGGAATATCACCGCAACGAGCAACAGCATCATAATAATATATAGCGGCAGTGAAAAGCCTTCATATATTCTCGGCGGAATCACGAACAGCACAAGTGCTCCAACTCCGAGCGAAATCAGCAGCCAGATGAACTGTTTCCCGCTCCGGAGCGACGGGTCGAAGATGTTTCCTCCGTCAACCGAATGGACAGAAGCGTAGATGTTGAGTATGCCGATGAGAACGAGCACAAGATAGCAGCCCAGAAGCCACCAGTCGATGGTCTTGGCAAAACTGCGACGGTTTGTCCTTGTGTCGTATAGTCCCATAATCTTATTTGTCTTTTTTTACTTTGTGCATCAAATCCCCGTTGAGCACCCTCTGCTCCAGCGGCTTACGTGCGTCCGAAATGTCCCCGTTGAGGTATTTCTCCACCAGGAGCGAGGCAATCGGCGCCGCCCAAGTTGCTCCGAATCCGCCGTTCTCCACATACGCTGCCACAGCAATCTTCGGATTGTCTTTTGGGGCGAAGCAGATGAAGACCGAATTGTCGTCTCCGCGTGGGTTCTGCGCTGTTCCTGTCTTTCCGCAGATGTCAAGCCCCGGCACCGCAGCCACGCTTGCCGTACCGCCTGAACCATATCCGCTGTTCACCGCACGGTACATTCCGTTAATGACTTTCGGAAAATGCACTGTGTCGACTTTCGTGTAGTGGCGTTTGCGGTATTTGTCGTCAATCCTGTAGCTTTCAGAGTCCTTGATGATGTGCGGAATGTAGTAATATCCCCGATTTGCCACTGTCGCACAGAGGTTCGCCAAGTGCAGCGGAGTGCAGCCGAGTTCACCCTGCCCGATGGAAAGTGATATGACTGTCAGGGACTTCCATCCTCCCTTGTGGTAGCGCTTGTCGTAGTATTTCGAGTCCGGCACGAAACCTCCGAGTTCGGACGGAAAATCGCTTCCGAGTTTTTGGCCGAACCCGAAGCTTTTTACATAGCTGTTCCAAGCGTCTAATCCCTCTGCGACATTCGCGTATTTTTTGTTGTCGAGAATATCGCGGAGGACATAGCAGTAGTAGGCGTTGCAGGACATCATAATCGACTCCTCAAGGTTCAGAGGAGACTTGTGGGCGTGGCATCCGAGCTTATTCCTGCCGAAATGGTAGCCCATGCTGCACGGATGCAGAGTTCCCGGCGTGACGACCCCTTCCTGAAGCCCTATCAGCGCGTTCACGAGTTTGAACACCGACCCCGGCGGATAGGGAGCCTGCACAGCGCGGTTGAACATCGGCTTGTATGGGTTGTTGAGGATTTCGGAGTAGTGGTTGCCGATGTCGGCCAGCATATCCACGTCGATTCCAGGACTTGACACCATTGTAAGTATCTCTCCTGTAGACGGTTCAATCGCCACAAGCGAACCCACTTTCTTGTCCATCAGCATCTGCCCGTAGTGCTGGAGTTCGGCGTCAATTGTGGTTGTTATGTCTTTTCCAGGCACGGCCTCGCGGTCCATTTCTCCATCACGGAACCGGGATTCGATGCGGTTGCTTGAGTTGCGCAGGTAGATGTTGTAGCCCTTTTCGCCCCGGAGCTCCTTTTCCATTGCAGCCTCGATTCCGGTCTTTCCGGCATAGTCTCCGCTGCGGTACTCGTCAGGATGCTTTTTCAGAAAATTTGCATCTACCTCGGAAACATAGCCGAGCAGGTTGCCTCCGGCATTGTAGGGATATTCCCTGACACTTCTGGCCTGTCCGCGGAATCCCGGAAACTTGAACTCAACTTCGGCGAACTTCATATATCTTTCCGGCGGAATCTGCTTAAGGAACGTCAGCGTCTGCCAGCCTATCCTGGTTCTGAACTTCCTATACTCCGCCATCTTTTCGCGGACGAACAACGTGTCGAGTTCCAATACCTTACAGAACGCAAGTGTGTCGAATGCCGTGACCTCTCTTGGAGTGACAAGCAGGTCGTAGACCACTTTGTTGCCGACGAGAATCCGGTCGCTGCGGTCGTGGATGATGCCTCGCGTCGGGTAGATGGTGGAATATACCATCGAGTTGTTCGATGAGTCAATTTTGTAGCGGTCGTCGATGATCTGGATGACGAAAAGCCGGACTATGAGTACAAGCGCTGCAGCCCCCAGTCCTATCAACAGCTTATTTTTCCGATCAAGAACCATAAGCCTAATCCCGTGTGTTTCTGGTGGAGAAGATGTGTTGCACTATCGCTATGAGAGGAAGGCTTGCCGCAAGTGAGCAGGCGAAACGCAGTGCGCAGAATCCGAAAGTCCTTTCTCCGGCACCGTCAAGCGCGACATAGAGCAGCAGAAAAATAGCCGTGGCGATGGCCGAGAGCGCGAACAATCTTGTTGTTCCGCTTTTCTTTGCCGATAGAGCTTCCGTCCTGACTACGGTATCCTCTCCGATGAAGAGCCGCACGAGTGGTTTTTGAAGAAGCGCCACCGGCACGAGCGAAGCCATGTTCAGTCCGAGCACACCATCCGAGAGCCAGTCGACGGCAAACCCTGCAACGAACGCAATGAGCATTGTCGTTTCTGTCCTTGCGTACAGGGGTAGAAATATCACCAGCACGGGAAGCAGCGTTACGGTCACGAGGGGGCCGAGAAACATACAGTCACAGATGACAATCTGAACCATAACCAGAAAAATCCAGGTCGCGACGAATTTTGTGTCAGTTCTCACCATATCACATCCCCTCCTTTTCCAGTTTCTCTATTTCCCCGTCATCCATCAGGCTGACGATTGTCACATATTTCAGACTGCTGAAGTTCTCGAAGAGCTTGACTTCAAGATTGTAGGTGGCTCCGTCCTTCAGACGCGAATCCACGGTGACACCGACGGGGATGTCTTTCGGAAATATCGCGGAGAAACCGCTCGTGTAGACCGTGTCTCCGAGTTCCGTCACAAGGTGGTGCGGGATTTCCTCAAGGATCGCGTTTCTGTAGCCGTTCCATTTCAGCGGGCCCACCGGACCTTCCTTTCCGAGCCGTGCGCTGACGTTCATGTTGTAGTTTCGGAAACTGATGCCGTAGCAGTAGTGCTCGCTCACGTTTTCCACGATGCCCACCACGCCTTTCGCCGTGATGATACCATCACCGACCCCCACCCCATCGGAGACGCCTTTGTCGAGTATGAGGTAGTTGTGCTGGCGGTTGTCGCTTAACTTGATGATGGTTGCCGGCGTGAACCTATACTTCTCGCCCGCGCCATGGAACTCTTTTCCTCCGGTGAGCAGTTCAGCGGCCTCAAGCCTGTCCTCAAGCACGCGTACGCGCTGAAAAAGCCTTGCGTTTTCGGCCGCAAGCGAGTCGTTTTTTGCGGAGAGACCGAAGTAATTCCGCACTTTTTCTCCTCCTCCCCAAAGCGCGGCCATCGCGCTGTGTCCCGCTCCTGAAATCCAGTTTCTCTGGAGCTCGTTGTTGTAATGCAGAACGGCAATCGCAGCCGTCTCCAGCGCAAGAAAAACGACTGCAGTCACTATTGCTGATATGGGGCTGCGCTTCTGCATTCCGTCCTTTTGCTATCTCATGAGGAACGAGAAGTCGTCGGTGTGCTTGAGCGCGATGCATGTACCTCTGGCAACTGCCCTGAGCGGGTCTTCAGCCACGTGGAACTGTATGTTAACCTTGTCGGAGAGGCGCTTTGCAAGTCCGCGGAGAAGTGCGCCGCCTCCAGAGAGGTAGATTCCTCCCTCGACGATGTCGGAGTAAAGCTCCGGAGGAGTCTGTTCGAGAACATGCAGAATGCCGGTCTCGATTCTTGCGATGGACTTGTCAAGGCAGGTCGCTATTTCCTGGTAGGTCACAGTCGCCTCAACTGGGTGCGCTGTCATCAGGTTCGGTCCGTTCACCTTCATTGGCTCCGGTTCCTCCTCAAGTTTGGTGAGTACGGAACCGACGCGAATCTTGATCTGCTCCGCCGTCCCTTCGCCGACCTTGATGTTGTGCTGTTGGCGCATGAACTGCATGATGTCTCCGGTGAGCACGTCTCCTGCCACCTTGATGCTGTCCTGCACCACGATGCCTCCGAGCGAAATCACCGCAATCTCGGTCGTTCCGCCTCCGATATCGACAATCATGTTGCCGCGTGCAGCCTGTACGTCAAGACCGATTCCGACCGCTGCGGCCATAGGTTCGTAAATCAAATAGAGATCCCTTCCTCCGGCATGCTCCGAAGAGTCGCGCACGGCCCTTTTCTCCACCTCTGTACTTCCTGAAGGAATGCCGACGACCATCTTGATGTTCGGCTGGAAGAGCGACTTGCTCGTGCTGTTTATCTGTTTGATGAATCCCCTGATCATCATCTCGGCAGCGTCGAAGTCCGCAATTACTCCGTCCTTCAGCGGCCTTACCGTCTTGATTTTCGGGTTTTCCTTTCCCTGCATCGTTTTCGCCTTCTGTCCCAGTGCAATGGGTTTCCCGGTCACGATGTCGATTGCCACTATGCTCGGTTCGTCCAGAACAATCTTGTCGTTCTGGAATATGACGGTGTTCGCCGTTCCGAGGTCAATCGCGAGTTCCTGAGTCAAGAATGAGAATGCCATATCTTACTTATTTTCCCTTGTTTCAAAATTTCAAAAGTTCCACGTTCGTGGCTGATTCTAAAAATCTTGTAAAATTAGGCAAAAAAACTCATATTTGCGAATATATTTTCTCATTGGTGAACACAAAGGAATAAATGAACCGAAAATACAAACAAAATGAAGAAATATCTTATAGTCGTCGCTGGGGGGCGGGGGCTGCGTATGGGCGGCGATCTCCCGAAGCAGTTCCTGAAAATCGGCGGACGGGCGGTGCTCCACAGGACAATCGAGCGTTTTGTGTCGGCCTACCCTGACATCCGTGTGGTGACGGTTATGAACCCGGACTACATTGATTTCTGGAAAGACTATTGTCTCGGTTCCGGAATGGTTGTTCCGCAGAGCATTGTCCGCGGAGGGATGACCCGTTTCCATTCTGTGAAGAATGCCCTTGAAAAAGTTCCTGACGGAGCCATCGTTGCAGTCCATGACGGCGTGCGCCCCTTTGTGTCAGAGTCTCTGATAGTCAGAATGTTCGACGCTGCCGAAACTGTCCCTGCCCTCATCCCTGTCGTCCGGTGCGTTGACACGATGCGGTCCCTCGCGACAAAAAAGGACGCTTCAGGCAACGAAGTCCTTGAACCTCTTGATGTCAAGATTGATCGTTCCGTTCTCTATGCTGTGCAGACTCCGCAAATTTTCCATTCTGATATTCTGAAAGCCGCCTATTCTCAGCCCTACGACACCGCCTTCACCGACGACGCCTCTGTCGTGGAACGCTCCGGCGTCCCCATCTCCTTCATTCCCGGCGAGCGCCTCAACATCAAACTCACGACAAAAGAAGACCTCCTCCTCGCTGAGTCCATTCTAAACATTACAGAATAATATCAACCCTCCTCTTTTTCTTTGCGCACCTTGATTGAGATTTATTAAGAAAGAGAAAACCTCCCTAAACTGCTCAGGCAAAGGGGATGCAAGGCGGATGGTGAAGATGAACACCGCAGCGACTCCAAGGCGCATAAGCGCCGTGCGCAGCGCACAGAAGCGCAGGCCAGTGGGATAGGGTCTCGCGGAGCACCACCTCCCCTTCGAGGGGACGGGAGGGGTCAATAAGAGGGTGAGGATTTCATCAAACCGTCCAACGCAGCAGACCGCCTTTTAGGCGCCCCGCTACTTCTTGCGGGAAGTGAAAATAGTGTTCTTATACTCATTAACCCACACCTGCCTCTCAATAGGCTGATCCAGCGAAATCATTGTGTCGGTGGATTGGACGTAGGGGAGTTTCTGGATGGTGTTCACAAGCACCTGCATGAGGTGGTCGTGGTCGAAGCAATAGAGCTTCACGAGTAGCGCATACCTTCCTGTAACAAAGTGGCATTCAACGACTTCCTGGATATTTTCAAGAGCTTCGACAACCTCCGGGTACTTGTTTCCCTCGGAGATGGATATGCTCACGAACGCGCAGATGTTCAGTCCGATGGCCTGGGGTTTCACGAGCACTCTCGACCCTGTGATGATTCCGCTGTTCTCGAGTCTCTTAACTCGCTGGTGGATTGCTGCTCCGGATACTCCACACTCGCGCGCAATTTCAAGGAAAGGCGTCCTTGCGTTCTTTATAAGAAAAGACAGTATCTTCTGGTCTATCTCATCAATATGATAATTAATCATACGTTATTAATTGTTAAAATTCGGCGACTAATATAACAATATTTTTATGAAATAGCGCAAAAAACTTACAAACACGCAGTATTTCTGCCTTTGTACCTACTTGCGTCCGCGTCCGCGCCGGCGGCCTGTCGGCTCGGAGGTCTCGACTATGGTCTTGCAGTCGGCTTCGGTGAGTTTCCAGGCATCGGTTTTGGACGGAATCTTGTAGTTGTTGCCGTCGAACTTGATGTAGGGACCGTAGTTGCCGTTGATGATGGTGATACCGCTGTCCTTGAACTCTGCTATGATTTCGTTGGCTTTCTTGTTTTCGCTTTCTTCGATGAGGGAGATGCAGTCCTCAAGAGAGACGGAAAGAGGGTCGGACTTCTTCGGGAGCGAAACGTTCTTGTCGCCGTATTTGAGATACGGACCGAAGCGTCCCTTGGTGCAGATGACCGGGATGCCATTGTACTCTCCGACAGTGCGCGGAAGCTGGAAGAGTTTCAGAGCCTCTTCAAGCGTGATGTTCTCGATGAGTTGGCCGGGAGCGAGTTTTGCAAACTGGCGGTTTTCTCCCTCGCCCTTCTGGACGTATGGGCCGAATTTTCCGAACTTAGCCACCATCGGCTGTCCATCCGACGGGTCAACCCCGAGGTCTCGGCTGACGTGGCTGAACTCGTTGTTGTTCAAGCAGTCCTCCACGGTTTTATGGAAAGGAGTGTAGAAATTGCCTATCACCTCGTTCCACTTGAGTTCGCCTTCGGCGATGCCGTCGAATTCATCCTCGACGTTGGCAGTGAAGTTATAATCGAGTATGGCGCTGAAGTTCTTGACAAGGAAGTCAGTGACAATCAGGCCGATGTCTTGCGGAAGGAGTTTTCCTTTTTCGGCTCCGACGACTTCCGTGTGGTCAAGCGCGGAGATGACTCCGTCCCTCATCTTGAGGTCGGTGACCTTGACCGAAGTTCCCGGCTTGTCGCCTTTCGTGACATAGCCGCGTGCCTTGGTGAGGGTGGTGATGGTCGGAGCGTAGGTTGACGGACGGCCGATTCCGAGCTCTTCAAGTTTTTTGACGAGGGTCGCCTCGGAGTAGCGCGGAGGGGCTGCCGTGAAGCGGCATTCGGCAGTCATCTCAACCTGCTGAACCTTGTCGCCTACAGCAACGTTCGGGAGTATTGTGCCCTGTTCGTCGTCCTGTTCGTCGTCCCGTCCCTCGATGTAGAGGCGGAGGAAACCGTCGAAAAGGATCTCCGTCGCCTGAGCCGTGAACTGTTCCTCCACTTTTTCGGATGCGAGCCTGACGTCGGTCTTGAGCACCTTCGCGTCTGCCATCTGGGATGCCACGGTGCGCTTCCAGATGAGCTCGTAGAGTTTCTGCTCCTGGGCTGTGCCGTCGATTGATACGCGGTCTATGTAGGTCGGGCGGATGGCTTCGTGAGCCTCTTGGGCCCCCTTGGACTTGGTCTTGTAGTTACGGGTCTTGGAGTATTCTGCTCCATATTCCTTTGTGATATATTCCTTTGCGGCGTTGAGCGCAAGACCGGAGAGATTGGTGGAGTCGGTACGCATGTAGGTGATGAGTCCGCTCTCGTAGAGTCTCTGCGCAACGCTCATCGTGGTGCTCACGGGCAGATGGAGCTTGCGTGATGCCTCCTGCTGGAGAGTGGATGTCGTGAACGGGGCTGCCGGGGTTCTCGTGCCTTCCTTCTTCTCGATTCCGCAGACGGAGAACTGCGCCCCGTTGCATTTGCCGAGGAACTCCCTCGCCTCTTCGACCGATCTGAACTTCTTGTCCAGCACTGCCTTGAGAAATGTTCCCGTGCCAGTGTTCTCCGGATGGAACAGAGCTTCAATGCGGTAGAACTGCTCCCTGTCGTAGGCCTGGATTTCTCTCTCCCGGTCAACAATGAGCCTCAGCGCCACGGACTGAACGCGACCTGCAGAGAGTTTTGGCTGCACCTTTCTCCAGAGTACAGGTGAAAGTTCGAATCCTACCAGACGGTCAAGCACGCGGCGTGCCTGCTGGGCGTCCACGAGGTCCATATCGATTTCACGAGGATTCTCCACGGCGCTGAGAATGGCGGATTTCGTGATTTCGTGGAAAGTGATGCGCCTCGTGTTCTCCTTCTTCAGACCGAGAGTCTCGAAAAGGTGCCATGAAATGGCCTCTCCCTCGCGGTCCTCATCGGATGCAAGCCACACCGTATGTGCCCCTGCCGACAGTTTCCTGAGTTCCGAGACGAGTTTTTTCTTGCCCGCAGGCACCACATATTCGGGTTTGAATCCGTCCTTTATGTCGACGCTCAGTTCGTTGTCGTGAAGGTCACGGATGTGTCCTTCGCTTGACTTGACGACATAGTCCTTTCCCAAATATTCCTGAATTTTCTTAGCCTTCGTAGGTGACTCGACGATTACAAGATTTTCCGCCATATCCATATATATTTTTATACCTATATAATGCAATTTTCATTTGCGGGTGCAAAGTAACGGACAATTCACCCATATTTCCAAATTTATTGAGTAATTTTGCGACTTTGAAACATGAAAAAATCACACTTATGACTGACAATACTAAAAAGAAAATCGTCAAATGGTTCTGGATTCTCTTCCTGACACCGATTGCCTTGTTTCTGATTATGATACTGCTCGTCTGGGCCTTCGCGGATATTCCTTCGTTTGAGGAACTCGAGAATCCCGACAGCAAGCTTGCGACGCAGGTGATTGCTTCGAACGGCGACATTCTGACGACGATTCACGACGAGAACCGTCTCTATGTGAGCTACGATGAGCTCTCGCCCTATCTCGTGCAGGCAGCGGTCGCTACGGAAGACTCGCGCTTCTACAGCCATTCCGGGATTGATTTCTTGAGCCTCGGTAGGGTGTTCTTCAAGACTCTGCTCGCCCGCGATTCGAGCCAGGGAGGAGGCAGCACCATCACCCAGCAGCTCGCAAAAACCCTCTATCCGCGTGCGGACGTAAGCAGCAAAGTGCCCGGGTGGTCGAAGGTCAAGATGGTGTGGGTGAAACTGAAGGAGTGGATTACGGCCGTGAAGCTTGAACGCAACTACACCAAGGACGAGATTATGGACATGTATATGAATGCCGTCTTTTTCGGAAGCAACGCATACGGGGTGAAGGCGGCCTCACAGACATTCTTCGCGAAGAACCCGTCCGATCTGACGATTGAGGAAAGCGCGACGCTGGTCGGGATGGTGAACAAGCCGACGCGCTACAATCCTGTGATTAATCCGGACAAGTCGCTGCAGCGCAGGAACTTCGTGATCGGGCAGATGGAGAAGGCCGGCTACCTTACTGAGGCGCAGCGGGACTCGATTCAGCAGATACCGATTAATGTCTCCGCGCATCAGGTGATGGACCACAACGCGGGTCTCGGCCCTTATTTCAAGGATATGCTCATCCGCACGATGAAGGCCCGTAAGCCAAAGCGCAGCGACTATTACTATGCGGAGGACTATGCCGCCGACTCGCTCCGCTGGGAGACCGACGGACTTTACGGCTGGCTGGACAAGAACCGCAAGGCCGACGGCTCGCAGTACGATCTCTATCGCGACGGCCTGAGGATTTATTCTACCATCGACAAGAATATGCAGCGCTATGCGGAAGAGGCCGTTGCCGAGCATCTCGGAAAGGATCTCCAGCCAACTTTCTTCCGTGAACTCAAACGCAAGCCGCACGCTCCTTTTGCTTCGGACGTCGACGCCGCCACAAGGGATAGGCTGATGAAGCAGGCACGTCGGTGGAGCGACCGCTACCGCATGATGAAGAAAGACGGGGCATCCGAGTCGGAGATTGCGAAAAGTTTCGGCGAGAAGACCCGGATGAGGGTTTTCTCCTGGAAAGGGAAGGGGTATATCGACACTTTGATGACTCCCGACGACTCCATAAAATATTATAAATCATTCCTCCGGGCGGCGTTCGTGGCAGTTGAGCCCAACACCGGATTCGTCAAGGCTTATGTCGGCGGTCCGAACTACCGCTGGTTCAAATATGACAATGCACGCCAAGGCAAGCGTCAGGTGGGCTCTACGATAAAGCCTTTCCTCTATTCTTTGGCTATGCAGGACGGACTCACCCCTTGTACGGAAGTTGTGAATGTTCCGCAGACATTCGTCGTCGGGGATGATACGTGGACTCCACGAAGCACCGACAAGGACGAGTGGATTGGGCTTACAGTGACTCTGAAATGGGGGCTGACGAAAAGTTCTAACAACATCTCGGCCTACCTTATGAAACAGTACGGCCCGCACGCGATGGCCGAGATGATGCACAAAATGGGCATAAACGGCCACATTGACGAGGTGGAGTCACTCTGCGTCGGCTCGACGGACCAGATGCCTTACGATATGATTGCCGCCTACAACACTTTCCCGTCCAAAGGTATGGCCATTACGCCTATGTTCGTGACGCGCATCGAGGACAACACGGGCAACACCGTCAGCGAGTTCTCCAACCACAAGAAGGTGGCGATCAGCGAGTACACGGCCTACGAGATGGTGGACATGATGCGCTCTGTGGTTGACCACGGAACGGGAATCAGGCTTCGCGCGAAGTACGGGCTCAAGGGCGAGATTGCCGGAAAGACAGGAACGACCAACGACAACTCCGACGGGTGGTTCATTGGCTACACCCCGACTATTACTGCCGGAGTCTGGGTCGGTGGCGAGGACCGTCAGATTCACTTCAGTTCCACAGCGCTCGGAGGCGGCTCCAATATGGCACTCCCGATCTGGGGACTGTTTATGAAGAAGGTCTTGCGTGACGGTTCTCTCGGAGTGAGCGAGGACGATCATTTCACGCCGCCGTCCGGAGTGGTAATGAACATCGGATGCGACGCTCTGGCGACTAAGGCGCCGGGGGAGAAGAAGGCTGTTGAGGCGCAGTCGGCTGAAGAGGATTATTATTTTGAGTGAGATATATGAAAAATTACAAAAACATCGCTGTGATATACAGCAGTGACTCCTCTGAATGGGAGGTTTCCTGCCGCAGCGGAAAATTTACGGCGTCGCAGATTGATGGGACGAAATATGATGTTTACGAAATATTCGCGCGTTTCGGGCAGTGGAACGTTGTCGCGATGCGTCCGAAAGGGGGAGAGCGCGTCGAGTTCGCGGAAGGGGAGGCTCCTCAGGTCGACAAGACCGATTTCTCCGCAGAGATAGGCGGTGCCCGTGTGAAGTTCGATTATGCCTACATCATGCAGCACGGTATCCCCGGCGAGAATGGTCAGATGCAGGGTTATCTCGAAATGCTCCGGGTTCCGTTCAGCAGCTGCAGCGCGTTTGTCTCGGCGATTACATTCGATAAGTTCTCCTGCAAGAGCTACCTGAAAGATGTTGATTTCGTGAAGGTTGCCAAAGACCTGTTCATCCGCAGGGGCGAGTCTCTGGAGGGACTTGCAGACAAGGCCGTGGCGAAGTTGGGACTTCCGATGTTCGTCAAGCCAACCGATGGCGGCTCCAGTTTCGGCGTGACCAAGGTCAAGACAGCCGAGGATTTTGACAAGGCTGTGAACTATGCCTTCGAGGACAGTGCGACTATTCTTGCAGAGGAGGCTATTGTCGGACGTGAGATTACCTGTGCCGTCTACTTCGACGGAAAATCGGAGGTTGCGCTCCCTGTCATCGAGATTGTGACGAGCCATGAATTCTTCGATTACGATGCGAAGTACAACGGTGCAAGCGAAGAAATATGCCCGGCACCGCTCGATGCCGCAACGACTTCCATGGTGCAGGAGACTTCCAGAAAGATATATGCCCACATCGGCTGCTCCGGAGTCGTCCGCATGGACTATATACTTTCGTCCGACGGGCTTTATTTCCTTGAAATGAACACGATTCCGGGAATGACGGCTGCGTCCCTCGTCCCTAAGATGGTGCGTACGGCCGGGCTCGATATGACGGATTTCCTGAATACTATAATCGAGAATACCGGCAGGTAGGGAGTCAACTTTGTTCTCCTGTCGTTTCGGATGAAACGGGAATCTTTGTGCAAACATTATGTGGCTTAAAGACTTATATGATGAGGGACGTGCATTGACCTCAAGAGAATATCCGGACAGCAGGGAGCGCGACAGTCTGCTTAACGCTGTTCTTGAGGATGTACTGCATCTTCCTCGCTATGCTGTCCTTGTCGACCCGTTCAATGAAATTGGCGAGCGGGAATGCAGCCGGTTTCTCGACTGCGCGCGGAGGCTGGCGGCAGGGGAGCCTCTTCAGTACATCGTCGGGTGGACGGAATTTTACGGACGTCGCTTCAATGTCACTCCGGCGGTTCTGATACCGCGCCCCGAGACAGAGCAGTTGTGCCGGGAGGCGATTGAACGAATCTCAGTTCGGGGGTGGGAATCGCTCCGCATTCTTGATTTGTGTACGGGATCCGGCTGCATCGCCTGGACGCTTGCACTTGAACTGCCCGGCTCCGATGTCGTAGGGGTTGACATATCGCCTGCGGCTCTCGATGTGGCGTTGAATCAGGGGCTTTTGCCTGAAACTTCGCAGAAAAACGCAGAATCGGGCAGGCGGGAGTGCCTTACGAAACAGCCTAAGTTTGTGGAATATGACATTCTTCGAGGTCCGGATGAATTCATATGTCACAATGAGTTTGACTCGTTCGATGTCATAATCTCAAATCCTCCATACGTCCGTGATGGCGAGCGCCCGCAGATCAGACGCAATGTCCTTGAGCATGAGCCGTCTCTGGCGCTCTTTGTCCCGGATGCCAATCCTCTTAAGTTCTACAAGGCCATCCGTGATTGGGCGGAGCGGCTTCTCGTTCCGGGCGGTCTGTTGTTCTTAGAGCAAAATGAGGCCCTGGCGGAGGAAACTGCAACAATTTATTGCAATTTTTCCGAGGTTGAAACCGTCAGCGACTATTTTGGCAAGCCGCGCTTTACTGTTGCAAGAAAATAGCCCTCTGTCGTCCTGCGAAGTGGGTCTCATACCTTGTCTGAGGGTGACGTATTTGATAAAGTTTGCGCAAACTTTTCGTTTAATCGGGAGCCAGAATCTGCCTTTGGCTGCCCTGTATGGCATGTTAGAGACTTTATCCGCTGAATATTTCCATCTGCCGGATTTTCTTTGTCACTTTGCGGCAACAAATGAAAATTGCTATGAGAAAGTTCAGACTGTTTCTGTGCGCGGGACTGCTCCCGCTACTGTTTTCTTGTGAAAAAGTGATTGGAGAAGACTCCTCTGACAATGATGTGAGTCCGGTTGCACTTGACCGTGTGGCTGCCATGCTTTCGGAACTGCCGCTGGAGCCGGAGCATTATCGTGAGGTGCACTCGGCGGTGGAGTCGTCTTCAGGCAACGGCTACGATGAGGAATACACGATGTCGGACCTCTTTGCCTCGCCGGGAAAGGGAGTAGGAGACAGCCGGACCAAGGCGGCGACTGTGTCGAAGGCCTACGGACGTCCTTTGAGGGAACTTATACGCGAGCATGTGAGGGCTTCTGTCGCCACCAAGTCCGTTGGGGCAGGCAAGGCTGATTCTGATGACTCACGATCTGGAAACTCAAATACCGCCGGCATGGCAGACTCCGGTTTCGGGGATGATGCGGATGCTTACCTTGCTGCCCTGGAGTCATCGGACGTGCAGATTTACTGGCCGTATTCTGAAAACTGGGACGGACAGTCGGAGCCGGTCTTTACCTTTGACCCGGGAGACGATTCGGATGTGAATATAGGCTACAAGGTGGTGCGGCAACCTGATGGTTCAAGCCGTGTCGAAGAAGTGGAGGTGGACGAGGCATTTGCCGAGAATAACCCGGTTTGGGTGGTGAACCGCAACTCGGACTGCGGCTTCACTTCGCTTGAAATCATGCGCCGCGAGCACCCTGAATGGGACAATGGAGGCGGAGCGCTGATTATCGGCGGAAAAAGACAGGCTTCTGCGTCCGCCGCATCGACAAGAGCTTCTACATTGAAGACTCTTGTACTCAAGGAATTCACGATGAAACGCAACTACGACTGCTGGTTTGCCGGCGGCTCCGAGTTCTTCATCAAGGCCGGTTCCGTTAACGATTTCTTCGCCTCCACCGAGGCTGAACTGCGCCTCTACACTCCGCAAGTCACAGACTTTATGGTCGTTGTGAAGCGCAAGCAGAAAGGACAGCCTCTGCCGTTCAACACAGTGATTGTCTCGGACTGGTCCGAGCAGCTCACCCAAGTTGCTTTCATGATAACGGAAGACGACGGCGGCACTCTTGATCAGTGGAAATGCTCCGCAGTGGTCAAAATCAAGTCCAAGAGCTACGGCTTTGACATTTCTCTTCCGTTCAACTCCCGCGACGACATTGTCTGGCGCGGTCAGCTCAGCCGCCGCTACATCGACGCCACCAGCAACCTCGTCGGCCACTTCGGCGACGTTGACATCACCTTTGAAGTCCTCGAATACTAATGAAGGATGATGCTGTAACTTCGTGTTATTCCGAAGCATTCAGTATATTATCCAATTGTGCCTGCAACTCTTCTTTTTTGGGAAGGTATAACTGATAACGGGCAGTGAACAACTGATTGGTAATTCCTTGTGTGGCATATTCCATCAAGACTTCATCTTTCCGCGCTCCAAGGACGATTCCGATTGGTGGATTGTCATCGGGTTGGCAAATCTCGGACTTGAAATAGTTGAGGTACAAATTCATTTGTCCAATGTCCCCATGCTTGATTTCTGCCCGTTTCAAATCAATTAGGACATAACACTTGAGAATGCAGTGATAGAATACCAAGTCTATTTTAAAGCGTCGGCTGCCGATATTCATCACATATTGGCGGCCGATAAATGCGAAGCCTCTGCCAAGTTCCAGTAAGAACTTTTCCATATTGACTCTTAGTGCAGATTCAAGTTCGCCCTCCTTATATCTTTTTTGTTGTGGAAGTCCTGTAAATTCCAGGACAAAAGGGTCTCTGATAATGTCTTGCGGTCTTTGTACTTGATGTCCTTTATTTGCCAGTTCAAGAACTCCTTTCTTGTCTGTGCTTAATGCAATTCTTTGAAATAGAGAACTTTTCATTTGCCGTTTGAGTTCTCTGACAGTCCAGTTTTCTTTGATCGATTCATTGAAATAGAAGTTCATTTCCATTTTGTCATCACATTTCAGAAGTTCATAGTAATGACTCCAGGTCAATTTGTGGGACACTGTCCCACAAATCGGGAATGCGATGTACAACTTACGCATATATATGAGATTGGAGCGATTGAATCCTTTCCCTTTTCGTAATGTCAGGTCTTTTGAAAGCCTTGTGAGCAATTTGCTGCCATACTCGGCTCTTTCGTTTCCGTGCTGCTCAAACTCAACTATGTATTTTCCTGTATTCCAATTGGCCTCAAGCAGTTCCCCGTTGACTGCAGTGCATGCTCTGTATTTCGCATTGTCCCATAAAGATGAGATCTCATTCACTAAATCGAGATATTCAATGTTAGCAACTCCGTTTGTAATTATATCTGAATTTTCCATATCCTGAAATTTTAGAGGTTAATCTCCGGAAGGCTATTCACTATATCTATAGTCTTGACAGAGACGTTGATTACAGACAGAAGAAGGTCGAGGATGTAGCGGGGTTTGTTGTGTTCACGTGACCAGGCGTTCGGGTCGTTCTTAATCATACTCCCGTTTTTGCCATCATCAATTGTCACCTGGTAACGCTCCATTATCCACTCGATGGCGGATTTCCCGTTCACAACATATCCATACGCCTTTTCGGGAATTCCGCTGATGCGGATATGTCCATTATAGATGATGGTGTCTTTCTGCGTTTTGGATGGGAATCTCATCTTCTGAACCGAATAGAAATCGAAGGAATCGCCTTCCTCTTCATCGGCTTCGATGCAGACGTCCGGGCATGCGGGAACATCCTCATAGTGCAGGTGAAGTTCCGCGAGTTTCTTTCCAGCATTGTAGAATTTCAGAAAATCTTCCACCTTGTCAGGGAAGGATATGCGCGGGAGTGACTTTTTAAGTTCCGCTGCAAATTTGGTTCTGTATTGTTCACTATGGAGGAAACCATAGACATAATAGAATATGTGCTCCTTGGTGAGAGATTTCGTGTTGCCGTAGCGGGCCCGGAGTTCTTGGAGCATCCAGTCGGAAATGCCGTCCCTCCGGATATATTTGCTGTCGTCAACATCGTCGAAGAGAGATCCTTGCGGATTCTTGTTTTCTTCATACCAATAGAGTGGGAAGCATTGAGATTTTCCTATAAGTTCCAAATCTGGAATGATGTCCGAAATAATACAAGAAAAGTCCTTGGTCACCCCAACGCCACTGACACATATAACGAGATTATCCGCCTCTCGGCCAGGGAAGAGATGCGGTACCTGGTACCGCCTCTCGACCAAAGGCTTGTACCAAAACATAGCCTGTTTGAAGAAGGGGCGGTAAAGCGCCGTGCGTATTTCTCCGTCACTATACTCATAAACCGTGCCCCGCTTGAGATCGTCAAGGACCGCCCTTGTCCAACTTATCTTATGCGTGCTGAAGTCCGGTTCCGTTTTTTTGCCGGTGGAAATTGCCGAAAGAGTCGCGTTATATAGGGCAATACTTTCATTGGCAGCTGCTTCAACCTGGCTGCGGGAAGAGTTGTAAGCCCACGCATCCCTTTGTGTCTTAGCTCCGTTTGAACAGGTTATGAAAACACTTCGGTTGTCGAGAGAGTATTTTTTCTCTGGAGCAAGCGGAACAAGCGCATCAAATTCGTCCCCGCGCTGGTTTATCCAGTCTCCCTTTTTGTTCGGCACTATGCTTTGCCACTCCATCTTCCTCGAAGCGACAGACTTGAAGTCACTGATAATCTTGAGCTTTTGCTCGCGAGTCAGATAGTCTCCGATGTCGTGGTAGTGGATTTCGGCTTTGCCCTTCATTTTTGCCGGGTTCTTGACAAGAATCGTAATGGCTATCGGAGTGCGTGAACCATCGCTAAAGATTCCCCCGCCCTCTTTTCTACGCAATTCTCCTTGAGTCCTCGCATTTCCCCTAAGATTAAAAACCCAAACGGATGAAAACTCTTTCTCGAAACATCTGCGAACTCCTTCCTGAGCATTGCCGTCAATCCAGGCGCCATTACTGATGAAAGCGACAATACCGCCCTCATCACACCGGGAGATTCTGTCACTTGCCCAACGGAAGGCCTTGATATAAGAATCATAAAGAGAGTTTTTATTGGTGGTATTCACATTGCTGGCATAAGTCTCACCAATTCTGTTCTCCAGCATAGGATAACTGAGATTCTGCGCATTGTCATTCGCCGATTTCTGTCCAACGGAATATGGCGGGTTGCCGAGAATGACTCGGACAGGGGCCTTCTTTTGCCTAATCACCCGCTCCGAATTCTCTTTGAACAACTGTGAAAATATGTCCCTGTCGCCATCCTCGTTAAGTTGGAATGTGTCCGTGAGGCATATTCCGTCATAGGGGAGATATTCCTTCCGATGAGTCAAGTCGTGAAATACGCTCTCAATATTCACGTCGGCTATATAGTAAGCAAGGAGTACGATTTCGTTGCAATGAATCTCATTGAGATACTTCCTCTCCATATCCTCCAGGCGGATGAGCCCCGATTGGAGAAGTCTGGTGATGAATGTCCCGGTTCCGGTGAACGGGTCGAGGATGTGGACATTCTCTTCTGTCAGGGATGTGCCGAATTCGGATTTGAGGATTTCATTTACTGAACGGATGATGAAATCCACACATTCTATCGGGGTGTAGACTATGCCGAGTTTATCGACTGTCTTCGGGAAGGCTCCCTTGAAGAACTTCTCATAGAGATTCTTGATTACAGTCTGCTTTCCCTCAAGATTGTCTATGTTTCCGACATTGATTTTGACAGAGGTGTAGAATTTGTCGAGAACCTCGGTGTCTTTTTCGAAGGCCTCTTCTTTCAGAATGTCAATCATCGATTGCATCGAACGGCTGACGGCGTTGTTCGTTACAAATGAATAGTCAGCAAAAAGCGCATCGAATACGGGTTTGGTTATCATATGCTGAGCAAGCATTTCGATTGCCTGACCGGCATCTACAGACGGGTTGAGGTTCTTCCTCAGACCTTCGAGATATTTATTGAATTCGGCTTCGTGCCGGTGTTCCTTAATGACCAGCCGATGAATCCTGTCGATAAACTTTTGAGCGATGACACCGACTTCTTTCGCCCAGTTCTCCCAATACATCCTATCGCCGCACTTTTCGACAAGTTTGGCGTATATTCCGTCTTTGAGTTCTCCGAAACGGATGTCCAGCTGGCGCGCGATTTCCGCGTCTTCGAGAACTTGTGCGTCTTCATCATCTTGGTTATATCCATCCACGAGGCTATTATGTCCTATGCCGACGCCACCGATTGTGACTTTTCCTTCCTTTTTCTTGTTGAGGGAGAGTTTCTGCACTTCCGCATTGAATTGGTCGTCGTGTGAGCGGAGGGCATTCAAGATGTCCCAGACTACCTTGAAATATCTGTTGTCGCAGAGAGCGTCTTCCGGCTTTACATTCTGTGGAACAACGACAGGGATGATGATATATCCATATTTTTTCTCATCCGGGCTGCCTTTATGAAAATTTCGCATAACACGTCCGACAGACTGGACGACATCCACCTGACTGTTTCTGGAGGATAGGAATAAAACGGCGTCCAGGGCAGGAACATCGACTCCTTCAGAGAGGCAGCGCACATTTGTAACAACCTTGCACTCTCCCTCCTCACCATCTTCCTTGAGCCAGGAGAGGATCTCATTTCTCTCGGATGAGTTCATAGACCCGTCAATGTGTCTGGTGTTGATGTTTACAACTCGGTTGCGTTCGTCCTCTGTCACAATCTGTTCCTTATATTTTCTGTCAATTTCAGGAAGGATGGCTGTGACGTTTTTTGATGTTCCGGTCTTGTTGACATCACCGATTGCCGAACAGAAGGCCAAAGCACGTTTCATCTTGCAGGGGTCAGCACTCCAAGTCCTGCCATCGTCTCCTCGTATGATTTTCGACAATCCGTTGATGACGCCAATGAGTTTTGCTGTGTCGTCGTAATTCAGTTCCGTGCGAAGTCCAAGTTTTATCTCTGTTTGAAGATTTGTGGGGATATCCTCCTCGCTGACAGTCAATACGAGCACTTTATAGTCTGTCAGAAGACCATTGGTGACAGCGTAGGCGAAGTTCACTCTATAAAACTCTTTTCCATAGATGTTTTCATCGTCCATAGAGCAGAGTATGCAGTCTTTTTCTGATGCCTTGATTTTTGCAGATTCTCCATAAAGACGGGGAGTTGCCGTCATATAAAGGCGTTTCTTGCCCAAGACGTTTTCGTCGGAATGAATTTTCGTGAAGTTACTTTCGTCGGAATCACTCAGTTTGACTCCCGTTGTCCTGTGAGCCTCATCGCATACGATGAAATCGAAGACGCCGTATTCGTTATTTGTCGATTTGAGCAATTTTCGTTGTGCCTGAGAAACTGTATCAATTGACTGATAAGTCGAAAAGACAACGACGAGTCCGTCGTGGTGTCGAAAGCTTTTTAATTGTCTGACAATAGAATCCGGGTTTGTGCAAGCCGGTACGGCAAGGTCTATGGCCTCGTCGCTTATGAGGTCCAATTCATTCTGTATTTTTCTTGACGCCTTGCTGTCGGAACATATGCAGACTGCTTTGATTGGCTTTTTTGCATCTGCTGCCCAAGCGTTAAGACTCTGTCCAAGAAGGGATATGGACGGAACCATAAACAACACAAGTCCTTTTTGTTTCAGAAGTGTTTCCACCATCACAAGTGAGGTGTAGGTCTTACCTGTCCCGCAAGCCATTATGAGTTTGCCTCGGTCATTGACCGAATAGTGGAGATCTGCTTTTGATACCGCCTCCAACTGATGCTTCAACGGTGTTTTCCCACCAATCAAAGCTTCTTTTCCTTCAATACCCTCAAGTAGTTTGCCCCATTCGACAGGAGATGATTCGAGGTCGACCAAACCGACTCTGGTGAGAGGAGGGTCTTGATTGCGGATTGCTTCCTCAGCGGTGGGACCCCACTTTTCTGTTGTGGATATCCACATTCTGACTGCAAATTTGACCGTCTGAAGCGTTTCGGGGTCACGGAAAGTCTTGCTTGAAGTGGACAAGAATGAATCGACAGCCGGCTTGTCGATACTTGTATTTTCTTTATAACACTTGCATTGGATAGCCCAATAGTCTCCCAATTCAGTCTTTGCGACAAGGTCGATTCCTATATCCTTGCCTCCGAAGTCTTTTCTGGAAGGAAAATTCTCCCAAAGCCAAACCTCAGTGAGTTGGGAATACTTGGGGTCGGTGCGAAGCCACGACTGAATAAGCCTCTCGAATTGGGTTCCCTTTTCCTTTTCAGAGAATGACTTACTGCGAAATTCTTCAAGTATGTCTTTGAATGTCATTATCTATAAGTCTTGTATCATTTCTTGCAAAGATAGCAAATTTTGTTCGCGCTTTGCCTGCCTTGCCAACAACCATCTCGCAGTTGCGGCAGTCGAAGTCAAGGGCGAGAAGACGGCCGTTGTTGCGGAGAAAGAGTCCGTCGCGGATGTCGTTGGCGGTGGCGAAGGCAGCGTAGGCCGGTGTCTTGCGGCAGAGACCTATTTCGTGTAGGAGGCAGTATTTGCTGCGCATCAGTTCGATGGAGTCAGACGGCTCGATTTCGTAGGCCGGTGCGACAATCTCTGCACCGAGGCGTCTGTATAGACCGGCGGCGAGACTGTTGGCGACGTCACTTTTATAGCTGATGAGGGGTGGAAATTCAAGCTGTTTCGCAAGACTGCCCCTGATTGTGGCGTGGTTCAGCGGGCGTGCATTGCATGGAAGACTGTCGATCGCCTCGGCAATAGAACGGCGGATTCCGTTGAGATGCGCGGCTGAAATCATTGGAATGTTGCCGTCAGCTTCGCGTTTGATACAGCTCTCACCATTGCACAGTATGTCCTCAACCGAGAAGCTGTAGATGCCCGAGTCCTTGCCGAGCTGGCCGGAAATCATCCCGAGCATGCGCTCCCTGTTTCTTGCCGGCTCCGTCTCGATGTCTGTAGCGTAGTGAGTTTCACGTCCGTCTTCGCTGACGGCATTGACAATGACCCGGAAGTTTCTGACGCATTCCACCTCGTGTCGGTTTGCTATAGGGCTGTCGGTTTCGTTGATATCTACAGTCAAATTGACTCCAATCCTGCGAGTGGCGCCCTTTTCGAGTTCCTTCTCGAAGGCCGTGTCGAGGTTGCGGTAAAGCCGCATCCCAGGAGCTATGCCATCTGCGGCCCGGCAAAGAATCGTGTTGCCCTCGCAGATGTCTGCCCTGAATCCGTGCTCCTTGCCGTCCCGGCCGATGAACGAGAAGCCATCGCCGTTGTGAAACGATGTGGCTGCAGTTCTTGTTTCCCGATGTTGTCTACCATGCTCTGCAGTTGTTCCCTGTTGATGCATTGGTTTGATTGTCAGTCTAATTCCGTTTCTTAGCCTTTCGATGGAAGCCACTGTCCCGACTTCCTCTCCAAGTGCCTTGCCTGCGTCAAGGCATGCCCACTGACTACGCTGTCCGTCAAAGTACAATTGCGTGAACCCTCTGTTGAAACTTTTCGCCGGGGCCGGGGTGAAACCGCAGACCTCATGTCCGTGCGATGCGCGGCAATATATGTCCGGATTTGCGCTCACAAGCCTATCCAACGCTTGCGAGTAGGCGGCCACGATGTTCCTTACGTATGAGATGCTCTTGAGCCGCCCCTCAATCTTGAATGAACTGACTCCGGCAGCCGCCATCTCCGGTAGACGCCCAAGCAAGTTTAGGTCACGCAGCGACAGTAGCGTCCTATCCTCTGCCACGGGCTTTCCCGGCTTGTACCCTGCTGCCAGCCGTGCCCCTTCCCCTGCCAAGGCTTCACGCCCATGGGACAAGTCCGGCCACCTCACCGGCTTGCCATCCGCATTCACCAGATCATATCTCGAACGGCACGCCTGCACGCACTCTCCTCTATTTGCGCTCCGACCGCTCAGCATATGTGACAGATAGCACTGACCGCTATAGCACACGCACAGCGCCCCGTGCACAAATGCCTCCACCTCGCAGCTCACTGCAGAGCATATTTCTCTCACCATAGACAGAGGCAGCTCTCTCTCAAGCACGATCCTCGAGAACCCGAGTGCATCCATCCTGCGGGCCTCCTCCACAGTCCGAATCGAGCACTGAGTCGAGGCATGTAGCGGAATCGTCAGTTCCTCCGGTTGCCTCAACTCAAACGCGGGCAGCGCAAAGTCCTGCACAATCAGAGCGTCCGCCCCGGCCTCCTGCATTGCAAGCGCAAGTGCATAGGCAGCGTCCAGTTCATCTTCAAAGATGATCGTGTTCAGCGTCACGAACACTCTCACGCCGAACCTATGGGCATACGAGCAAAGCCTGCGGATGTCCTCAACGCTGTTTCCTGCCGCCTGTCTCGCTCCGAAGGCCGGCCCTGCGAGATAAACGGCATCGGCACCGCAGTCAATGGCCGCGATGCCGATTTCAATGTTTCTTGCCGGAGCAAGCAGTTCAAGTTCTCTCATGTCAGGAAAACGCGCTGCAGCATGGCAAATTATTTTTCAAGCGCCGCAATCTGCGCCTTTGCAACCTCGGTGTACTTAGGATTCGTCAGAATCTGCTGGTAGTACTCGACTGCCTTTGCCTTGTTTCCGGCTTTCTGGTAGGAAACCGCAAGAGTGCACCTGATGTCATCAGCCTTCTTGTCATTCGGAGCGACTACGAGAAACTGCTCGAAAGCCTCGTTTGCCTTTTCGTCCTGACCGAGTTTCTGAGCCGACATGCCGGCGAAGTAAAGTGCGTTGCCGCTCTCCACGAAGCTGTTTGACTTCAGTGCGGCGTCGTATGCGTCAGCATATTTCTGACCTTTGAGGGCTGCCTGCGCTTTCTTAAGATACATGTTTGCAAGCTGCTTGTTGGCTGCCTTCTCCTGTCCGTTCGCCGCTGCTGCAAGGTATGCGGTCTCGGCGTTTGCCGTGTCACCCTTCTGTGCGTAAGCCATTCCGAGACGGAGCTGAGCCGTTCCGTTGGCAGGGTTCAGTGCGAGCAAGTCGTTGTATGCAGCGATGGCACCGTCAAGATTCTTGGTCTTGAGAAGGTCGTTTGCCTTATTCATAAGTACCTGAGGTTTTAGAGTCTCCGCGTCCTCTACGACATCGGTCACTCCATATTCCTTAGCCTGTGCGACGGCTTCGTCAATTTCGGCGATGCCCTTGTCGTAGTTGCCTTCCTTGATGGATTCTTTGGCTACGTTGAACATGATTTTAGGAATATACTCCTTGCAGTTGTTCACCATCTCCGCACCTTCCTCGCCGCAGGCCTCGGCCATTGTGAGCGCCGCCTTGAAATTTTCAAGGGCTTCGGTGTTGTTTCCTGCCTGAAGCGCCATTGCCCCGTTGTTATAAGTCTCGGTAGCCTGCGCCATGTCCTGCGCAGAAACGGCAACAGCAGTCGCGAGTGTCGCCGCAATGATAAGCAAAATCTTTTTCATATCGCTGAAATTTTAACATTCACAATTTACGGACATATTCCCTATCCATATGCCACGAACCGCAAATTTAACATATATTTCTTAAAAGTGTACAATTTGGTCTCTTATTCTTGCCATTTGCACTAACTTTGCAAGGGTGAAAGAAAAATTGCACATAAAATGAAGAACATACGGATTTTGTTTTTGACTGTGTCGCTGCTTGTGACTTGTGGCGTCCCGTTTTCCACGGCTCAAGGTCTGAAGAAGCTGCCGGCTGATTCAAAGATAGTTACAGGGACATTCCCCAACGGAATGAGCTATTATGTCGTGTCGAATCCTGCGGAAAAGGGATTCGCGGATTTTGCTCTCGTGTACCGGCATTCCGCAGATGCGAGGGATTATGTGGACATGTCGCGGAAAATACTCTCTGACCGTGGACGGCTTCAGAATCGCAGTCTTCAGAAATTCTTGTCTTCCAATGCCGTGGCTCCGACGGTAAAGGGATATGCCGAATGCTCGGACGATGCAGTGACGTTTCGTTTCAAGGATGTAATGCTCTCGCGGAGTGCCGCCCTTGCCGACTCACTGTTGCTTGCTGTGTTCGGAATTGCCGATGAACTGTCCGCGAACGCCGTGACGACGAAAGACAGTCTTCATTTTCCTCTTGAAAACATGGCTGTGATAGTCTCCGGCGACGTGAATGGCAAGGATCTGGTCTCAAAAATGGGGATATTTTCACTCATGACACCGAGAAATTCCGTTCTTCGAGATTCCACCCGTGTGTATTCTGCATCTGAGAAGCCCGTCCGTCCGACTAAAGTTTCGGTCGACAAACTCGATGGAGGAGTCTGTCGGATAGCCTCCTCGTTTTATTTTCCGAGGATACCGGCGGAACTTATGCCGACGCCACAATTTGCCGTGATTGACAAGATGTCGGATACGTTCCGATTCATCGCAGAGGACCGCCTCCGGGATGCTCTGAATTCTGCAGCCATTCCTTTCTCGGGAGTCGAGTCAGACCATCTTTCCAGTGCAGACGTTTCAGGATTTGAGTCAATATCGCTGTCGTTCTGTGTGTTGCAGAAAGATGCCGATGCCGCAATGAAGTGTTTCGGCGAGGTCCTCGGTTCGCTCGACAGGGGGGAGATGGACGTTAATGACATAGTGCTTTCGTCGCAGCTGTATGGAGAGAAATGTCTCGGCACTTCGGCACGCTCGGTGAAAAATACCGAGTATATGAGGCTGTGCTCCGCTTCATTCCTTCGCGACGCTCCGCTCAGCACTGGAGCGCAACTCTGCGAATTCTGCCAGTCAAGAGTGCTTCCGGACACTTTGCAGCTGCGTCTGATGAAGACTTTCTCCGAGGCCCTTCTTTCTCCCGATGACAGCTGTAGCGCTTTTTGTGCCGGATGGAACGATGGGAAGACGGTCCGCAGACACTCCCTTGACCTGCGCGACACTCTCCTTCTTCCCGGTCCGTCGTCCAAGAAATCCAAGGTCAGGACCGGCAAGGAACTTATGTCCGGCGGGGAGACTTGGACTTTCCAGAACGGGCTGAGGGTTTATTATAAAAGGGTCCCTGGAGCGAAACGGATTTCCTGGGCCCTGAATGTGGACAAGGGCTATGCTTCTGCTGACGACCTTGTTCCCGGTGAGGCGGCATTCCTTCCGGAACTGCTGAAGTGCCGCACGATTTCCGGAATTGACAACCGCAATCTCAGAGACATCATGACAGCCACCGGAATCATCGCAGATGCCGATGTTTCGCTCTATTCCACTACTCTTAAGGGTACGGCCACTCCGCGCAGCCTGAACCTGCTGCTGCAGGGACTTGTGGGGATGTTCCGTGAAAGTTCCACAGACACGACCGCAGCGGCTGAACTGCTTCGCTCAGCATCAGTGCAGAAAAGACTGTCTGCCGGAGGGCGCAATGCCCGACTTGCCGGAATCGACAGCCTTGTATGCGCCGACAATCCGTATTCCGGAGTACGGATGTATGAAAACTTCACGCCGCAGACCGTTGCCAAGGCGGACAGACTGTTCGCCGATGTGTTTTCCGATGTCGGGGAGGGCTTTATTGTGATTTGTGCTGACATGGAACCTGCTGCACTTCAGAAACGCCTTGTCTGGTATGCCGGGGAGTTCCCTGTTTCCGGACGCTCAGAAAAACGTCCCCGTGTGAGATTTCAGCCGGTTTCAGGGCAGTCCACGACTTTCCGCAGTGGAGCTGCCGAGAGTATCGACGTGCTTCTTTCTGCTGCTGTGCCGATGAACGCCGCGAATCTCTGCGCCTCCCGCCTTGCCGCAAGCCTGCTGGAAGACAGTCTGCATGGGGCACTCGTCGGAACCGGGTTCCATGTGAGCGTCGCTTCGTCATACCTACTCTATCCACAGGAGCGTTTCAGCGTGCTGATTTCACTTGACCGCATTCCGGAGGACGGCTTTGCTTACGGCAGCCTTGACGATACGGAGATACTGTCTGTCCTGGCCCGTTTGCGCACGGCTTTGACAGAGGCACCGCAGACTGAATGGCCGGCATCTGTCTTGAAAGCATTCAAGGCCCGGCTTAATAACGAATATGGCATAGATGCCGGGTCTGCAGATCATTGGCGCGATGCGCTTGTTATCCGCTATGCCGACGGGCGCGACTTCAGCACGAAGATAGCCGACAGAATGAATGCGGTGACGGCCGAACAGGTCATGGATGTGCTTCGAAAGCTCGTTGAAGGCAGCAGGATCGAGTATGTCGTGATGAAATGATGGATTTATGAGTAAGTACAATTCGATAATACAAATAGACGACATTCTCGTCTCCGGTGAAATACTGACCGAATATTTCGCCTGTGACTATGCCAAGTGCAAGGGAATATGCTGCGTGATAGGCGACAGTGGTGCTCCTTTGCTCGAATGCGAATTGCCGGCGCTTGAAAAGAACTACCACCATTTCAGCCCGGTGATGTCCGAGGCCGGGCGCAGGGCTGTTGACGAGAAGGGTTTCTTTGAAATCGACGTTGACGGCGACCTCGTCACCCCACTTGTCCCAGGCTCTGAGGAGTGTGCCTACTGTCGCCGTGATGCGGACGGCAACTGTCTGTGCACAATCGAGGAACAGTGGAACAAGGGGTTCGGAGACTTCTGCAAGCCCATCTCCTGCCGCCTCTACCCGATTCGCGTCTCCAAACTATCCAACGGCATGACGGCCTTGAATCTCCACCGCTGGAACATCTGCCGCGACGCCTTCACCAACGGCCGCCGCAAGAAAATCCGCGTCTACCAGTTCCTCAAAACCCCACTCACCCACTTCTTCGGCGAAGATTTCTATTCTGCCCTTGAAGCCGCCGCCAAACAATTGCGGGAGGCATAAAAGGCGGTCATCCCATCCTTTTATGCCTCCCGCCTCTCAAGCTTTTTATTCGGTCAGCTTCGTTGACCGGTTTGTCAAAATCCTCACAACCAACAGGTTGCTGCGGTATTTGACTTCCCATGGTAGTCAAGAAACTCAATAAAATTCTGCTCTATCATAAGTCTCTGATTAAAAACTACTTGATGTAGAAAAACAAGGCTGTCCCGCAAATTTTATTTCTGGAAATATACCCTCTCCCCGCAAATTTCTTCTGGAAAAATCACTCCGTTTTTATGAAAACTCTTGCTTTTCTCGAACGGGGGGGGGTAGTGAGTCCGAAGGAGGGGGAATAAAAGACTTTTTGGCCACCCTCTTTTCTCTTACTGCAGGTTTCATTTTGATTAAATCTGCGTCTTCCATTTAATCTCTATGACCTTTTATAATAGATGGGTCATATAGGCCGGCACAAGTATCGTCTGCCCATCTTTCTGCAAGTCTTTTGTGTATATCAGGTATCTGTTTGAAATTCTTGACGAAAACTTTTCGCAGAAAGCATCAAGCGATGCATGTGATTTGTGACTTGAAGATTTTACTTCGACAGGAGCAATCTTGGCTCCTCGCGAAAGAAGAAAATCAATCTCATAATTATGCTTTTCGTCCTTCGCCCAAGTGTAGTAGAATAATTTGTTGCCGGATGCCGTAAGCATCTGGGCGATGAGATTCTCATAAACATAGCCAAGGTTTGCAGAGAGTTTGTCTGAAAGCAGTTTGTCGTAGATTTCATTTTCTGTGTAACTCTTGTCCCAAAATGCCATTGTTATGAACAGTCCTGTGTCTGATAAGAAAAGTTTGAATCGTGCTTCATCTTTGTTGAGTTCCATCCCGACGTTAGGGTCATCTGCGTGATATGCAAAATTGACCGTCTTGCTGTCTTCAAGCGCAACAAGCATCTCCTCCATCTTGTCTGTCGGTGCATTTTTTACGATGGAATTCGGCTGAAATCTTGATATGTTGCGGCTGAGTTGCCCGGGAATGGACATGAAAAGCTTGGTTATCCTGCCGGTTGGATCTATCTTGCGGAAATCGTCTCCATACAGTTTGATTATTTTGCGTTTTGCCGCATCAACTTTTCTCATGTTGTTGGTGTCAAGATATGCGTTTACCGCTTGCGGCATACCTCCGACTAACATGTACAGGCGTAGGTCACGCATCGCATTTCTGTGTGCCGGACCGAGAGGTTTTTTCATTTCCCAAAACTTTCGCAGCAGTGCGGGGGTGCTTTCATCTCCGAGAGCCCAACGGAACTCTTCATAATCCATAGGATACATCTGTATGCTGTCTTCCTCGCTCGGGATAGTTATGTTTTCTGTATTTTTCTTTATGCTGATTAGTGAGCCTGTCTCGAGATAATCATAGCGGCCGTCCTGCACGAGATATTTTATTGCCTGACGAGCCTGCGGACATTTCTGAACCTCATCAAAGATTATCGCAGATTTCCTGTTTGCCAGGGTCTTGCGATAGTGTTGCTGAAGAATCATGAATACATAGTCAAGGTCATCCATGTCGTTGAATAAGGCGCGGATGTTTTGTGGGCATTTATTGAAGTCAATCAGAATGTATGACTCATATTCATTTTGCGCGAATTGTTCGACAATCGTAGATTTTCCGACACGTCGTGCCCCCTCTATTAGAAGAGCTGACTTTCCGTCATTTTCTTCTTTCCAAAGCTTGATTTGATCGTATATTTTACGTCTGAAAATTCTATTTGCCATAAGCCTATGATTTACAGCTGCTAATGTAAGAAAAATAAGGCTGTCCCGCAAATTTTATTTCGGGAAATATACCCTCTCCCCGAAAATTTCTTCTGGAAAAATTAACCTATCTTGTGGGAACTCTGTACCTCTCCGTGTCTGCTTTTCCGCGAGCAGCATCTGTACTATATTTCGGAAAGGTCAAGTAGTCGCTATGAATATGGCTTAGAAGTAGGGGATGAAGAAAAAGATGGGATGCAAGGCGGACGGTGAAGATGAAACCGCAGCAGCCTTAGCGGCTGTGAGGATTTCATCAAGACGTCCAACGCGGCAGACCGCTTTTTATTCGCCCCGAAGTTTATATTCCATGTGGGAGGCGACGCGTGCAATATCCTTCGCCGGTCCTTCGAGCTCAACACCTCCGAAAGATGGGGTGACGGTGATGCGGTCCTCCCACATGCGGGCAATTCTGAGACCTGCGCGGCTGGCGCGGAAACAGAGCTTTTCGGGTGTTTCACTTTCGAGGCGGTAGTCTCCGCGGTCGGCGAAATATCCCATTACTTCAGCGGAGACTTCGCTCCATTCGCCGGGGATGCTGACCTGTCTTTTCTGATAACCGAACTTCGGATAGAGGGCCGAAAAGACGAGGAAGACGCCGCATATTTCGAGAATTGACTTCCAGCCGTGGATGAAGAGCCCTTCCACCCCGTTTTCTGTGGGCACGAACTTTGTGAATGCGAGAACGCTGATAATCAGTGTGAAAAGAATCGCGAACCAGCAGAAATACTTGACGGCGCGGATGATATATCTTACGGCAGGTTTCATATTTATGAAATTTTATGCGTTTATATTTTTCTGACGTCCGCAAATATAGCGTAAATTCGCATATTTTGCGTAAATTCGCACTCGCATTGTTACGAAAACACGAAACGTAATATCAAAAAATGTACACATTATGGAACAGAACAGTCTTAAGAAAGTGACATACGCCCTCGTTGCGGTGGCGGTCATTCTGGCCGGCGTCCTGGCGTATATCTGGATTCAGAAGTCTTCGCTCGTGAGCGAACTTCAGGAAGAAAAGCAGGAATTGACAGACCAGATGCTTGCGCTTCAGAGCGACTATGCGACGCTGTCATCCGATTATGACACAATCAATTCACAGCTCGATTCCTCACGCGAGGAGGTCAATCAGCTGATAGAAAGAATTAAGCAGACGGACGCAACCAACCGTAGGAAAATGCGTCAGTACGAAAAGGAACTCGGAACTTTGAGGAGCATAATGAAGAACTATATAGTCCAGATTGACTCACTCAACACGCTCAACAAGAAGCTCACTGCAGACGCCGCAGCCGCACGTCGCGACGCCGCCGAGAGCAAGAGACGTTCGGAGGAACTTTCCAAGACAGTGGAAAATCTTTCTTCACAGGTTGCGACCGGTTCTGTCATCAAGGCACGCGGGCTTTCACTTGCGGCCTACAACGCTTCCGGAAAGGTTACGGACCGCAGCAGCAGGGTGGCGCAGTTCCAGACTCGTCTGAGCCTGGTCGAAAACGACCTTGCGCCTAAGGGCCCGGTAAGGATTTACATTCGCGTGAAAGACCCTGACGGAGTGCTGATTGCAGGTACGGAGCAGAGGGCATTCGAGCTTGAGGGCGAGACTCTCGTAAGTTCGGCTTCCCGCGAGGTTGACTATCAGGGCGCCGAGACGGACATCGTGATTTATGTGAACGGAGTGAAGGACTGCGTGAAGGGCGTCTACACCGTTGAGGCATACACGGAGCAGTCTTCTCTCGGAACGGCTGAACTGCTTCTTCGCTAACTGAGGGGCTTCAGGCATAAATAAAGTCTGAAATTGTGATTTACGTCCACATCCCGTTCTGCAAGTCTTTCTGCACCTACTGCGGATTCTATTCCGAGACGTCGGCCTGCTACGACCGCTATGTCGAGGCTCTGTTGGGGGAGATTGACAGCAGAAAGTCGGAATTTGACGCGACAATGGACGTGAACACGCTATATATAGGCGGCGGCACACCATCGGTGATGCCGCTGCCTTTGCTTTGCCGCGTTGTCGAGGCGTTAAAGGATGAGTCGGGAAGCAGGAACTTTGATGAATTCACTGTTGAACTGAACCCGGAGGACGTGATTCAGCGGGGCGAGGCGTATGCCGAAGCCCTCCTGGGGATGGGCGTGACGCGTGCGAGTATGGGCGTGCAGTCATTTGACGACGTGGTCCTGCGTTGGATGAACCGCAGGCATGATGCGGAGACTGCTGTCCGAGCCTACAGAATTCTTGAGAAATCCGGCTTTCGGAACATCAGCATTGACCTCATCTTCGGACTTCCGGAACTTGTGCCGGATTCTCAGCCAAGGCATTCTGATTCTCTTCTGGGACATTCTGATTCTCAGCCGAGGCATTCAGACTCTCTTTCGGGACGTTTTACCGGCCACAGGGGGAAAGACGGGTATGTCCCACTTTTGGATGAGCGGCTTTGGCGGGAGACGATTCTGCGTGCGCTAGATATTTCAGCCTCAGGCATGCTTCCGAGCCACATTTCGGCCTATCAGCTGTCAGTTGAGCCGGATTCTGCTCTTGACGGGATGATTGCTGACGGGCGTTGCCGGGAAACTTCGGAAGAGTCCTGCGCAAGGCAATACGAGATTTTGTGCGAAGAACTTTCTGCTGCCGGCTACCATCACTACGAGATTTCCAACTTCGCTCTTCCCGGCATGGAGGCCCGCCATAATTCCGCATATTGGCGGCATGTTCCCTACGTCGGTCTCGGTCCAGGGGCACATTCCCTGTCCATTCTCCCGGACGGTCACCGGTGTCGCAGCTGGAACAGCCCGGATCTGAAGCTTTATCTTGAGACTTTTGCTCCTCTCGGACAGCGGGATACCGGTTGCTCCGGGCAAGAGACACTTTCACCGGTGCAACTGGGTATAGAAAACGTTATGCTTGGTCTGAGAACTTCCCTGGGCTGTCCGTTGCCGGAACTCGTCTCCGCCTGCGACAGGGCTCGCCTTGATTCGGCAATTTCTTCGGGCCGTCTCGTGCCCGTTCCCGGCAGTTCTGAGCTTTCCGGCCTGGAGGACGGCGCAGCGCAGTATTACCGTATCCCCGAAAAATACTTCTTCATATCTGACGGCATAATATCCGAACTGCTGTGACAGTTTTGCTTCGTTATTTGCATATTATGCTGACATAAGTTAACTTAGCATCGATTAATATAGTCTAAGTTACTTAGCATCGATTAATGAGTAAAGTCAGGCATCATGGGAAACATCTACGCAGAAAGAATAAAGGCTCTCAGGGAGCTTATGAAGGAAAACGGTTGGGACGCCGTGCTTGTCGGAGCTTCGGACCCACATTGCAGTGAATATCCCGCAGCCCGCTGGAAACAGGTGGAATGGCTTACCGGCTTCACCGGAGAGGCCGCAAGCGTCGTCATAACGCACAACCACGCAGGACTTTGGACGGACACTCGCTATTTCATTCAAGCAACCGCGCAGCTTGAGGGGACAGGTGTGGAACTTCATAAGCTCCGTGTTCCGGACGCCGTCCCTATTCCGCAATGGCTTGCGGAGAACGTTGATTACATAATAGGTGCGCCTTCAGCTCCGTCCTATTGGCTCGGAAGCGGAGCCTGTCCGCGCAAGCTGTCGCTTGTTCTTGATGGTCTGTGCTGGAGTGCTGAGGAGGTCCTGGACATCGACACCGCACTTTCCGGAGCCACTTCTTCCGAAGAATTCCGCTATGAAATAATTTCCAGACCGGATTTTATTGGCCAGCTCTGGACAGACCGCCCCGCAATCCCGGCCACTCCGGTACAGACTCTCGATATCGAGATCTCGGGCGGGGAGAGCCGTCTTGACAAAATCGCGTGGCTGCGCAAGTGGATGCTCCGCAGTTCGGTGGACAATTTCCTGCTTACCTCGCTTGACGAGATTGCCTGGTTGCTTAATGTCCGCGCAAACGACATCGAATACAATCCGTACGTTATATCCTACCTTCTTGTTTCTCAGGAGAATGTGCGCTGGTTCGTGAAGAAGGACGGGTATGACGACAGTGATACCGCCGACAGTTTTGAGGAACTTGTGGCTGATGACATAAGCATTGAGGATTACAATGCGGTGGAGCCGGCTCTCGGTGAACTCGGCTCTGACGAGTCGCTTCTGGCCGACCCATCCTCGCTCAACTGGCAGCTCTACAGCTTCCTGAACAATTCCTGCCTTCCAGACGGTGATGAATCCTCTCTTCTCCATCTCGACAAATCCCCTGTCATTCTGCGCAAAGCTGTAAAGGAAGACTCTGAAATAGAGCGGCTTCGCGAAACTTTTATAGAGGACGGACTTGCGGTTGAGCGCTTTCTGAAATGGCTTGAGGACAGCGTGGCAGCGGCAGAACGAGGCGATGCCGAGCCGGTGCGCGAATGGGACGCATCTCTGAAACTCAGTTCCCTGCGGGCCGGAATTCCGGGATATAGGGGCGATAGTTTCGAAAATATATCCGCATACGGCCCATCGGCGGCCTTGCCGCATTATGTCACACCGGCAAGCGGCTCGAGGGTTATCGAAGGCCACGGGCTCTATCTCGTGGACTCTGGAGGTCAGTACCTTACCGGAACAACAGACATAACCAGAACCGTTCCTACAGGACCGTGCACCGCCCTTGAACGGGAGGACTACACCCTTGTTCTCAAAGGAATGATTGACCTTTCGATGGCCGTGTTCCCCAAAGGCACGGCCGGCTGTCAGATAGATGCCCTTGCCCGTGAACCGCTGTGGAAGGCAAGGCGTAACTTCGGCCACGGCACGGGCCACGGCATAGGCTACTATCTCGGCGTTCACGAAGGTCCTCAGGACATAAGGCAAAACTTCAACGACCAGCCGCTGCTTCCGGGAATGGTCACTTCAAACGAGCCGGGACTCTACCGCGAGGGTATGCATGGTATACGTCACGAAAACGTGATTCTCACCATCCCCGACCGCATCCCGGGCATTAATCCCACCGGCTGCAACGAGTTCGGTGAATGGCTGCGTTTCGAGACCCTTACATGCTGTCATATAGACACATCGGCAGTCATGCCCGAATTGCTGACCGCCGATGAAAAAGAATGGCTCAACGCCTACAACGTCTCCGTCTACACGCGACTCGCCCCGCGCATGACTCCTGAAGAGGCCGCTTGGCTTGCCGTCAAGACAAGACAGATATAATCCCCTCCAACGCGATTTTTTCATGAGCGGAGGGTTTCCCGTTTTCGCCTTGAGCCATCGTCCTCCTACGATAAACTATTTCGTATAGTTGACAAGATTGCCGGAGAGATATTGGTCGTAGGCTGTCATGTCGATAAGTCCGTGTCCGGAAAGGTTGAACAGAATCACCTTGCTCTCGCCGGCTTCCTTGCACTTGTTTGCCTCGTCTATGGCCGCTGATATTGCATGGCAGGACTCCGGTGCCGGGATGATGCCTTCAGCCTTCGCGAAGAGTACACCTGCTGCGAAAGAGTCAAGCTGTTGGATGTCAACAGCTTCCATCAAGCCGTCCTTCATAAGCTGCGACACTATGGCACCGGCTCCGTGATAGCGCAGGCCACCTGCGTGGATGTTCGCCGGAATGAAGTCATGGCCGAGCGAGAACATCGGAATCAACGGTGTCAAGCCGCTCTCGTCCCCAAAATCATACTCGAATTTGCCGTGGCTGAGCTTCGGGCAGCTTGCAGGCTCTGCAGCGATGAATCGTGTCTTTTTCCCATCGAAGAAATTGTGTCTCATAAACGGAAATGAGATGCCGCTGAAATTGGAGCCTCCTCCGAAGCAGCCAATCACGATGTCAGGGTATTCCCCCGCCATTTCCATCTGCTTCTCAGCCTCAAGTCCTATGACCGTCTGATGCAGTCCCACATGGCTCAGCACCGAACCGAGCGTGTACTTGCACCGCTCCGGAGTCGTCATTGCGAGTTCAACAGCCTCGGAAATGGCTGTTCCGAGCGAGCCCTGATGGTAGGGGTTCTTAGTGAGAATATCCTTGCCTGCGCGTGTCGACATCGAAGGGGATGGCGTCACTTGAGCCCCGAACAGTTGCATCATGGAGCGGCGGTAGGGCTTCTGCTCATAGGAAATCTTCACCTGATAGACGGCAGCCTCCAGACCGAACAGTTTCGCTGCATAGGAAAGTGCCGTTCCCCATTGGCCGGCTCCCGTCTCCGTCGTGACGTTGGTTATGCCTTCCTCCTTACAGTAGTAGGCTTGGGCCAGCGCCGAATTCAGCTTGTGCGAGCCCACCGGGCTTACGCTTTCGTTCTTGAAATAGATGTGCGCCGGGGTGTCCAGTGCCTTCTCGAGCCCGTATGCGCGGACAAGGGGAGTGGAACGGTAGTAGGTGTACATCTCGCGGACCTTTTCCGGAATGTCAATCCACCGGTCCGTCATGTTCAACTCTTGCCTTACGCATTCACGGCAGAACAGCACAGACATTTCGTCCTCCGTCACAGGCTTGTGCGTCCCGGGGTTGAGCATAGGCTGCGGTTTATGCGGCATGTCTGCCTGAATGTTGTACCATTGCATCGGAATCTCATTCTCCTGCAAAAAGAATCTTTTCTGTCTCATTGTATCTTTTTTTATAGGGTTTTCTGATAATCAGTAAATATGAAAAAAATAAGCGGCGGCTCTGTGTGAGAGTCACCGCTTTCCTGTTTCTATGTTTTCGTCGTTTATGCGAGGCAAGGGCAGTAATTATGGATGCATACTGCAACTGCAACAGTCGCGAAGCCGAGGAAAATCAGAGTTGCGAAGATGTAGGCGATGACCTTGAGTCTCTTGAGCCAGATCATGTTGTTCCATCCGAAAGTCTGGAATGCGCTCCAGAAACCGTGGGTGAGGTGGAACCAGATGGCTCCGAACCAGACGAGGTACAGAACCGTGATCCACCATCGTCCGAAGGTGGCGTCAAGAAGATCGTAAGGATTGGACTCCTCAAGCCCGGTGAAGTGCTTGAGCTGCATGTCTGCCCAGAAATGGGTGAGGTGGAACGCGATGAATCCGAGGATGATGATTCCGAGGACAATCATGTTCCTTGATGCAAAGGAGTCGGTCTTTGCCTTGCTTGATACAGCGTAACGGCAGTAGCCTCCGCGAGCCTTGAGGTTCGTCCAGGTGAGGTAGCAGCCGTAGAAAATATGGATGACGAACCCGAGCGCGAGCACAGGAACCATCACAGTCACAATCGGAAGCGACATGAAATCACAGCCCTTCTGGAAAAGCCCGTCCGGAGCACCGTAGGTGCCGCTTACGAGATCAAGTACAGCAAAGAGATTGATGCTCATGTGAAGCAGAAGGAAAATGATGAGAAAAAGTCCTGAGATGCTCATTATGAGCTTCTTTCCGATTGATGATGTCAAAATGTTAGCCATAGATTCAATAATCCGATTATTCTGATCAAAATTGGTTTAGCGGTGCAAAGATATATTCTTTCTCGCAACTTTCATAATTATTTCGGAAACTTTCTTGTGATAATTGCTGCATAACCTCCTAAACCGTCTTCTTGTAGGACTTGATTGCCCAGGTGGTGGTGATGGTGCCGATGCCTGCAAGGCAGACGAGATTGAACCAGTTGTCCGGCAGAGTGCCGCCCTTGAGGTAGATTGAACGCATCGCGTCGGCGTAGTAGCGCAGAGGGTTGGCGTAGGTGATGATTTCCGCCCAGTGGGGCATTGAGGCTATCGGGGTGAAGATGCCGCTCATCAGCATAAAGACCATACTGAAAAACCAGATTACGAACATTGCCTGTTGGGTGTTCTCGCTGTAGTTTGAAATCAGCAGTCCGAAAGACGCCATCACCACTATGTGCGCGAGGGTGAAGAGCGCGATGGCCAGAAGACTTCCCTGGCAGCTGTAGCCGAAGACAATTCTTGTCAGCAACAGACAAGAGAACAGGAGGAAATAGGCTACTGCCACGTAAGGTATCATCTTGCAGATGATGAAACTGCTCTTGCGCACAGGTGTCACGTTAATCTGTTCAATCGTGCCTTTTTCCTTCTCGCCCACGATGTTCAATGCCGGAAGGAAACCGCACATCATCGTGATTGCGATTACAATCAGAGCCGGGAGCATAAAGAGTTTGTAGTCGAGATAAGGGTTGTAGAGATAGGCCACTTCCACCTTCGAAGGCGAAACATTTGTGCCTGCTGAAACACCGGCTCCGGCCTCCCTTGAGGCACTTCCCTGACTCATAATGAACGAGGATATGCAGGCCGTGAGGTATTTCGAGCCAATGCTTCCTCTTGTTCCGTTGACTGTGTTCACGGCAATTCCAAGCGGAAGAGGGTCGCCCGCCGGAGCGCCGCCGCCCATATATTCGGCAAATCCGGAATTGATGGTCAGTGTCGCATCAATGTCTCCGCTATCCATCAACGCACGCGCCTCCGTCGGGGTATGGCAGATGTCTTCGAGTATAAAATAGCCCGAATTCGTACATTTCTCAATCAAAAGCGCCGATTCGCTGCTGCGGTCATTATCTACGACGGCGAGTCTGATGTTCCGCACTTCCATAGACGCGGCAAACGGGAACACCAGCACAATCAGAAGAGGGAAGGCCATCACCATCCTCGGCATACCCGGGTCTCTGAGAAACTGACGGAACTCTTTCTTTAATAAATATTTCCAGGTCATATCAATTTAATTTTCGAAAGTAATTAATCTATTCTGTGTCAGTGTGTTTTCGGGATTCAAGTTCTCGATCCTGCTCCCCGCGGCCACTATTTCAGCCTCGTGCGGAACTTCTTCACGCTGAACCACAGGAGGAAAACCATCATCGAAGTAAGAATCAGGAACTCCGGTACAATGGAGCCAAAGCCCGCCCCCTGAATCATAATCCTCTTGACCATAATGATATACCACTTCGCAGGGATGATATCCGAAAGGAGTTGGAGTGCGAGAGGCATACTTTCACAAGGGAAAATGATTCCCGCAAGCATCATCGTCGGCATTGTCAAGCCCATTCCGCAGATGAGCATCGCTGTCTGCTGGGTCGCCGCAATTGTCGAAATCAGCAGTCCGAGTCCCAGAGATGCGCCCACAAAAACCAGCGATATGAGACAAAGCAGGGCAAAGCTTCCGTTCATCGGGACATCCATCACGAAACGCGCCAAGAGCATAATGGTGATGAAGTTGAAGATTGAAATTACAAGGTATGGAATGAGTTTGCTGATGACAATCCAAGCCGGACGCACCGGAGAGACGAGCACCAGTTCAAGTGTGCCGAACTCCTTCTCCCGGACAATTGAAACGGCAGTCATCATCGAACATATCAGCATAAGTATCAATCCCATAACTCCCGGCACAAAATTGTAGGAAGAGTTCATCGACGGGTTATACACCAGCTGGACTGAGGGACTCGGAACTGGAGACGCGCTTCCTTCTTGGAGTATGGCCTGCACATAATTGCCCACCATTTGGGCTGTATTCGGGTCGGAGCCGTCACAAACCACCCTCACAGTGGCTCCCGCTGCGGAATTGTTCTCCCGGTCGTATTCGCTGCCAAAAAGAACCGCCGCCTTTGCCCGGCCCTTTTTCATCCGCAGTTCCGCCTCTTGGGGAGTGTCAAGGAAACGCCCGAGAGAAAGACTGTTGTTGTGCTCCATCTTCAAGGCAAGTTTGCGGACAGAAGCATCGTTCGGATTCCCCACAATGTCGACAGTAGCATTGTTAACCTCAGTGCTGATTGCAAAACCGAAAAGAAGAATCTGCACCACCGGCATCACGAGGACGATGAGCATGGTTCTCTTGTCCCTGAAAATATGGAGGAACTCCTTGTGTATGAATGATAATATCTCTTTCATTGTCTATTCCCTTTCGGCACGTCCCGCGAGCAGAGTGAAAACTCCGTCCATATCGTCCGTACCATATTTTTCCTTGAGAGCAGCCGGAGAGTCGAGAGCCTCGATGCGTCCGTCCACCATAATGGAAACCCTGTCACAATACTCCGCCTCGTCCATATAGTGCGTCGTCACGAAAACCGTCATCCCCGAATCTGCAGCTTCGTTAATCATATCCCAAAAATTCCTTCTTGTCTTCGGGTCCACACCGCCTGTCGGTTCGTCGAGAAAAAGAATCTCCGGATTGTGAATCATCGCAATGCTGAACGCAAGTTTCTGTTTCCATCCCAAAGGCATATCCCTCACATACATCTTCTCCGCCTTTTCGAGTCCCAGGCGCTCCAACATAGACTCTCGTTTTTGAGCTATCTGCTTGTCATTCAGGCCATAGATTCCGCCAAAGAGTTCGATATTCTCTCCCACTTTCAGGTCCGGATAGAGCGAAAAGCGCTGGCTCATATAGCCGATATGCTTTTTAATATCCTCCTGTCTGGTCCTTATGTCGAAGCCTGCGACAGTCCCCTCTCCCGCAGTCGGACGGCTCAATCCGCAAAGAATCCTCATCGCTGTCGTCTTTCCGGCCCCGTTCGCCCCGAGAAAACCAAAAATCTCACCCTTTGCCACATCAAACGAAATGTGGTCAACGGCAGTGAAGTCTCCGAATTTCTTCGTAAGTCCCCGCACGCTAATGCTTTTTTCTTTATCAATCGTCTCCATAAATATATCCTTAATTATACATCCACCGATTAGGACAGGCTCATAAAACAGTCCTCAATTCCCGCCTCAATCGGAGACAGACTGCAGGAGGTAAACCCGTTCTGTGCCAGGACTTCCGCAAGAGCCTCGGCATCGGGACCTCCCTCGGCGACCGTAATATGGCAGGAAGAACCGAATGAGTTACATTCCTTCACTCCCTCTGTGGCACGGAGAACTCTCAACATTCCGAAGATGTCCTCACCTTTAGCCGCATAGAGTTTGTCAGGGAAGGAGTCGCGAATCTGCTGCGGTGTGCCGCCTCCGATGATGCGTCCTTCTGAAATCATTGCAATCCTGTCGCAGAGGGCAGCCTCGTCCATATAAGGCGTGGAAACGAAAATGCAGACTCCTCCCTCCCGGATTCTCGAAAGCATCGCCCAGAATTCCTTACGGCTCACGGCATCAACTCCGGTGGTAGGTTCGTCGAGGAAAAGAACCTTAGGACGATGCACAAGGGCGCAGCAAAGTGCGAGTTTCTGTTTCATACCACCGGACAATGCGCCCGCCTTTCTATCGTGGAAGGCTTCGAGCTGGCAGTATATATCCTTGATATTGTCGTAGTTGGACTTTACGTCCGTCCCGAAGACCGTCGCATAGAACTGAAGATTTTCCTCAACGCTCAGGTCTTGGTAGAGGGCGAAATGTCCCGGCATATAGCCGATTTCCGCGCGGATTTTCCGATAGTCCTTCACGACATCGAGGCCGCAGACACTTGCGGTTCCACTATCTGCAAGGGAAAGAGTCGTGAGGATGCGGAAAAGCGTCGTCTTCCCCGCACCATCCGGTCCGATGAGACCGAAAATCTCACCGGATCCGATTTTGAGGGATATGTCCTTGAGGGCCGTAACCTTTTTATAGGATTTACAGAGCCCTTCCGCTTCAATCATTGTTTCCATTGTTATTTTCTTACATAAGCATACATTCCCAAACGGATAGAACCGTCGTTTGGTACAGAGACTTTCACTGCATAAACAAGGTCTGCACGCTCGTCCCTCGTCTGGATGTTCTTCGGAGTGAACTCTGCCTGAGACGAAATCCAGATGAGGCGGCCGCTGTATTCCCTCGGATTGGCACTGCCGTCGTCAGGGATGACGGTGAGAGTATCGCCGAGTTTGAGGGATGAGAGTTGCGAAGTTGTGAAATAGGCCCTGACGTATATGTCCGAGAGGTCGGCAATTTTGAAAAGCGGTTTTCCCACAGTCACGCTCTCGCCCTCGTTGGCATATTTGGTGAGCACCGTTCCGCCCACAGGAGAGCAGATGCGGCATTTTGCAAGCTGGTCTCTCTTCTGTGCAAGCTGGATTTCGTAGGTGGATATTTCTGACTGCACAGAACTGTTGTTTCTTTCCCAAGTCTGTTTCTGAGCCGCCATCTGGCTCTTGAGAATATCAATCTGGCTGCTGATGTCGTCCACCTGTTTCTGTGTTGCCGCATCACTCTTGAGCAGTGCGCTGAAACGGCGGTAGTCATTTTCGAGGCTTGCAAGCTGCTGTTTCTGAGGAGCCTGCTGGGCAGCTATATCTATAAGTCTGGATTTGGCTCCGTCGCGGCGCTGTTCGAGTTCGCTGATTTGAAGATCTGTCTGAACCGAATCCACTGCGCCGACCATCTGACCGGCTGCGAGAGCATCACCCTCTTTCAAGCCGAGGGAAATAATTCTTCCGGCTGCCTCTGCGGAAACCGTAACCTGCTCGGCATCAATCTGTCCGCAGGCGTCAAAATCAACATCGTGGCGGCAAGCTGAGAGTGTGGCTGCGAGTGCAGCAATCACCAGTATATCAAATCTTTTCATAATATAATGTTATTTTCCGATTGTATTTTTCATATCATAAACTGCCATCATCAGCTGGACTTCGTGGAGGGATTCATTGGCCTTTGCCTTATACTCCTCATCCAACATCGACAGATAGTCATTCATCTTGATGGTTCCCTCGCGGTATTGATTCTCGCCCGAAGCACGAATCCTCTGTCTCAGAGAGATAATCTCAGAATCTTGGTCGAGGACGTCACGTGCCTTTTCAATGGCATTGTTCTTTTGCTCCGCCTCGATTGAGCTGTTGAGCAGAAATGACTGCCTGGTGAGTTCGATTTTCTGTGCGTCAGCCTTTATTTTGCGGATGTCGTTGCCACGGGTGTAGAGGGCTCCGATGTTCCACTGGAGTTTGAGCCCCGCCACAAAATATCCGGAGAAATCGCCCGAAAGCATATTAATTCCCGGACGTCCGTAACCTCCCTGAAGGCTGAGGCTGAGTTTCGGGGATATGAGTGTGTTGAGCTGACGGAGTTTGAGATCGTTCTGCGCGAACTGTGCAGAATAGAGGGAAATCTCCGGACGGGATGCAAAATCGCGTGCGCCGTCATCTACATAAGACAACGCCTCCTCAGGAGCCTGAAGTTCAACGCCTTCCATATCTTTTCCTGTCATTAGCGAGAGGACTTTCACATATGTTTTTCTATCCGCTTCGAGCGAAGCCCTTTGCTGGAGGCAGCTGAGAATGTTTACGCTCAACTGATCGAGGTCGCTCTGGAGAGCGACTCCGTTGTCGATGAGGCTCTGCACCTCTTTCTTGCTTCTTTCAAGGCTCTCGCGAAGAAGGGTGTTAAGTTCCAACTGTTTATCAATCAAGATTATGCCAAGATAGACATTCTCCACTCTGGAGCGAATGGACCAGAGATTGGTCTCCAGCTGGCTTTTTTGCACCTCGGCGCCGGCCTCGACAAGTTTTCTCTGGCTGTGGCTTGCTCCGCCGTCCCAAATCTGCTGGCTGAGTTCAGCCACGAGACTGTACTGGTCGTGAGGGATATTGAACTCGACTCCCGGCATCTCGAACGGCATTTCGACAACCTGCGACTGCCAAGAGGCTTTTCCGGAGACGTTCAACTGCGGAAGCCAGGCGAAAGCCGCATTCTTGAGATCAAGTCCCTTGGTCTTTTCAATAAGGGACATTTCGTTGATTTGCGGATAATTCCCGACAGACAGTCCGATGCACTCGTCCAGAGTTGTTTGGGCCACTGCCGCATAGCCGGCGCAAATTGCAACCAGCGATGTACAGAGATTTTTAAACAAATGTTTCATACCTGCAATACTTTATCAAGCATTATTATTTACTACTTCGTTTCTCCACAATTGACTACTTCATTTCTCTATGTAAGTCCACCGCGCAGCCACTGAAATCCGCGAAATGCCGGAGTTTATTGACGCGGCCGAAGGAAATCGCGCATTCTCTGCACCGCCTTTTCCCTCTGCCTGCGAAGGAAAGCATCGATTTTCTCGGCATCATCCCCATAGACAAAAGAAACCATCGGCATCAGGGCGAATGCCGAATAGTCAGTAAGGATGATTTCGCCAAGGAGTTCCTCCATCGTCACAGGAGCGATAATTCCATCTTTCACAGCCTCTTTCAATCTGTCATTGTGGCGTGCAAATGCCCCGCTCATAATCGTCCCGGTGACATCCTTATATTTTTCAAGCAAATCAGCCCGATTCTCGGCAATTTCAAGCAGAAGACGGATTTCACCCTGATGCATCTGCATAAAATCGAAAAGCGAGGCAGTCACATCAAGCACCGTCTCCACCATTCCCTTTTCCGGAGACATAAGCAGCCGGAGTTCGTTGTGCATTTTTAGGAAATAGCCGTCGAGGACCTTCACGAAGATTTGCTCTTTCGTGCGGAAATAGTAGTGGAGCATCGCGTGGGTGACGCCGGCCTGTCCGGCAATCATCGTCGTGGTGGTTCCCTTGAAACCGTTTGTCTTGAAAAGGCTTTCCGCCGCCTCAAGAATCGCAGCCTCCGTGTTTTTATTCACTTTTTCTTTCATATTGTTCTTGTTTTTTGACTTGTAAATACTTGTCTGTAAGCAACTTTCATGCTAACATAATTGTTTAACAATGCTGTTAAACGCTGCAAATATATAGTTTATTTTAATACGTTGTTCACTTTTTTGCATATTTCTTTCCCATAAGATAATGAATTTGAACTATATTTGCATGGTGAAGTCTGCTTCAGTCGGGACGTGCCTGGCGAAAGGCGGCTTCTTTGAAAGGTACTGATATGTATAAAAGAGTATTGCTAAAATTGAGCGGGGAAAGCCTCGGCGGACCTGCGGGAAAGGGGATTGACGAGAATTGTCTTTCCGAATATGCGAACGAGATTGCACAGGCTGTGAAGGGCGGTCTCCAAGTTGCGATTGTAATCGGCGGAGGCAACATTTTCCGCGGACTCAGTGGCGTTGGAAAGGGTTTTGACCGTGTGAATGGAGATAAGATGGGAATGCTGGCGACTGTAATCAACTCACTTGGACTTGCCATGGCTCTTCGCTCTGCCGGTGTTGAGGCGGAGGTGTTCACGGCGACCCCGATGATGCCTGTCGCACGCTATTATATGAGAGATGATGCCGTTGCTGTTCTTGAAAAAGGTGGTGTGGCACTTCTTGCAGGGGGTACCGGAAACCCGTTCTTTACGACAGACTCCGGTGCTGCGCTCCGTGCTCTTGAAATAAAGGCGGACGCCCTTTTGAAGGGGACCCGCGTTGACGGCGTCTATACTGCCGACCCTGAGAAGGACCCGAAGGCTGTGAAATATGATGAACTCACCTTTGACAAGGCGATGGAAAATCACCTCAAGGTCATGGACCAGACTGCGTTTGCGCTCTGCAGAGAAGGCGATATGCCGATTATTGTGTTCGACATGAATCAAAAAGGAAATCTCCTCAAACTCGTCCACGGCGAGAAAGTCGGAACTCTTGTCCATGTGTAACTTGTCGCCGAAATAATATTTGTTTTCTCATCAGTCGTGTACCTCCAGTACACTCCTTCTTCCAAAAGAAATCTATACTCGAAAATAATTGACAAATCTGAAGCAGTTTATTTTTTTCATATTTCTAAAAACATTAACAAATACCACTATGATTGAAAAAGCAAACGAAATCTTGGAAGAAGCCAAGATGAATATGGAAGACGCAGTCGTGTTCCTCGAGGAAGATCTCAAGACTTACAGAGTCGGCAAGGCCAATCCGACAATTTTCAGCAACGTTCTCGTTGACTATTATGGCTCAATGACTCCGGTTCCGCAGGTGGCTTCAGTCACAGCTCCTGATGCAAAGACTCTCGCCATCCAGCCTTGGGAGAAGAAGATGATTCCGCTCATCGAGAAGGCAATCATCGATGCGAATCTCGGTCTCACTCCTTCAAACAATGGAGAGACAATCCGTTGCACTGTTCCGCCACTGACCGAAGAGCGCCGCAAGGAGCTCATCAAGAAGGCTAAGGCGGCCGGAGAGAGCGCAAAGATTGTTGTCCGCAATGCCCGTCGCGACGCAATCGAGGCTCTGAAGAAGGCTCAGAAAGAGGGTCTTGCCGAGGATATGCAGAAGGACTATGAGGACAAGGTGCAGAAGGCTACTGATTCTTGGGTTAAGCGGGTTGATGAGTTGGTGGCGGCCAAAGAGAAGGACATTCTTACAGTTTGATCTGACGGGGCGCCTAAAAGGCGGTCTGCTTCGTTGGATGCCTTGTCAAAATCCTCACAACCATTAGGTTGCTGCGGTATTTGACTTCGTCATCCGCCTTGCATCCCATCCTTTTATGCATCCCCTTCTCCAAGCTGTTGGGAGGCGTAATTTGGGGCGGTCTGCTTCGCGAGATCCTATTCCACTGGACCTGCGCGTCGCTTGGATTTGCGTGGGGGTTATTGTGTGAAAAACTTGATTGAAAATGAAAAAAAAGATTAAGAGACTTTCTTCGGTGGGCGCTATGAAGTCCAACGGCGATTATGAGTGGAAATTCTCTACGCTTGGAGGTGTCACCCGTGTGAATATCAACACAGGTGAGGACATCGCCCATCTGGCTGAGCTTGACCAGAAACTTTGGACAGTGCTCAGTTGCCCCGCATCCGGACTTGAGATGGATGCTGACACACTTGAGATGCTCGACCTTGACGGTGACGGGAAGATTCGAGTTGCGGAGATTCTATCCACTGTAGATTGGGTCAAACCGAGACTGAAGAATTTGGATATTCTTGTCTCCCGTCCGACGGAACTCCCTCTTTCTGCAATCAATGACGAAACTGCCGAAGGCGCGGAGATTCTCGCCTGCTCGAAGCGGATACTCAAAAATCTCGGACTGAAAAAGGACACGATTTCCATAGCCGATGTCCGCAACGGTATATCCGTATTCGAGAAAACCCCATACAACGGTGATGGTGTAATCACTGAAAAATGCACTGATGACGATGCCCTCAAAAATATAATAAAGGAGTGTATCGCCTCTTTTGGCCCGGTCACGGACAGAAGCGGGGAGGAGGGCGTTGATGCGGACAAAATCGCCGCATTTTACAAAGCCGCTGCGGACTACACTGCCTGGAAGGCTACCGGAGTGGAGGAAATCTTTCCTTACGGTGCAAACACAGCCTCCGCTCTTCAAGTCTGCAATGCATTGAAAGAGAAAGTTTCCGACTTTTTTATGCGTTGCAAGCTGGCGGCGTTCAATTCTGACAGCACCCCGGTTCTTGATGTGACAGTCGAGAGAATCGGAGCAATCAGCGCAAAGGACCTTTCCGCCTGCTCCGAAGAGATAGCCGCCTACCCGCTTGCAAAGGTGAATCCTCAGGCGCAGCTACCCCTCACCGGCATAAATCCGGCGTGGAAGGATGTCTTCGACAAATTCAAATCTCTTGTCGTGAATGTGGACTTCCCGAAGGCCAAATATATCACAGAAGAGGACTGGTATGCCATTCTTGCGAAATTTGACGCCTACTCCGCTTGGCTCGGTGCAAAGGCCGGTGCCGAGGTGGAGGCTCTCGGATGCGAGCGTCTTACGGAAATCCTCAAAGAAAACCGCAAGGCTGAAATCGATGTGCTGATTGCAAAGGACAAGAAACACGAGGGAGAAGTGAGTGAAATCCGGGAGGTGAACAGACTTCTTCACATCTGTCGTGATTTCTACACTCTTCTGCGCAACTATGTGACATTCTCCGATTTCTATTCCACAGAAGAGGCGATGTCCTCAGTTTTTCAAGCCGGTCGTCTCTATATTGACCAGCGCAGCTGCGACCTCTGTATCAAAGTCACGGATATGGCCAAGCAGGGGACTATGGCGGGAGCAAGCGGAATGTTCCTTCTCTACTGCGACTGCACTTGCAAGAGCTCCGCTGCCAAGATGACCATTGTTGCTGTGATGACCGACGGTGACATAAACAATCTCCGGGTGGGCTGCAATGCCATTTTCTACGACCGTCAAGGCAGGGACTGGGATGCGGTGGTGACTAAGATTGTCGACAACCCTATTAGTGTCCGTCAGGCTTTCTGGTCTCCGTACAAGAAGATTGGCAATTTCGTGGAGAATCAAATCAACAAACTTGCGGCGAAGCAAGATTCCAAAGTGCTCGAAAAGGCGACTGCGGACCTCTCTGCTGCCGGAACAAAGGTGGTGACTACGGCTTCAAGCGGCACGGCCCAGGCTCCCGCACAACCGTTTGATGTGGCGAAATTCGCCGGAATCTTCGCGATGATTGGTATGGCCCTTGGCTCAATCGGCACATTCCTCGGCAGCCTTTATACGACTTTTGTCGGGCTTAGTTTTGGAGGTATGATTGGCTCGATAGCCGGCATCATCCTCATCATCTCGGGCCCGTCAATGATTATGTCGTGGCTGAGTCTTCGCAAACGCAACCTCGCACCTGTTCTCAACGCCAACGGCTGGGCCGTCAATTCCAAGGTGATTGTCAATGTCCGCTTCGGGCAGACTCTCACAGCGATGGCAAAGATGCCTGTCATTGTGGGCAGCGACCCATTTGCCGAGAAGAAGATGCCGAAATGGAAGAAAGCCCTCATCAGCATCGCTTTCATCCTCGGTGTCCTCATCGGCATCTATTTCTGTCTTCCGAAGAACATCCGGCCATTCTGGCCGAAGGCTCAAGTCGAGTGCGCGGGCAGTCCTGAGACAACATCCGAAGCTCCAACTTCTGCCACAGAGGGGACTTCTGCGAGCGCCACAAGTGAAGCACCGGGTTGCTGAGGCAAGTGAAGCATCTTCAGTACATCAGACCGAAATTCCATAGCGGGATGGTGCGGTAGCCCGGAAAATCAATATCGTCCTTGACTGCAAATGAATTCGGAATATCTTTTATCTGCTTTTGCTTTTTTGAGCGTCCGCCAACTTCGAAACAGTAGTCACCGATTCGAAAATCACCATTTGCGTCCGCACTTGCGACGGTATGACATACGGATGTCTGGGCGAAGAAAAAAGTCTCGCGAACGTTGCCTATTTCCGGAGCATTCTCTGCAAGCGCATACACAAGACTTGTGTTTGCGAGATAGACTTTATCAACTTTCTCCAGAATTTTCATTCCTGTATCTGCGGTATGCAGTTGCCGGATGAGACCGGATTTTTCAATATAGGTCATATAGGTTGATGCCGTTGCTCTGTCAACCTCAAGTGACCGCGCAATCTCAGAAAAGTTCGGTTTGAACGGCACGCTTTGGGAAATGATATTCAGAAGTTTCTTTAATTTAACTATCGCAGACGCATTCATTTTGGCATATTGTGGAATATCCACTTCAAGTGTCTGGTTTACAACATTATCGAGTCGAATCTGGTAGTTGTCAATTGAAAAAAACGGGTAGTCCCCTACTGTTAGGAATTTGTGGAACATAGGAATAGGGAAAGGAACGCCTTCGGAAATATCGACTTTTCCGGCAACAATTTCATCCAACGAATACTTAGGAACGGAAATGCCTTCAGAAAGAAAAAGGAATTCCCGAAAAGACAGACCATGAAGAGTATATTCAATTGCCCGTCGGCTCAAATCTGCATCCACTCCCTTTTTTATGGAAAGCAGCGATGATCCGGTGAGTACAATCTTTAGCTCCGGCAGGTAGTCATACATCATTTTTACTTCACGAGACCAAGTCTCATATTTGTGAACTTCGTCGATATATATACATTTCCCTCCATTTTTGTAAAATGTCTCAACAAGATCGTACAGTGAATTTGAAGAAAAATATGTATGTCCCGCATCGATATAAAGAGATGTGTCTGATTCCCCACTGAGTTTAATCCGCTGTAGAACCATAGTGGTCTTGCCTACGCCTCGGGCACCTTCGATGACTACAAGCCTCGACTTCCAATCTATCTGGGAGTAAAGATACCTCAGAAATGTCGTTTCTGTCCTGGATAGAAGAAAATGATACAATGTGTAAAGCCTCTCCATGTTTTCTGTATTTGAGGCAAAGATAGGTAAATTGCGGAATAGATTCTACAGTTTTTCCATAAAATTGCGGAATGGATTCCACATTATGGATAAAGCGACGCTGTTCCTTGTCATTATACAATAAAAAAGACGGCTGAAATTCAGTCGTCTTTTTTCGTGCGGATGGCGAGACTCGAACTCGCACAGGAAAAACTCCCACTACCCCCTCAAAGTAGCGCGTCTACCATTTCGCCACATCCGCCTTTGAATTTGGGACTGCAAAGATAGACATAAATTGTATTCCTGCAAAATTTTTTGCCCAAATTTTCGTCCGATTCGTGTACTTTTACGAAATTTGCATTCTCAATACCCCACAGTGGGCGTTAGAAGCCTCTTAATGCCATTTCGGCAAACCCGACCCTTATATTTATGACAAACCTTCTTGGAATGACAAATACTCCGTTCGTTGCGTAAGATAACTCGCGGAATCGCAGTTTTTTTGCTCGATTCCGCGAGTTATCGGAAAATTGTTCGCGGAATCGCCGATTTTTTATGCGATTCCGCAAGTTATCTGGCCGACAGCGAGTAGCCTCCTGCCCTCGGGGCACCCTTCTAAACCAGTCAGCCCCGACAGATTCGCTCTGCCGTGGCTGACTGCTATTTATTGTTGTCATTATCTCTGGCGGAGCCAGTCTATTGTGGGCACAATCTCAATGGTCTTGTCGCCCATTTTGACCGTCTCGGCCGTGTGGTCAGAAATTCCTAACGGAAATCTAAATTTTCATCATGCTGCTTTATCTGTAACTGTGCGAAAATGGTGCAGAGGTAATCAATATCCGATTACTTATGCACATTTTCGTGCGTTGTTAGTACAGTAGTGGATTTATAATAGACCTCCTTCGCTATCTTTAAGAAAATCAATCACATTAATAATCGATATGCCATCTTCATTCACATGAGAAGGGGTCAATCCTCCAACAATGACTATTTTGGGAAATCCGTCTTTGATATGACGGAGAGAATTGGTTTCTTGATCAATTTTTTCTTGAGTTGGCATATCAAGAGCAGATTGAATGTATAAACGTTTGTTACCACTATTGCAAATGAAATCCACTTCCAGTAGTTTCCGAATTTTCTTTCCGTCATCATTTGTCGTTGTCACCTCAACTTGTCCGACATCAACGGAATACCCTCTGATACGCAGTTCATTATAAATGATGTTTTCCATGAGATGACCACCGTCAATCTGACGATAATTCAAACGGGCATTGCGCAGACCTACATCTTCAAAATAATATTTTGAAGGTGTATTTATGTAATGCTTTCCTTTAATGTCATATCGGATAGCTTTTTCCAACATAAACGCATCTTGTAACATGCCGAGATAACTCTGTATCGTTGTATCAGAAATACTATGACCTTTTACGGATTTGAATGTGTTTTCAAGGTTTGTCGGATTTGTCAGACAGCCGATATTGGAAGCAATAATATCAATCAACTCATTCAAATCGTCATCATTTCTAATGTTGTAACGCTCTTTTATATCACGTATATAAGTACCTTGAAACAATGATTTGAGATAATTCTCTTTTTCTTTTTTCTTTGAAAGAGATACAATCTGCGGCATTCCTCCATAAATCATATAATCTTGTAAGGCTGAAAGTTCATTTGTATACTCTCCCGCCTTGAGAAATTCCGAAAAGCTCAATGGATGGACTCGGATTTCATACCCTCGACCTCGAAATTCAGTTTTTATATCACTGGATAACATCCTACTATTACTACCCGTCACATAGACATCTGCATTTTTAATTTTAAGATAGCTGTTGAGTACGTCCTCAAATTCTGGAACAAGTTGAATCTCATCCAATAATATGTAATGCATATCGTTATCTATGATATGCCTGTCAATATAATCCAATAATATGTCCGGCTCTCTGAGGTGTTTACTACGTCGGTCTTCCAAATCAACCTGAATAATGTGCTTTTCATTCACACCGCTATCAAGAAGTGATCCTTTGAACAATTCAAATAGAAGATACGATTTTCCACAACGACGTATACCGGTAATAATTTTAATCATTCCGTTGTGCATCACACTTCTCAGTTCTTGTAAGTATTTGTCTCTTGGTACAATCATATTGCAAAAGTAATGAAAATTATCTGTTTTGAGCTATGTCTATTGGAAAAAATTGTAAAAAGTGCAAGATTTTCCCAATAGAAATTAGCAAATCGTTGAATACTAATGATATAAATAAGTTTCCAATCTGCAAGTTTTCGGCACTATGACCTGATTAGTGCCGAAAATTGGTTTGGCACCCCATCACTTCTCCAATCATCTATTGGAAAAAATCGGGAAAAGTGCCAGATTCCTCCAATAGAAATACTCAAGCATCTGAATGATAAATACGTTATTTTCTGGTCTCGCCGGATTTGTTTTTATGCTGAAACTTAGAAATTTGCGGCGCAATACCCCTTAAAATAAAAACATTTTCTATCTTTGCCATGTCATCGGAAGGTGGCGGACATATTGATGAAAGTGTTTGGCTTTTATCCTGTACTGGGAATCTGGTAAATTCAAAAAAGAACAGGGAAACAAGCAATCCACTCATCACCTTGTATCACTGTAAGTTATCGTCAGATAATTGCATATACGGGTGTGGGGTATTGTGCCGTTTTGTTTGTTCTTTGGCTTACCAGAGCCTCCAGTACGATAAGTCGGCGACTCCACACTTTCTTTTTATACAGACCCGTCCGCAGGAGTCCCGGACAAGGAAAATTCAGGTGAACAACACTATGAAAATCAACAGGCTATTGCCGTTGCTGGCGTTGGCGGCGGCTCTCACTACGGTCTCCTGCGGCAAACTCGAGGACAGGATAAACTCTCTCGAACAGCGTATCGCGGAACTCGAAGACACGAAAATTCCTTCAATCGACGCGCAGGTCACTTCAATCAACAGGACAATCGACGACATGGAGAAGACCGATACCGCTCTGAAGGAGTACATCTCCGCCCTCCAGGAGAAGAGCACGGCGCTCGAAGCCGAGATAGGGAAAACGAACAAGTCTCTTGAGGATGTGCAGGCGGCACTCCGCAGCGAGATGGCCTCCGACAAAGCGGAGATGTCCGGGGAAATCAGTTCGGCAAAGGCCGACGTCATCGCGCAGCTCGAAGCCTTCAAGACACTTATGGAAGGGGAACTCGGTACGTTGAACACGACCATTTCCGAGCTAAAGGCAAAAGATGAGGAACTCCAGCAGAAAATGGAGGAACTCAGAGCATACGTTGACACCGAGAACGGAAAGCTGCGTGACTGGGCTGACGCGACATTCTCCACGATTGAACAGCAGAACTCCCTCGCCGAAACAGTCGCCGGCATCAAGGCGCAATTCGAGAGCCTCAACACCTACACTCAGACCCTTGACGTTCGTCTCACCAACCGCACGGAGGAGCTCTCGAAGTCCCTCTCGTCGCTCGACGAATCAACAAAACAGCAGATAGATGCCCTCACGGAGAAGATGAACGGCGACATCTCCGCGCTCCGCACGGAACTCACCGACGCCTATACGAAACTCGTCGCCACGGAGATCACGAAACTCGAGACCTCGATGAAATCGTGGGTGAACGACAAACTCGCAGGCTACTACACAGTTGAGCAGACCGACGCAAAACTTGAGGCGATGAAATCCGAACTCGGCGGCAGGATTGACTCGGAGAAGGCCTACCTCGTGACGCTCATCACCAACCTTGAGACTTCAACGAACAAGAAGATTGCGGCGAACTCATCGCTCATAACCGGCATGCGTGGCGACCTCTCATCGCTCCAACAGTCCGTGGCGGAGAACGCCGGGCAGATTGCCGACGACGCGATACTCATCGGGCAGAACACCGCGGCCGTTTCGAAGAACGGTGCAGCAATCGCAGCCAACACGAAGGACATCGCCACTGTGAAGTCCCTCGCAGCGGAGAACAAGGGGCTGATTGCGGAGAACTCAGCCAAAATCAGCGAGATGCAGGCGCTTCTAAAGACACTAAAGGATAGCGGCATCGACGACTACGCGGCGACCATAGTCAAGAATACCGAGGACATCGCTGCGAACGCATCCATAATAGCGAAGAACTCTGAGGACATCCAGAGCAATGCGGCGGCAATAGCGAAGAACGCGGAGGACATAGCCGCGCTTCAGACGAAGCTCGGCAGCACGAAAACGGAACTCGTGGAAGCCTACACGGCAGCCATAGCGAAGGCAATCAGCGACTACGACGGCACCATCACGTCAAAGCTCGCAACGGACATCTCGAAGGTGGAGGAGAAGGTCCAGGCATGCCGCGACGACATCACTGCGCTCACCTCAAAAATCGCTGCCCTTGAGGACAAGGTGACGGCACTTGAAGGTGTCGTAAGCCAGATTGCCTCAATCTCCTATATCCCGCGCTATGCCGACGGGGCGGAGCGTGTGGAGTACACGAGGAATGCCCTGGACATAATCCCCGGAGCGGTGACGCTGCGTTTCGACGTGCATCCGGCAAGTGCCGCAGCTGAGATTGCCGCAAACTGGGAGTCTCTGCTCTCCGCAAGGGCGGTCTACACGCTCACCAAGGCCGGAGCAGGAGACTTCGTCGACCTGACGGTCACAGGTGCGACTGCCGAAAATGGGGTTCTGTCCGTGACTGTGGCGACTGATGCGATGAATAATGATTTCATTCTTGAGAACATGTCTGCGTCAATTGTCGTTAAGGTCTCCTCGGAGTCAAAGAATATAGTTTCTGACTATGTCAAGATGATACCGGTCAGTTATGAAATCAAATTTCTCAAGTACCTGGTGGACAATTTCGACACGGATGGAGACGGGGTCTTGAACTCCGATGCGGTTGAAGCCGCCAAAGAACTGAAAATATCTGGGATGAACATTTCTACCCTCGAAGGTGTTCTGGAGAAAATGCCGAACCTCAAAGTTCTGGACTGCAGCAACAATAACCTGCTTTATCTGGATCTGTCAAACAACAGCCTGCTTAACTTTATTGATTTTCGTGAGAATACTAATTTGTCGGGAATCATACACGACGGATTGGAGATTGACGGATTAAAATGGCAGATTCTCAATTGGGGCACAAAATCCACTGCGGAATATGTCTTTTGGGAAAGTGCTGATGGTTCGCATTGGGAGGGATTTTCTTTTAAAGAAGCTGCTGCCAGATGCCCTTCAGGTTGGCGTTTGCCTACACGGGAAGAACTTAGATCATTGTCGACCAATTATTCCGAACAAACGTCAATAAATGGTGTATATGGACGGTGGTTCTCAGGGAAAACTTCGTACTCTAAGGATGTTAACAGTATTTTTCTCCCAATAACATATACCCCAAAGTACACCTTACCAATTAGGGACTATGGATATTACCTGTCACAGACAAGATACAGTCAATATTCTCATTTCGCTTTGAAGTTCACCACCTCAAAAGTTGAAATAAATGACCAACGATCTGATACAAATGAAAGCCTTTTCCGCTGCGTAAAAGACTGACAATATCTATAAAAACTAAAACATAAAAGCCATATCAAACAAGTGGCGCATATTCAAATTATTAACTCTTTAAAAACAAACTTATAATGGAGAATTTAAGAAAAGTAAAGTTCACCCTCGAGGGCCAAGTAGACTTGGGGCTCTCCGATTATGACAATGATGAAGAGCGGGAGGAAATCACGAAAGAACGCGATGGCTTCTTTCACGCATGGGGAAAAGAAATCATTCCTGACAATGACCGCTCAATCGAACAGGAAGTCGGCATCGTTGAAGAAGTGGAGACCGGCAAAATCTACCATGTGATTCCGAAAAGGATTGTCTTTGTCGAATAGGCGGACAACTGTTTCTGTGAAAAACGGTACCTTGGGGTATCGCAATAGTCGAGGACGACTGAAAATAAGAGATGAGTCTTAAATGACTCTAAACCATTTAAGTAGTGTAAATATGGAGCAAATTTTAATGTTCTTTTTACTGTTTCTTATTCAATGAGTCCTCGGCGAGCTCTTGAGTCTCGCCGTAAGGTGCTGAATCATTCCGGGCATCCGGAAGTTTACCAAATGAGCCATTCCGGAACTCCGGAAGCTCATAAATAAGAGATAAATCAAGAGATCCGGAGGGCGGAGCCAAAGCCGATGACGCAAGTCATCACACGGCGGCTCCGCCCTCCTTTGTTTTCCCAACTCTGACGTCTACCGCAAAACGCCGGCTGAAATTCGCTCTGAAAAATCCACTAATAGCCGATTCACTCGCAGAGAAGCCATTATTATCAATACAGGCAGCCGAAAGCCCAGAGCGGAATCTTTTTCCCAGACGCGAGTTCGATGTCGTCAACAGCGAGCGCGGCACCGGTGAGGTCTTCACCGCCTATTTGCGACCAGTCCTTGCCTTGTCCGCCCACTTCGATGACAGTCTTCTTGTCTATCCGGAATTTACTGTAAAAATGCAGTAAATTCCGAATATCTTCATTATTGCAGCAGCCACTTCCAGGCCGGAATTACATGGATGGTTTTGTCTGTTTCATTTATAGTGGTCTCTTCATCCACCGTTATGATGGTGAGTTTGTCACATCCGGTCACCTCCGATGCTTCAATGAGACCGGCCACCTCCCGCTGTCTCGTGTCATAATCCGACATGTCCCATGTCACCTGTATAAGTTCAGATACGGTATCTCCGCGCTGCAGCACAAAGTCACATTCGTCCGTCCCCTGATAATAGAATATACTGTCGTCCGCAGCATATCTCCGGTTCAGTTCCAGAAATATGACATTTTCCAGCTTTTTCCCGGAATCATCGCTTTGGGGCATAAGGACCACACTGCGGAGACCATTGTCTATACAATAGTATTTGTCCAGCGATTTCTGAACTTTTGCCAGAGAGCGGTTATACTTGGGAATCCGGATGAACATGAAAATGTCACACGCGTAGTTTGCCCACAGATACATGTTGTCTTTGCTCACCTTAAATCCCTGAGAGCGTATGTCATTGTAGATGGCGTTTATGGAAGTGGGCTTAGTCAGATTCGCCATGATTCGTTTTATGAAATAGCGGAGCATGGCGATGTTGGAAATGCTGTAATGTTCTGCCAAATCCTTCAGAATCATCGTGTCGAAGTATCCGTGAAGCAGCTTTATCTGTTCTGACTTGGAGCGTGTCAGCACCACCTCCGGGTAACTGCTGTCATCGCAACAATAAGATAAGAATGCATTGCGGACTTTAGCCCTGTCCTGTTCCAAGAAAGACGATGTATTCACGCCCTTAAACCGGCAGTATTCTTTGAATGACAACGGATAGGTCACATATTCCAGCGGATAGCCACGCAAAGCGGACGCAAGTTCTGTGGAGAGCATTGTGGCATTGCTTCCACAGACGAAAACATTCTTGCAATACGATTTATAGACACGTAACACGAAGTATTCCCAACCGGAGATGAGCTGTATCTCATCAAAAAACATGTGGACATCCTTAACAGGCGTGTCAGGATACATCTCCATATATGACGTTATGACCTCGTCAAGCTCATCAGCCTTCATGTTTACCAATCGCTCATCGTCGAACCCAAGCCATAGAATGTGATCTGCCGGCACGCCCCCCCTCGACAAGAGAGTTGATTGCAATCTCCATCAAAGTGGATTTTCCGCACCTGCGGACACCGGGCACAGTGATGATCTTTTTCCGGTTTATCGGAAGCTTCACGTCACGGTTTATCACATCGAAAGGTATCTCATTCTGTTTGAGCGCTATTAGTGATTTGATTATATCTTTCCTCATTTTATCTCTTTTACCGGCAAATATATGAACGTTTCATAAAAAACAGGAAAGAAATTAAAATGTTTCATAAAATTCAGGAAAGTATTGGGGCAATAAAGGAACGCTCGGGAACATCAAGACGCGAAAAGCTAATAGTTTGCTAAAGTAGACTTTGTTTGATTTTGAAAAAAGTGCTTAGTTGGATAAACACTTTTCGCTGGGCTTTCGTCACTTGCTCGATTCCGCGAGTTATCTGCACCGCAGAGCGCCTATAGGATGAGACTGAAGAGGCGGAAGGTGGCGAAGGAGAAGAGCCAGGCGAGGGCGAGGGTCATTGCTGCAGAGAGGAAGGCCCATTTCCAGCTGCCGGCCTCGTGACGGATGGCGAAGAAGGTTGCTATGCACGGGAGGTAGAGCAGGATGAATACCAGATAGGCGAGGGCGCCGGCCGGAGTCGTGTGCTTCTGGAGTGCCTTCTGAAGGTGGCTGGTGTTCTCCGGGGCGTCGGCAGAAACGGCTTCTTGAGTGCCTTCGGAGTCGGCTTCTTGAATATCAGCCTGAACAGTTGCTGAACCGGCTGCGTCGTCCTCGCTGTACATAATGCCGAGTGTGCTGACAATCAGCTCCTTGGCTCCGATTCCGGAAAGGATGCCGATGTCCATCTTCCAGTCGAAGCCAAGAGGGGCAAGAGCCGGCTCCACGGCCTTTCCGAGATAGCCGAGGAAGGAGTTCTCCTGCTGCTCCTCGGCAGTGGAGTACTTGTCGTGGTTCGGGAAATAACTCAAAAACCAGATGGCAATCGAGCAAACGAGTATCACCCCTCCGATTTTGGAGAGATACTCCTTGCACTTCTCCCAAGTGTGTCTGAACACGGCCTTTGCCGTCGGAATCCTGTAAGGCGGCAGTTCCATCACGAACGGGAGATCGTCATCCTTGATGAAATGGCTGAGTCCCCGTGCGCTGATGACCGCGAGCGCGATGCCGAGTACATAGAGACCGAGCAGGACGAGGCCGGCATGATGCGGGAAAAATGCCGCAGTCAGAAGGATGTAGACCGGAAGCCTGCCGGAGCAGGACATGAACGGAATCACCAGAATTGTCAGCAGACGGCTCTTTCTCGACTCGATGGTCCTTGTCGCCATAATCGCCGGCACATTGCAGCCGAATCCCATAATCATAGGGATAAACGACTTTCCGTGCAGTCCCATCTTGTGCATCATCCTGTCCATAATGAACGCCGCCCGCGCCATATATCCCGAATCCTCAAGCAGTGAAATGAAAAGATAGAGAAGCAGGATGTTCGGGAGGAAAACCAGCACGCTGCCCACTCCGCCTATAATTCCATCCACAATCAAATCTCTCAGCCACCACTCTCCCATAAAGCCTCTGACCATCTCGCCGAATTTGTCCACGCACCACTGAATCCAGTCCACCGGATAGGCTCCGAGTGTGAACGTGCCTTGGAACACGATGAACAGCAGCACGAGGAAAATCGGGAATGCCAGCCATTTATTTGTCACCACCGCGTCAATCTTCTCCGAAAGTGTCTTCTGCTCGTGTCCCTTGTCGTTGCGTTTCCATGTTTCGGCGAGTGCGCCCTGGATGAACGCATACTTCGCCTCCACAATAGCCGTCTCGGCCGATACGCCGAGCATATCCTTCAGCCTCTTCTGCTCCTCGAATCGTGCCGCTATGATTTCGTCGCGTTCCGGAAGGGCTTCCACAACCTTGGCGATGTCGCTGTCGTTTTCGAGATACTTAATCGCGAGGTAGCGCGTCGAATACTTCTGACGGATTTTGTCGTTTTTCTGAAGAATCAGTTTGATGCGGTCGATGCTCTGCTCAAGCTCTGGCCCGTGGTTGATGTGGATGTGACGCGAAAGTTCCGGTGTATTATGCTCATAGACAGCGATTACCGTGTCGAAGAGCTTTTCGATACCCTCGCCCGTGCGGCTGATTGTCGGCACAATCGGAAGCCCGAGCAGATAGCCCAACTGCTTGATGTCCAGCTGATCGCCGCTTGCCTTGAGCTCGTCATACATGTTCAGCGCGACCACCATCCTAAGGTTCATGTCTATGACCTGTGTCGTCAGGTAGAGGTTCCGCTGAAGGTTCGATGCATCGATGACGTTGATGACCACGTCCGGTGTCTCGTCTATGAGGTTTTTCCTCACATAGAGTTCTTCGGGGCTATATGCGGACAGCGAATATGTGCCCGGCAAATCGACGAGTGTGAATGAATATCCTCCGTGCTCGAATACGCCTTCCTTTGCATCCACCGTCACTCCGCTATAGTTTCCCACATGCTCGTGGGCGTTTGCTGCTATGTTGAAGAGCGAAGTCTTGCCGCAGTTGGGGTTTCCGACGAGAGCCACCCTGATTGACTTTCTTTTTTTGTCAACCAACGCCTTTATTTCGTCGTCCGAGAACTCCGGGTCATTGTCCTGTCCGGAAATCTCCTCTCCCGTCGAATTAGAACATTGAGGATTATATTTTTTCGTGTCTTCGCACTCATCTGCCTCTATCGCCCTGCGTGGCTGGGACGGGCCGAACGCCTCGGGATTCTTCTTGAGCATCTCCCTTGCCTCTTCGCGGGTCAGAACCTCAATCTTTTCCGCCTCCTCGCGACGCAGGGAAATCTTGTAGCCGATGATTTCGTATTCAATCGGATCACGTAGAGGCGCATTCAGAATGACCTTCACCCTGCTGCCCTTGACGAATCCCATCTCGGTAATTCTTTTCCTGAAACTGCCGTGTCCGCTAATCTTTACAACAACGGCTGTTTCTCCTGTTTTCAAATCCGAAAGTTTCATAAATGAAGGAGCCTTACATTTGCGCCGCAAAGATATTAAAAATGAATGCAACTCCATATCCCAATTTGTAGGTATTTTTGAGGGTTTCTTAGGCGCAAAAAGGTTTGTGAAAAAAATTAGAGGCGGGATTTTTATAGTTTGAATTTTTTGTTCTATCCTCGAAATCGAAGAAAGGCGATATTTGCGGAAAAACACTATAAAACAGATAACTGAAATGAAAAGGAAAGGAATGATATTGTTGTCCGCGGCGCTTCTTGCGGCCGGCTGCCAGCCTAACAAGGACAACAACAAGACTCTTGATTTCGAGACGATTGACGTAAATTTCTCCGTAAAGACATCAGGAATAGAGCTCCCGACGGGCACGACATTCTCCGTTGCGGCGACTTGCACGAGAGGTGGCGAGTCTGACGTGAAGATGAACGGGAAACCGGTCTCTGACTTCCGTGTCCTGGATGAAAGCGTTGTAGAAACTGAACAGTACAAAAAATGGCAGCTCGTAAAGGCTTCCGATGAGGACGCGGTGACGGCTCTTTCCGGAGACCACAATTTCCGTTTTCGTGCCGTGTCACCTGCGGCGGAGACTATAGGAGAGACGGTCGCCGTGAAGATTCCCGCAGTTCAGGAATATGCAGCAGGTGTGGGCTCCTACATTACTCTTTGGGCTGCAAAGAGCGTTACGACTGTGATTCCGGACATTGAACTTGAACTCAGTACTCCTGCCGCCGTGCTGAATCTCCTCGTCCCGATTGATATCGTGGAGGAAAATGTTCCGGCGACATTGAAATCAATTGAAATATCCCCTGCCGAGGACGGCGCGTCAGTTGTGCTTGCAGGCGAGGGTGGCGTAGATTTCGCGAGTGGAGAATTCACTCTCGGAACAAACGGACGGTCAAGCACTTTGACGGTGAATTTCCCGGAAGGAGGGCTGAAACTTGAGGCTGTAAAGACCGAAGTTAAAGTGGCCGTGCTTCCGTTCACAACTCCTAAGGGAGGCTTCAAGGCAAAGTTCAGTGACGTGAACGGCAAGTCCTTCGAGACCGTATTCCTTGCTCAGGAAAACGACGAGGGCAAGGCAATCGGAGCCGGGACTGTGGCAGATGTGGCCATTTCTGCCTCCGGGGACGGAGTGGAACCTGTGAATTTCCCTGTGCTCTTCCCTATAAGTGTGGTTGACGGTGTGCAGAGATTCAACAACACGTTGCAGCCTCGCTGGATGTCCGAAGGTTACTGGTCTTGTACAGATCAGCCGCAGGCGTATTGCGAATGGCATCAGACAAGCGTTTTGGAGCATCCGAGCGGCTATAAGCAGAAACGAGAGTCAGTTACGGTCAAGTCACCGGGCCATATTGCCTCTCCGGGAGTCAAAGGTATCTGGACCGGGGACTACTACGAGTTCACGATTCCTGTCAAGAAATTTGCGGCAGGCACAAAAATCGAGTTTAAGGCTCCGTTCTATGGGCGTCAGCAGCCGGTGTTCTGGAATCTGAAATATCGTGACGGGGAGCAATGGAAGACCTGCAACCTCCACGAGGAAGTATGCTACGATGGTGTTACCTCAATGGAGTGCACATTCTCGCTCATCCGCGGAGCGAAGACAATAACGGAAGTCATGACTTTCGAGAATGAGGTGAAGAGCGGATTCTTGAAAATTCGTGTCGAGTGTGCCGACGGTGCGGTGCAGGCCAGCACGATAACGGCCGTTGAGACAAGGGAATATCCGTTTACTGACGAAAGCGGTTATGCTGCTCCATGCTATTTCTTTGACAAATCTAAACCGGATGGCAGCGATGACAGAAATTCTACTCCGGAGGTTGCGGCAATCTCATTCTCAATCGTAGATTAAAGAAATTGTCCATATTCCCATTGGAATACAGAGATATACATAAGCCCGAAAATTAATAATACAGAAATATGAAGAGAAAGATTTTACTTACGATGACATTGTTCGCGCTCGCGGCTACACTTGGCTTCGCAAAGAAGCCGGCGGAGCGTTGGAGCGAGGAAAAGGCCAACGCATGGATGGCGAAGCAGGGTTGGATTGTAGGATGCGACTATGTGTGCGCAACAGCAATCAACCAGATTGAAATGTGGCAGGCGGAGACATTCGACCCGGCAACGATGGACAAGGAGATGGGCTGGGCAGAGGGACTCGGGTTCAACACCGTCCGCGTGTTCCTTTCCGACCTTGTCTATACAGCCGACCCTAAAGGCTTCAAGGCACGCTTCGAGGAGTTCCTCGGCATTATAGAGAAACACCATATACGTGCAATCGTCACTTTCTGGACCAACGGCGGAAAGTGCAAGAATCCGAAGCTTGGAAAACAGCCTGAGAGCGTCCAGGGCGTTCACAATTCTCAATGGTGCATGGTTCCGGGGACGGAGGTTGTCAATGACCCGACCAAGTGGCACGAGCTTGAGGTGATGGTCAAGGACATAATCAAGACCTATAAGAATGACGACCGCATCCTTTTCTGGTGCCTCTACAACGAGCCTCAGAACACTCAAAGGGGCGTGAAGAAGACCCTTCCGCTGATGAAGGAAACCTTCCGTTGGGCACGGGAAATCAATCCGTCGCAGCCTCTCACAGCTCCGATTTGGGAGATTCCAAGCTCGCTTACCCCTCAGATGCCGACCGTGACATGGGTGTGGGAAAACAGCGACATCATCTCCTTCCACTGCTACAAGGAACCAGGCTATCTCGAGAAGTTCATCAAACTCCTGCTCCCGTACAATCGTCCTCTCGTCTGCACGGAGTATATGGGAAGGCCGAAATCCACTTTCAAGGAGTGCATGCCTATACTGAAAAAATACAATGTGGGTGCAATAAATTTTGGACTTACGGCAGGAAAGTGTAACTTTCACCTCCAATGGACGAGCAAGGCCGGAGATCCGGAGCCAAAGGTCTGGTTCCACGATATATTCAGGCTTGACGGAACTCCTTACAGTCAGGAGGAAGTGGATTTCATCCGGGAGATGACCGGAGTTTCCAAGAAATAAGGACCTCAAGTTTCGACCTGTCATTCAGAGCGGAGTCGGGGAGTCTGATGAGTGAACACGAAAACTGAACAAGATTGTTGAAGTTTGATTTTAAAAATATGTTGAGGCTATGGTCAGTGGGAATTCTGTTCCTGCTGACCATGTCTGCATCCGTGCTGCATGCCTCTCCTGCGAGTCCGGAACGTTGGTATTTCACCCATTTTACCACCGACGACGGGCTGGCTTTCAACAGTGTCACTTCCATCACGCAGGATTCCAACGGCTTCGTCTGGTTTGCCACCGAGGACGGCTTGAGCCGATATGACGGTCGCGACTTCAAGAACTTCACCAAGGACGATCTCGGCATAGACACCGATTTCATAACGTCACTCTGTGCCGACGGCGGTGGCAACTTGTGGGTGGGGTCTGACAATGGCGCAAGTCGCTACGATTTTGTCAGCGACAGCTTTGTCCCGCTGGACGCCGTCAGTGACAAGGGAACGGAAGTGCGCGGAAAAGTGACTCACATTTGCATTGACGACGGAGGGCTTGTGTGGATGTCCGTAAACGGGCTTGGTCTCTTTTCCTACGACCCTGTAACTGACCGGCTTCGCAACTTTTTCTGCGAGAACGGCCGCACGACTCTCCCGTTCAACATCCGCACTTTCGTCATTGACGGGAACGGTGATTTCTGGCTCTCTCTCTACTTTGCCGACATCTGGTACTCAGACAGTTCCCTTCAGAAGGCAGAGCGGGTGAAAATCGTCGGGTGGAAGGAAAACGACGACATTGTGTCTATGGACAGAAATGGTCAGGGACGCATCATCCTTTCTTCTTGGAAGAACGGTCTGGGCGAGTTTGACTGCAAGAAACGCTCATTCAGGTCTTACCTGAACTACGGTCCGGGGCAGCGTCCCAAGGGAATGTATTACGACCGCAACAACAGGCGTATCTGGTCCGCCACCACCAGGGGACTCTGTCTGTATGACTTGGCCACAGGTGAGACAGCACGGCTCTCGGCGAATGTTCAGGACGGCTTCTCGCTTTCCGGAGACAATATAACAGCGGTTTTTACGGATGCCACCGGAGGGCTTTGGGCGTCATCGCTCTCTTCTGGTGTGAACTATGCCGGCGAGTACCACAAGAACTTCCGAAAATATTATATGGCTGACGGCGAAAACCTTGCCGGCTGCTTCATAATGGATATTGCGCAGGATTCGTCGGGACGGATTTGGGTAGCCTCCGAGAAACGGGGTCTGCTCTACCTTGACACTGCGGACGACGCTTTGCATTTCTTCCGCTCCCACCTTCCAACCAACATCCGCTCGCTGTGCAGCGACGGGGACGACTTGTGGATAGGTGCGTGGGGAGGCATCTGGAAACTCAATACGCGGAACGGGCGGGTTAACCACTACCTTGAAATGCGTGACAACGCCCACCGTCTCTACAAGACTTCCTCCGGCGACGTTCTGCTCGGCTTCCCGCTCGGACTTATGAGATACGACCGTGATGGGGACAGCTTTGTCCGGATTCCGGAATTTGACGGGATGTACGTCACCGGAATTACAGAGACTTTCAGCGGGCAGTTGTGGGTCTCGACTTATGCGGACGGAATCTTTCGCTATGATTTCGCAGGCACCGGGGAACTTGTTCACTACGGCTATGGCGAACAGGGAAGTCGCCACATCCCAGTCGACAAGTTCATGTGCATCTACGAGGATTCCAAGGGCGGAATCTGGGCCGGAAGCTATGGCGAGGGGTTTCTTCGCTACGACAGACAGTGCGACTCCTTCCGAGGCTACGATTCCGCCGGTGTGCTTCCGAGCAGAATAGCCTACTCGATGGTAGAGGGACAAGATGGCAGGATGTGGGTCGCGACGAGCAGGGGGATTGTATCCTTCACATATCCTTCGACTGATTTCCGTTTCTGGACCACCGCAGACGGGCTGCTTGACAATATGGTGGAAGGGCATACATCGTTGGTCACAGCCGACGGGACATTCTATTTTTCCTCGAACAACGGACTCGTATGCTTCAATCCTGACGAGTTCTTCTCTGTGAACCGTGTTCCTCCGATTGTGTTGACGGACTTCACCATCAATGAAAGTGTGGTACGCCCCGGTGCAGACTCTCCGCTTTCCGAGAATATTGACCTGATGCGGGAGATTGTTCTTCAGTACAACCAGAATTCCTTCGGAGCATCTGTCTCGCTTCTCGGGATGGCATCTCCGGCAAGTTCGGAGTGTCTTTATATGCTTGAGGGATACGATGGTGGCTGGCGTCAGTTGGGACCGACAGGATATTTCCGCTACACCAGTGTCCCCGCCGGCACATATACACTGCGTGTAAAGGGCGTTGACGGGAATGGAGTCTGGAACGAAACGCATCCTCCGCTGAAGATAGTGGTGAAGGAAGTTTTCTACAGGACGACGGAGGCATATATAGCCTATGGCCTGTTCTTTCTCATCCTGCTCGTTGTCATAATCCGTCTTTCGTACAGGATGGCGGTAACGCGCGAGAGAAAGTCAAGGGAAAAGGAACGCATCGCAAGGGAACAGGAGCTTTTCCAAGAGAAGATAACTTTCTTCTACAACATAATCCACGAAATAAAGACCCCTTTGACCCTCATCCGTACGCCGCTTCAGAACATAATGACTGCCGGTGACCTCAGCGATGAGTTGCGTGACGACCTCACCGTCATCGGGAACAACACCGATTATCTCGACCGTCTCGTGAAGGAACTGCTTGATTTCGTGCGTGTTGAGGAAAATGGATGGGTGCTGGAATACAGAAAGGTCGATGTGGTGGAGAAACTGGACTTCCTCAAGTTCAACTTTCAGGAGACCATGCGGGCGAAGAACATCGCGATAAGTTTCGACCACACTGAACCCCACGAGGAAATATGGGTGGATGAGGCTGCCCTGCTCAAAATACTTAACAATCTGCTCCACAATGCTGTGAAGTATGCGGAAACCTACATCCGGATTTCGCTCACGGCGGATTCTGACGGCATAACTGTGTCTTTCCGCAACGACGGCCCGACAATCCCTCCTGAGAGACGCGAAGAAATCTTCAAGCCTTTCGTGCAGTACAGCGATGAACGTCATCCGTATTCACAAAGTTTCGGCATCGGTCTTCCGCTTGCCCGTAACCTCGCGCAGATGCACGGCGGTTCGCTGACCCTCGGAGACGAGCCCGGTTGCACTGATTTTATTCTCAGGCTGCCGCGCAACGCCGACAAGGCCGGAGCCCCGGAGGATGCCGAGTCCCAACCGTTGTCTTCTGTTGAAACCACCGACACAGGACGGCTCACGCTGTTGGTAGTGGAGGATAACGATGACCTTCTGTCCTATCTTTCCCGCAAACTGTCCGCGACCTACCGCGTCATCACGTCACCTTCGGCCGAGCAGGCGGTGATTCTGTTGGAACAGAACGACATCGACATAGTCCTCACGGACATAGCCCTCGGAGGAATGAGTGGAATCGAGCTTTGTCGCAAGATTACCTCGAACTTTGCCACTTCTCACATTCCTGTTGTCATACTCTCGGCAATTTCATCTACCAAGACGAAAATTGCCTGCATGGAGAACGGTGCGAGCCTCTACATCGAGAAGCCTTTCAGTCTCGACTATCTGCTCGGTTCCCTTGAGGTGATTGCCCGGAAGAGGGAGGCTCTCAAGACCGCACACCTGTCGGGACAGAAGGTGCACCAGCAGGATTTCGACATCACCACCGGCGACGAAGAATTTCTCGCGAAGATTGACAGTCTCATCATGGAAAATCTTTCCGACACCGAGTTCGGCAACGACGAGCTTGCCGAGAGACTGTGCCTGAGCAAATCTACCCTCATCCGTAAGACTAAGGGACTTCTCGGAACGACCCCGAACGACTACATCCGCACGAAGCGTCTCAACATCGCGGCGGCTATGCTTTCCAAGGGCAGCTGCCGGATAAACGAGGTCTGCTACGCCGTAGGTTTCAACACTCCGTCCTATTTCACCAAGTGCTTCAAGCGTCAGTTCGGGATGCAGCCTGCCGAATACATGAAAGAGCATTCTCGGAATGGTCAAACCACTTCTGAGTTGTAGAGAATGCGTCTATTGTTCTATCCGATTTGCTCCGAAATCGTGAATTTTGCATCTGTTCCCGGGTGTATTTTCGGGAACGGGTTATAGAAAAACACTAACCAAAGGAAATTATGATAGCATTAAAACGCAGTCTGGTCATTGTCGTTTCCCTGCTTCTCGGCTCTGCCGCCATTGCGCAGACCCATCTGATAAAGGGACGCGTGACCGATGAATCTCAAGAACCGCTTGCGGGAGCTTCCGTGAGCGTGCTTAATTCCACAAGGGGAGAAATCACCGACGTTGACGGAAATTATGAAATCCGTGCTGCGGAAGGGGAAACCCTCGTTTTCAGTTTTCTCGGCTTTGAGACGAAGAACGTTACTGTTGACAGTCGCGCCGTAATCAATGTCACGCTCGCGCAGGAGACCAATGCCCTGAACGAACTCGTTGTTGTCGGCTACGGCGTGCAGAAAAAAGTCAATGTGACCGGTGCCGTGGCTTCAGTAGATTATGCCAACGAGGTCAAGTCACGTCCGGTGACTTCGACCGCGCAGGTACTTCAGGGCGTGAGCCCGGGCGTGCAGGTCAATCAGGCTTCCGGTCAGCCTGGCTCAGAAGATGTGACCATCCGCGTCAGAGGAATCGGAACTCTCAATGCGGCAAGCCCGCTCATCATCGTTGATGGTTTCGAGGGTACGATTGCCAACGTGAATCCGGACGACATCCTAAGCGTCTCCATACTCAAGGACGCCGCCTCCTGCGCAATTTACGGAAACAGGGGAGCGAACGGAGTCGTGCTCGTGACCACCAAGACCGGTGGCGAGGGCGAAAAGGGCAAGTTCAGTATCTCCTACAACGGAATGCTCGCATTGAATGAGCCTGCGAGCAAGTTCGAGGTCATCTCCAACTATGCCGACTACATGTCGATAATCAACGAGTCCGCTGACAATATCGGGGCTACGGCTCCGTTCTCGCAGGCGATGATTGACTTGTGGAGGGAGAAGGAAAAGGATCCGAGCGGAATTTCAGACTCCGGCTATCCGAACTATGTCGCCTACCCTAACACCGACTGGATGGACGCCATATATAAGAAAGGAATATATCATAAGCACAATATTTCCGCAAACGGGTCCTCCGGAGGCACGAAATATCTTATATCGATGTCATATGTCGACAACCCCGGAGTCATTGACAACACCGGATCAAGGAAATTCCAGCTTCGCACGAACGTTTCGTCACAGGTTACGAAATGGCTCGAAATAGGCACGAAAATCTGGGGATATGAGTCGAATACAGAAGTCAGCGACACTTACTTCGGGCTCATGTCACGCGCCGTTCCTGGAATATATCCCTACTATGACGGCAAATACGGATGGATGGAGAACCCGGAGCAGGCAAGCGACTCCCGCAACAACCTCTATTTCTTCAACCGTATGGGCGGAGGCACCAAGACCCACTATGTGAACGCCATCGCCTTCGCGAATGTGAAACTTCCGCTGGACATCCGCTACAACGCATCGTTCAACTACTCCCGCACAGGTTCTGAGTCGCGTACTAACCGCAAGATTCTCAACGCATTCTCGTTCCGCGAAGGCAAGGATGCCTACATCTACGACAACCTCGACAACCTCGCCCTCACTCGCAAATACCGTCAAGCCTACCGCTGGACCTTCCAGAACAACCTTTCGTGGGCGAGGACCATCGCCAAGAAGCACGACATTTCCGCGATGGTCGGCTTCGAGGCTATGTATTCAAACGAAATCAACGAGGGACTCACGAAGAAACGTCTTGACAACGACCAGCTTACGGAGTTGAACAATGCACTTGACGTGGACCCGAAAGATGTGACAGGTGCGCAGACCGACTTCGCCTCTGCCTCGGTTTTCGGTCGAGTTACCTACGCCTACGACAGCCGCTACCTCTTTGAGGCCAACCTCCGTTACGACGGTTCGTCGCGTTTCGCCCGCCAGTCGCGTTGGGGTCTCTTTCCTTCGATTTCTGCCGGATGGCGCATCAGCGAGGAGCAGTTCATGAAGAACTCCGGCATCGACAACCTCAAGCTGCGCGCGTCGTGGGGAAAGCTCGGAAACAACTCCATAGGCAATTATGACTGGCAGTCGACCTATGCGACCGGCTACCAGTACTCCTATGGCAACAAGCTCACCTCCGGTATGGTCTCAACCCTCTCCAATGAGGCACTGACATGGGAGACAACCACTTCGACTGACGTCGGACTTGAACTCGGCGTGTTCAACAACCGTCTCACCTTCGAGACTGATTTCTATAATAAGGTTACCGACGGTATACTCTACAAGGCTCCTGTTTATGCGACGATAGGCAACAAGGGAGCCCCATATCAGAACCTCTGTGAGGTGACCAACCGTGGAGTGGAACTTTCGCTCGGCTGGAAAGACGATGTGAAGGGATTCCACTATGGTGTCCGCGGAAACTTCACCTACAACCACAACGCTGTCTCGAAGTACAAGGGAGCCCTTGAGGCCGGTTGGGTGACCGATGAAAACGGTCACAGGAGCTATGTCAGCAACATAGGCGATGTTACCACAGTGGTTGACGGTGCGCGCCGCGTGATGGAAGGCAAGCTTATCAATGAGCACTATCTTCTGAATCTCTACTCCGGCGACGGCAGTCATTTCTTTGCGGACGGTTCCGTGAACCCGAACGGAGGTCCGAAGGACGGAATGATAAGGACTCCTGAGGATATGGCATGGCTTGAGGCTATGGCCAATGCCGGCAATACCTTCCTCCCGAACAAGACAATAGACAAAAAGGGAATCTGGTATGGAGACTATATCTATGCCGATGTCAATGGTGACGGAGTCTATGGAGACGCTAACGACTACATGTTCCAAGGTACATCCCAAACCCCTAAATTCTACTATGGACTCCAGTTTGAACTGGGATGGAAGGGAATCGACTTCTCTATGCTTTGGAATGGTGCGGGCGGTTCGGCGGCATATTGGAGATATGTAGGATTCAACGCATATTCCACGAACTCCAAGTTCACGCTTCCGAAGAAGATTGCATACGACCATTATTTCTACGACCCGATGAATCCGGAAGACCCTCGCACAAACATAACGTCGAAACACGGGCGTCTTACGATGAATTACGGCTCCGAGCAGAACGGCGCGAACGCATATTCCACCCTCTTCCTCTACAAGACGGACTATCTTCGTCTGAAGAACGTCACTCTCGGATATACCTTCCCTGAGAAATGGATGCGTAAGGCGCACATCTCCAACCTTCGCGTGTTCTTCAGCGGCGAGAACCTCCTCACGTTCACGGAATGGCCTGGAATGGACCCGGAGATTACCGACAAGCAGAACTACTACGCGCTTCTGAGACAGTATTCGTTCGGCTTGAGCATCAAATTCTAAAAAGACAAGACAATGAAGAATATATATAAATCTGCGATAATCCTGTCCGTTTCGCTTGCCGCAGTCGGCTGCAACGGATTCCTTGACAGGTACCCTTACGACGAGGTCAGTTCGAAAGCGGTCTATTCCTCGGCCACTCTTGCGGAGAATGCGGTGGTGGGAGCCTACAGCAACCTTCTCGCCGGCTACATTTCCTCCGACGGCCTGAATTGGGACGCTCTTTCCTCTTGCATCGACCCTGCGGAAGAGTCCTATTCCCTCCGCTATCCTTTCCTTACGGGAAAGATTCAGTCGAACGGCTCCATGTTCAACGACCAGTGGAAGCGTTTCTATGAAGGCATCAACCGTGCGAACGACGTCATCAACAACATCGGCGGGACCGAGGCGCTGTCGCAGGAAATACGCGATCGTCGAATCGCTGAGTGCAAGTTCCTCCGCGCGTTCTACTACTATCGTCTGAACTGTCTGTGGCGTGGAGTTCCGGTTTATCTGGAAAATCTCGCACCTACTGAGTACACTAAAGGACGAAGCAGCGAGGAGGAGGTTTGGCAGACGATTCTCGACGACCTCAACGCGGTGATTGCCTGCGAGAACATTCCGGACAAGTACAAGGCGGCCGACAGTAACTACGGACGCATCACCAAGGGCGCAGCCTACGCCCTGCGCGGCAAAGTCTATATGTGGAAGAAGATGTGGGCCGAGGCTGAGGCAGACTTCCTGAAGGTCGGCGAGTGTGGCTACGGGCTCTTCACAGCCGGTTCGTATGCGGACCTTTTCCTTGAGAAAAATGAAAAGTGTGATGAAATGGTCTTCTCCGTCACGATGGAGGAGGTGAGTGGCCACGGAAATGCCTACAGCCGCAGCTACGGCAACTGGATGACCTGCGGAAACGGCAACAACAACTTCTATATGAACGCCGATTTCGTCGAGTCCTATCAGTGGGCGAACGGAAAGCCGTTCTCGTATGACGATGTAATCCCTGGCTATTCTTCCATGTCTCCGAAGGCGCGCAGCGTCTATTTCCTCCGCAACAACATCACCGAATCCGAGACTCTGACGATGAGGACTTATGGGGCGGATATGTCGAAATATGACGCATCCGGCAACGAGGCGCGGATTCTGACGGCGTTCACTGGGCGCGATCCACGTCTTGCTGCGACCGTCATCACTCCATACTCCAACTATCTCGGCGGATTCGCGTCCGGGGCTGCGCAGAACTACCAGATTCGCTGGCCATATCGTGGCGAGAATGCTCCGTCGTTCGACCTTCGTACGAGGGCTACCGGAGATATGCTCTACTGCATCCGTAAGTTCGTGGCCGTCGGGAAGGAATATGCCTACCCGCTATACAACCCTGTCGATGTGCCTGTGATAAGGTATGCGGACATTCTTCTCTGCCTTGCGGAGGCTGTGAACGCTCAGGGACGCACACCTGAGGCTGCAGGATATGTGAATCAGGTCCGCTCCCGTGCGGGCGTGGCTCTTCTGAACTCAGGTCCTGAATGGCTGAGGGTTTCTGGCGCCGAAGATATGCTGAAGAGGATTCAGGACGAGAAGCATTGGGAACTTGCCTGCGAAGAGCAGCTCTATCTTGAGGAGCTTCGCTGGGGCATATGGAAGGAGCGCAAGTTCGGAAACGGCGGCGGTCTGAAGCAGTGCTGGGGCGAGACGGTTTATTCCTACACCTACGGTGGCGACGCCTTCCTCAAATGGGCTGTGCCTTCGGCCGAGAAGGAGAAGAATCCTGCTCTCTCACAGAACGACGGCTGGTACTAGGGTGTTTGCATATCTTTTTGGTCTATATTCCTCTTTTCATCAGTCGTGTACGTCCAGTACACTCCTTCTTCAAAGAGAAATCTATCCTCAAAAATCTGATGTAAACGCGTCTCAACTTTTCTTGAATGGAACTTAAAATAATAAAAATATAATGGTTAAGAGAATATTTTGTGTTGCGGCTTTCGGTTTCGTACTGACGGCCAATGTGAGTGCGCAGGATGCGGCTGTGGGGTCTTCGGACTCCGCGGCGGCATCCGCGGTTAATGAAGTTTCCTCCCCAGTCAAAGCCTGGGAGGGCAAGATAACGATGCCGACCTACCTTCTTGACCCGGCGGAGCAGTCTCCTATCTTCGAGCGTGACTGGTCCTACCAGAGGGCGAAGCGAAGCGTCTATCCATATCCACTGAACGACAACATGACCCGCACGAAGAAGGACGTGACCTACGACTGCCTGTACATGGAGAATGAGTACGTGGAGCTGTGCATAGTGCCGGAGTTCGGCGGCAGGCTTCTGTACGCGGTGGACAAGACCAACGGCTACGACATCTTCTATCACAACCACGTGGTGAAGCCTGCGAACGTCGGAATGACCGGAGCGTGGATAAGCGGCGGCGTGGAGTGGAACGTCTTCCACCATCACCGTCAGACGAGCCATGTTCCGTGCGACTGGAGGATAGTGGAGAACGCCGACGGATCGAAGACTGTCTGGGTGGGAGAAACAGAGTACAGACACCGGATGCAGTGGGCAATAGGAGTGACCCTTCATCCGGGCAAGAGCTATATGGAAATCAGCGGCCGTCTGATGAACTCCACACAGGACGACAACTCCATGCTCTACTGGTCTAACGTCAGCACCCACGTGGATGAGAACTATCAGATCTGCTTCCCTCAGAGCACTGAGTTCGTGACCTTCCACTGCAAGAACTGGTTCGCCCACTGGCCGATTACGCACGAGACCTTCAACGACATGGATTTCTACCGGGACGGCATCGACGCCAGCTGGTGGAAGAACCACTATATGAGCAACTCCATGTTCGCCCACGACCTGAAGGACGACTTCATCGCGGGCTATGACCACGGGCGGAACGCGGGCACGATGCTGCACGCCAACCACAACATCAGCAAGGGCGGCAAGTTCTGGCTTTGGGGTCCGAACAGCGAGTGGGACACCCGCATCCTCACCGACGACTCGGGCCACTACATCGAGCTTATGTCCGGAGCATACTCGGACAACCAGCCGGACTACAACTGGAGCGCCCCTTATGAGACGAAGGAGTTCAGCCAGTATTGGTATGGAATCCGTGACATGGAGGGAGTGAAGGCCGGCAACCGCCTCGCAGCCGCGAATGTGGCGTTGAAGGAGCCGGGCCGTGCTTTCCTCGCGGTGAACACCACCGAGCCGTGTCATGACCTGCGTCTCACGCTCCTCGGCGGCGGGAAGAAACTCGCCGAGGAGAACATACTCGACATAGCCCCGGACAAACCATACAAGACGACCGTCGGCATAGACAAGAAATACACGGAATCCGACCTCGCCATCGTCCTCACGGATGCTGCCGGGAAGGAAATCCTGCACTTCACCCCAGTTCGGCACGACCCGAACGCTCCTCTTCCGGAGATAGTGGAACGCCCGAAGAAACCGGAAGATATCGAGAACACCGAAGAGTGCTACCTCGTAGGTCTGCGTAACCTCCAGTTCCACAATCCATTCGTCGATCCGACGGCCTACTTCAGGGAAGTGCTCCGTCGTGACCCGGGCGACACGCGTGCGAACACCCAGATGGGCGTGTGGTATAGGAAACGCGGCGAATATGACAAGGCCGCCCAATATCTCCGCACGGCGATAAGACGCCAGACCCACGACTACACCAGACCTAAAGACGCGGAGGCGATGTATAACCTCGGTCTCGTGCTGAAGGCTCAGGGCAAGACCGAGGCGGCGATGGACACGCTTTATAGGGCGACATGGAACTACACCTACAACTCCGGCGCGAACACCCAGCTCGCTCAGATGTACGCCCGGGAGGGCGACTGGTCGATGGCTCTCGACCGTCTGAATGAGGCAATCTCCTACAACGGCCGCAACTTCTCGGCGAGGGTCTTCAAGGGTCTGGTTTTGAAACAGCTTGACAGAAAGGAAGAGGCCGCAGAGTGCTTCAATGCCGTTCTGGCAGAGGATCCGATGAACGCCATGGCTCTCCACGAGACGATGAGCGCCGAGGACTTCCGCCTTTTCATGCGAGAACAGCCGGAGTCCTACCTCGAACTCGCCATACTCTATTGGCACGACGGCTTCAGGGACACGGCGGTGGAACTGCTCAAGGATATAGACAGCAGGGTGGCATGGCCGACAGTGAAGATGTACATCGCCTACCTCACGGGCGAGGACAGCCTCTACAGGGAAGCTCTCGAAATGCCTGTGGGCTACTGCAATCCGTTCCGTCTTGAGACTATCGATGTTCTCGCGAAGGCGAAGGCGGCGTGCCCGGAGTCCGAGCGTCCATACTACTACCTCGGTAACCTTCTGTACAACATCCAGCCGGACAATGCGATGTCTCAGTGGAGTCAGTGCGTTGACATGAACCCGAAGGACGACCTCGCGTGGAGAAATCTCGGTTGGGCTAACTGGCTGCACACCAAGGACTATGCGGAGAGCGTGCGCTGCTACCGCAAGGCCATCGAACTCAACCCGGATGCGGCCCTCTATCTTGAGGAATGTGACCAGGCGATGGAGGCGAACGGCACCCCGGTACCGGAGCGCTACGAACTCCTCAAGGCTCACCACTCAACTTGCGTCAAGAGGTACTACCCGTTGAGCCAGGAGGTTGTGCTCGGGACATGGTGCGGCGACTACGACCGTGTGCTCGAACTTCTCGACAAGTGTTATTTCCCGACCCGCGAAGGCGTGGCTAACTTCCACGACAATTTTGTTGATGCCTGCGTGCTTGCCGGCAAGGAGAAACTCGCGAAGGGAGATGCACAGTCTGCCATCGCGCTCTACAACAAGGCATTCACCTACCCGGAGAACCATCAGGTGTTCCTCGTGGATGAGCGTGCGACCCACGACGCGCAGATAAACTACGAACTTGGCGTGGCGTACGAGAGCATAGGCGATGCGGAGAACGCGACCAAATACTACGAACTTGCAGCAAACCAGGACTACAACCTCAAGGGCAGCAAGGACTTCCGTTACTGGACAGGTCTTGCTCTCGGGAAACTGGGCAGAAAGGCTGAAGCCAAAGCTCTCTTTACTCAGATGGTCGAGGACGGCAAGGCCGCAGTGGTGACGGAGTACCGGAGCTTCTACGGTGCCGAGGGCACTACGGCGAGCACGACCGAAATAAAGAACGCGGCAGCCTACTTCACCCAGGCGCTCGGCGAACTTGGCCTGGGCCACAAGAAACAGGCTAAGAAACTCTTCGCGAAGGTGCTGGAACTCAAGCCGGACCATCTCTACGCCCATGAATTAAGCAAGCGTTAAGAAACATAACGGAAAATAAAAATATAACAACATGACAACCAAAAACATACTGAAAGCATTGGCAGCGACGGCAATGACGGCCGCGCTGCTCGGATGCAACAAGAACGAACCGGAAAATCCGGACGGGCCGGCTCCTAAGCCGCTTCCGAATGAAATATCCCTGAGTTTCGCTTCCCCTGTGGGAGTGGAGACTGTCGGCGTATTCATAACCGGCGCCAAGGCTACGGAAAGTGTCCCGGCAAAACTCTCCGCGGAGACATCGCGCTACGAAACAAAAGTGAACACATTCGCCGAGGGAGACAAACTCTTTGCCTACGCTCCATATTCGACGGAGGTGACCTCGCTCGACAATATTGCCTTCACAATTCCATCTGAACAGAGCGTTCCGAAGAGCGGTGAACGCAATCCTGAGCTCACCATCGCGGTGGCAGGTCCCGAGACTCTTCCTGTCCCGGAAGAAAGCGTGAGCCTTGAAAATCCGGTGATATTCAGGGATATAACCCCATGTGTGGAGTTTAGCGTCAGCGACGCATCAGGCGCACATGCCTCCGAGACTGTCCAGAGCATCAGTTTCATTTCCAATGGAACCGCTTTGGCCGGGAAGCTTGTCTATGACATCACAGGCGAAACACCTGTTGTAAAAAATGCCGACCTCGGTGAAAAGTCAGTGACCGTGATTCCAGAAATCGTCAGCGAGTTGGGGACCGGAAAAACCATCTACATCGCGCTCTTGGCTCCGGGCAGCTACACCGGCAAGGCCATTGTCGAGACCAGCGCCGCAAGATACACCTTCGAAGAAATCTCCGTTGAAGCAAAGGTGGGCGGAACCTCCGCGGTTACAGAGCTTGACCTCGCGAAGGCTTCTCTCAAGGAAATCACCACAGAGATGGGCTGGAAGGCCTTTGCCAACGCCGTTGACAAAGGCGACTACTCCGCATGGAAAAACACTGATGGCGAGGTGAAACTCGGTGCTGACATTGAGGTCACCACGAGTCTCCAAAGGGTCGGCGCCACCAAGGAACCTCACGACTGGGACGGCATCTTCAATGGTCAGGGGCATAAAATAATCCAGCACGAGACCACGGTTCCGCTTTTCACCGTCATCGCAAAGGACGGCGTAGTCGAGAATCTTGTGCTTGAGGGTGAACTCAAGAAAGCTTCCTACCCTTCAGGCCCGAGCACGGCGGCTGTCGCCCAATATAACCGCGGAACAATCAGAAACATCATAAATGGCATAGAAATCAACCTTACGGACATCAATAAGGACTATATGATTGGCGGAATGGTCATAATGAACGGAGGACTCATTGAGGACTGCCAGCAGAAGGGCAACATAAATGTTGCGTACAATGTTACTAAGACTCAGATTGTCACCTATATAGGCGGACTTTCCTGCTTTGCCGCAGATGCCGCCGAATATGCCAAGGATATGTCAAAAATAAGCGTCGGCACATTCCGCAACTGCACCAACACCGGAAACATCACCGTGAACAAGGCCGGAGTTGCCAATGCCTATCTTAACAAATTTGCCATCGGAGGAATCTGCGCCATCGTTCAGAACGGAACTGCGTCTGCATATCCTCTCTTCGAGGGCTGTCGCAATGAGGGCGCCATAGTCAGAAAAGACGACTCCAATGGCTTCAACTCTTGTTCGGCAATCGGAGGAATCGTCGGCCGTGCCGCAAACTATTATCAGCTAAAAGCCGGCGGTGCCTTTGATGTGGATGGCTACAATGTCTATCTTCAGATACGCGACTGCCACAACACCGGCGACATCGAATGCTCCGCATTCCTCACTCAAGGGTGGGATAAGGGACAGGCCACGTCTTGCGCCCGCATGGGAGTCACAGGCGGCATAATCGGTTATGTAAACGGCTTTGCCGACAGCCCGGCGCTCATTTCCGGCTGCACAAGCAAATCCACGCTCCGCGGCGGTCATATAAACCAGTCCGTAATCCTCGGAGGTATTGCCGGAATGACATCCCACGCTACGATTGAGAATTGTTCTGCCGAAACGAAGTTTGAGGACAGTTCCCTTGAGCTTGATGCTCTGAAACTTGCCGCTGTGGGTGGCGTTATCGGTCACCTGCGTCACAACAGCAGCATTACCGGCGGACAATACTCTGTGGAAATCGCTCTTCCCAAGACAGAAATTCCATACTTGGGAGTCGCTGCCGGTGGCTGTTACGCTAATGGCGCGGCATCACAGGCCCTCCGCATAACGGGTACCAAGTTCTGTGGAAGTATAGCTTACAAGGGATTCGAGCCCGCAATGGCCATAACTGCTGAGAATCTGAATGACAACCTCATCTCGTTCGGAAACTGCGACACCGAAGGCGTTTCATTGTGGACAAAATAATCCCCCAAGGAAATACATATTTACGAAACTTGAATTAGTATGAGATATTCCTCAGCAATACTTTTCATTCTCACTTCCTCTCTTGTTCTCGGCTGCTGCAAAACAGGGAGGCAGTCGGCGGAGAGCGATGTGCGAATCTCTTGGGACAGAACGACATACACCGAACATACTTCTGCACATGTCAGCTCATGCAGCGAAGAAGTCGGCACCATAACCCCGTTTACCGAAGAGAACCTCTACTATCCGAGAATCAAGCGCCTCTCCGATGGCTCTCTCCTGATGTCCTTCGAAAACGACCATTTCGGCTGGGACCTTTATACCCGCAGGAGTGAGAACAACGGCCGCACATGGTCCGACGCGGTGATGCTCACAAAGACCCATCCGGCGACCTCCACCGTAGGCGACGACTTCAAGACCTATGTAAACCCCGACTTTATCGAACTTCAGGACGGTCGCATAATGCTTGCCTATCAGTGGCGCTACAAGTTGGGCTACAACGACTTGCCTAACACCAACGTCAATTGTGGCATAGAGATTATGTTCTCGGACGACTTCGGGCGCACATGGGGCAAGGCACAGCCGGTCTATGTCGGCCGCTGCTGGGAACCGGCCCTTCTCCAACTTCCGTCCGGCGAAATCCAGATGTTCATAACCTCATCACAGGAGCTCATAGACGGCATGTCGGCGCCCCAGGTTGTCATCATCCGTTCATTTGACGGCGGAAAGACCTGGCAGGGAAAGTCTGTCTGCGACATTGATGACAACGAGACCATCTCCCGCACCCGCGACGACCGCTCCACCTACGACGGAATGGCGACGGGTGTGTGTCTCGACGACAATGCCGGAATAGCCGTCCCTTACGAGGTCTGGCACGGCAAGTGGGTGGTGGACCAGTCGCCCTACATCGTCAAAACCGACATGGAGACGAACTGGCACGGAGACCATGCTGCCATACGCGCCCACGGAGGACCGGAATGGCCTGCCAAGAAACAGATTAACAAGGACTTCTACGGCTACGGCCCCTACAGTGCAAAACTCACAACAGGCGAGGTCCTTGTCCTGAGCAACGGCACCTACAAGGGAGAGCAGGGCATCTGGGTGTTCATCGGCGACAAAAAAGCCGATAACTTCCGTAATCCGACATCTCCTTTCGACGGCTACTGGGGTTCGATTGACTGCATAGGTGAGAACTCCGTGATTGCGACAGGCACTGTCAAGTACCGCAAGGACGGCAGTGTACGTGGGCTCGTTCGCTCCGAGATAGGCCGTCTGAACCGCTCCAAGACTCTTGCGAAGGGCGACCGCGAACTGCAGGGAATAGCCTCTTTCGACCGTGAGAACAACGATTTCTGGTTCCTCGGGCACAGTTTTCCATCTTCCGTGTATGCGGATTTCGGATATGACGACGATAATTTCATTTTATATTCCTACCTTTACGATTCTGTTCTGACAGCACTGACGACCGAGAATTCCGATGCCGTGGAAATTCTTCTCGCGAGGGACGGACAGCCGCAGCGGAAGGTCGTTGTGAACGGAAGAGGCGCGTATAAGGTTTATGTGGATGACAATATCGCGTGGAAGCCTATAGCTTGGGGAGTTACGAACGAAGTTGAGGTTGCGGGCACATTGAACAACGACACTGACAAGGATTTGGGATATTCTGTGAAACTCCGCGTTCCTTGGGAGTGCCTGGGCGGGAAACCGTCGGGCGGGGAGAAAATCCGCTGCCATCTGCGTCATCACTACAAGGCGAAGACCTCCGAAAAACCGGCGTGGAGCATCGAGGACGTCGAGGGCGAGAACACGGACTATCCGTCCGAATGGTTGAGCCTCACACTGAAATGATGACTGCCGCAGGAAAGAATATGTCGGAACGATAGAAATGTGAAAGAAATGAAAAGATATATGTCAATAAGCCTTGCGGTCGTTTTAGCCGCAGTGTCAATATCAGCCTGCCAGACGGAGAAGAATCCGTCGTCTCAGGGAAACGGCGGCACGAATAGCTCGGTTCCCAAAAAACTCGAACTGACTTCTTTTTCCCGGCTGAATCAGGGAAAGGATGAACTAAACTCTCATGCAGCGGACTGGAAACTGTCGTCGCTGAAGATGGACTACAGGACATTCGTCAGCCTCGGCTCCGGCGTCACGACCACTCCGGAGCCGACCTACGGGCGTATGATACGGCTTCAGGACGGCAGCTATATCCTTATGTGTCAGGACCGTGCGGACGGCTACGGAAACGGACGGAATGTCTATTGGGCGACGAGTCCGGACATGAAGGAATGGACGGCGAAGGGAGTATTGTTCAAATCGCGTACGGTGACTAACGGGCTTGGGAACGAGGACACAAGGATGTACACCAATGGAAACGGATTCGTCAAGAAAAATGGTGACATCTTGCTGTTCGCGTCCTACCGCAATGCCAAGTCCTACGGCAACTACAACTGCCGCTACGAGCACGGCATCGAGATGATTCGCAGCACTGACGGCGGAAAGACTTGGAGCCAGCCTTACGAAATCCATCATGGTCCGAACTGGGAGGCGATGATTCTCGAACTTGCCACCGGTGAACTCCAGTGCTTCTTCTCCGAGTCCCGTCCGTGGATTTCAGGCAGCCACTCCGGCACTTCCATGGTGCGCTCGACCGATGGTGGCATCACGTGGACTCCGTCTGTGAAAAATGCTGACCCATTGCGGATTATACGTCATACCTGGTACAGCAAACAGCAAAACAAATGGCTGTTTACCGACCAGATGCCGGCGCTTGTCATTCTCAACGGCAGCAATCAGTTTGCCGGCGCTTTCGAGTCGGCTTATGTCAATGACGAAACCGGCAAACACTTCAAAATTGCTTTCGCCTGGTCTCCGAAGGACGGAAAGTGGGATTATATCACCGGCGATGAGGGCAATGGCAGCGGCTTCGATGTCAAGTCCGCAAAAGTCGGCCCGGCGGAACGTGCTCTTGACCTCTGGGTAGGAGTCGGTCCGGACCTCAAGCAGTTCCCTTCCGGCGAGACGGTTCTCACTTATACGGACACGCAGCCCTATCAGCGTATGCGCATCGGTGACTCCGAGGCCCGCAATTGGAACGAGCCTTTCATCTCACTTCCGGGAGTGAAGGGCAGCTGGGGCGCGATGTGTATGAAGAACAATCATGAGGTCGTGGCATTGATGCGAAATAGTGCTGACGCATCCGATGTAAAGATGGCGATGGCAAGTCTTTGCCTTAACCACAATATCAAGGCGTCCTCGCATTCCGTCAAGGTCGATGGCGACAACGCTGACTGGCTTCCTACGGACGAGGCTCTCTTTGTCGGCTCCAAATGTCAGGCACAAGCGACTCTTCGCTGCTCCGCCGATGCCGACAACATCTATTTCCTCATAGAATGTCTCGACGAGAACGTCTCCAAAGACGACTATGTGCAGGTTTTTCTCGCTCCTGCGGACCAGACTACGCTGAATACCAAGTCTTTCCGTGTAAAGATCGGCCTTTCGGGGCTGCGCAACCAGGGCGGCTATGCCGGCGGATGGCTTGAGCAGGACAAGGGAACTTCCGCGGCGGTCAGCTACGACGCGACGCTCTCATCCAAATCCGACACCGACAACGGCTGGCTCGCCGAGATTGCGGTACCGCGCTCTGCAGTGAACGTCATCGGCGGAAAGCTGAAGCTGAACTTTGCACTCTTTGACGTTGAGGGAGGCGAGGATGCCGTGGTTTCGACCGGTGAGAAGAATCCTCAGTATTGGATCACAGTATCGGGGCTTTAAATCATCTTTTTGGTCTATCCTCAAAAATCTGATTCAAAGCCTGACAGACTGTCTTTTATCTGTTTTTTTTGAAATAATTGAAAAAGTATGAAAAGAAATATACTTGCATTGGCTATGGCGCTGATGCTTACCTCATTTTGCTCGTGTGAAAAGGCTCCGGAGAGGTCACATTATCCATCAGGCGGCGGAAACACCGAGACTCCGTCAAAGCCTGGCAAGGACGAGGACAAGGATGACGAAAAGGAAGACGAGAAACCGGCACTTCCGGTGGGACAGGAGACAATCCGTGTGCTCTTTATCGGCAACAGCTTCACCCTTGATGCGACCGAGCATCTCCCCGGCATCCTAAACGCCGCCGGCATCACCAACTTCTCCATGGAACGCGCCTACCACGGCGGCTACACCCTCGTGGGCTACAACGATAAATTCAACAATCCGGAAGTCTGCCTGCGCTACAAACTGGAGCCGGGCTACGAGAAATGGGACGGCGACCAAAGCTACAACACCGCCAACTGCAATAGTTCCATCGCGGACTTCTGGGATAGCGGCAAGCCCTACGACATCGTCGTGATGCAGGAATACACCGGCACAAGGTATGCCTGGGCGGGCTTTGACAGACATCTTGAGGGCATTGAGGCCGTAAAAGGACTGATGGAGAAAATCCGCGCCAAGCAGCCGGACAAGGAGCCGATCTTCGTCTATCTCATGTCACAGACCTTCGCGACCGGCAGCGAACTCCTCCAGACATGGTGGCACAACGACCGCAGCCGCATGTACGCCGCGATGACCTCTCACGTTAAGTTGCTTCTGGAACAGACCGGCATCAAATGGCTCATCGCCACCGGCACCGCCGTTGAGAACCTCCGCACGACCAGCCTCAACATCGACAACGGTATGGACCTCTCCCGCGACCTCTTCCACCTCGACAAGGGCATCACCCGCTACGCGGCGAACTGCACCGTTTTTGACACCATCCTCGGCCCCTGCGTAGGCAAGACCATGTCCACCAACACCTACCGATTCCCGACTTCCGACACATCGCACACCAACTACACCACTCCCGTCACCGATTCCAACGCCCCGATAGCCCAGACCGCCGCCCTCAAGGCCATCGAATCTCCGCTTGAGGTCACCGATCTGAGCAATCTGTAGTCAGAATATTTCAGGATTTCTCCGCGATTTCGCATATTTCGTAAAATATCGTAACTTTGCCCGTCTGTCCGGAACATGGTCGGGCAAAGTTTAAATTATACGAACATTATGTTAGACATATTGGCGATAACCTGGAATGTCGATCCGGAAATATTCCATATCGGCGGGCTTTCAATCCGGTACTATTCGATTCTCTTCGTTTCGGGATTCATCATCGGTTGGTACATATTCCGTCACTTTTTCAAAAACGAGGGGATTCAGGTCAGTCCGCTTCTGGACTATCTGCTTTACACTCTGCTGATTGCCACGATTGTCGGGGCGCGTTTGGGACACTGCATCTTCTATCAGCCGGACTATTACTTCGGCTCGTGGGCGGGTTTCGCGGAGATTTTCATGCCGTGGAAGGGCGGTCTTGCGAGTCACGGCGGAGCAATCGCTCTGATTATTGCGATGATATGGTTCGCGCACAAGTTCGGCAGGAAGAACGACTTCGACTTCGTGTGGATTATGGACAGGCTCGCCATTACAGTATGTTTCGCCGGGGCGCTCATACGTTTGGGAAATCTCTTCAATTCCGAAATTTTCGGCGGTCCGACCGACCTTCCGTGGGGATTCCGTTTTCCACGCTCCTACGAGTGGGTGCAGCTCTACGGGCCGAGCGCCGAGCATCCCGAAGGCCTTGCCTGCCATCCGACCCAGCTCTACGAGGCTCTCTGCTACCTCATCCTCGGCATAGTCCTCGTCCTCGTCTATGAAAAGAAACTGGACAAGGTGCACCGCGGCTTCTTCATCGGCTGGTTCCTCATCGGCTGCTTCGGTTCCCGTTTCCTCATCGAATTCATCAAGAACCCACAGGTGGAATTCGAGAAGAATATGCTTCTCGACATGGGACAATGGCTAAGCATCCCGTTCATCCTTCTCGGTGTCGGTTTCCTTGTCTATGCGGCTGTCCGCAAGCTTCCTGCCCGTGCAGTCCATCCGGAAAAGCCGAAATCCCAGCCGACCCACTATGCCAAACCCGTCGCGAAGTAGGTAACTTCTCCAGCATATTAAAGCCCATTGCCCTCTCGAAGTGGCAGTGGGCAGAATAGTATAGGAAGAGGGGAGCATAAAAAGATGGAGTGCAAGGCACTCGGTGAAGATGAAACCGCAGCAACCTTATGGTTGTGAGGATTTTATCAAGACGAGTAACGCAGCAATCCGCTTTTTATGCTCCCCTCTTATGGCATAGTTGTTGAATAACGGAGAATCCCTTTTGTATATATCTGGATGCAACTTGTAATAAATCGTTGATTTGCACGAATTTGAATCGCGTTGTATGATGCCGTCTACCGTTTTTACGGGACATCAGTTCGGATAGTTTTAGTGTAGAAAAATAAAAATGGTCAAGATGAAGAAGATTATTGCGTTTGGCCTTGTGTCAGCGTCGCTTGCTCTCCTGCCGCTGGAAGGATTTGCCCAGTACAAGAAAAAGAAGGACGGCAAGGAGACACCGAAGACCGAGGTGCAGCTCATTCTGGAAGAGGCTGACTCGGCCGAGACACCGGTGGTCATATCGCTGGAACAGGCGCTGAAGATTGCGCTGAGCGAGAACATTGCCGTGAAGGTCGCGGACAAGGAAATTGAAAGGACAAAGTATGCGAAGAAAGGCTCCTACGCCTCTCTTTTCCCACAGATTGACGCTACAGGCTCCTATCAGAGAACAATCAAGAAACAGGTGATGTACATGGACTTCGACATGAGCAGCTTCGGGGGAGGCTCGGCAGCTGGCTCCGGTTCCACGGGGTCCGGCACAGCAGGCACGGGTGAAGGCAGTGGAACAGGCGCAGGCAGCACTGCTTCATCATCCAAAAACAACGGAGGACTTGAGGTCGGTCGTTGGAACACGTGGAGCGCCGGCGTGTCGGCTTCAATGCCGGTCGTTAACGCGCAGCTGTGGAAAAGCATCAAGATCTCCGGAATGGACGTCGAACTCGCGGTGGAAAAGGCTCGCGCATCACGCCTCGACATGGTAAGCCAGGTGAAGAACGCCTACTATGCGGTACTTTTCTCCAAGGAAGCCTTCAACGTATATAAGGAGGTGTACGAGAACGCGATGACCAACTACGCGGAGACCGAAAAGAAATACAACGTACAGAAAGCCACCGACCTTGACATGGCACGCGCAAAGACAAACGTCGCAAATGCCATCCCGAACGTCTATAACGCTGAAAGTTCGATAATCCTCGCCCTGTGGCAACTCAAGGCCGTCATGGGAATTGACCTTGAGATGAACATCGACGTCGAGGGCGCTATTGAGGACTACTCCGAATATATGACATCCGACGTCACCAAGGCCGACAGCATTTCGCTCGACCGCAACTCCACTATGAAACAGCTTGAGATTCAGGCGAATGAACTTGCACAGAGTATCAAGGCGCAGCAATACGCCTACATTCCTACGCTCTCCCTCGCGTTCAACTACAGCTACAACGCGATGACCAACGACTTCAACTTCAAGGAGTACAGGTGGACACCTTATTCTTATGTAGGAGTGAGCCTCTCAATCCCTATCTTCTCCGGTGGAAAACGTCTCAATCAGGTGCGCCAGGCACGCAACAGCTACGAGCAGATGAGACTTCAGATGACCTCCACCGAACGGAATCTCAAGATTTCCATCCGTCAGTCACTCAACACGATGGAAACCAATGTCAAGAGCTACGATGCTGCAAAAGATGCAGTCGCTTCAGCCGAGAAGGCCTACAGCATCGCGGAGAAGTCCTACGAGGTGGGACGCGCGACCCTCACCGATCTGAACGACGCGCAGCTCGCCCTCACGCAGGCCCGCCTTGCCGAATCCCAGGCGGTCTATAACTTCATCGTGGCCAAGACACAGCTCGAACAGACTTTGGGTCAGGATTTTACAGAATAAAACGGGGAAGACTCCGAAACGAGAGGAGACTCCGAAACAATTTGAAAACATCAAGAATATGAACAAGATAGCAAGAAACTTAGCATTTGCGGCAGCCGTGATGGCGGCTCTCTCCTGCGGTAACGGGAAAAAGGCGGCTCCGGCTGCAGCCGCAGTGGAACAGGTGGCGGAGGAAGCTCCGCTTGTGACTGTGGTTACGGTCGGGAAACAGAATGTACCTCAGACTTCTGTCTATACATCATCGGTCGAGCCTTACGCGAAGAACAACATAGCTCCGCAGGCCTCGATGCGTATCAGCAAGATTAATGTTGAGGTCGGAGACTTCGTCCGTGCAGGTCAGATACTTGCAGAAATGGACAAGCTTCAGCTCCAGCAGGCCGAACTTCAGATGAAGAACAACGAGACCGAGTACAACCGCCTCAAGGGGCTCTACGATGCGGGCGGACTTTCAAAGTCAGATCTCGACGCAATCGAGCTTTCCTACAAGGTCAGCAAGACCAGCTACGAGAATCTTCTTCAGAACACCATTCTCCGCTCGCCGATTAACGGAGTGGTGACCGCAAGGAACTACGACAAGGGTGACATGTACTCCATGAGCCAGCCAATCTATACCGTCGAGCAGATTGCTCCAGTGAAACTCCTCGTCGGAATCTCCGAGAGCGACTACTCCAAGGTAAAGAAGGGCAACGAGGTGAATATCACCGTTGATGCCTTCCCGGGCAAGGTTTTCGCCGGCAAAATCAACCGTATATATCCGACAATCAACGAAACCACGCACACTTTCAACGTTGAGGTCATCGTTCCGAACAAGGACAATGTTCTCCGTCCTGGAATGTATGCACGTGTGACCGTTCAGTTCGGAGTGAACAACAGCGTGGTCGTTCCGGACACAGCAATCGTAAAGCAGACAGGCTCCGGCGAAAGGTTCGTCTATATCCTCAACGCAGACGGAACTGTCACCTACCAGAATGTGAAGCTTGGCCGCCGCATCGACTCTATGTATGAGATTCTTTCCGGAATCGAGGATGGGGCCAAGGTTGTCACCGAAGGTCAGGTCCGTCTTAAGGATGGCGTCAAAGTTACAATAGCAGAATAACATCATGAGCATATACAGAAAAGCGGTTGATAATCCGGTTACGACGGCCCTGATATTCACGGCCTTCGCGATCTTCGGCATCTTCTCGTTGATGAATCTGTCCATCAACAACTTCCCGGACTTCGATGCGAACACCATCATGGTGATGTCGTCCTACCCGGGAGCAAGTGCCGAAGATATAGAGACAAACCTCACGAAGGTTCTCGAAAACTCGCTCAACGGAGTGAGTGACCTCAAGCATATCACCTCTCAATCAAAGGAGAATGTCTGCATCATAACCCTTGAATTTGAATACGGCGTCGACATCGACGAGGCGACCAACAATGTCCGGGACAAACTGGATATGGTGAATTCGAGCCTGCCCGACGGCGCATCCGTCCCGGTCATATTCAAGTTCAGTGCGGACGATATGCCGATCATAATCTTTTCCGCGACGGCGAACCAGAGCATACCTGCCCTTGAGAAAATTCTGGACGACAAGGTATCTACTCCGCTCGCCCGCGTGTCAGGAGTCGGTACAGTGTCTGTCTCCGGAGCTCCGAAGCGTGAGATTCAGGTCTATTGCGACCCGAACAAACTTCAGGCGTATGGGCTTTCCGTCGCGGGCATTTCCAATGTCCTCGCCTACGAGAACAAGAACGTTCCTTCCGGAAACATCGACATCGGCTCGGACACCTACACGCTCCGTATCGAAAAGGAGTTCGACAGCGCTGAGGAGATGCTTGACGTTGTCGTTGGCTATTCCGGTGGCGAGGCAGTCTATCTGCGTGACGTCGCGACAGTGAACGACGGCCTTGAAGAGAAATCCCAGGAAGCCTATACCAACGGAGTGCAGGGCGCGCAGATTGTCATTCAGAAGCAGTCAGGCGCCAACACCGTAAACGTCATAAAGAAGGTGAAGAAGGCAATGGCTCAGATTCAGGAGACCCTGCCTTCCGACATAAAGATAACCACTGTCGTCGACAGTTCACGAAACATCATCAATTCCATCAACTCTCTGAAAGAGACGATTATAATCACCTTCCTTGTGGTGGCTCTCATCGTGTTCCTCTTTCTCGGAAGGTGGAGGGCGACGTTCATCATCGTGCTTGCGATTCCTATTTCCCTGCTCGCGTCTATCATCTATCTGTTCGCGACAGGCAACACGCTGAACATCATATCAATGTCAGCCCTTTCCATCGCCATCGGTATGGTTGTCGACGATGCCATAGTGGTGCTTGAGAACGTCACGACACACATCGAGAGGGGAGAGAAACCAAAGGAGGCTGCAGTTCACGGAACTGAGGAAGTCGGCATATCCGTCATCGCGTCCACACTCACCATGCTTGCCGTGTTCCTTCCATTGACGATGATTCAAGGAATGTCCGGAATCATGTTCCGCCAGCTCGGCTGGATTGTGTCAATCATCATGATTGTCTCCACCACCGGCGCGCTTACCCTTGTGCCGATGATGTGCTCCCGTATGCTTCGTCTGAAACTGAACCACGGAAAGGTCTACACCTTCGTGTTCGGAAACATCAATAAGTTCATCGCTTGGATTACAAGAGGTTATGGACATGTCATCCATTGGTCGGTAAGGCATCGCACGGTTGTCGTTTGCGTCGCTTTCGCCATATTCATCGGTTCCATTGCGCTTTACATTCCGCACATGAAGACCGAATATTTCCCTCAGTCCGACTCCGGACGTCTTCGCGCAAGCATCGAACTTCCGGCCGGGACAGGACAGGACGTGACGCGCGAACTTGCGGCGGAAATCTATCAGCGAGTCATTGCTGCCGCCCCTGAAATCAAAGTGTACAGCTATTCTCTCGGACAGGCCGACTCTGACAACGCATTCGCCTCAATGCAGAACAACGGAACCAACATCATCTCCGTCAACATCGACTGCGGAAGTATGGAGGAACGTGTGCGCACATCGTCCGAAATATCGGATGATATAAGGGCTATCCTTAACTCATATCCTCAGATAAAGAAGTTTACCGTCATGGAAGGCGGCATGGGAATGGGCGGCTCTACGTCAGTGAAACTCGAAGTCTATGGCTACGACTTCACTAAGACCGACGACATCGCCGCGCAGCTTGCCTCAAAGCTTCGCGATGACCCTGCGTTTTCGGAGGCTGTCGTGAGCCGCGATGAGTACACTCCTGAGTATCAGGTGGATTTCGACCGCACGAAACTTGCGATCAACGGGCTTAACAGCACAACAGCCGCTGCTGCAGTCAGTGCGGCAATCAAGGGTTCCGTGTCGTCCTTCTATCGCGAGGACGGAGAGGAATACAACATTCGTGTCCGTTATGCCAAAGAGTTCCGAACCAGCATCGCCGACATAGAGAACATTGTGGTCTATACCCCTACGGGAGCCTCAATCAAGGTGAAGGACCTCGGCAGGGTCGTCGAGACTTCCACTCCGCCTAAAATCGAGAGGAAGGATCGTCAGCGTCTCGTGACAGTGACGGCGTATGTCGCCCGAGGCTACGCCCTTTCCGACGCGGTAGTAGTCGCCAACAACGCCATCGGCAGCACTGCCATCCCGTCTGAGATTACGGTGAATATTGCCGGAGACATCGAAGATCAGCAGGATACCTTTGGCGATCTCATCACGCTCCTCATCCTGATTGTCATCCTCGTCTATATGGTGATGGCATCGCAGTTCGAGTCCCTGATGAGTCCGTTCGTCATCATGTTCTCCATTCCTTTCGCGCTCACCGGAGTCGCCCTCGGATGTATGATTACGGGCACGGCTATCGGAGTGATGGCCCTGATCGGAGTGATTATCCTTATGGGTATTGTCGTGAAGAACGGTATCGTGCTCATCGACTACACCATCCTGCTTCAGGAACGGGGCTATGAAGTCAAGGAAGCCGTTGTCACGGCCTGCAAGAGCCGTCTCCGCCCTATACTCATGACCACCCTTACCACAGTTCTCGGTATGGTTCCTATGGCAATCGGCACAGGAGAGGGCTCGGAGATGTGGCGTTCGCTCGGTATCACGGTGGCATGGGGTCTTACTGTCTCCACGCTCGTGACCCTCATCATCATCCCGACGGTTTACACCTCCTTCGTCGAAGCCGGCAACCGACGCCGCGCCCGCAAGGCCGCCAGAATTGCTGCGAAGAATGCGTAATATGAAAGAGATGGTCAGATGACAGAAACATTTAATATATGAAGACAATATTTATAGCATATAATCAGGCGTACAACATGGAACTCGCCGACATCCTTGAGGCTCATGGCTGCAAGGGCTACACGATGTGGAACGAAATCACCGGACGCGGTTCCGAGACGGGAGAACCTCATCAGGGGACCCATGCGTGGCCGACTCTTAACAATGCGATGCTTGCCGTCGTCCCGGACGAGAAGGTTGACGGCATACTTGACGGGCTTTCTGCAAAGAATACGGAATATCCGGAACTTGGTCTCCGTGCTTTTGTCTGGAACGTCGAAAAGTCGATTTAGGCAGATTTTTCCGTTTTGTGAGGAGTTTAAATGACGAACAAAGCGAAGAATATGACCAAAAAGAAACTAAAAGTGTTATATTTGTAGTCTGGACTTCACGTTTTTGTGAAGACGGACTACATTTGTTTAATTACATAAACGATTAAGATTATGGAACATATTGTGAATGACGCGAACTTCGCGGAGATTATTTCATCAAATAGTGCGGTGCTCGTTGACTTTTGGGCGACATGGTGCGGCCCGTGCCGTGCCCTCGGCCCGACAATCGAGGAAATCGCGAATGAGTATGAGGGACGTGCGTTCGTCGGAAAATGCAACGTCGACGAAAACAGCGAACTCGCAGGGCAGTTCCGCATCATGAGCATACCTGCGCTGCTTTTCTTCAAGGACGGCAAGTTGGTGGACAGGCTCGTCGGTGCGCAGCCTAAGGCAAACATTACCGTTAAGTTGGATGCTATATTGTAGTTTTGTATGAAAAAGATATTTTCAATTTTGGCGGTTCTCGCCGTGTCTGCGCTCTTTGCTGCGAACGCAAGCGCACAGTTTAACTATGGTGTAATCGGTGGAGCGACATTCTCGTCCGCAAAGTCAAGCGACTGGAAACTCACGAAGGACACTCAGTATCATGTCGGTGCAACGTTCAAGCTCTCGCTTCCGCTCGGTTTTGCGGTGCAGCCGTCTTTGATGTATCATGTGAAGGGAACCAGTGTGCCGTCCACGGCAGAGGGAATCGCGTCTTTCGACTACAGCGCAGGCTATCTTGAAGTGCCGGTTTCTGTCCAGTGGGGACCGGATCTTCTGATTATGAGGCCTTATTTCGAGTGTGTGCCGTTCTTTGGCTATGCCCTGAACAACAAGTACAAGGGCAGCGAATCCGAGAAGAACAACTGGACGGGATTGAACCGCTGGGAATACGGAATCGGACTCGGAGCCGGTGTGGAGGTTTGGCATTTCCAGGTTTCCGCAAGATATAACTGGAACTTCGGAACACTCTTCGATGCTAAACAGGAAATTACCGATGTCAACTCGTTTGCCGCGAAGATGAAGAATTCAATCGGCGACAAGAGCCGTTTTGGTGGAGTGACCATTTCATTGGCAGTATTGTTTTAGAAAGAAATGCGAGTTCACGGCGGGAACTGAAGGGGAGAATATGAACATAGAATCTGTCAAGGATTATCTTGGAAGTGACTGGACTGCGGTTCAGGAACTGATGACCGGAGTGCTCCAGAGCGACATCGCGCTACTCAACACCACCAATGGGGCGATAATGGCTCATGGTGGCAAGCAACTGCGTCCGATGTTGTCTCTGCTTGTCTCCCGCGCCTGCCTTCGTTCGGCCGACACCTATGTCCCAGGGCAGAAACTAAGCCCGCTTCCTGAGGTCTCGAAGCGCTACGCCGCGGCTTCCGAACTCCTGCATAACGCCACTCTTCTCCACGACGACGTGGCAGATGGCAGTGATATGCGCAGGGGGAATCCGACGGTGCGCTCCCTGCTCGGGCCTTCCGCATCGGTGCTGGTAGGGGATTTCTGGCTGGTGAGGGCAATCCGGCTCATTCTCGGAGATAGCGACTCCGGCTGTGATCCGCGTGTGGTGCGCATATTTTCCAGGACACTCAGCTGCCTTGCGGAAGGCGAGATGTTTCAGCTTCAGAAGGCGCAGACTGCCGACACGGACTATGAGGACTATCTGCGGATAATCTACAGCAAGACAGCATCGCTGTTTGAGGCCGCTGCAGTGACGGCGGCAATCTCGGTCAATGCCTCAGGCGTGTGCCGGGAAGCGGTGCGGGACTACGCCGTAAGCCTCGGTTATGCTTTTCAGATTAAGGACGACATCCTCGATTACTGCGGGACCGACTCGGTCGGCAAGCCGCTCGGGGTGGATGTTCTTGAACAGAAGATTACACTGCCGCTGCTCGGGGCCATTGCCTCTGCTCCGGAACATGAGGCGGAAGTTCGCGGATGGGTCAGGGATGTGCCTGAATGTCCGGAGAATAGGGAGAGGATAGTCTCGTTTGTTGCTGAAAACCACGGTGTTGATTTTGCCGAAAAGAAACTTGAAGGCTTTGTCGGGAAATCCGTAGAAGCGATTTCGCTTCTTGCTCCGTCAAAGGAACGCGAGATGCTTGCCGGCCTTGCCCGCTTCACAGCCATGCGAAACAAGTAACACCGCCTCCAAAGATATGAAATTTGATGAGATAACAGGAAATGATGCGCTGAAACGCACGCTCGTGTCGATGGTCGACAGCGGGAGGGTGCCGCATGCGATGCTTCTCTATGAGAACGATGGTTGCGGTGCCGTTGCCCTTGCGCTCGCATTCCTGCAATATCTCAATTGCCGCCATCGTGCCGGCGGAGAACCCTGCGGGGAGTGCCCGTCTTGCCGTCAGATGAGCAAACTGATTCATCCGGACGTGCATTTCGTGTTTCCGGTAAACAAGAGCGCTAAAGTTAGTGATGACAAGCCGACGTCGGATTCTTTCTTGACATGGTGGCGTGCTCTTGTGCTCAGCAATCCCTATTTTTGTGAGGAAGATCTTCAGGAGGCTCTTGGAATTGAGGGCAAGAAAGGCGAAATAGCCCTTGGTGAGGCCAAGTCTATAATTTCGAAAATGTCCCTCACCGCCGTTGAGGATGGCTACAAGGCCGTGCTTTGCTATCTTCCGGAAAAAATGAACCCTACGGCTGCGAACAAACTGCTGAAACTTGTGGAGGAACCGCCGGAGAAGACAGTTTTCGTATTTGTTACCCATGCTCCTGAGAAAATGATGCAGACGGTGTTTTCACGTTGCCAGAGCATGCGCGTGCTGCCGCTAACCAAGGAAGAGGCGTCGCGAGTGCGAGGCGAAGAACGTCGAAATGAGGAGTTCTTCTCTCTCGTGTCCTCGTTGCTTGATGCGGTTGCCCGCAGAGACCTTCTTTCTGCGCTTGAAGTAGGCGAGGCGGCCGCGGCTTTGCCATCAAGGGAACGCCAGAAAGCGTTCTGTGCCTATCTTTCGGCTTGCATTCGCAGGGTTTTCCTTCTGGGGCAAAACCAGAAGGCGCTTGCCGAAGTGCTTCCGGAAGAAACCGCTTTCTATGAGGTCGCATCTTCAAGATTCGGGACCTCCTTTTGCATGAAGGTCGAGACCGCTCTTGACCGGACCGTTTCGCTCATAGACCGCAACGTAAATTCGAAGATTCTGTTCTGTGACCTTGTGGACAGGATTTTTGTCGCTATATAACAACATATTATGGAAAACAACGATAACGAAGCAAAAAAATATGACTGCTCGCGCGGGTGCACCGTCGAAAGGAGCGACGAGGGCGAGCTCAACTGCCACTATAGACCTGGCTGCTGCAAAATGGAAGTCTATGACTGGCTTCCGGGAGTGGCCCAGGAACAGTATAAGGACTATTTCGAAGTCCGTTTCAAGAACACCCGCAAGGGCATCTACTACAATGCCTCCGGGCAGAGCATAAAGACCGGCGACCTTGTTGTGGTGGAGGCCAACACGGGGCATGATCTCGGAATAGTGACGCTTGAGGGCGCCATAGTGGCACGCCAGATGAAATGCCGCAGGCTGACTACGGAGAACGGTGAATTCAAAAAAATCTACCGCAGGGCAAAGACCTATGATCTCGAGAAGTGGCAGGAGGCCATCGGACGGGAGCAGGAGACGATGATACGTGCGCGTCAGATTGCGGTGGAGCTCGGTCTGGACATGAAAATCGGGGACGTGGAGTTTCAGGGCGACGGCACCAAGGCCATATTCTACTACATCGCCGACGGGCGCGTGGATTTCCGTCAGCTCATCAAGGTTTTTGCGGACGAGTTCCACATCAGAATCGAGATGAAGCAGATTGGCGCGCGTCAGGAGGCAGGGCTTATAGGCGGTCTGGGAATATGCGGACGCGAGCTTTGCTGCTCCAATTACATCTCCACTTTTCAGCCAATATCGACTTCGGCAGCCAGGGTGCAGGACCTTTCGCTCAACCCGCAGAAGCTTGCAGGACAGTGCGGAAAGCTCAAGTGCTGCCTCAACTACGAGACCGCATCCTACATCGATGCCCAGTCGCGCATCCCTAAGGTGCTCAATCCGCTTGAATTCCAAGACGGACTCGCCTACCTGATGAAGACGGACATTCTCCGTGAGGTGATGTATTTTTCCTACGACAAGTTCTCGCAGGCCAACATGTTCCCTCTTTCCGCAATCGAGGTTCGCGAGATTCTGAAGATGAACCGTGACGGCATCAAACCGGAGTCTCTCAAGTCTGAACCGGAGGCGGTTGCGCCGGAATTCGTTACGGCAGTAGGAGATGACAGCATCTCGCGCTTCGATAACGTCGGACGTCGCAGGAAGAAGTCACGTGGGGGACGCTACCAGGGCGGAAACGGAGGTCAGACCAGAAACGGAGGTCAAGGCGACAGTGACCGCGGAAATGGCGACCGCGGAAATGGTGGCAACGGAAATGGCGAACAGCGTGGCTGGGGCCGAAACAGAAACCGCGGCAACAATCAGAATCAGAATAAAGAACAGAACGGAAATGGGAAAGGACAAGCTCCGAAAGTTCAGGGAGAATGAGACTTTCTCCTGCCTTCTCCAACCATCCGCCGCCGATGTCCTCGCTGTGGTGAAAGTTGACGACGCGGCAGGAGATGACACCACAGGGCATGATGGTGAACTCTTGAAGAAGGACGGAACATTGAAGGATCATCCGATTAAGGGGCATTGGGCAAGCGGTTTTTTCAAAAATGACAACCCGATTGTGGTGGAACTCGGTTGTGGCAAGGGAGAGTACACAATAGACCTCGCCCTGCGCAATCCGTCCATCAATTATATAGGTGTGGACATCAAAGGTGCCCGTCTGTGGAAAGGCGCGAAGTATGCCGAGGAGCATCATCTTTCGAATGTGGCGTTCCTGCGCACGAGAATCGAGTTTATCGAGGCTCTTTTCGGTCGGGACGAAGTTTCGGAGGTCTGGATTACCTTTGCCGACCCTCAGATAGGCCGTGAGAAGAAGCGCCTTACATCGCCTCTTTTTCTGGAGCGTTACCACAGTTTTCTCAAGCCCGGGGGAATTGTGCATCTGAAGACTGACAGCCGCTATCTTCACGAGTATTCCCGCGCGGTCGCCGAGCAGAACGGTCTGAAAATTCTTGCTTGTGCCACGGACATCTATGGCGCTGACCGTCAGAGACTTCTCGAAAGCCCACTCGCTTCAGTTTCCGGTGCCGATGCCGTCAAGGCTCTGTTTGAGGTGCAGACTTTCTACGAAAAGCAATATCTCGCCCGCGGCATTGACATCACCTATCTGGCCTTTACTATTGACCACGAGGGCTCTTACCAAAGTCCCGACTGGGAAGAGGAACTGTATGAGAGGTAAAGAAAAAGCGGATTGCCGCGTTACGCTCAACTTTTTCTTACTTAGATAATAAGCTTGGAGGGGCGATGCATAAAAGGATGGGATGCAAGGCGGATGGTGAAGATGAAACCGCAGCAACCTTTCGGTTGTGAGGATTTCATCAAACCATCCAACGCGGCAGACCGCCTTTTAGGCGCGCCCCATTTCTCGGCGTAGGTCTTTCTCTTTGATGGATTGCCGCTTGTCATACTCTTTCTTACCTCGCGCCAAGGCAATCAGGAGTTTCGCATAGCCGTTGTCGGCGATGTAGAGTTTCACGGCAATAATCGTGAGCCCCTTTTCTTTGACGGCGCGCTGGAGCTTGCTGAGTTCGCGTTTGTTCAACAGGAGTTTGCGGTCGCGGCGCGGGTCGTGTGCTCCCCAAGTGCAGCCCCACCAATAGTCCGCCACGTGCATATTCTTGACATAGAGTTCACCGCCGTTGAAATAGCAGAACGAGTCCACCAACGAGGCTTTTCCCGCCCTGATGGACTTGATTTCCGTGCCCGTGAGCACAATTCCCGCCTGGTAGGTCTCGATGAATTCAAAATCAAACGACGCCCTACGGTTCTTTATCTCGACACTGCTTTTTGCTTTCGGCATATCTCTTTCCTCCCGCTTCAAAATATAATGGCGGCCGTCCCTTCCAATCGAAACACTCTCCCGCCGGTTGCGTAATAGTCCGCAAATTTATAAATTTGTCTCCATAATCCGAAAATTCAAAAGGATATATTCCCGCCATTTTGTGCGGAGCAAACGAATCCAAAGCGAAGATGAAGAAAAATTTCACCCCCATTCCCCCACAGGCCCCACTTCCTCCGGCAGAGAAAATCGATGTCGGGGATATATATAACAGGTATATTTCCGGAGAAATCGACATCATCTGCGTCATCGGACCCACAGCCTCCGGAAAAACGAAATATGCCGTGGCGCTCGCAAGAGAAATCAACCGTCTCGCGGGAAAAGCTGTCGCCGAAATCATCTCCGCCGACTCCCGTCAGGTCTATAGGGGAATGGACATAGGGACGGGAAAGGATTTATCTGAATATGAGGAGATTCCGTGGCATTTGATGGATATCGTCGATGCCGGAGCGAAATACAATATCTACGAATATCAGCACGATTTCGAACGGGCCTACAAGGACATCCTCTCCCGTGGCTGCGTTCCGATTCTCTGCGGAGGCTCAGGACTCTATGTGGAGGCTGCAACCTGCGGCTATTCCCTGCCGGATGTGCCTGAAAACAAAGAACTTCGCGAGGAAATGGAGAAGCTTCCCACTGAGGAGCTGATTCAAAGGCTCGCCGCTCTCAAACCCCTCCACAACAGCACCGACTACGACACCCGCAAGCGCCTGATTCGAGCCCTTGAAATTGCGGTTTATGAGTCGGAGCACCCGGTGAACCGCACGGCATTCCTGCCCAAGAAGGCATACTACATCGGCACACTCGTCACCCGCGAGCTCCGCAACGCCCGCATCGACGCTCGTCTTGACGCCCGCCTGAGTGAAGGTATGGTCGATGAAATCCGCAGCCTCCTCGAAGGCTCTCCCGTGCACTCCGACCCGCTCACCGGCAAGTCTCTCCCCGACCCGCTCACCGGCAAGTCTCTCCCAGCCCGTGCCCCTATCCCGCCCGAAGACCTCATCTACTACGGTCTTGAGTACAAATTCGTCACCCTCTATCTCACCGGCGAACTCAGCTTCGACCAAATGAAGCAATCCCTCGCCACCGCCATCCACCAATTTGCCAAACGCCAGATGACCTGGTTCCGCGGAATGGAACGCCGCGGCGTCCGCATCCACTGGGTTGAAGTTTGAGGGAAAATGCCTTATTTACAAAGTTTTTCGTTAAACTTATACGATATAGTGCAACTATTACCTATGTATACAAGTCCGGCATCTACCAGCCATTGGATTGTAATTTCAAAGTCTTTTGCCCGTGCACCGTGCTTAATTGAGCTATAGATAAACTTCTTGTTTTCTTTGAATAATTGTGCCGGAAGAGTCTGCCACACAAGTCTGATTCCTTATTGTGCTGTTTTTTATTCTATAAGTTTTTGAAATACAGTTCCTTCCATATAAATGACTACATTTTTTAGCGGATGTTTCACTAGTAGAGTTACATTTTTTAGCACATAAAACAGCCATTGTGCTACATTTTCTTGCACTGTTTTAAATTTTTTATTTTGGCCCAAAGATAGTTTTGTAAAAACCTCGGAAAGGTGTATATTTGCACTCGGGAAAAATCGCGGATATGTGTATATCCGCACCTTGTAAAACCTTAGGATTCGTGAATATGAGAAGAAAGATATATGACCGCCTACTCCAGTGGAAGAGGGAGAAAAACGGCTCTACAGCTATCCTGATTGAGGGTGCCCGCCGTACCGGCAAGAGTTGGATAGCAGAGGAATTCGCCCGCAACGAATATGACTCCTACATCCTCATCGATTTCAGTAAAGCCCCCAAGCGGGTAAGAGGCTGGTTCGATGAATATTTGGAGGATATACCCACCCTTCTGCAGAACATCCAGCTCCACTACAAGAAACAGCTCACGCCCCGCAAATCCCTCATTATCTTCGATGAAGTGCAGAAATGCCCCCGCGCCCGGGAAGCTATCAAGGCGCTGGTAGAGAACCGCACCTTTGATTACCTTGAAACAGGCTCCCTCATCTCCATCAAGAAAAACGTACAGGATATTGTCATTCCATCTGAGGAAGAAAGTATTGATATGTATCCGATGGACTTTGAAGAATTCCTCTGGGCTATGGGGAACGAAGTCTTGATGCCCTATATAAAAAGCCAGTATGACAAGAAAAAGCCGATGGGTGAATTCCACCGCGAGGCTTTACACTACTTTCGGCAGTATCTGATTGTAGGTGGTATGCCACAGGCCGTAGCTGAATATGCCGCCTCGCGAGATTTCGCTAGGGTGGATGCTGTCAAGCGCACCATCCTCCGACTTTACAAAAACGACATCAAGAAGTACGCAGGAGGAGCTACCGCCAGGGTAAGTGCTATCTATGATGCCATACCTGGCCAGCTCCAGAAGAAAGAAAAGAAGTTCGTTCTCTCTGCCCTCAAGGATGAGGCCAGGATGCGTGAATACGACAGCGCCTTTTTCTGGCTGGAAGACGCCAAGATTGCCAATGTCTGCTACAATACAACCGCCCCCAACATTGGCTTGCAGCTCAATGAAGATCGCACAGTACTCAAATGCTATTTCTGTGACACCGGCCTGCTCATCTCACTGGCATTCGGTGCTCGTGGTATCGTCACAAACGAGATTTACCAGAAACTTATGTTCGACAAGTTGGAGATTGACGAAGGTATGTTGGTGGAGAATGTCGTAGCCCAGATGCTCAAAGCATCAGGTAATGAGTTGTTTTTCTTCTCCAATTACGACAAGGAGGATGCCGAGAACCGGATGCAGATAGATTTCCTGATTCAGAAAGAGCTGGTAACATCCCGTCACAATATTTCGCCGATAGAAGTCAAGAGCAGTACCAACTACACGCTCACTTCCATCAACAAGTGCATCAAGAAGTATGGCCAGTACCTTTCCACGCCATATGTCCTCCACACTAACGATGTGGAAATAAAGGACGGGCTTACATATCTTCCGCTTTATATGACGCCTCTGTTGTAGCGGTCATAGGTTTTAAGTGCTAGGAAGAATATAAATGAATTTCCAACCCAAGTTTCGACTGTTTTAAATTTTTTATTTGGCCAAAGCAAAATGGAGATACTTACACCGGATGAATTGATGGAAAGAATCAATAGAGGGTAGTACACTGCGTTCTTTAGCGATGCTGTGCCGGTTCTGTACTTGCGGTACTCTTGGGAGGAATTTGAAATATTCGCTATATTTGTCGTTTGCTTATTAACATTGAAATCAGCCCGAGCCAAGGCGCGGAACTCGACAAATGCTACGATGATATGTTGCGCTTTGTCAAGCGATGTAAATAAACAAGGAGGGCGAACGTTCGCCCTCCTTGTTTTGCAGAAAGCCATACATCAATTATTTCAACCCAAACGCCTCCGCGACAAGCCCGACGCTGTCGAGTAGCTCCCAGCCGAAGAACTGGACTTCCTTGCGGCTGCGGACGCCGTGATGTATGAGCTCCACTTCGGCGCGGTAGGGTTTGCGGCCCACGTGTCCGTAGGCTGCGGTCGGCTCGTAGATCGGGTTCTTCAGGCCAAACTTCTCAATGATTTTGGCCGGTCTGAGGTCGAACAATTCGCCAATCTTTTCGGCGATGAAGGCGTCGCTGAATTTCTTTCCCTTGAACTCGAGGCCCTGCACCCCGGAACGGTCAATGGCTGCACTGCCGTAGCTGTTCACAAAGATGCTGACCGGGCGGGCCACTCCGATGGCGTAGGAAATCTGCACCAGGAGTTCGTCAGCCACGCCGGCTGCCACGAGATTTTTGGCTATGTAGCGGGCTGCGTAGGCTGCCGAGCGGTCCACCTTGGACGGGTCCTTGCCGGAGAAAGCTCCACCACCGTGTGCTCCGCGTCCGCCGTAGGTGTCGACAATGATTTTGCGTCCGGTCAGGCCGGTGTCACCGTGCGGGCCTCCGATGACGAATTTGCCTGTCGGATTCACGTGGAGGATGAAACCCTGCGGATTGTCGTGCTCATCGAAAACTCCGTGGAAAAGGGCTGCCGTGTCGGGGTGCAGCTGCTTGAGCATCTCCGGAATCAGGATTTCCTCAACGTCCTTGCGTATTTTCGACTGCATAAAGAAATCGTCCGGGAGGAATTCGTCGTGCTGGGTGGAAATCACTATTGTGTGGACTCTTACCGGTTTTCCAGTCTCACCATCATATTCAATTGTAAACTGTGACTTCGCATCCGGACGGAGGTATGGCATCCTCGAATTCTTCTCCCTGCGGATGTCTGCGAGGACGCGGAGAGCGAGATGGGAGAGATAGAGCGGAAGGGGCATATAATCCTCGGTTTCCCTATTGGCATATCCGAACATCATTCCCTGGTCTCCGGCGCCCTGCGCGTCAGCCTCGTCCTCGACATCCTTGCCTTTTCCCACCACGCCGCGGTTGATGTCCGCCGACTGCTCGTGAAGCGTGCTCATCACTCCGCAGGAATTGCCGTCGAAGCGGTAGTCTGCCTTGTTGTAGCCGATGCGGTTCACTGTCTCCCGCACGACCTTCTGGATGTCCACATAGGCGTCTTCCGAGCGGACCTCACCGCCCACAATCACAAGTCCTGTGGAGCAAAAAGTCTCGCAGGCAACCTTGGCTTCCGGGTCCTGGCGGAGAAATTCGTCAAGTATGGCGTCTGAAATCTGGTCTGAAACTTTGTCCGGGTGTCCTTCCGACACCGATTCTGAAGTAAAAAGATAATTGTTCATAATGTTTTATAGCGTTGTTGTGCTCACGAGGCGGTGGTGCATCACCGGATAATTGACATCTTGGGTACGCATCATCGTACGCGGACAAAAAAATAACTCCACATATTTTTGACAATTCCAAAATATGCAGAGCCGCTATAAAAACACACTGTCAGGTCTCGTGAGACCATCTTCACGATTTTAGCATTTTTTCGAGTGGTTGCAAGCAGACAAATCTCTCCACATATTTTGCCCCATTTGATACGGTGAAAAATCCACCTTTTGAATGGAAGTGCAAAGGTACGAAAAAAATTATGAATACAAAGAAAAAATCGTAAAAATCGACTAAATTTCAAAATAATCCGACATTTTTTCTTAAAGTCATAATTCTGATATACTTTTGCGTGATAAACCAAAACATTTTTATTAATCAAACCCTTATGAGACAAACAATCAAATGTTTTCTGACTGCCTTGGCAGCGGTTCTTTTGGGTGTGACCTCTTTCGCACAGGTCACGACATCAAGTCTTAACGGTCGAATTGCAGATGAAAGCGGAGACGCTGTCATCGGTGCTGCTGTCATTGCGACACACACTGAGTCAGGTACACGCTATGCTGCGGTTTCTAACAATCAGGGCCGTTTCGTAATCAATGGTATGCGCGCAGGAGGTCCGTACACTGTCGAAGTATCCTGCCTCGGTTTCCAGCCGACAACCTACACCGGCATCACGCTTCAGCTTGCCGAGGCGTTCAACCTCAATGTCGACCTCAAGGAAGACAAACTCCAGCTTGGAGAGGCGATCGTGATTGCTACCCCTGCGTCCAAATTCTCTTCCGAGAAGACCGGAGCGGCCACAAACATTTCCGGCAAGCAGATTGAGTCTCTCCCGACTGTCAGCAGGAGCATTACCGACGTCACAAGGCTTTCACCTTACGGCGGAAACGGAATGAGTTTCGCAGGAGCTGACGGACGTACAGCGAACTTCAGCGTCGACGGAGCTAACTTCAACAACAACTTCGGTCTTAGCGATAAACTTCCTGGCGGCGGTTCTCCGATTTCTATCGATGCAATTGAAGAGCTCCAGGTGGTGATTTCTCCTTACGATGTCCGCCAGACCAACTTCATCGGAGGCGGTGTGAACGCAATCACGAAGTCAGGTACCAACACCTTCAAGGGTTCTGCCTATGTTTATCACCGCAACGAGAATATGCGCGGTAACCAGGTGGCGGGAACTGAAATCGCGGGCGCAAGGGATAGAGACCGCAACACAACTTACGGTTTCACACTCGGTGGCCCGATTGTGAAGAACAAACTCTTCTTCTTCGTCAACGCAGAGTACACCAAGACTCCTTCTGTAGCAGTGCGTTGGAGAGCATCGGCAAACGGAGTCGGTGATTCAGACAGCTACCTTTCTTACGCTTCAATCGCTGATATGGAGAAAGTTTCCGCATTCGTGAAGGACAAATACGGCTACGACACTGGTTCTTTCGACAACTTCCCTGCTGACGAGAGCAACCTCAAGGTTCTTGCCCGTCTGGACTGGAACATCAATGACAAGAACAAACTCGCTGTCCGCTACAACTACACATCCAACACTGCTTGGAATGGTCCTAACGGTTCTTCAATGGATGGTGGTACACGTTCTGCGTACAATCGTACATCCCTCTATTCAATGTCTTACGCAAACTCAATGTACTCGATGAACAACATCGTACATTCAGTTTCAGTCGACTTGAACAGCAAGATCAACGACAACCTTTCCAACCAGTTCCTCGCAACCTTCTCAAAGCTTGACGACGTTCGTGGTACAAACTCAAGCGAGTTTCCATTCATCGACATCCACGACGGTACAAACACAACGACCCAGTATATGGCTCTCGGATATGAGCTCTTTACATGGAACAACGCTGTGCACAACACCATCGCAAACTTCAAGGATGACCTCGTATGGTATGCAGGAAATCACAAAGTTACCGGAGGTGTCAATTATGAGTATCAGATGGCTGACAACGCTTATATGAGAAACGGTACCGGTTACTACCGCTACAAGAGCGTTGACGATTTCATCAACGGAAGGACTCCTGAGGTTGTCTGCCTCACTTATGGCTACGACGGTGAGACCAGCCCTGCTGCTCGCGTTCAGTTCCACAAACTCGGTGTTTACGCTCAGGACGAGTGGAATATTCTTGAGAACTTCAAGCTCACCTACGGTCTTCGTCTCGATGGCCTCTTCTTCGACAACGGTGACCTCAAGACCAACAACAAGATTCTTGCGATTCCTTACTATCCGAAATCTTACGGATACCAGGAGACTCACATCGACACAGGCAAATGGCCTACTTCAAGTGTGACGGTTTCTCCAAGAGTCGGTTTCACTTACGACATCCTCAAGGACAAGAGCCTTGTTCTCCGTGGAGGTACAGGTCTGTTCTCAGGTCGTCTCCCACTCGTGTTCTTCACGAATATGCCGACCAACTCCGGTATGGTTCAGTACCAAGCGCAGCTTAATGCTGACAACGCTAAGAAGAATGGCTTTGATATGAGTGTCTTCGACGGTGGCCTCGTGACTGAACCGGGCACAAACAAAGCGACAGTGAAGGCTCTCTATGACAAACTCATAGGTCTCGGTTATCCGACAACCCCTGGCGACGGCACAGTTCCTTCTTCAATCTCTGCGGTTGACCCTAAGTTCAAGATGCCTCAGGTTTGGAAGACTTCCCTCGCTCTCGACTACAGCTTCCCTACTTCATTCCCATTCTCAATCACAGCTGAGGGTATCTTCAACAAGACCGTGAATGGAGTGTCAATCTCAGACTGGTCTATGCAGCCTGTCAACGGATTTGCAAGATGGAGCGGAGCTGACAACCGTCCGATTTATCCGTCAGGTTTCAGAACAGCAACCAAGGCGTTCGTTCTTGAGAACACTCACAAGGGATATGGTTACTCTGCAAACGTTACTTTGAACATGCGTCCTGTCGAGGGTCTCAGCTTGATGGCTGCCTACACTCACACAGCATCAAAGGAACTCACCGGTATGCCTGGTTCAGCAGCTGAGTCTGCCTTCACTTATGTTCCTACTTCAGAGGGTCCTAACAACATCAAGCTTCACAACTCACAGTATGTGACTCCAGACCGTGTTGTTGCATCAGGAACCTACAGCGACAAGTGTGGCAACCACTTCAGCCTCATCTATGAAGCTTGGAAAGGAGGCTACAACTACTCTTATATGCTTTCAAACGATATGAACGGCGACGGCTACAACTACGACGCTCTCTACATACCGACTGACGAGCAGGTTGCAAACCGCGAGTTCCGTTTCGCTTCAGACGCAGACCGCGACCGCTTTATGGACTATGTTCACAACAACAGCTACCTCAAGAAGCACCAGGGCGAATATGCAGAGGCATACAGCGTTTACTCTCCTTGGGTTCACAGACTTGACTTCAGCTACAAGCACGACTTCAAGGTGAAGATTGGCAACTCAATGAACAGACTCCAGCTCAGCTTTGACATCAAGAACCTTGCGAACATCTTCAGTTCAAGATTCGGTGTCAGCAAGTATATGAATCCTGAACTCAACGAAGGACGTATTCTCAAATACGAATCTACAGACTCCGAAGGCTATCCTGTATTCTCTACTCCGAAGGCAGTCAGCGGAAGCACTCAGACATTCGTTCCTAACAAGGCTATCGGCCAGTGCTGGTATGCTTCAGTCGGAATCAAGTATATGTTTAACTAGTAATTCGGACTAAGATTATGAAAATCAAAAATATATTTTATCTTGCCCTTGCTTCTTCACTGCTTTTCGCCAGCTGCGTAAAAGAGGAGGCTACCGATTCTTTCGAGAACATCAAGCTTGACAAGACTTTCGTCACAATTGATGCTAAGGGAACACCGGTAGACCTGACAGTGACAGCTACTGAAGACTGGAAGTTCATCGTGACTGACAAATGGCCTCAGGTTTTCACTTTCAAGAAGGATGAGAACGACAAGACCATCAAGCCTAAGTATGACTTCTGGGGCGCACTCACCAACCTTTCTGATGTTGATGAGACCAAGACTAAGAATGCTTGGGTGACTCCGAGCGTTCTCTCCGGCAAGGCCGGCACTACCAAGGTCACTTTGACGGCATCTGCTTTCGATGGTGGAAGGGAGATTACGATTGCGATGCTCTGCGGCACTCACAAACAGCACTTTGTTGTACGCCAGGGCAATCTTGACCCTGTAAAGGCAACTTGCAAGGAAATCAATGAAGGCGCTATTGTCGGAGCCTCATACAATGTGAGCGGCATTGTAACCAAACTTGGGAACTACAGCAAGTACGGTGCATTCTATGTGAATGACGGTACTTCTGACAAAGATGTTCAGGTTTATGGCTCGACTTCAGAGTCCATCAAGAGTTTCCCTAATGTAGAGGTCGGTGACTATGTCGAGTTCAGTGGTTCTTGGTCATCTTACAAGAATTTTGAAAACACCAACATCACTAAACACGTAAAATCTCTTGCGAAGCTCTTGACTGAGCCAAAGACAGTTAAGAAAGATGGAGAAGATATCGAGTTCGAAGTCGCATTCAAGGGTAACGGTGTTGAGCCTTCTGTTCCAGAGGAATATCAGAGCTGGATTTCGCTCCTTGGAGTGAAGATTCGTGAAGGGGAAAAGACCAAACTCGATCCGAACCCTGCATCAATTGCAACAATTACGGCTCGTGTTGCAAAGAACGAATTGAGTGAGCGTAAAGGTCAGATTACAGTTGCGTCATCAACATCAACTGTGACCTACGAATTCACTCAAGCGGGTGCTGCGATTGTTAAGTATGACTTCAATAAGGGAGCAGAGGGCTTCACTATTAAGGATGAGCTTCATCCGGAAGGACTTGATGCCAGCAAAACAGTCTGGGCTACAGCATCTTTCAGTGGAGAGTCTTATATGAAGGCTTCCGGCTATATCAGCAAGAAACAGCGGGATTCGGAGTCTTGGCTCACTTCTCCTGTGGTTGACCTTACAACTGCGAAGAGCGCAAAACTCTCTTTCACCCACGCACTTAATAACCTTAATAAGGGTAAGATTAATGAGCACATCTTCCTGATGGCAAAGAAAGAAGCCGATAGCAAATGGACTGCTCTTGAAATTCCTGCAGGCCCGACAGGTACAAGCTACGATAAGTTTGAGGCCAAGGACATTGACCTGAAGGCTTTCGTGGGCAGCAAGATGCAGTTTGCATTTGTCTACAAGAGCACTACAGCTTGCGCTCCTACTTGGCAGATTTACAACGCAAAGGTTGAATAATTCCAATCTTTAGATAGTACTGACGAAGACGGCGACCGGAACCCCGGTCGCCGTTCTTCAATATAACAGTCCGAACATCCAGAGCGGGATTCTGTTGTGGTGTCCGATTTCGGTATCGTCAACTGCGAGAAAACTGTTCTCAACGTCTTTGATTTGTTCAAATGACTTCTTTCTGCCGCCTACTTCAAACAGGTACTTCCCGTCAATGAGGAAATCTCCCTTTGCCGGATATGTGACATCGTGTGAACATCTCAGCTGGTTCATGAAGAAAGTCTCCCTAACTGTTCCTATGTTGGCCTGTGCTGAATAGGCATACATGAGGTTGGTATTGTCCATGAATATCTTTTCCGGTCGTGACAGCTTGTCGATGTGTTTCGGCTTGTCGGAAAGCAGTGAAAGCAGTCCTCCTTTTTCAAGAGTGTACAGCATCTTCAGACCCTGAGACCTGTCTGTTTCAAGTTCGTTGTAGAGATTCGACATGTTAGGCGTCTGGGGAACCTGCTCTGCTAAAATCATGAACATTTTCTTCGTTTTTCTGATTGTAGACTGCTCTACCCCTTCAATTATCGGGTAGTCGTTTTCCAGAATGTGGTTGACCACCTGCTGAAGCCTTATCTCAAATCCGGCGTAGACGCTTTTATAGAACGGATAGTATCCATGCTTGAGGTACTCTCCGAACAGCGGGAGTATCTTAATCCCGCCGGAGAGAATTTCTTCCGCGATCTTCCTGTGATTCAGGAGAATGTCGTCGAGAGAATATGCCGGAATGTCCATTATTCCCTCATAGCGAAGATATTCTCTGAAGGACAGTCCTTTGAGCGTGTAGGGGAGCTGGCGTCGTGACAAGTCTGCAATTCCTTCTTCCAATTTCAGCATTGAAGAACCGGTGTAGACGATATGAAGCCCCGGATAGTCATCGTTGAGATTCTTGATGAGTGTCTTCCATTCCGGAAAATAGTGGACTTCATCAATGAACAGATGCGTACCTCCGTGCGTGTAGTGATATTCCACGAGATCGTTGACAGAATGTGTAGTGAACCAGAGATTGTCAAGCGAGATGTACAGCGCCTTGTCCTTGTCCGGGAAAGCCTCCTTGATATGCTGCAGCAGCATCGTAGTCTTGCCGGTGCCTTTCGCACCCTTTATTGCTATGAGGTTGTCTCTCCAGTCTATGCTGTAGTAAAGATAGCGTTTGAATCCGGCCGGAACGCTGTTGAGCCGCCTTTCGTAGATTCTGAGTATTTCGTCAAGTCCTTCCATTGCCTGCTTTTTATTTGTTTGAGGGTACAAATATATAAAAAGATGTTTGCAAACACTAAAATCACCCGAAATTTAGTGTTTGCAAACATCTTTTTGGGGCAAATTTCAGTGTCTATAAACACTAAAACAAGGCCTTGGGGTAAGAGAGTGTGAGGGCTTCCTTGAGTTGGGTGTCGTAGCGGAGACGAAGCTTGACGCCTGCTTTCTGATAGAAGTAGCGGACGGCGAGTTCCTCTTCGATGAACGGGATAATCTCGTCTTTCTTCAGGCGGATGAACTGTTCCTTGTCCATTTCGAGGACCTTGTCGATGGCGGTGAGCTGCTCCGAGATGCCGTCTGAAAGGCCGTCCTTTTCGAGCTCTTTCTTCATCTGGTCGAAGAGTGTCTTCGCGCTGCTGCGATAGTCGAAGGTTTGGGTCTTCGCGAAGTTTACGAAATCGTCGAATTCGGCGTCGCTGAGGTGGAATTCGTCCACGGCAGGGATGCTGTCGTGCGTCTTGACGAATTCAAGGGCATAACGATCGATGACACCGTAAAGCACGAGAGAATATACCAGGCGGCTGTAGTTCGGGGCGGCAAGCTCGATGTCCGGGGTGATTCCGCCTCCGTCGCGAACGATGCGGCCTTTAGCTGTCTTGAATTCGTGGGTGAGCGAGTCCGGGATCTGCCCGACGCTGCCGTCCTCGTTGCGGTGGCTGTAGTCGATGGCCTGAACACAGCGGCCTGAAGGGGTGTAGTACTTCGCCGTGGTCACTTTCAGCTGGCCGTTGTAGGCGACAGGGCGGATGGACTGCACGAGTCCCTTTCCGAAACTGCGACGTCCCATCACCGTGGCGCGGTCAAGGTCCTGGAGGGCTCCGGTGACAATCTCCGAAGATGATGCGGAGTTGGAGTCAATCATCACGATAATCGGAATCTCTGTGTCAATAGGCTCCGTGGTTGTCCTGTATTCCTTGGTGTCTTCCGCCTTTCCCTTTGAGCTTACGACAAGCGAACCTTTCGGTACGAACAGGCTCACGATGTTGATTGCCTCGGACATAAGTCCGCCCCCGTTCCCGCGAAGGTCGAGAATCAGCCGCTGCATACCCTGTTCCTTAAGTTTGAGGTAGGCTGCGCGTATTTCAGAAGATACGTTCTCTGTGAATCCGCTTTGGAGGATGTAGCCGTCCTTGTCGTTGAGCATTCCATAGTATTCAACGTCCGGCAAGTGAATCCTCTCCCTCACGATTTCCATGTCCTTAATTTCCCCGCTGCGGACCTTCTTCACCTTGAATTTTACAGTCGTACCCGGCTTTCCCTTCATCTTCTCCGAAGCCTCGGCGCTTTCGAGTGCACGGGTGTCCTCACCATTTATCTCTATAATCTCGTCTCCGCACTGTAGGCCATATTTCACTGCAGGCGAACCTTCATACGGCTCGTTGATGACGACATATTCCCCCTTTTTCTTATAGATTATGGCCCCGATTCCTCCGTAGGTCTTGGAAATCATCATCTGGAAGTCCTCGTTCTCCTCTTCCGGCACATACACGGTGTACGGGTCGAGTTCAGAGAGCATTGCGTCGATTCCGGCCTTCATTATGCGGTCAACGTCGAGCGTGTCAACGTAGGTCTGATTGAGCTGACGGACCACCGAATTGTGGATTTCCGTCCACTGGCCGAGTTTGAATCCTCTGCTCTGTGCTTCAGAGTTAATACCTGTGCCTAAAAGAAATGCCGCCGCAGCGACAAAAGGAATGATTTTTTCCGAAATATGTTTCATGGTAACGTTCTTTTCTTCATCAAAATTTGTCGAACCCCGAATTGTTCTCAATAACCGTTCCACGGGAGAATACGTTTTCAAGTGCCTGTTGGTTTGGGTTGATGCCCGTCATCAGTCCGTATCCTGTGAGAGCCTGCTGGAGAAGCCACTGTTCTCCGGGGATATACTCTACCGTTTGTGGCAGGCGTCCGAGAATCTCCGGTGTGAATGCCGGATCGCGATAATTCGCCTCAATTATCAGCTTGAGACTCGGGCTTTCCGACTGATTCGTGTCTATGTCCGATGAGAACGGCGGAGAGTCAAGAACTGTCGGAAGTGTGTATATCATGGCGTCGTGCCGAAAGAGTTCGGACCGGAATCGGTCAATCGGAAGCGCTGATACTTTGGAGGATGAGAGATGATGCACGAAAGTGAGTGCACGGGCGATGTTGCGGTTCATAAGTGTCACGTCAAGTCCGAGCATGAATGCGGCGACAGCCGCTGCCTTGCCGGCACCTCCGCATCCTACCACGAGAACATTCCGGAGCCGCCCGCTTCCGGTGGCGTTGGAGTTGAAGTTTTCGAGCAGTGTCCTGACTGCCGTGCAATCGGAGTTGAAGCAGCTGAGCCCCCTTGTGGTCTTCACGAGTATGTTCGCCGCCCCTATAAGTTCGGACTCATGGCTGCGCAGCTTCGCCTTGTCAAAAGCAAACTCCTTAAACGGGGCTGTGATGTTGACGGCATCGTATGATTTCATGAACAGTCGGAAAGCTGTGTCGAAGTCCTCGTATTCGAGAAGGTCGTAGCGGAAACGACCTCCGTATGCCGCCTTGAAGAGGCGGGGACTTAAAGAATGGGCTATCGGGAAGCCTATGAGACCAAATCTGGACATGGTTAATTCTCCCCTTTTCTCTGCCGGACGGCTTCGTAGAGAAGAACGGCAGCGCTGACTGAGACATTCAGAGAGTCGAGCCGGCCAAGCATAGGAATCTTTATGTGGGCGTCGGCGGAGTCACGCCATGCTTGTGTGAGACCTGTGGATTCCGTGCCCATTACAAGTGCGGTGGCACCGGTCATATCCGTGTCATAGTACCACTCCGAGTCCTGAAGCTGGGCGGTGAGTATACGTATGCCGCGCTCCTTCAGAAAGGCGATGGCATCCGCCGATGTGCAGACGGCCACAGGCACGGAGAACACCGCACCGACGCTTGAGCGTATCAGATTCGGGTTCCAGATGTCCGTGAGCGGGTCACAGACAATCACGGCGTCTGCTCCTGCCGCGTCTGCGCTTCGCAGGACCGCTCCAAGATTGCCGGGCTTTTCGACCGATTCGAGCACCATCACAAGAGGTCTCTCTCCAAGCCTCAGGTCTTCGAGAGCGCGCGGCACTGAATGCACTTCCGCAATGATTCCCTCCGTGGAGCCCCTGTAGGCGACTTTTTCATAGAGGAATGCCGGAATCTGCACGACTCCAAGGCGCGGGTTGAGCGCCTCTGCCTTTGCAATCAGTTCGTCAAGCCCGTCCTTCCCCTCAATGTTTTCCGTAAGGTGGCCCGTTTTTGCCACATTGACAGCATTGTTTTGGACTGCCATGACCTCGCCGCAGATAAAAAGTGTCTCTGGAATGAATCCGGCGTCGAGGCAATGTCCGAGTTCCCGCTGCCCCTCCACAACGAAGAGTCCGGCAGCGCTTCTTGCCTTGGATTTCTCCACGAGTGTCAGCAGTTCCTTGACTTTTCTGTTCTGTGCAGATGTTATCGTCTCTATTCTCATCGCATTCAATTAATTCGCTTCTTCCGGCCATGGATTGTCGATGATTCCGGCCATTGACACCATCTGTGCGTGTGCCTCGTGGAGCAGCCGTGCTGTCTCCTCCTTGCGCGGTTTCGTGACGTCCGGGAAAATCGGAGTCCCGACGTGCAGTGTCAGAAGCGGAATCTCCGGCTTGTCGAAGAGCTTGTATATCCCCGTGCGGGGGCGATAGGAAATCACGAAAGGAATGACCGGAATGTTGTACTTCCAGGCCATCGTGAATGCTCCCTTCTTGAATGAACGGATCGGGGTGTAGAACTTCCAGCTTGCAGCCTCCGGAAAGACGTGCAGCCATTCCTTTTTCTTGCGATACTCATCAAATGCGGCATCAAACGGCCGCATCCCGGCATAGTTGTCCGGAATCGGAATGCCTCCGAGATAGCGTATGAACCATGCGTCCTTTCCCCTTAGGTGCTCTCCGTAGATTGGAAACCAGAGGTTTCTGTTGCCGATGGCGTCAAGCACGCATGTAAGGTCCCAGCGGTAGACGTGGTTGCATACTGTCAACGCCCCGTCCTTCAGTTGCGCTTTGTATTTTCTGAGATTCTCCTTTCCCTCAATCTTCAGCCCATAGCGCACACGGTTGACGGGAATCACGAGACAGCGCAACATAAATCTGTTCAGAGCGTGGTTGAAGCGGTATTTGAATGAATTGTCATAGTACGGATAGTGCTCGTCCAATGTCACCTGACGTCCGTCATATCTCACACCGATGATATGCGCGTCCGGCCTGTCCTCCGGGTATTCGACGTCAATTTCGGGGATATATGTCCCCTCCGCCGTCTTCATTTCCCTATATCTCAGATTATCAGTTCCTTTTCCCATATTTAAGAAATTTGTAAATCAATTTCCATTCATCACTTTGCACGGCCGAGCAGCGACTCCGCATAGCGTTGAAGCATCGCGTGCCCTACTCCGTCAACCGGAAGCTGTGCGGCGAAACCGAGAGCCTCCTCATGATATTTCCTTATTTCACTCTTTGCGGCATCCCCGACTCCGAGACGGATGTAGATCTCTTTGACCGCGGAAATCTTTCTCTCCTTTTCCTCGTCGGAGCCGACCGGAAGAGCCATCGCTTCGAGCAGAGCCTTGTGCATGAGGGTATCGCTGCCTGTAAGTTCAAAGGCCTTGGTCAACAGCCAGCTTTTCTTGTCGTTGAGGATGTCGCCTCCGATTGCCTTGCCGAAGACGGACGGATCTCCAAAGGTGTCGAGATAGTCGTCCGCCACTTGAAAGGCCAGGCCGAGCGAATAGGCATACTGATAGACCAGCTCCTGACTCATCGTATCAGCTCCGGCAATCAAGGCTCCCATCTTTGCAGCGCATGCAATCAGGACAGCCGTCTTAAGGCCTATCATCATTATGTAGTCGTCCATCGGGACTGACTCTCTCGACTCGAACTCCATGTCGTATTGCTGTCCTTCGCAGACCTGTGCCGCCGTGTCCGAGAACAACTTCAGAACTTCCGGAAGCCTTTCTGCCGGGGCTTTCCCGAGCAGTCTGTAGCTTTCGATGCACATTGAGTCTCCGGACAGGATTGCTGTGTTGGCGTCCCATTTCTTCCAGACCGTCGGCATTCCGCGACGCACGGCCGCATTGTCCATGATGTCGTCATGAATCAGAGTGAAACTGTGGAAAACCTCAATCGCGGCAGCCGGGGCGAGAATGCTTTCGTCAAGCGAGTCCTTGAAAAGCGAATAGCTCAGAAGGCAAATCCTTGGTCGGATCCGTTTCCCTCCAATCTGAATCATATATCTCAGCGGTTCATACAGCCCCGCCGGTTCTTCCGTAAATCTGAGTTTTCCGAAAAGCTCCTTCAGAGCCTCTTCAATCTGTTTTTCAGCAATCATGGATTTTTTGAATTGATGGACTTTCTTGTTTGTCAGGGTGCAAAGATATTCATTTTTCAGAACAAATCCTTGAGTACGGATGCCGAGCGGATGTTCAGCGGATATTCGAGGTGGATCTCCATATAGGAAAGAAATGACTCTATAAGGTCGGAACGCACAGCTCCGGTCATCGGCACGAGCATGGCCTCTTCGAACGGGAGCCGCATCAGGCTCTCGGCGACAGCCGCATTCTCCTCGCTGACAAACGGAGCGAGATCGGAAAATTCCGGGCGGAAGCCGAGCACGGAAGTGAGTTCGAGGAGAAAGAGAAGGTGGAAGTTGCTGAAATTGCCGTCCATTGCATCAAGGAGAAGTATCTTCCGTATGCACCAATCATAGAGCCCTTCCTCGTTCGCCCCATCGCGTAGAACCCGGAACAGAACTTCCGCCATGAACATCGAGATGCTTGCCTTGTAGAGATTTCCGCGCAGTCCGTTGAGAGGATATGAAGCGGCAAGGGAACTGACAGTCATCATTGCCGATGACGACGCCGGGTTCACCGCGACTTCGCCCTCAAGAATATTCAGCGGACTGACAAGTCCCAGCACGGCGGCTCTGGCACCGCCTCTTTTTGAAGCCCGCCCCGCTCCTCCTGCAACGGATGCCGCGGCCGAGACAGACCTCAGAAAAAGGCTCCTGCGGCCATATTCCCGGCTCAACGTGTGCAGGACAAGGGAACTGTCTCCATACTTTGTGGAATGGAGAAGGATGAACTCTGCCTGTTGTTTGTTGTTTCTTGTCATTGTTCCTCGTCATTGGATGCACTTGCTCCGGCAAGGTCTCACTTTTCTGTGTGCACTACTCCGTTCACCGGTTGCAGCGCCTTGAAACGGTGCGAGATGAGATTTTTGAGGTGCTCGGGAATTTCAGCGAGCGTTTTTCCACGAAGTCCCAGAATCTCCATCTTCGAAAGTCCTCCGGAGGTCAATGCGGAAAGTTCGTCGTCGGTAGGGATGAACACCGGGTCGTAGCCGAATCCGCCGCATCCGGCCTTCGAGAAGGATATGTGTCCCTCAAGCGAGCCGTCGCAGACGAATTTTCTTCCGTCGCGGAAAATTAGCGTTACAACGCAACGGAAACGTGCCTTCCTGTCCTCAAGCGTGTCCGCTCCGGCCTTCTTCAGGTTAAAGAGCAACTTGTCCATATTGTCAGCGAAGTTCTTGTCATTTCCGGCGTATCTGGCAGTGTATATTCCCGGTTCTCCTCCGAGAGCGTCAACCTCCAGTCCGGAGTCGTCCGCGAACACGGCGTCGACAATGTCGGAAGCGTGGTCCGCAGCATTTTCAGGTGATACCATATTCCCGAAAACCCTGTCCCATATATACTTCGCCTTGAGAAACGAATTTTCCGCGAATGTCGCCCCCGTCTCCTCTGCCTCTCCCTCAATTTCGCAGTCTTGCGGCGTCAGCAGTTCCACACCCTCTCCAAGGATGTCTGCCGCCTCACGCAGCTTTCCTTTGTTCTGTGTTGCAAAAATAATTCTCATTATATATTTGTGCATATCTTCAAAAACGGTGACAAAATTAAGAAAATATCCCTATAGATTCATTAACTTTGCGCATGAACATAATAACTATTAAAACGTAAATATATGTCACTGAATAAAGTAATGCTCATAGGAAACGTGGGCTCGGACCCGGAAATCCGCTACCTTGAAGGCACTGACGCTCAAAGCAGTACGAAGGTCGCGAGCTTCCGCCTTGCAACCGGAGAACGCTACCGTGACCGCAACAATGAACTCAGGGAAATCACCGAGTGGCACAGCATAACGGCGTGGAGAGGCAATGCCGATCTCGTCGAGAAATATGTCCGTAAAGGTACCCAACTCTATGTCGAGGGGCGCATCCGCACGCGCAGTTGGACTGATCGCGACAACAACACGCGCTACACCACCGAGATTCTTGCCGACAGCATCCAACTCCTCGGCCGTCGCTCCGACAATCCCGCGACGAGAGACACGCCTGGGCCGCAGGTCCGGCCAACTACACAGCCTCAGCCTGTTCCTACTGCCCCGCAGCCTTCGCCAACTGACCCCGAAGACGATGATCTTCCATTCTAGAAATCTCTATCCATGATGCAGATGTATGATTATTCGCTTGTCGCGGCCCTCTCGCTGCTGCTTTTCTTTGCCGTCTATTTCTTGGTGGCAAAGACCCCTGACAAGCCTATATTCGCGGTATATGTCCGTTCGAGACGGATTATGGGGCTTGCTCTTCTTGTTCTCGCATGCAATTACATCGTTCATCTTTTTGTCGGTGTGCGTTTCTTGAATCACACAGCTGCCATCCTGCTGAACATCTCAACCTACTTCCTTGCCTATTGGCTCTTCAGCTCGGCATTCATTATTCTGCTCGACCGCGGCTATCTTACTGCAAGAAGGGTCGTTTTCCACATGCTCCTATGGCTGCTCTACCTCGGAGCCACCGTGGCGACGCTGTTTCTGACAGGTCCGGTGCAGACGGCCTGCGTCACAATTCTGGCCTCCCTGCTCGTCGCGTATGGGGTGTGGCTCTCGGTGAGGCTCATCAGGACATACCGCAGGGCCGTCCGTCTCTTTGACGACACGCATTCCGACAACATCGCCTCCTACATCCGCTGGATGTCCATACTGACCTGGTGGGCGCTGATCTACGGTGTCGGCTGCAGCCTGCTTACTTTCCTCCCTGACAGATACGTCTTTGTTTGGATACTTTCCTCAATTGCGTTCTACATATATATATTCGTATCATACACGAATTATATGCTTTACTATGACCGTGTAGAGCATATTTTCGAAACCTCCGGGGAATATGATGAGCTTTCTGAAAATTCGCAGGAAATAGTCCCGTCCTACTATGTGGACATAAGAAAACGCCTTGATAAATGGATTGAGGAACAAGGATATACGAAACCCGGCCTTACCTTGGAGGAACTTGCTGGCATCCTCGACACCAATCGGACCTACCTCTCCTCCTCCATCCGGACTGCCTACGGCGTCTCTTTCCGTGAATGGATCACGGGGCTTCGTCTTGAATGTGCCAAGCGCATGCTTCAGGAGCACCCGGAATACACCGTGGCAGCCGTCTCCGAATCTACCGGCTTCGCATCCCTGAGCTACTTCACCAAGATTTTTCGCGAAAAGGAAGGCCAGACCCCGGGCAAGTGGATTAGGTCCGTCCGATAATCGAAGAGCTTATAGGACTTTTTCATTCGGCTCTTCCTTCGTGGAAAGGGCGAACATGACAGAAATGACGATTGCAACAGCGGCGAGAGCCATGAATATGTATTCAGACCTTATCGCTGCTTCCTGCCCGTCGAAACGCTTGAAAATCGAGCCTACCGCCACCGGCACAGTCATGAGCCCGATGTTCTGAATCCAGTAGATGAGCGAATATGCAGTGCCAAGATTCTTCTCCGGAACAATCTTCGGAACCGACGGCCACATTGCTGCAGGCAGCAGCGAATATCCGATCCCGAGTATCCCTATTGCGACGTACCCTATGAAACTCGTGTCCGCTATGCTGCCGCCTATGCTCAATTTTGCCGGGGCGAAGGCAATCAGGATGTGGGCGACGAAAACCAGCACCGCGCCGGAAATCATCCACCGAGAGCCGTGCCCCACCTTGTCCACCAGCAGCCCGAATAGCGGGGCGAACACCACGGTGAAGAACGGAATCATTGAGACCATCCATCCTGCGCTTTCGGCCGGGATGTCGAACCGCGGGATGAGGATTGACGTGGCGAATTTCTTGAACGAGATTATACAGCAATAGAAGAATACGCACAGCAGTGCAATCATGAGGAAGCGTTTGTTGCTCAGAATCTTGAATATGTCCGAGAATCGGAACTCGTCCTCTTCCTTTTTCCCGGAGCCGGCCTGCACGCCCGATGACTTGTCAAACCTCGCGTCCATGGCAACGAACGCCGCCCACAGCACGCAGCCGAACATCAGCAGCGCCAGTCCAACAAGAGCAGGGCAGTTTGTTTCGGAGAGGCTGTACACAGTTCCGTCGGCATGATTTGCTATGAGTGCCGGGGATACAAGCAGTGCTGCAGCCGTTCCGAGACGGGCAATCGCGAGCTGGAGTCCCATGGCAAGCGCCATCGGACCATCCTTGAACCATTTCGCGATGGAACGTGTCACTGCGACGCCGGCAATCTCTGATCCGAGTCCGAACAGCATGCAGCCTATATAGGCAATGGTCAGCGAAACTTTCGGCGCAAGCCCTGCTGAGATGGCCGCGGTCACGGTCGCTGCTCCAAGAGCCATCATTCCAACGAAAATGGAACCGGTGATTCTCACTCCCCACTTGTCGAGCAGCATCCCACAGAAAATCAGCCCTCCCCAGACGCACAGGAATGAGTATCCGCCGGCATAGAACCCATAGTCGGCGGAATCCCATCCGAGTTCCAGAAGTTCAGGGTTTCTGAAAATCTGGGAAACGGACGAGAACATGTCATCAAAAAAGTATGACGCGAACATCGGCACCACAAGGAGTGCCAGCACGCCCCATTTTGAAAGATTCTTTGTCATTTGCTACTCACTATTGGCTATTTGAAAAACTGAATAAAAAGTGCAGATGCGAGGCTTGCGGATAAATTAAAACCGGAGTTACCTTATGGTAATGAGGATTTTAATTTATCCGCGTAACGAAGCAGATGCCTTTTTATTCAGATTTTTTGACGTTCGGAAGTTCAAGCCCATACCCCTTCCTCTTATCCTCGGCTTTGAGCCACAAGGCAAACACAAACGCCAGCACGCCGAAAGACGCGAAGATAATCATTGGCCAGAAATATCCTCCTGTGGCGTTGAGCACGTTGCCGATGAGTAGTGGAACAAGGCAGAGACCGATGTTCTGAACCCAGAAAATCACGCAGTATGCCGAGCCGAGAATCTTCTCGTCAATGATTTTCGGAACAGAAGGCCAAAGCGCTGCCGGTACGAGCGAAAATGACACTCCGAGTGTCAGTATGAGCACAAGGGCGAGAGCCTTTGACGGGAACGCAGGAAGCAGGAACGCGAAGCTCAGGTGGCAGACAATCATGATTACAGCACCAAGCATGAGCATAGAGGCACCCTTGCCTTTGAAATCGAGGAATGCACCGAGGAACGGAGTGAGGCACATAGCGAGAATCGGGAATACGCTGAAGAGCTGTGCCGCCGTTGCTGAATCCACGCCGAGGGTCTGCTCGATGAAGTTCGGGGCATATCTCTGGAACGGGAAAATTGCGCTGTAGTAGAGCACGCAAAGAAGGGCTACAATCCAGAACATCTTGCTGGTGAAGATTTTGCCGAGGTCGCTGATGTGGAACTCGTCTTCAGCCGAGTGCTCTTCTGTTGCCTCACCTGCCTCGATAAGCTGCTTGTCGAACTTGCGGTCCATAATCGTGAACACGAAGTAGTTAATCAAGCCCACAAGAAGAAGTGCCGTGCAGAAACCAAGCGGAGCGAGAATTGCCGCATTCTGGAATTTTGCCGAGATAATCGGGGCAATCCACATCACTGCGAACACGCCAAGACGAGCAATCGCCATCTCAAGGCCCATAGCGAGGGCCATCTCCTTGCCTTTGAACCACTTGGCGAGCACTTTTGACACCGTCGTACCTGCCATCTCGCAGCCGCAGCCGAAAATCATAAATCCCAGACAAGCCATTTTCGCACTTCCCGGCAACGCTACCCACCAGCTGTCAAGCCAGCCGCAGAAAGCCGTAGCCTGGAACCAATCCGAGATTCCGACAAATTTGATTGAGGCACCGATAACCATAAGTCCTGCGGAAAGGAGTCCTGTGAATCGTACTCCCATTTTGTCGAGGATTATTCCCGCGAAAATCAGGAACAGGCAGAAAACGTTGAGGAAATACTCCGAAGCTGCGTATGTTCCGAATACAGAACTGTTCCAGCCGAGGCCTCCGTCGGCGACGGCTTTCTCTATAGTTGATTTCAGAGGAGACATCACGTCGACGAACATATACGCGAAGAACATCATCGACGCCACGAGAATCAGGACAGCCCACCGGGCTATCGGATTGTCATTCATTAGTTTGTAAACCTTTTGCATATTTTGATAATTTATATATTCAAGCTGTTTTCCATTCTGTCAGCCCCATTCTATGTATTTTCGGAGCGAAAAAACTCTGCAATTTAGGAAAATTGTTTGTAACTTGCGAAACTTTAGGCTCCAAATTTTCGCCTAAAGAGAGTTTGCTGACGAAATGCTTGAGAATATAAATTCGCCTGAAGACATAAAAAAACTTGATGTTCCTGAACTCGAACAGCTCTGTTCCGAGGTCAGAAGCTATATGATAGAATGCTGCTCAGTCAATCCCGGGCACCTCGGTTCCAGTCTCGGGGCCGTGGAACTCATTGTCGGGCTTCATAAGGTTTACGACACCCCGAAGGACAAGATTATCTTCGATGTCGGGCATCAGGCGTATGCCCACAAGATTCTTACCGGGCGGCGCGACGCTTTCCGCAGCAACCGCAGGAAAGACGGGATCAGCGGATTCCCCCGGATGGATGAGAGCCCTTTCGATGCTTTCGGTGTCGGACATTCGTCAACTTCCATTTCTGCGGCTCTCGGACTTGCTACGGCTGCCCGCATGGAAGGACGGGACGAGAAGATTGTGGCTGTCATAGGTGACGGTGCACTGACTGGAGGACTTGCCTACGAAGGGATGAACAACGCCGGAGCCAGCAAGGCGGATCTGCTTGTGGTAGTTAACGACAACAATTTTTCGATTGATCGGAACCTCGGTGCCATGCACGAGCACCTGCTGCGTCTTACGACAAACGCGACCTACAACCGCATCAAGACACACGTCTGGAACGCGATAGGGGAGAATGGCCTCCGCGAAACGCTGAAAAACATGGCGGCCAATGCCAAGCATTCGATTATAAAGGGTTCCGGTGGTGACATCTTCGAGGCTCTCGGCTTCCGCTACTTCGGACCGATTGACGGCAACGACATCGGACAGGTGGTTTCGACACTCCGGAAAATCCGTGACCTCGGGGGACCGCGCGTCCTGCATATAATAACCAAAAAAGGAAAGGGGTACGCCCCGGCGGAGCAGCAGCAGACCATCTGGCATGCACCCGGCATCTTCGACCCGGAGACGGGTGAGCGCATTTCTTCCAGAAACGGTGTCAGCCGCTATCAGGACGTATTCGGAGCGACGCTTCTCGATTTGGCCGAACATAATCCGAAGATTATAGGCATCACTCCTGCCATGGCGTCCGGCTGTGGGATGAACCTTCTGGCTGAAAAGATGCCGGACCGGTTCTTCGATGTCGGCATTGCAGAGGAGCATGCCGTGACCTTTTCCGCAGGACTCGCCGCCGGAGGAATGCGGCCGTTCTGCAACATCTACTCTTCCTTCTCCCAGCGGGCATATGACCAGATTATCCACGATGTCGCGCTTCAGAACCTCCCTGTCGTGATATGCCTGGACCGTGCCGGACTTGTCGGCGAGGACGGGGCGACCCATCACGGCTGCTATGACATCGCTGCCTATCGCTGTATCCCGAATGCCGTGATCGCCGTGCCTGCGGATGAACTGGAACTGAAGAACATGATGTACACAGCCTCCATGGCCAATGGAGGGCCGTTCATCATCCGCTATCCGCGTGGGTGTGGTGAGAACGTTCCGTGGAAGACGGCTGAATATGAACTTATGCCTCCGGGACACGGACAGAGAGTCGTGGAGGGACGTGACATTGCCGTGATAGCGGCAGGACCATCTGTCTGGAGAGCAAGGGAAGCGATAGAAGAGTTCTCCAAGGAGAAAGGTTGGACCCCGTCCCTATATAATATAAGGTATATAAAGCCGATTGATGAAGATCTTCTCAAAGAAGCTTGCACCGGACACCGCACCATCATCACTATTGAGGACGGCTGTGTGGCCGGAGGACTGCATGGCGCGGTCTCTGAATATGCGGCAGAACGCTTCCCTGGCGTGGAAGTGCTCGGGATCGGCATTCCGGATGAGTTCGTTGCCCAGGCGAGCCAGGCCGAGCAGAGGGAATACTGCGGCCTGACATCCGGCCGGATTCTGCTCACGTTGTTACGCGAAGCTGCAAAAATCAAATAATATAGCGCAGGTTTCGCAAGTGCGAAACACCACTTTTTTATATTTCTTGAAGGAAAAAGAATAAAAAGTTTTGGAGAATAAGAAATATTGCCTATCTTTGCAATCCCTTTTCGGGAAACAGGCCTTTGCCGATGTAGCTCAGTTGGCTAGAGCACGTGATTTGTAATCTCGGGGTCGTGGGTTCGACTCCCTCCATCGGCTCAAAAGAAACGAAAAAATGGGAGAATACCAGAGTGGCCAAATGGGGCAGACTGTAAATCTGCTGGTTTACACCTTCGGTGGTTCGAATCCATCTTCTCCCACAAAGGAGAGTCTTCGGGCTCTTTTTTGTTAAGAAATACGGTTAAAAAGCGGAAGTAGCTCAGTTGGTAGAGCATTAGCCTTCCAAGCTAAGGGTCGCGGGTTCGAACCTCGTCTTCCGCTCAAAACTACGCCAGTGTAGCTCAGGGGTAGAGCGCTTCCTTGGTAAGGAAGAGGTCGAGAGTTCAATTCTCTCCACCGGCTCTGCTTTTTTCGTGTATAATATTGTATAATACTTTTAAAAACATACAAGTATGGCTAAAGAAACCTTTAAAAGAGACAAACCCCACGTTAACATCGGTACGATCGGCCATGTTGACCACGGTAAGACCACTTTGACGGCAGCTATCACTACTGTCCTCGCAAAGAAGGGTCTTTCTGAGCTTCGCTCATTTGACTCCATCGACAACGCACCGGAGGAGAAAGAGCGTGGTATCACAATTAACACCGCACACGTTGAGTACCAGACAGCAACCCGCCACTATGCGCACGTTGACTGCCCGGGCCACGCCGACTATGTGAAGAACATGGTTACAGGTGCAGCACAGATGGACGGCGCAATCCTCGTTGTGGCTGCAACTGACGGTCCGATGCCTCAGACTCGTGAGCACATCCTTCTCGCACGTCAGGTGAACGTCCCTAAGATTGTCGTTTTCATGAACAAGGTTGACCTTGTTGACGACCCTGAGATGCTCGACCTCGTTGAGATGGAAATCCGTGACCTTCTTTCATTCTACGGATTCGATGGCGACAACGCTCCTGTTATCCGTGGTTCAGCACTCGGTGCACTCAACGGTGACCCGCAGTATGAGGAGAAGATTATGGAACTCATGGACGCTGTTGACTCCTACATTCCTATCCCTCCGCGTGACAACGAGAAGCCATTCCTTATGCCTATCGAGGACATTTTCTCAATCACAGGTCGTGGTACTGTAGCAACAGGTCGTATTGAGACTGGAGTTGTTCACACTGGTGATGAGGTTGAAATCGTCGGACTCGGTGAAGAGCCTAAGAAGACTGTCATCACAGGTGTCGAGATGTTCCGCAAGATCCTCGATGAGGGTGAGGCTGGTGACAACGTAGGTCTCCTCCTCCGTGGTATCGACAAGAAGGAAATCAAGAGAGGTCAGGTACTTGCTAAGCCGGGTACAATTCATCCTCACGAGAAATTCCAGGCTGAGATTTACGTTCTTAAGAAAGACGAGGGTGGTCGTCACACTCCATTCCACAACCACTATCGTCCTCAGTTCTTCCTCCGTACCCTTGACATTACAGGAGAGATCACTCTTCCAGAGGGCGTAGAGGTAGTAATGCCTGGCGATAACGTCACAATCAATGTAGATCTTATCTACCCTGTAGCAATCAACGTAGGTCTCCGTTTCGCAATCCGCGAGGGTGGACGTACAGTCGGTGCAGGTCAGATTACAAAGATTCTTGACTAATAAGTTTTAGTGATGGGCGTCACTTAAGGGTGACACCCATCTTTTCACAGGGGAATAGAACAAGGGTAGTTCAGCGGTCTCCAAAACCGTCGATGTGGGTTCGAATCCTGCTTCCCCTGCAAAATATCAAAGGTTACGATTTGGTAAAGTTTAACAGGTGTCGTCATCAGCTTCCAACAGACAACACCCATTAACGGTAAAGATGAAAAAAATCATTAACTACTTCAAAGAGTCGTACTATGAATTGACCAAGAAGGTTTCTTGGCCGACATGGGACAAATTACAGAGTTCTGCCATTCTCGTGATGGTGGCGTCTGTGATTTTTGCCATTGTCATTCTGGCTATGGACACCGTGTTCCAGTACTTGATGAAAGCAATCTATACCCTTTAATTTTCAGTTTCAGTCATGAGTGAAAATTCCAAGAAGTGGTATGTGCTCAGAACCGCAGGCGGTAAGGAGAAGAAGGCAAAAGAGTATCTCGAAAAGGAAATCGAGCGCTTCGGCCTTAAGGATTTCGTCAACCAGGTGCTTGTTCCAACTGAGAAAGTCTATCAAATCCGCAATGGAAAAAGAGTCTGCACTGAGCGTCTCTTCTTCCCGGGTTATGTGCTTATCGAAGCGGAACTTGTGCCCGAACTTCAGTACATCATCCGTAACGAGGTCCCTCATATGTCAGGTTTCTTGACAGAGAAGAGGGAGGTCAAGAAAGATGGTACCAAGGTTCAGGAGGAGAGACTTCCTATACCTCTACGCGACGATGAGGTCCGCAGGCTCCTTGGCGAGCAGGACGAGAAGGCCGGCAGCGAGGCGGAGACTGTGGTCGGCTATATGGTCGGCGACGCCGTCAAGATTACCGATGGCCCTTTCAGCGGCTTCGACGGAACTGTGGAAGAAATAGTCGAGGACAGAAGCAAGCTCAAGGTGATGGTTATGATTTTTGGCAGAAAGACTCTGCTTGAACTCAATTTTACCCAAGTAACTAAAGAATAATCATTAATTATGGCAAAAGAAATTACTGGATTTATCAAACTCCAGATTAAGGCCGCCGCAGCAAATCCGTCACCTCCAGTAGGACCGGCTCTCGGTTCTAAGGGACTGAACATCATGGATTTCTGCAAGCAGTTCAACGCGCGTACGCAGGAAAGCGCCGGCAAGATTCTTCCGGTTGTAATTACAGTCTACAGCGACAAGTCTTTCACTTTCGAGGTAAAGCAGCCGCCTGTAGCCATCCAGCTCAAGGATGCCGCAAAAATTCAGACGGCCTCTGCAGAGCCTAACAGAAAGAAGGTTGCGACCATCACTTGGGATCAGGTGAAGACTATTGCCGAGACCAAGATGCCGGATTTGAACTGTTTCACCATTGAGTCTGCAATGTCGATGGTAGCAGGTACGGCAAGAAGTATGGGTATAAAGATTGAAGGCGGTGAAAAGCCGGCTGGTGTCAAATAATTTTCATAAGCTATGAGTAAACTTACAAAAAACCAGAAAGTGGTTACGGCCAAAGTTGATTCGGCCAAAATGTATAAGCTTGCCGAGGCTTGTGAGCTCGTGAAGGATGTTACCTTCACAAAGTTTGACGCTTCAGTAGAGCTTCATGTAAAGCTTGGCGTTGACCCGAGAAAGGCAAACCAGATGGTTCGTGGTGTTGTTACTCTTCCTTACGGAACCGGTAAGACAAAGCGCGTCCTCGTCCTCTGTACTCCTGACAAGGAAACCGAGGCAAAGGAAGCCGGAGCGGACTATGTTGGTCTTGACGAGTACATCGACAAGATAAAGAGCGGCTGGACAGACGTTGATGTTATCATCTGTACTCCGTCAGTCATGGCAAAGGTCGGCGTTATCGGCCGTATTCTCGGCCCGAGAGGTCTCATGCCTAACCCTAAGACCGGCACGGTTACGATGGAAGTCGGAAACGCTGTCAAGGAAGTGAAGGCAGGTAAGATTGACTTCAAGGTTGACAAGACCGGTATCGTTCATGCAGCCATCGGAAAGGCTTCATTCACTGGCGAGCAGATTCTCGGCAATGCAACAGAGTTGCTTAACGCGATTCTCAAGCTCAAGCCTGCTACTCTGAAGGGAACTTACCTCCAGTCAGCTACCATCTGCTCAACAATGAGCCCTGGTATTCATATTGATGTTAAAACAATCGGCAGTGCTGAATAAAGGATTACAATTATGAGAAAGGAATTGAAAGTCGAAGTAATTGAAGCGATTTCAGCACAGCTCAAGGAAACCCCTAATTTCTACATTACGGACATTTCCGGGCTCAACGCTGAGAAGACATCGAAGCTCCGTCGCGAGTGCTTTGAGAAAGATATTAAACTTTCCGTTGTGAAGAACACTCTCTTCATCAAGGCAACAGAGGAGCTTGGCGAGGATATCCACGAACTCCACAGTGCACTTGAAGGTCCTACGGCCATCATGTTCACCACGACACCTAACGCTCCTGCGAAGCTCATCAAGAAGTTCCAGGAAGCCGGCGAGGAAAAACCGGTACTCAAGGGTGCTTTTGTACAAGAATGCGCATTCCTTGGCGCTGACAAGCTCGACGAGCTTTGCAACATCAAGTCTAAGGAAGAGCTCATCGGAGACATCATCACTCTTCTCCAGTCACCTGCACGCAACGTCATTTCTGCTCTGCAGAATGCATCCGGCAACACTGTTGCAGGCCTCGTGAAGGCAATTGAGGAGAAAAAGGCAAACGAGTAAATTATATTAACTATTTTAAATATTAACTAATTATGGCAGACATTAAAGCACTCGCAGAAGAGTTGGTAAACCTTACTGTGAAAGATGTTCAGGAACTTGCTAACGTTCTTAAGGAAGAGTATGGTATCGAGCCGGCAGCAGCTGCAGTAGCAGTGGCAGCAGGTCCTGCAGCAGCAGGCGAGGCCGCAGCGGCAGAGCAGACTGAGTTCGACGTTGTTCTCAAGAGCGCAGGTCAGGCTAAACTTAACGTAATCAAGGTCGTTCGCGAAAAGACTGGTCTTGGACTTAAGGAAGCCAAGGAACTTGTAGACAAGGCTCCTACAGCAATCAAGGAGAAGGCATCCAAGGCAGAGGCTGAGGAACTGAAGGCTGCCCTTGAAGAGGCTGGTGCTGAAGTTGAGGTTAAATAACTTCGCCCCGCTTCCCCAAAGGGGAACAATCTCAGGTTTAGGGTCCGAAGTAGACCCTAAACCTTTTTGTCGTATTTATGTATTAAATAATATCATAAGGGCAGAAGATGTCACAAAAGACTAAAAATCAGCGAATTTCCTTCGCAACATCAAAGATTCTCCTTGAGTATCCTGACCTTCTCGAAGTGCAGTTGAAGTCCTTCCAGGATTTCTTCCAGCTCGAAACGACCCCTGAGAACAGGAAGAACGAAGGTCTCTACCAGGTGTTTCAGGAGATTTTCCCGATCGAAGATACCCGCAATAACTACAAGCTCGAGTTCATTGATTATTTCATTGACCCGCCGCAGTATTCGATCGAAGAGTGTCTGGAAAGAGGACAGACTTACAGTGTTCCTCTGAAGGCAAAACTCCGCCTTTCTTGCAGTGACCCTGAACACGAAGACTTCGACACGAAGGTTCAGGACGTTTATCTCGGCAACATTCCTTATATGACGCCGGGCGGAACGTTCATCATCAATGGTTCAGAGCGCATCATTGTATCCCAGCTCCACCGTTCGCCGGGCGTGTTTTTCGGATCAAGCATCCACGCCAACGGCACAAAACTCTATTCTGCCAGAATCATCCCGTTCAAGGGTTCATGGATAGAGTTCGCGACTGACATCAACAATGTTATGTATGCCTACATCGACCGAAAGAAGAAACTCCCTGTCACAACACTGCTCCGAGCAATCGGATTCAACAGTGACAAGGACATTATCGACATTTTCGGTCTTGCCGATGAGATTGAGGTCACTCCTGAAAACCTCGAGAAGTTCCAGGGCAGGAAACTCGCCGCGAAGGTGCTGAAGACCTGGATTGAGGACTTCGTGGATGAGGACACCGGCGAGGTAATCCCGGTTGAGAGAACCACCGCCATCGTTGAGCGTGGTGAGATTCTCGGAGCTGATACCATCGAGAAACTTGCAGAGACAGACGTAAAGACTATCCTTCTCCAGAAGGAAGATGCGAACGTCAACGAATACGCAATCATCTACAACACCCTTCAGAAGGACCCGACAAACACCGAAACCGAGGCTGTCACCTACATCTACAAACAGCTCCGCAATTCGGAACCACCTGATGAGGCTACTGCAAGGGACGTTATCGACAAACTCTTCTTCTCAGACAAGAGGTATGACCTCGGAGATGTCGGAAGATATCGTCTCAACAAGAAACTCAATCTCACGATTGACGATAACATCCGTGTTCTGACGAACACCGATATCATAGAGATTATCAAATATCTCATCCAGCTCATCAACGCGAAAGCCGTTGTCGATGACATCGACCACCTCAGCAACCGTCGAGTAAGGACTGTGGGCGAGCAGCTTGCCAACCAGTTCAACGTCGGTCTTTCAAGAATGGCGAGGACTATCCGCGAGAGGATGAACGTGAGGGACAGCGAGCAGTTTGCTCCGACTGACCTGATTAACGCGAAGACCCTTTCGTCTGTCATCAATTCGTTCTTCGGAACCAGCCAGCTCTCACAGTTCATGGACCAGACCAACCCGCTTTCAGAGATGACCCACAAGAGGCGTCTCTCAGCACTCGGTCCGGGAGGTCTTTCTCGTGACAGGGCAGGATTCGAGGTGCGAGACGTGCACTACACCCATTACGGACGTTTGTGTCCGATCGAGACTCCTGAGGGTCCTAACATCGGTCTTATCTCGTCACTCTGCGTCTATGCGCGCATCAACAACCTCGGCTTTATCGAGACTCCGTACCGCAAGGTGGAGAACGGTAAGGTTGACCTTAGCAGTGGTGGATGGCAGTACATGAGCGCCGAGGAGGAGGAGAACCAGATGGTCTCCCTCGCCAACGTGAAAATGGATGATGACGGAAACATCCTTGAGGACAGAATTCTCTGCCGTTATGCGGCCGATTTCCCTGTCGTTACCAAGGAGGAGGTAAACTATATGGACGTGGCTCCTAATCAGATTGCCTCTGTCGCGGCTTCACTCATCCCGTTCCTCGAGCACGATGATGCCCACCGTGCACTGATGGGCGCGAACATGATGAGGCAGGCAGTTCCGCTTCTCAGTCCAGAGGCTCCTATTGTTGGAACGGGTCTTGAGGAAAGGGTTTGCCTTGATTCCAGGACTCAGGTAATGGCTGAACGCAGCGGTGAGGTCGTATATGTTGACGCAAAGGAAATCCATGTGAAGTATGACCGTACTGACGATGAGAGGTTCGTAAGCTTCAGCGACGACATCACTGTTTATCAGCTTCCTATATATAGAAGGACCAACCAGAGTACAACCATCCTTCTCAAGCCAATCGTTCGCAAGGGCGACAAGGTCGTGAAGGGTCAGGTTCTTACCGAAGGTTATGCGACACAAGACGGCGAGCTCGCCCTTGGACGTAACCTCAAGGTGGCGTTCATGCCTTGGAAGGGATACAACTACGAGGATGCAATCGTGCTTTCCGAGAGGATGATTCGCTGGGATGTCCTCACTTCAATTCATGTCGAGGAATACCTTACTGAGGTCCGTGACACTAAGCGCGGTATGGAGGAACTCACGTCCGACATTCCGAATGTAAGCGAGGATGCCACAAAAAACCTTGACGAGAACGGTATCATCCGTGTCGGTGCCCACATCGAACCGGGGGACATCATGATAGGAAAGATTACCCCGAAGGGCGAGAGCGACCCTTCTCCTGAGGAGAAACTCCTTCGTGCTATTTTCGGTGACAAGGCCGGCGATGTGAAGGACGCATCACTCAAGGCCAACCCTTCACTTGACGGTACCATCATCAAGACTGCCCTCTACTCGAAGGCAGGAAAGGAGGCAGGTGCCAACAAGCGTCAGGCAAAGGCCGACATGAAAGTTCGCGTCGAGAAGATCGAGGAAGAGTTCAATGTCAAACTCGAGGCTCTCAGGGCAAGGTTTATGGACAAACTCATCGTCCTCGTCGACGGAAAGAAGAGTGCAGGCATCAGCGACCTCTATGGTGTGGAAATCATACCTAAGGGTGAGACGATCAAGGCTTCCGCTCTCCGTGATCTCGACTACGAGAATATCAACACCAGCAAGTGGACCTCAGAGAAGAACACCAACCTTCTCGTGAAGGAACTCATAAACAACTACTGCATAGCTCACAAGGAAGAGCTCGCACGTGAGAAACGCGAAATTGACAAGATAAAGGTCGGTGACGAACTCGCAAACGGTGTCCTTCAGGTGGCGAAGGTATATGTGGCAAGAAAGAGAAAGATCAGAGTGGGTGACAAGATGGCCGGCCGTCACGGTAACAAGGGTATCGTGGCAAAGGTTGTCCGCGACGAGGATATGCCGTTCCTTGAGGACGGAACTCCTGTGGACATCGTTCTGAACCCTCTCGGTGTGCCATCCCGAATGAACCTCGGTCAGATTTACGAGACCGTTCTCGGATGGGCCGGAGAGGAACTCGGACTCAAGTTCGCCACCCCGATTTTCGACGGTGCATCTCTTGACGACATCTGTGCATACACCGACAAGGCGGGACTTCCTCGTTACGGAAAGACCTACCTCAGGGACGGAGGCACCGGAGACTGGTTCGACCAGCCTGCGACAGTCGGAGTCATCTATATGATTAAGCTTGGTCACATGGTTGACGACAAGATGCACGCGAGGTCAATAGGTCCTTACTCTCTCATCACACAGCAGCCTCTCGGCGGTAAGGCGCAGTTCGGTGGACAGCGTTTCGGTGAGATGGAGGTTTGGGCACTCGAGGCATTCGGTGCGGCTAACGTTCTCCAGGAGATTCTTACAGTCAAGTCCGATGACGTTACCGGACGTTCAAAGACTTATGAGGCAATCGTCAAGGGCGACCTTATGCCGACGCCGGGTATTCCGGAGTCACTCAACGTCCTCCTTCACGAACTTCGCGGTCTTGGTCTCAAGGTTACGTTGGATTAATTACGGATAATTTGAAATTTTAGAAATATGCCGACTTTTAATAAAGATAACAAGGTTAAAAGCAATTTCGAAAGAATCAGCATCGCTCTCGCTTCTCCTGAAGACATTAAGGAAAGGTCTTCAGGAGAGGTCCTCAAGCCGGAGACGGTCAATTACAGGACCTACAAGCCGGAGAGGGACGGTCTTTTCTGTGAGAAGATTTTCGGTCCTACCAAGGATTACGAGTGCCACTGCGGCAAGTACAAGAGAATCAAGTACCGCGGAATTGTCTGTGACCGATGCGGTGTCGAGGTCACCGAGAAGAAGGTCCGCAGGGAAAGGATGGGACACATCGAGCTCACCGTTCCTGTTGCGCACATCTGGTATTTCAAATCTGCCCCTAATAAGATCGCTGCCCTTCTCGGCATTGCGGCCAAGAAGCTCGAGGCTGTCATATATTACGAGAAGTATATCGTGACGGCTCCGGGACAGACCGGACTTCAGAAGCTTGACCTTCTGTCAGAGGATGAGTATCTCGACATATTGGCGCAGTATCCTGACAACCAGAATCTTCCGGACGATGATCCGGACAAGTTCAAGGCTGGAATGGGCGCGGAGTCAATCTATGATCTTCTCAAGGAGATTGACATTGATGCCCTCGCCAAGGAACTCCGCACGAAGATGCTGACCGAGACTTCCCAGCAGAGGAAGGCCGAGGCGCTCAAGAGGCTTTCAATCGTCAAGTGGTTCCAGGAGTCAAAGGGAATCAACCGTCCTGAATGGATGATTCTCAAGGTTATTCCTGTCATTCCGCCTGACCTTCGTCCGCTCGTTCCTCTCGATGGAGGACGCTTTGCGACATCCGACCTCAATGACCTCTACAGGAGGGTTATCATACGTAACAACCGTCTCAAGAGACTCATCGAAATCAAGGCTCCGGAAGTCATTCTCCGCAATGAGAAGCGTATGCTTCAGGAGGCTGTTGACTCACTTTTCGACAACTCAAAGAAGTCGAATGCAGTCAAGAGTGAAGCAAACAGGGCTCTTAAGTCACTCTCTGACAGCCTTAAAGGTAAGCAGGGACGTTTCCGTCAGAACCTCCTCGGTAAGCGTGTTGACTATTCAGCACGTTCGGTCATCGTCGTTGGACCTGAGCTCAAGATGCACGAGTGCGGTCTGCCTAAATTTATGGCAGCCGAGCTTTACAAACCGTTCATCATCAGGAAACTGATTGAGCGCGGCATCGTGAAGACCGTCAAGTCCGCAAAGAAGATTGTCGACAGGAAAGACCCTGTGATTTGGGATATTCTTGAGAACGTGATGAAAGGTCATCCGGTTCTTCTCAACCGTGCACCTACACTTCACCGACTCGGTATTCAGGCATTCCAGCCTAAGATGATTGAGGGTAAGGCTATCCAGCTCCATCCGCTCGCTTGTACGGCATTCAACGCCGACTTCGACGGTGACCAGATGGCAGTCCACCTTCCGCTCGGAAATGCTGCGATTATGGAGGCTCAGCTTCTTATGCTCGGCTCCCACAATATCTTGAATCCTGCCAACGGAACACCTATCACCGTGCCTTCTCAGGACATGGTGCTCGGACTCTACTACATCACTAAGCTCCGTCCGGGAGCCAAGGGTGAGGGTCTGAAGTTCTATGGCCCGGAGGAAGTCATAATTGCGCTCAACGAGAAGGCAATCGACATACATGCCCGTGTTTTTGTCCGTCTGCCAAAGGACAAGATGGACCCGTCAAAGGGAACCGAGATGGTCGAAACTTCCGCAGGACGTATCATTGTCAACCAGTTCGTCCCTCAGGAGGTTCCGTATGTCAATGAAATCCTCGGAAAGAAGTCTTTGAGAAAGATTATTTCTGTTGTCATCAAGAACACCGGCGTCTCAAGGACGGCGCAGTTCCTCGACGACATCAAGAACCTCGGTTACCGCAAGGCATTCGAGGGCGGTCTTTCGTTCAACCTCGGTGACGTTATCATTCCGGAGGAGAAGACACAGTTGATTGAGGACGGTTATAAGACCGTCGAGGAAATCAAGTCAAACTTCCAGATGGGTTTCATCACCAATAACGAGCGCTACAACAAGGTCATCGACCTCTGGTCCGGCATCGACAACAAGATTACCAAGATTGTCGAGCAGCAGATTTCTACTGACCAGCAGGGATTCAACCCTGTATATATGATGCTTGATTCCGGAGCCCGTGGTTCCACACAGCAGATTAAGCAGCTCTGCGGTATGCGTGGATTGATGGCAAAACCTCAGAAATCAGGAGCATCCGGAGCGGAGATTATCGAGAACCCGATTACCACCAACCTTAAGGAGGGTATGTCAGTGCTCGAGTACTTCATCTCTACGCACGGTGCACGTAAGGGTCTTGCCGACACCGCCTTGAAGACTGCCGACGCAGGATACCTCACCCGCCGTCTGGTGGACGTTTCACACGACGTCATCATCAACGAGGAGGACTGCGGCACTCTCAGGGGTCTCGTCGCCACTGCAATCAAGAGCAAGGATGAGGTTGTTGAGTCTCTCGGAGAGAGAATTCTCGGTCGTACATCCGTACATGATGTCTTCAACCCTCTCACGGGCGAACTCATCGTTCCGGCAGGGGAGCAGATTACCGAGGATCTCGCAAATCTCATCGAGTCATTGCCTATCGAGCAGGTTGAAATCCGTTCAGTGCTCACTTGCGAGTCCCGTAAGGGTGTCTGCGCGAAGTGCTACGGACGTAACCTCGCGTCAGGCAGGATGGTTGAAAAGGGAGAGGTTGTCGGTGTCATTGCGGCACAGTCAATCGGTGAGCCGGGTACACAGCTTACACTTCGTACATTCCACGTCGGAGGTACGGCTTCAAGTGCTGCTGCAGACAGCTCAATTACTTCCAAGTACAACGGAAAACTCGAGTTCGAGGAGCTCAGGACAATCGAGAGGGTTCTCGATGACGGCACAAAACAGCTTGTTGTTGTCAGCCGCACCACAGAGCTCCGCATCATTGACGAGAACACCGGTATCACCTTCTCTCAGTACGATGTGCCTTATGGCTCAATCCTTTACAAGAAGGATGGCGAAACTGTCAAGAAGGGAGACCTCATCTGCGAATGGGACGCATACAATGCAATCACCATCATCGAGACCGACGGTGTCGCACGCTTTGATGGTATGGTTGAAGGCGAGAACTTCCGCGAGGAGGCTGCCGACGAGTACTCACTCAATCGTGACAAAGTCATCATCGAGGGTCGTGACAAGACCAAGAACCCGAGCGTTCTCATCGTTGACGAAAACAACGAAATCAAGAAGCAGTACAACCTCCCTGTAGGGGCTCACGTTATGATTAACGAGGGCGACAATGTGAAGGTTGGAGACATAATCATCAAGATTCCTCGTGCAATCGGAAAAGCAAACGATATCACCGGAGGTCTTCCTCGTGTCACCGAGCTCTTCGAGGCCCGCAACCCGTCCAATCCTGCAATCGTTTCAGAGATTAACGGTGAGGTCATTATGGGCAAGGTCAAGAGAGGAAACCGTGAGATTATCGTGCGCAACAAGTCCGGTGTCGAGAAACGCTATCTCGTTCCGCTCACCAAGCAGATTATGGTTCAGGAGAACGACTATGTCAAGGCAGGCATGAGCCTCTCTGACGGAGCCGTTTCACCGACAGACCTTCTCCGTATTCTCGGTCCTATCAAGGTTCAGGAGTACATCGTCAATGAAATCCAGGAGGTTTACCGTCTGCAGGGTGTGAAGATTAACGACAAGCACTTCGAGATTATCGTGCGTCAGATGATGCGCAAGGTCCAGATTGACAATCCTGGCGACACTGAGTTCCTTCAGGAGGAGCTCGTTGACAAATGGACGTTCATGGACACCAACGACAACATTTACGGCAAGTTCTATGTTGTCGAGGCCGGTGATTCACAGCGTTTCGAGACAGGCCAAATCATCACTGCAAGGGAACTTCGTGGTGAGAATTCCTCTCTTGAAAGGCAGGGTCTCAAGCCTGTGGTTGTCCGTGAGGCAAGACCTGCTACAGCAAGCCAGGTTCTTCAGGGAATCACACGTGCTGCGTTGAAGACCAACAGCTTCATTTCAGCAGCTTCATTCCAGGAGACAACCAAGGTGCTCAGCGAGGCTGCCATCCGCGGTCGTGTGGACTACCTTGAAGGTCTTAAGGAGAATGTCATCTGTGGTCATGCCATTCCGGCAGGTACCGGTCAGAAGGACTTCCAGGAGATACTTGTGTCACCTGTGGTGGAGGCTCAGCAGACTGACCTCTCCGAGTTGTAGTCGGGGCTCCCTCTAAGATATTACTAAAGTGGCTCGATCAAGAAATTGGTCGGGCCACTTTTTGTGTTTTGAAATATTTGGATTAACTTCGTGGGGTCAAGAGGTTGTTTTAGATTTTTCACAGCTTCAAATGTTTGAAAGTGCAATAACCCACAATGTCTGTTATGCCGGTAAGAAAACTCTCGAAATTCTCAATTGTCATACTTTCGCTTTGCGCCGTACTTTTTGTCGGCGGAATCGTTTCAATATGTATCATCGATGATGACGCCACGCAGAGCCGTCTCGCCTTTCAGACCTTTGAGGTCGCGCTGATGATGTTCCTCACCTTTGTCCCCGACATCCTGCACAGAATCATGCACATAAAGATTCCTCGCCTGATGGAAGTCATATTCGTGGCCTTCTGCTTCTGTGCGCTGATTCTCGGCGACGTTGCTGACTTCTACGGAAGGTTCGGGTGGTGGGACTCGCTTGAACATGGAATGTCCGGAGTGCTTCTCGGAATCCTCGGCTATGCAATCATAAACACATTCAATAGTGTCGAGGGCAGCAAGATTAAGTTCTCGCCTGTATTCGTGTCGCTTTGGGTCGTGTGCTTCGCCCTTGCTTTAGGAGCAGTATGGGAGATAATGGAGTTCATAACGGACGGTTTGTTCGGACTTAACTCCCAGCAATACCTCACTACTCCGGGCACATTTGACAATGCCGTGCCGCTTGAAGGACATGAGGCTCTTCGTGACACGATGGAGGATCTGATGCTTGACTTTGCCGGTTCGCTCATCATCTCGGTAATAGGCTATTTCGACCTGAAGAAGCAGCGCAAGGGCATTGCTGCTCTCACACTTGACACTGACGACACAGAGGCATCCACCGCGGCTATTTCCGTTCCGGGAATAGATGGCGCGAAAAAATAGATTTCACTTTATTTGTAAAAATATCTACCTTTGCTTCGCCGGCTTTCCTTTCGGGATTTCCGGCGGAACTCTAAAATAATGAACATAGCTCTTGTTTCAGTAACCCGAAATCTGGACAATTTCCTGTTTGCGCTGAAACAAGTGGCGACGGTTCACGCAATAGGCGTGAACTGCGTCGCTGCTTGCAGGTGCAACAAAGGCTGTCCAGAGCCGCGGGTTACCTGTGCGCAGGAATGCAGTTCGCGCTTTCTTGTGTCTGTGGCTTGACTCCGGTCGGGGCAGCCGGGAAATGACAGCCCCTGCGGTGGAATGTCTTTTCCATCGATGTCTATCAGCTTATAAGTTTTTTACCATAGGGTCAGCCGTTCTGACCTGTCCGGGCTAAGGAGATTTCAAATTTTCTCAGGATTCTCAAATCCCTTAGCCCTTTTTAAAATCCGGACTGCCGAACGCAAGTCTTCTATGGAAAGTTCTTTCTCGGAAATGTCCCTTTCGAGAGATTTATTCTTCGCCTGATACTCCGAGAGCGCGTCTTCGGCAATCCTCAGGCGGTTGGTCAGATAGGCGTTCTGTGTCATATATGGCACTTCCTCATCTTCCAGAACATCGTGAATATCAGTCATCGGTCCGAGGAAGAGAGCCTCTTCGCTGAGTCCGAGAGCCTCTGCAATCTTTCCGACGACAGGGCTTATCAGAACTGTACTTCCTTTCTCGATATTTCTGTAATGCGTTTCAGATATTCCGATTTTCTTTGCCATTTCTTCCTGCGTGTAACCCTTGGCTTTTCTGAAGTGTCGTATGTTCTTTTTAATGGAACTGTTATTCATTCCGGCCAATCGTTTCAGTACGGCAAAATTATAACAGAAAATAATACAAAAACCGCAACTGATACTTTTGGTTCGCAAGTATTTGTTGCGGTTTTATATAATTTCTCTGGTAACAGGGTATGTGTGGAGTCTCAGAAGAGATGTTTCTTGCTGGTGGTGGCCACGAATTCTTTGAGGTAGAACGGCTCGAAGTAGGCCACGTCCCGGAAGTGCCTTTCGCTAAGTTCACGCTCAGCCGGTTCGAGCATCGCCGAGGCCTTCGGGCAAGTCTGGATGAAATGTGCGTTCGGGTGAGTGAGCGTGTCTGTGCACTTCGCGGCTCCATCTCCGATGAAGAGAACCGGTCCCTCAGCGAGGATGTCGCTGAAACTGTCGCCGTCAATGATTTTTGCCTCGGTGTCAGTGACGCGCGTGCCGTTTCCTTCGAATATGGCCGTATAGACTTCCATCCGGCGTGCATCTATCATAGGGACTATGTATTTGAATGCCAATTTATCATCATCTCTCTCCCGCTGAAAGCCGTCCGGCGTATGCTTCTGGAGCGCTTGGTTGACAAGTATCTCAAGTGTTCCTACGCTAAGCAGCGGAATCCCGGCCCCGAAACATAATCCCTTGGCTGTGGAGACCCCAACCCTGAGTCCGGTGTATGAACCGGGTCCCTCGCTTATGCAGACTGCCGAACATTCATTTAGAGAACAGCCTCTCTCCTTCAGCATCTCGTCAATGAATACAGCTGTGAGTGACGCGTGTGCACGATTTTCCGAACTTTCACGATAGCACACAATCTTTCCGTCTTCAACCATTGCCGTCGAGCACAGTGCCGTTGATGTTTCAATCAGTATGATTCTTTCCATATATTTCTAAAATATTGTCAAATTATCCCCTAATTCCAGAAGAAAAGTTCCTTGAGATAGGGAAATATCGCGTAGGACATTGTTTTCAAAGGCCCGTAGAACGTCGTCGCTGCAAGATATTCGCTCTTTACGAATGAAAACGTTCCGTTCAAGGCATCAAAAATCATCAGCAGGATGCACAGAATCAGCAGGCATTCAACAATCGCGAGCGTCGCTCCGAGCAGGCGATTCAACCACCCGAGAAGCACCACTTTCACTATCCTTTCCAAGATTCTTCCGATGAGTGTCAGCCCGAGAACAGTGATGCAGAAAATCAGAATGAACGCGATGACTTTCAGAACGGTGTCGTCAAGCGCAATCCAACTCTTGAGCCATTGGCCGACCCCGACAGAGAACTTTACGGACAACCATACGCCGAGGCATAGAGCCACGAGCGAGACCACCTGCCCGATAAACCCTTTCTTCAGACCGATGCACAAGGCAATGAGCAGGCAGCTCAGCACTATAATGTCAAATATGCTCATAGATTCCAAAAACTCTGCAAAAATAATCATTTTGTAAAAACTCCACAATTCATTATCTTTGTCAGTTCAAAAAGTTTGCGGTCTTTGGCCTCAAGACTTTTAGAAACTGGACAAAAGAGACATAATAATATGAAATTCAAGGAATACAGGGGATTGGATCCTGTCGCTGTCGCGAATGAGGTTCTCGAGAGATGGAAGAAAAACCATGCGTTTGAAAAGTCGCTGGAGTTGCGCGAAGGTGCTCCGGAGTTCGTCTTTTTCGAGGGACCTCCTTCCGCTAATGGGATGCCGGGCATACATCATGTAATGGCGCGCTCCATCAAGGACTCGATCTGCCGATACAAGACGCAGAGCGGTTTCCGTGTGAGACGTCGCGCCGGATGGGACACGCACGGACTTCCTGTTGAGCTCGGTGTGGAGAAGAAGCTCGGAATCACCAAGGAGGACATCGGGACGAAGATTTCCGTTGAAGAGTACAACGAGACCTGCCGCAAGGAAGTGATGAAATACACGAAGGAGTGGATGTCGCTTACTGAAAGAATAGGGTATTGGGTTGATATGAATGATCCCTACATCACCTACGACAACCGCTACATCGAGACCCTGTGGTATCTCCTTAAGGATATATACAATAAGGGGTTGCTCTATAAAGGCTACTCCATTCAGCCGTACTCGCCGGCTGCAGGTACGGGACTCAGCTCCCACGAGCTCAATCAGCCCGGATGCTATCGCGACGTGAAGGATACGACTGTAACGGTGCAGTTTGAGGTCATCAAGGACGAGAAATCACAGATTCTTTTCGATTGTGAGACTGTCCCTGTCTATTTCCTCGCGTGGACGACGACTCCGTGGACTCTGCCGTCAAATACGGCTCTCTGTGTAGGGCCGAACATCGACTATGTCCGCGTGAAGTCTTTCAATCCCTATTCGGGTCAGCAGGCAATCTATGTAGTCGCCAAGGCTCTGGTTAGCAGTTGGTTTAACCCGAAGGCTGCCGAACTTTCGATGGAGGACTACAAGGCTGGCGACAAACTCGTTCCGTTCAAGATTCTTGACGGAGAGTTCAAGGGCAGCGAATTGCTCGGAATCAAGTACCACCAGCTCATTCCATGGTTCAGCCCGGAGACGGACGGCGCTTTCCGCGTGATAGGAGGTGACTATGTTTCGATTGAGGAAGGTACGACGGGCATTGTCCACATCGCGCCTACCTTCGGCGCGGACGACAACAAGGTGGCTAAGCAGGCAGGGGTGCCGCCGATTATGGTCGTAGACCGCAACGGTGACCGCTATGCGCAGGTTGACCGTCAGGGTCGGTTCTTCCGCCTTGAGGATCTTGATCCGGATTATGCGGCAAAGCACGTGTCTCCGGACTATGCGGAATGGGCGGGGAGATATGTGAAGAACGCATATGATTCCTCCCTTGCGCCGGACGCACCTACCCTTGACGTTGACATCTGCATGATGTTGAAGGCTCAGGGAAAGGCGTTCAAGATTGAAAAGCATGTCCACACCTATCCGCACTGTTGGAGAACCGACAAACCGGTGCTCTACTATCCGCTGAACTCCTGGTTCATCAAGACCACTGCGGTGAGGGACAAGATGATAGAATTGAACAACACGATCGCTTGGAAACCGGAGTCGACTGGAACCGGTCGTTTCGGGAAGTGGTTGGAGAATATTCAGGACTGGAATCTCAGCCGAAGCCGCTATTGGGGAACGCCGCTTCCTGTTTGGCGCACCGAGGACGGAAAGGAAGAAAAGTGCATCGGCTCGCTGAAGGAACTCTATGCGGAAATAGAAAAATCCGTTTCTGCCGGTGTGATGAGATCCAACCCTCTGAAGGACAGGAGATTTGATCCGAATGATATGTCAAAGGAAAATTATGACAGGATCGATCTCCACAGACCGTATGTCGACAATATATTCCTCGTCTCTCCGTCCGGGAAAAAGATGGTTCGTGAGACAGATCTGATAGACGTTTGGTTCGACTCTGGCGCTATGCCTTATGCCCAGGAGGGACTCCGAAATCTCGGAAGCAAGGACTTCGGATGCACGGCGGACTTCATCGCCGAAGGCGTGGACCAGACTCGCGGATGGTTCTACACTCTCCACGCAATCCACACGATGGTGAGTGGAACATGCGCATTCAAGCGTGTGATTTCCAACGGACTGGTGCTTGACAAGGACGGAAACAAGATGAGCAAGAGACTCGGCAACGCCGTGGATCCGTTCGGACAACTTGATAAATACGGACCGGACGCACTTCGTTGGTATATGCTCACGAACTCGCAGCCGTGGGACAATCTCCGCTTCGACGAGGCCGGTGTCGATGAGGTCCGCAGGAAATTTTTCGGAACGCTCTATAACACATATTCGTTCTTCGCTCTTTATGCCAATGTCGACGGGTTTGAACCTTCGGCGGCACAGGTCCCTTACTCACGGCGTCCTGAACTTGACAGGTGGATAATCTCCCTGCTCAACACGTTGGTGAAGGATGTGGTCGCGGCCTATGAGGACTACGACGTGACTCAGGCCGGACGTCTCATACAGAACTTTGTGTGCGACCACCTGAGCAACTGGTATGTGCGTCTGGGAAGGAAACGTTTCTGGGGAGGCACGATGGATGAGGATAAACTATCGGCCTATCAGACATTGTATGAGGTACTTCTTTCAGTTTCCAAGCTTGCCGCCCCGATAGCACCGTTCTTTATGGACAGGCTCTATCTCGATCTCACTGGAGGCGAGTCCGGCGAGTTCCGTTCCGTACACTATGTGCCTATGCCGCAGTACAACGAGGCTGTTGTGGACAAGGATCTTGAAGAGAGGATGGAACTTGCGCAGAGAGCGTCGTCAATGGTTCTTGCGCTGCGCCGCAAGGTTAACATCAAGGTCCGCCAGCCGCTTTCCAAGCTTGTCATCCCTGTGCTGAACGATAAGGTGAAGGAGCAGCTTGAGAAGGTGAAGTCTTTGCTTCTGGGCGAGGTGAACGTGAAGGAAGCCGAGTTCATCCACGACACCGCCGGCATCATAACGAAAAAGATAAAGCCGAACTTCAAGACACTTGGAAAAATATACGGCAAGCAAATGAAGGAGATTGCGGCCGCCTTCCCTCAGCTTTCTCAGGAGGCCATTGCTGCGATCGAGGCATCAGACGAGTATGTGCTCAGTCTTCCTTCGGGTGACGTTGTCTTAAAGAAGGGAGACTACGAGATTACTTCCGAGGATATGCCTGGCTGGCTCGTGGCAAGTGACGGGCCTCTCACTCTTGCTCTCGACATCACAGTTACGGACGATCTTCGTCGCGAGGGTACGGCGCGTGAACTCATCAACCGAATCCAGAACCTCCGCAAGGATAGCGGGTTTGAGGTCACTGACAGGGTTCGCGTCGGCATATTTACAGATGTTCCGGAGTTCAGTACGGAAATTGCCGAAGCTCTGTCCTTTTACACCGACTATGTGGCTTCGCAGACCCTTGCGGTCAGTGTCGCTATGGTTGATGCTCCGGCCGGTTCGGATGTCGAATGGGGTGATGGCACCATCAATATCAACGTTGAGAAAATATAGACTGACATTAAAACTTATATATTATGGCAGAAGAAAAGAAAATCAATGAGCCTGAAGTACAGGTCCGTTACAGTGATGAGGAACTGCAGGAGTTCAAACAGATAATTCTTGATATGCTGGCAAAGGCAAAGGACGAGTATAACACTCTGCGTGCCGTTGTCACACATGCGTCAAGCAATGATATCGGTGACACGTCTCCAACATTCAAGGGACTTGAGGAGGGCGCGTCCGCTCTCTCGAAGGAAGAGGCGGGACAGCTCGCTCAGCGCCAGTACAAGTTCATTCAGAACCTTGAGGCGGCTCTCGTGCGCATCGAGAACAAGACCTACGGAATATGCCGCGTGACCGGCAAACTCATCCCGAAGGAGCGCCTCCGTCTTGTCCCTCATGCCACACTGACGGTTGAGGCCAAGGAGATGCTGAACAAGAAACAGCAGCAGTAAAGGTATGAAGCTGAAAATGTCCAAGGGCAAGTGGCTCATTGTGCTGGGTGTTGCTCTCGTGGTTATAGATCAGGTCATCAAAATACTCGTCAAGACGAACATGACTCTTGGCGAGCATTTTGACGTCTTTGGTGACTGGTTCAAGATTTATTTCATTGAAAACGAGGGAATGGCGTTCGGAATGAAGTTCGGAGGCTGGTTTGGCAAACTTCTCCTGTCGCTGTTTAGGATAGTTTTGTTCGGAGTCCTTGTGTGGTGGATTAACAAGCTCTGCAAGAGACCATCTACTCCGACCGGCGTTCTTGTGGGACTGACACTCATCACCGCCGGAGCGCTGGGCAACATCTTCGACTGCTTTTTCTACGGTCTGGTTTTCTCTGAGTCCACTTTATACGCACCGGCTGTCTTTGGAGGGCATTACGCCCCATTCCTCTTCGGCAAGGTGGTGGATATGTTCTATTTCCCAATTATCGACACAACTTGGCCCGACTGGATGCCGTGGCTGGGAGGCCGCCCTTTCAAGTTTTTCGAACCTGTCTTCAATTTTGCTGACAGCTGCGTGACTGTGGGCACCTTCTACCTCATTTTCTTCCAGTACAAGTTCTTCGCCCAGGATGGCAAAGTGGAAAATGCGCAGCCAGAGGCGACCCCGACCAAGCATTCAGAAGGTAGAAAATGCAAAAAATAAGCGAAAAGCCAAGAAAAATTTTGCAGAATATATCTTTTTGACTACCTTTGCAATCCTTTCCGAAAGAAAGGTGAAATATGTTGGAGAGTTGGCCGAGTGGTTTAAGGCGGCAGTCTTGAAAACTGTTGAGGTGAAAGCCTCCGGGGGTTCGAATCCCTCACTCTCCGCAAAGACCTGAGAATCAGGGAGTCGCCCTCGCAATAGCGAGGGCGTTTTGTTAAGAGGAGGTCGCCGTTGAGAGCTCGCTCTCATAAGGTGGCCTCCTCTTAACAAAACCACACCCGTCAAAGGGTGTGAGACTCCCTGATGTCAAGCGCCTATGCAAGGACCCCGCCGGGGCGCGAGGGAACCGCGACCAAAGGGAGCGAATCCCTCACTCTCTCTGAGTCAATAAACTTTAGGTATTTTGTCATAGTCATCTAATCGAAACGAAGAATAGTAATATTTGCATTATGGAAACAAGAAAACATTTGGCGGCGGAAAAGAAACGCTGCAATTCGCATAATTGTGCGCAGGCTGTTGTCTGCACTTACTGTGACATTGTCGGCCTTCCGGAGGATGTGGCTATGGACATTGCCGGAGCTTATGGCACCGGGATGGGGAATATGGAGGGGACTTGTGGGGCGTTGGTGGGTGCCGGGATGATTGTCGGTCTTGCCACTAAAGACAGAAACCTCTCTCGTAGCAAGATGAAGCAGATAATGACTGATTTTCAACAACGGAATGGGGCGACCCGCTGCTCTTTGCTTAAGGGTGTGGGCACCGGAAAAGTCCTGCGCGAGTGCGGCGACTGCGTGGCCGATGCTTCCGAATTTCTTGAAAATGTTTTGACGCCTTTTCCGTTCATTCGTGATGAATGATCGCACATAGAATCGTTCATTCTTAATGAAAGTTTGTAAGTAGAAGTGTTCGTTAGTAATGAATAAATGTTTGCAAAATCGTTCATTGCGAATGAGCGATTTTGTAAATAATACTTGCAGATAAATTCTTTTATATATACCTTTGTTGAGGAGAATTGCATCTCGTTTGAAAAGTTGTATTTGGATAAATAGATGTATATGAAAGATTTACTGAAGCAGATAATACTTGAGCAGCAGGAAATACTACATTTGTCGGATAGAGTTTATGTTCAGCGTCATATAGAGGACGAATGGCTCAGGACTACGGAAATTCTGATTTTGTCCGGCATACGCCGCTGTGGAAAGTCTGTCCTGATGCAGCAACTCAGAGACCGTCTTCAAGAAAAGGATTTCTTTTTCAACTTCGATGACGAGCGTCTCGCTAATTTCAAACTAGAGGACTTCCAGACTCTTCAGGAGTGCTTTTATGAATTGTTCGGCGAACAGCATACATATTATTTCGATGAAATCCAGAACATCGAGGGTTGGGAGCGCTATGTTCGTCGTCTTTATAACGAAGGCAACAAAATCATCATAACAGGCTCAAACGCCCGTATGCTCAGTCGCGAACTCGGCACGCATCTCACGGGACGTTACATACAGGCTGAAATATACCCTTTTTCGTTTAAGGAGTATCTGCAGATGCGTGAGGTGGCGCTCACTGACAAAACTCTATATACTACGGCAGGCCGTGCGTTGATAATGAACGAGTTCTCGAACTATCTCGCGAACGGCGGTTTCCCGAAATACATTCAGGAGGGCTCAACGTCGTATCTCTCATCGCTGTACGAAAGCATCATATACCGTGACATTCTGACCCGCAACGGATTGACCAATGAGAAAGAAATGTTGGAACTAATGTTCTATCTCGCGAGCAATGCCACGAAGCGTGTGACCTATTCGTCACTTTGCAAGATTGTCGGCATACAGCATCCGGAAACAATAAAGAACTATCTTGAATATATACAGCAGACCTATCTCATATTCCAGTTGTTCAGATACGAAACATCCGTGAAGAAACAGATGGCGAGCCCTAAGAAAATCTATTTTGTTGATAACGCAATCATTAACCGTATCGGTTTCAATGCGACGGAAAACAGAGGCGTGTTCCTTGAAAATATGGTCTTCGTCGAATTGAAGCGTCGCGGTTTTGATGTCTTCTACTATTCCGACAAAAAGGAATGTGACTTCATTGTGAGACAGGGCGTAAACATAACCGACGCATATCAGGTGACGTGGAGTATGTCGGACGATAAGACACGCGAGCGCGAGATTGCCGGTCTGAGAGAGGCAATGCGGGCATATTCACTGTCAAAAGGACACATCATCACATTTGAAGGAAAAGAAACAATATCCTTTGAGGACGGCGCCGTTGTGGAGGTCATACCTGCGTGGGAGTGGCTGTATAAAGGGCCAGACTTTTAGAGCGTGATGTATATTACTTCAAGAATAGCGACGGATATGAAGCAGATTTTGTTGTCTGCAAGGGAGATAAGGTTGAGGAGGTGTATCAGGCCTGCTGCGATTTAACCAAGGAGATTTGTCTGTTCTGTGATTTTTTCATACCTTTACTTCCATAAAGGCAAGAAACTAATACTATGACAGACAATAAGAAGGAAGTGGAGCGTGCAGAACTCCACCGGACCATCTGGGCTATAGCAGATGAGATGAGAGGTTCTGTGGATGGATGGGATTTCAAATCCTACATCTTGGGGATGCTCTTTTACAGATATATCTCTGAAAATATCACAACATATATAAACAAGGGTGAATGGGAGACAGGTAACAGGGACTTCAATTATGCCGACCTTAATGATGCACAGGCAGAAGGCATAAGGGAAGAGATGGTGAATGTCAAAGGGTTCTTCGTACTTCCTTCCCAGCTTTTTGAGAATGTCTGCAAGGTTTGTGATGCTGACCCCAACCTGAATATGACACTTGAAGGTGTCTTCTCCGCCATTGAAAACTCCGCAAAGGGAACTGCAAGTGAAGATGACTTCAAGGGATTGTTTGCGGACCTTGACGTGAACAGCAACAAACTGGGTGCTACCGTCATCAAGAGGAATGAAAAACTGGTCAAACTTCTGAGGGGTATCCAGTCAATGAAACTGGGAGATTATCAGGACAATGCCATCGACGCCTTCGGTGATGCATACGAATACCTGATGGGAATGTATGCTTCAAACGCCGGGAAGAGCGGTGGCGAATACTACACTCCGCAGGAAGTAAGTGAGCTCTTGACTAAGCTCGCCACAGCGGGCAAGACGGAAGTCAATAAAGTTTATGACCCGGCTTGTGGCTCAGGCTCACTGCTCCTGAAGGCTGCAAAGATACTTGGCAAGGACAATGTCCGACAGGGGTTCTTCGGGCAGGAAATCAACCTTACTACATATAACCTGTGCAGGATCAATATGTTCCTTCACGACATCGATTATGACAAGTTTGACATAGCCTGTGAAGACACACTTCTTTCTCCGCAGCACTGGGATGATGAGCCTTTTGAGGTGATTGTCTCAAACCCGCCTTATTCCACAAAGTGGAAAGGAGATGATGACATAACCCTTATCAATGACCCGAGATTTGCCCCTGCGGGCGTGCTTGCACCAAAGTCCAAGGCTGACCTTGCATTCATTATGCACTCTCTTTCTTGGCTTGCAAGCAATGGAACAGCTGCCATAGTATGCTTCCCCGGTGTGATGTATAGGGGTGGCGCAGAGAAGAAGATAAGGCAATACCTGATTGACAACAACTATGTGGATTGCATTATCCAACTCCCTGACAACCTTTTCTTTGGGACCAGCATTGCCACATGCATAATGGTCTTGAAGAAGGCTAAGAAAGACAACTGCACCCTGTTCATAGATGCTACCAAGGAATGTGTCAAGGTCACCAACTCCAACAAACTCACTGATGAGAACATCCAGCATATTTTGGACATCTTCACAGACAGGAAAGATGTGCAGTATGTCAGCAAGCTTGTGGTCAATGATGACATAGCCGAGGCTGACTATAACCTGTCTGTCTCAACCTATGTTGAGCAGGAGGATACCAGGGAGAAGGTGGATATTGTGAAGCTCAATGCAGAACTTGCAGAGATTGTGGAGAGGGAGAATGTGCTGAGGGCTGAGATTGACAGGATAATTAAGGAAATTGAGATATGATGTCATTGTGCCATTTCAGAATGGAAGGTAATGACGAAGCCGCTCGTGTGGGGAGCGGCTCCGATACTGACGGGTGTTCAGACAAGGCTGTCCGCCTACCGCTTACGGTAGTGGGCCTTCACGTAAACCTTTTTGCCTTCAACCATTCTGAAATGGCCTCTGACATAAATTGGTTTGTGAGCTGCTCTGCACTCTGTGTCAGGGCGCTCGTCAAACTTAATAATAATGGAAAGTTTCATATTGGATAAATGATTTATTAGCTTGAGAGCTGAGAGCGGCCTTTGAGAGTACTTCCGTCAGTATATCTTCTAAAGGCAAAAAGCACTCACCCACGGGCGAATGCTTTTTAAAATTAGTTTGACGAGCCCCTCAACCATTCATATGAAAATTTCCAATGCAAAGGTAAGCAATTAAAAGGGAAAAGCAATACTTGACAGAAGAAAATATGAGTAAGTTGGAAGAACTGATAGAACAATACTGTCCTGATGGGGTGGAGTATATGAAGCTAGGTGAGGTATGTAAGGCTCTTCCTAAGGGGACTCGGGAGTTTGACACTTTAAAATCAAAAATATTTGATAGAGTTCGTTCAGGACTC
>ENA-UOIY01000064-UOIY01000064.1-human-gut-metagenome-genome-assembly--contig:-P114-NODE-64-length-170142-cov-11.090806_pt1 | contig 170142 bp, 122 predicted proteins | sample MGYA00242335_ERZ723882 | MGnify/ENA metagenome assembly ERZ723882 | reverse complement strand
TTGCACAGCGCGAATATGCTGTGCAGAACGGCTTCAACAATGGTCGAAAAGAAGGACGTGAGGAGGGACGTGAAGAAGGACGTGCTGAAGGACTGGAAGAAGGAAAGAAGATGACCCAGATTGAAACCGCCAAGAATTTGCTCAAGGCTGGAGTCGCACCGGGGGTGATCGCCGAGTGTGTCGGTCTCAGTATTGACTTTGTCAAATCATTATAAAACGCTCCGCATATTTCAGCACAAAATAGAATAGTTCCGAAACCAATACTGTTCCGGAACTATTAAAAAACGGAGCATTCACCGAAGCTGCTCTACAATATATTTATTTTCAACATCATTATAAATCAATAAGACATATCCGCGGCCGCCGAAGCAAGTTTCGATGTGATTTTAATGTATCGGGACATTTGAGATGAAGATAAATCCGAAGATGCATTATCGAGTTTATGGCCAAAACTTTCAGCGGACTCAAGCATCTCCGCCATATCGGTCAAGGCTGAAATATCACCATTGGCGGCTTTCTTGATACAGGAGATATAGTTATTGACATAGGATTCGTATTCATCGAGAATTTCGTCCCAATCATCATCATGAGATATAGTTGAACTTTCCTCATAACCATATGAAGATGGGAACTTGTTCCTCTCAAAATCATACTCATAATCATAAGTTCCATCTTCTCTCTTGTATGCCTTCAAAACCACAGTTTCTGCCCCGTCGAAACGGATGCGCCATTCTTTTATTTTCTTATTATACTCAACTGAAGCAACTTTCGGGACCTCGTTGGAAGATATTATATTACCTATTATTCTATTTGCCAAAGACTTCGGCATAGTATCCGCCGGAGCAACAAACTTCTTAGGAGACGGAAGAAGACTTCTGCAAAGTTCTTCATCTGAAACTTTTTCCACATTTTGGAGCACAGACGGTTCATAGTATTCCGATGCGCAAGTTTTAAATTCTTCCGAAAGCTTGTCTGTTATGCTCTTCTGGTTGGATTTGAATTTCTTAAGACCGGCTTGCAAAGAATTTATGCGCACTAAATAAGGCCCCGGATCGCCGCCACTAAACCAATATTCTCTACCTTCAGCCTGAATACTTGCAATTCGTTTGTTAGTCAACGAAATAGAGTCTGCGGCAGCTGAATTCAAAACAGACATAGTCCGTGAGGCTTCTTCATCAATCTTAGACTTTACCTGAATCCGCCATATATTTGCAGGCAATTCATTATGAATGTATTCTTCAATAGGATTCGAGCAAGAGACAAAAGCCAGAACAGCAAGTGCTGCCATCGATAAATATCTTTTCATAATCATCATTTATTATTTTCAAACAAGGTCAAATTCCACATACAATCAATTCGTAAATTGTAAAACCGGCCCATAAAATATTAAATATTGCCAAAACGGTTGTGTACTTTGTTCTCATTGGGCTATAAGCCAATAAGAATATTGAAAAAGCAAGGATTGCAACGGTAAGGAACCAAGCGAGAGCAAATATATTCTCAAACATTGAAACCAAATCAAAATTCATTGACGATTGATAGATTCCATAAAATCCGGCTCCGAGATAAATCGCAATTAAGGCAAACTCAACCAAACAGGCAATAAAATTTGCACCACGCACCTTTTTCCTTTTCCCAGGAATAGTGTTTTCCAATTCTTTTGACATAATTCTAAAAATTAGCAGTTATACAATTAGGGTTAAACAAAATAGTTTCAACACAGTCTCTAAAACGAAGGATCCGACCGTCGTTCATTTAGAGTGCAAAGTTCCGCAATGTGGGGCAAACGGAGAAAGATTCAGCAGTCCTTGTTAGTCCATAATTTGGAAATATCGGGGAATGGGGATAATTTTGCGCCGTGAGGGAATAGTAATTTCATAGAAAAAGGCGATGAATAACGAATCAGTGGAAATTGTTGAACTGCGGAAGAAAATCGAGGAGTCGGTCGGACGGGTGATGCATACGCCGGCGGACTTCGACTTCCTCAGCGGAGCCATATGGGAAAGGATACGGGAATATATCAGTCCGACTACGCTGAAGAGGACTTGGGGATATCTGGACGGAGTGAAGAACATACGGTTCTCGACGCTTGAGACTCTTGCCCGTTTCGCCGGATTCAAAAGTTGGGACAACTATCTGGCAGAAAGGAGGTTTGCACAGGAACAGAACTCCGCAGTCGTTTCAGAGGGCGTCATCGAGGCGGCTCGGTTGGCGGAGGGTGATGTCGTGGAGGTGGAATGGAAACCGGACAGGAGAGTGCGGCTTAGGCATCTCGGAGGCTGCAGGTTCGAAGTTGTGGAGTCCGTCAACTCGCATCTTGATGTCGGAGACACGGCCTCGGTGATGCTGTTCGTGCTCGGGGAGCCGCTGCTTCTTAGCGGGCTGAGCCATAGGGGCAAGACGGGGCTTACCTATCTCTGCGGCGGGAAAGGCGGGTTAATACACCTCTATCTTACCATATTGGTTGATGAAAACGCGGATAGGGCTCCCGAACTCCGCTAACTTTCTGTTTGCAATCTCAATAAACTCAATTTTAAGCTGCGACTGAGTAATCAAGGTCTGATACAAGTCACGTTTCTGATTTTCCGTCATAGGGTACTTCCTTGCGTACTTGTCATATAGGCGCTGGTGATATGTGGCAGTGTCGCCGTCATACTTCAAGATAAAGGCAGTACAACGGTTTTCCGCCTCCGCTTCGCTATGGCTAAGCCTCATTGCATCACACATCTCACGATAGAACTGTGCATATTCTGCAAGCGCGGCAGATTTTATTTTTTCATACGCCTCATCTTCTTTACGAGCCTTTGTCCACTCAGCATGTTCTACCTCAAACTGCGAGACCCGTTCATCAAAATCAGCGACTTTCTGCTCGTACTGTCTTAGATTATCATCCAGAGCCGCGACCTTCTGACGATAGGTAACAACGGCAAAGACTCCTCCAGCAATGAACAGCAAAAGCAATATGATTCCACAGACAATGGCGGGAATATGCGCACGACGGATTTCGGAACGGATTTCCTCAACATTCGCATATCTTTTCTTCGGGTCGGAAGCGGAAGCCTTGCGAGCTATGCGGGAATACACTCCGCCCAGGCGAAACAACGGAAGGATGCGACCGAAAGAATATATGTCTGCACGAACATCGGTGTAACTTACTGTTGGTGAAGGACTCTCCACATCCGTCCCTTCTTTTCCGGCATCGTTGCCACGCCCCATCTGCTCCGGAGCAGAGAATCCCTCCGTTCCGGCCGGCTGTTTCAGAATCGCATAGCGGTCAGCGTCGGAAAGCCCGAAATCGATAATCTTCACATCGGCCCCGTTGTCCGTAATCAGAATGTTCGACGGCTTGAGGTCGCGGTGAACTACACCCTGCAAATGGAAATATGCAATGGCATCCAGAATCTGCCCGACTGCCCTGCGCCGTGCCTTCTTTGATGCGGTCGGGAGCCATTCGTCAAGACGTACGCCTTGCACATATTCCTGCACGATGCAGTCGCCCAGTTCCAAGTCGTGCACAAAGTCGTATGTCCGCACGACATTCGGATGCTCCAGAGGGAAGCCGAGTTCAAACTCCTTCTTCAGAAGTTCACGATGGAGACAATCGGAGGCGAACTGCCCCGAAAGAGCCTTCAGCTTGAACCACTTGCCCAAACGCTTCGCCTTCACGAGAATATACATCCCGTGTTCGGCAATCAGGGAACGCTCTGTAAAGGCCTCCGAGATTAGAGGCGTGTCGTTTGGAACGATACCGGATATGCTGCTTTCCATAGACTGTAAGTTTATAATGAAAAAGTGACAAAGCCTACGGGCGGAAGGGTTGTCGCCCGATGATGGAACGGCCGAGGGTGAGTTCGTCGGCGTATTCGAGGTCGTCGCCAAAGCCCAGGCCGCGTGCGAGGGAGGTGACTTTCACATTGAACTGGGAAATCTGACGATAGATGTAGAATGAGGTGGTTTCGCCTTCGACGTCGCCGCTCAGGGCAAGGATAAGTTCGAGGGTGCCGGAGTCATATTTCGAGACCCTTTCAACCAGTTCGCGGATTGTCAGGTCAGAGGGTCCTATGCCGTTGATTGGGGAAATCACGCCTCCAAGGACGTGGTAGAGACCGTGATACTGCCCCGTTGCCTCTATGCTCATCACATCGCGCACCGACTGGACCACGCAGATTGTGCCCCTGTCGCGGGTTTTGTCCGAGCAGATGGAGCAGATGTCCGTGTCCGAAATCATACGGCACTCGCGGCAATACTTCACATTGTCTCGCAGTGCGGAAATCGCCTCAGTGAAATGGTGGACATTCTCCTGCGGCTGCTTCAGAAGATACATCGCAAGACGAAGGGCACTCCTCCGACCGATGCCCGGAAGAGTGCCTATTGCTTCGACTGCGTTTTCCAGCAGTTTTGACGGATAATTGCCGTTCATAAAATCGCTGTTGTCCGCGCCGTACGGGAATCGCACCGTACAGCACAAATGATTTACTTGCAGGCCATTGCGGCGATGGCGATACTGTTGAGCTTGGTGTCAATGCTGTCGCCACGGCTTGAAAGAACGCAAGGAACCTTGGCTCCCACTGCCATACCTGCCTGCTTCACTCCCACTGCGAGCTTTGAATTTGCCTTGTAGAAGACATTTGCAGACTCGATGTTCGGGAAAAGGAGGCAATCGGCGTCGCCGGCAACCGGGCTCTTGAGACCCTTAATCTGAACTGACTCCATATCGATTGCCACATCCAATGCGAGCGGACCGTCAGCCACACAACCTTTGATTTCACCTCTGTCGACCTTCTTTGCAAGTACGGCAGCCTCCACGCAGGCAGGCATACCTTCAAGCATCTGCTCTGTTGCTGCAATGATTGCCACCTTCGGAGTCTCGATGCCCATAGAATGAGCCGCGTTCACGAGGTAGTTGAGTTCCGCCTTCTTCTGCTTGATGTCCGGAGCAGGAATCACAGCCATATCGCTGAGGAAGATGAGTTTGTGGTAATTAGGATTCTCGAGCACTGCCACGTGACTGAGCACGGCCTTCGGAGGAAGGATGCCGGTCTCCTTGTTGAGGATTGCACGAAGGTATTTATCTGTAGAGCAGAGACCCTTCATAAGGAAGTCTCCGTAGCCCTCCCGTACCATTGTAACAGCCTGTGCGATGGCCTTGAGCTCAACCGGATTGTGCTCAACGGTGAATTTTGTGACATCGATGCCGGTTTTCTCACAAACGTCGTTTATGAGAGCGGTGTCGCCCACGAGAGTCGCCTCAATCAGTCCGAGGTCAATCGCCTTTGATGCTGCTGCGATTGTGTGCTCATCCACACCCCACGCAACAATCATCCTCTTTTTCGCTCCGCGTGAGGCAAGCTCAGCGAAAATGTGTTCAAATTTTGTAAACATATTGATTTGATTAAGATTACCAGATTATTTTTTAACGATTACTAATTAAATAAAAAAAACTATCCCGACAACGCAGCAATTCGCCTTTTGTTAAATTTGACTGAGGACGATGTGCATCGTATCACGCGCAATCATCAGCTCCTCATTAGTCGCAATCACAGCAACCTTCACTTTCGAGTCAGGAAGCGAAATCAGCATCTCGTCAGCCTTCTCGCCCGCATTCGTGTCATAGTCGAACTTAAGGCCGAGATAGGTCAGGTTCTCGCATATGCGGCGGCGCAGACGAGCATTGTTCTCACCGATTCCGCCGGTAAAGACGATGAGATCGACTCCGTTCATGGCAGCGGTGTAGGCTCCGATGAGCTTAGTGATGTCGTAGGTGAGTTTTTTGAGAGTGAGCTTTGCCCTGCGGTCGCCACCGTTTGCGGCCTCGTTAAGGTCACGGGCGTCGGAAGATATGCCTGAAAGTCCCTGAAAACCTGACTTCTTATTGAGAACCGTGCTCATCTGAGCCGGAGTGAAGCCCTCCTTGTCCATAAGATAGGTCACGATGTCCGGATCGATGTTTCCGCAACGTGTACCCATAATCATTCCCTCAAGCGGGGTGAATCCCATAGATGTGTCAACTGACTTGCCGTTCTGGACCGCAGTCACGGAGCTTCCGTTGCCGAGATGGCAGGTGATGATGCGGCTGTCGTTAAGGTCGAGCCCGGCAAAGGCTGCTCCCTTTGCGCTGACATACTTGTGGCTCGTTCCGTGGAATCCGTAACGACGGATGCGGTATTTTTCGTAATACTCATAAGGAAGCGCGTACATATAGGCGTAGTCAGGCATCGTCTGGTGGAATGCGGTGTCGAAGACTGCGACCTGCGGAACGGACGGAAGAGCCTTCGTCACAGCGTCGATTCCGAGGAGATTTGCCGGATTGTGGAGCGGGGCAATCTCGCAGCACTTGCGAATCTGCGAAACCACTTTGTCCGTCACAAGGGCACTGCAGAAAAACTCCTCTCCGCCATGCACCACGCGGTGTCCCACAGCCTCGATGTCGTCAAGCGAGCCAAGGCATCCGTATTCCTTGTCAAGCAGCGCGTCAAGCACAGCCTGAATGCCGACGGTGTGGTCCTGAATAGGCATTTCGCGCACAAGTTTCTCCTTTCCGGCAGCCTGATGCTTGAGACATCCTACCTCAAGGCCGATGCGCTCGACGAGTCCCTTCGCGAGAAGGTCATAGACATCGTCGTTCTTCATGTCCAGCAGCTGATACTTCAGAGACGAGCTGCCGCAGTTGAGCACTAAAATAATCATGTCGATTTATTTTATTATAAATTATTTTTTTCAGCGTTTTCGTGGTCATTTCATATTAAGAAACTTTCCAACTAAAATCGAAACTACACGGCAAAGTTAGCACTTTTATTCGTAAATTCGCAGCGACTTGGGAATTATACATTCGGGCAAAGGCGAAGACCCGCCGTTTATCCGGATGGAGGTGTTATTGACAATGGTATGAACACGCCCAAGGTACACAGGATTGAAATTTTCGCGCTTCCCTTTCTCGTCGGGACAGTCGCCGCCATGGCGTTTCCGCACTCTTTGCGAATCGGAACATTCCTGCCTTCAGTCACACTCTTTCTTCTTTCGCTGGCAGTTTTACAGAATCTGCTGATATTCAAAAAATACGGTGCAGAGAACATACCGTCGCCACTTCTTTTTGCAACGCCAGCGCTGTGTGCGGCAATATGTGTATTCCGTTGTGAGGCGACGTCGCTAAGCGGGGGCGGTGCATCCTTTATCTTCGGGAATATATCTGACTGTCTTTATGCCACTTGCAGGAAATTTCAGGGAGTCATCGACAACATCCCCATGACTGACAAAGAAAACAATGCCCTGCTCAAAGCCCTGCTCACGGGAGACCGCTCAGGTCTGTCAGCGCAAACAGCCAATGCCTTCAGAGATAGCGGTGCCGCGCACATCCTCGCCCTCTCCGGGCTGCATCTCGGCATCATCTACGGCATTGTCGTCAAAGCCTTTGCGATTCTCGGAAACTCACCGAAAGCAGTGAAGTCCCGCTCGCTGCTGACCATCGCAGCCACAGGAGTCTACTGTATCATGGTCGGTGCCGGACCATCCATCAGCCGAGCATTCCTATTCATTCTGTTAAGAGAATTTTCTGTCATCTCAGGGCGCTCCGCCACTCTCCGGGACACGCTCTGTGGAGCATTTGTCATCCAAATATGTCTCAATGCAAACGCCGTCCATTCCGTCAGTTTCCAACTTTCCTACCTCGCCATCGCCGGAATCGCCTACATCTATCCGCTCCTGCACGGCATTTTTCCGCAGGCCGGAATGAAGCACTCCCCCATCCGATGGATTTGGAACAGCGTGGCACTATCGACGGCCTGTCAACTCACCACCGGTCCAGCCGCATGGTTCTATTTCAATACATTCCCGAAGTATTTCATTCTCACGAATCTGATTTCCCTTCCACTGACCGGCATTCTCCTGCCGTCTTCACTCTTGACCGCCCTTCTCTCCGCCCTCGGCATCTGTCCGTCCATGCTGGTTCGCGCCACGGAGTTCCTCGCCACAACCCTGCGTCAGTGCCTCGAAATCATTGCCGGGATGTGAGTGTCACTGACGGTCTGAGCGCCAGGTCTTCATCTGACCGTTTTCGTCGTAGATGAGTATGGCTTCGAGGTGGGGGTTGGAAAGGATGAACTTCTGTGCCTGTTCCAGTCCGACAACCATGCAGTATGTCGCGAAGGCATCGGCGTCGGTGGCGTTGCGGGTCGAGGACGGGTCAGAGGAAATCACCGTGGCGCTGAGGAGATTGTGCGCGACAGGAAGGCCGGTGCGCGGGTCTATGGTGTGTGCATATTTACGGCCGTCCTTCACATAGAACTTGCGGTAGTTTCCGGAAGTCACGATGCCGCAGGGAGCGGCAGGAAGTTTATACACATCCTGAATCGAAGACCCGGGCTCATAGTTGCCGTCAACCGGACTGTCAATCCCTATAGTCCAGTTCTTTCCGCTCGGGTTCACGCCCTGCCCGTACATTTCGCCGCCGACGTCAACGAGCATATTCTTTACGCCTATCTTCCGCAGATAGTCAGCGACGACGTCACTGCTGTACCCCTGGGCTATAGCATTGAAATTTACCTTTTTACGAGATTCGCAACGGGCTTTGGCTTCAGCGATGAGCTTTGGAGACGGAAGAGAGTCGCGGGTGAAACCGAAACCCCAGATGTCGAAAAGCGGAGCAGCCCACACGTTCACGGCATCGTCCGTCAGGGCTGCGTAGCGGTCGCCGAGCTCGCAAAGTTCAGTGAATATGCTGTCCTTCACGACATTCTCCCCGGCATTGAAACGGCTCAGGAGCGAGGACTTGTTGTATCCGGACACGGAGTTGTCCACAGCGGAAAGTATCGAATCTATCTTCTCCTTCACGCATTCCGGCGTTTTTCCCGTCCCGTCGAGATCCGCCTTCACACTGTAGGTTCCGCCCTGTGCATATCCCGTAATCTGCACATATCCGTAACGGGCGGCACAGGAATTGAGAAGAACGACGGCCGCCGCCAGACATATAGCCCTCGACAATATGGTGTATCCATTCATATATTTCTGTATTTTGCGGCAAATTTAGGAATATTCGAGAAAAAATGTGCATATTTGTAAATTACAAGATTTGTAACTCTTAATAAAGAAACTATTATGGAAAAGAAGAAATTGTCAGTGACCGCCATCGTACTCATCGTTTTGGCCGTCATCGTTGTATGGGGCATCGGTGCCTACAACTCCCTCGTAAAGAATGAGGAAGGCGTGAAGAGCGCCTGGTCGCAGGTGGAGAATGTCTATCAGCGCAGGGCGGATTTGATTCCAAACCTTGTGGCGACGGTGAAAGGATATGCCACACATGAGTCGGCGACTCTGGAAGGAGTAGTTGAGGCGCGCGCAAAGGCGACTCAGATGACTGTCAATGTGGATGATCTCTCGGAAGAGAAGATTGCGGAGTTCCAAAAGGCGCAGGGTGAGCTCGGTTCTGCTCTCGGCAGACTCATGGCAATCACAGAGGCATATCCTGACCTGAAGGCAAATGAGAATTTCCGCGACCTGCAGGCGCAACTTGAGGGCACAGAGAACAGGATTGCCGTCGAGAGAAAGGCTTACAACCAGGTAGCGCAGGAATACAACACATCCATCCGCGTGTTCCCGAGGAACATCATAGCTTCCGTGTTCGGATTCAAGGTAAAGGGATATTTCGAAGCAGAAGAAGGCGCGCAGACAGCTCCGAAGGTAGAGTTCTAATTGACTGACGCTCAAGAAGAAAGGATTGGTATTTTAAGAAGAAAGAATGCATAAGTCAAAAGTCATAACTGCCGCACTCGCCGCTCTGGCCTTGGCGTCCGTATTTTCCTGCAAAAAGGACAATAGCGAGACAACCCTGCCATCACTCAGCGGGACACTGAAGTTCAAGAAAATTCCGTCTTTCGTGAATCCGCAGGACGAGATAACACTCACACTTAACGGCGTAACCCATCCGGACGGTGGGAAAATAGGCTATTCCATCACGATTGTTGAGGGGTACAAGACAACAAAGGACACGCTTGACGAGGGTGTAATGAGTCTTAAATATGTCTTCAGCAACAGAAAGTACTTCAAGGAAGACACGCTACGGACCGTGAGTGTCAGCGCCTCTGCATTTGCCGATGGCTACTACAGTTCCTCCACGGGCACGCAGAGCATTACTATCGTAAAGGGCGGAATGACCGAAGGGTCAATCAATTGGACTACTCCGCCGAGATTCGACGAGAGTTTTGGGTACGAGGGAATAAAGTATTACGCCAAGAAAAACGGTGACGCAACATGGCTGATGAGGAATGTCGCAAAAAAAGACAAGGGGCTGCCTTATCAGAGCGCACCGGCGATGCTCGATGTCTTCGGAAGCTACCTGAACTGGGAGGACGCGAAGACAGCCTGCCCTACCGGCTACAGACTGACGACGGATGAGGATTGGGTGAACCTCGGCAAGAGCCTCGGAGTTACGGACGCAGAAGTCCACAAGACAATTGTCGGAATCGCTCCTCAGCTGATGCTTGACGCGACGTTCAACTACGAACAGACGACACTCTGGACCTACTGGAAAGGGATGGACATCAGCAACAAGTCCGGCCTCAGTGTTCTTCCTACAGGTTGGGCGAATCTTGCCACGGGGCAGTTCAGCGGGGTGAAAGAATATGCCGTATTCTGGACAGCTGATTCATACAGCGACAGCGATGCTTATTGCCGCGTCATTTATGAAAGGTCGCAGGATGTGAGCATCGATCATCACGACAAGGAGTCCTTCGGGGCATCTGTCCGCTGCGTAAAAGAATAATCAGTCAAGCGGAGTGAAGACGAATCCTGATGGAATGGATTTTTCGTTATATGTGAAAAAATCGGAGGACTTTGACTCCACGAATGTCATTGACGGGACAGCAATTGAAACGGCTGTCCCGTTTTTCATTGTAAGGTATATCTTTGTCAGCCGCTTTCCGTCGGGACTCCAACTGACATTCATTTCAGACTCTCCAGAACCGGCCGACGGGATGAGTTCATCAACAGAGACCGCTTCTTCCCGGACAATCTCTCCGGCAGCAGAATCTACAGTCCAGATGTGTTCTCCATTGCAGAAGATAGAATACCCGTCGCCCTCCACCCGGAAGAGTCCGCCATTCTGCCACCACAACTTTCCCACATAGCTTATCTTTGTGTTCTTCGGAGCGAAAACAGTCAGATTATAATCTGCACACACGCAGCCGTCCGAAGGCAATGATGCCAAAACATCTGCAACAGAAGTCGGTCTCTCTTGGGCAAAGGCAGAAAGAAACCCGCAGAGCACAAGGCTCAAAGACAATATAATTTGTTTAAACGTCCCGTTATCCATTTTGAGTAGTAAAGGAAGTTATTATATTTTCCAGCTCCTCATAGTCGGAGACAAGCACCTGACGCGGACGCGAGCCCTCCTGCGGACCGACAATACCGGCAGCCTCAAGCTGGTCCATAATCTTTCCGGCACGCGCATATCCCAATCCGAGCTTACGCTGCAAATCGGAAGTCGACCCCTTCTGAGTGTTGACAACCATACGCGCCGCATCTCCGAAAAGGGAATCGATGTTAGAAATGTCTATCGGACCGGCCGATGAGGAGTCGTCCTGGCTTGGAGGGGTCGGGAGGTAGTATGGCGTTGTGTAGCACTCCTTGTAGCCGTTCTGAGCCTCAATGAACCTCGTAATGCGGTCTATTTCCTTCGTATCGACGAGCGCGCACTGGACACGTTCCATCTCCACTCCGGCATAGAAGAGCATATCTCCCCTTCCTATGAGACTCTCTGCTCCAGGAGAATCGAGAATTGTCTGGGAATCCACACGAGAGACCGTTCTAAAGGCGATCCTCATCGGGAAGTTAGTCTTGATGTCACCGGTGATGACATTGACTGACGGACGCTGTGTTGCGATGATGAGGTGGATGCCGGCCGCACGTCCCTTCTGTGCGAGACGGATGATGGCGGTCGATATGCCGCGGGCCATTGCCTTACCCTCGGAGCCGAAGCCGGAAGACATCGTGAGGTCAGCGAACTCATCGATAACGACCACTATATAAGGCAGATATTTATGCCCGTCGGTCGGCAGGAGCTTACGATCCTTGTATTTCTCGTTATAGTCCTTGAGCTTGTTTACTCCTGCAAGTGCGAGGAGCGCATAGCGGTCGTCCATCTCAACACAGAGCGAATTCAACACGTCAGCTGCGTCCTTGGCCTTCTTGATGATTGCATTCTCTGCCTCCTCTTCCTCAGAGCCGGCCGTCGGAAGAACAGCGAGGTAGTGTTTGAGAAGACGCTTATAGGCAGTGAACTCGACCATTTTCGGGTCGACAAACACAAACTTGAGCTCGGAAGGATGCTTGGCATAGAGCAAGGAAGACACTATCACATTAAGACCCACGGACTTACCCTGCTGTGTAGCACCTGCAACGAGAAGGTGTGGAGCCTGCGTGAGGTCAAACACCTTGACGTTCCTCGTTATTGTACAGCCTATGGCAACAGGCAGTTCGGCCTTAGTGTCGCGGAAGGAGTTGTCGTTGAGCATGGCCTTGAGAGGCACCACGGACGACTTGCGGTTGGCAACCTCGATTCCGACGGCATCGTCAAGCTTCACGACACGGACTCCCTTTGCTCCGAGCGAGATTCCGATATCGCTCTCCACGGTCTTGATTGAGGCGAGTTTGACGCCCGGAGCCGGATAGACCTTGTAGAGAGTCACCGTAGGTCCGGCCTTGGCCGTGATGTTTTCGACCTTGATTCTGAAGTTCAGAAGCGTCTGACGTATACGGTTTATGAAATCCTGCTGTTCTTCGAGCGTGACGATGTTCTGCTTGTCGGCATAATCTTCGAGCAGGTCAAGAGACGGAAAGCGATAGTTTTCCAACTCCATTCTATTGTCTATTCGAGGAAGTTCCTCCACGACATCGGTTGAAAACTTGCGTCCCGCCTCGGCCGTGTCTCCGCCACCGTCCGCTATCTCTGCGCCAGAAGCAGGCGTTCCTTCAGAAGCTCCGTCTCCAGAATCCGGACGCTCCGCAGTATGTTTCTGTTCTGTCGGGTCTGATGGCAAAACGTCGTTCCCAGAACGACCGACTTCCTCATACACACTGTCACCATTGCCTTGCTCGCCTTCGGTAGCGCCTCCGTGCAGCGGTGTGCCATCATCCGGAAGTTCAACATCCTCTGCGGCCTCTACTGCAGCTGTCTCCTCGTCCGAGTCTTTATGTTTTTTCCTCCCGGTCCCAATCTGCGCGAACCACTGCGCGAACTTTCCGCTTGCGAACAGCAGCCAAATCACCACGAGGACAGCGAGGAACAGCCCTGTCCCGATTTTCCCGGAAAGGTTCTGACAAAGTCTGACAAATTCAGCCCCGGCAAAGCCACCGAGTCCGCCACCGAAAAATGTGTCTGAACTGACAAGTCCGGAAAAATATGAAAGAACAAACGAAAACAGCGGTGCCGCCGTAATCATCAGCACCGACGGGCGAAGGAACTTCGAGTCAAGCCTCTGCATAAAAATCTTCACTGCAAGGACAGAAAGCAGTCCCGCAATGCAGAAGGCTGAAAGGCCGAAACATCCTCCGACCAAAAAACGCGACCATCTAAGGCCGAGTCGTGAGCCGGAGTTAGCCGGCATTTTGTCGGGATTGGAGATGTCGCCCCACGACACGATGCTGTAATCGCTCTTCCATGTAAAAAGATAGGAAACGCAACTAAAAATCGTGAAAAGCGCAAACACGCCGACGACTAGACCGACGACGCGCGCAATCAGAGTTCTTGTCTGCGGATCCATATTTCTGAAATATGAGACAATACGCCCGAACCGAAATTTCCTTTTCGTGTTTTCCTTCTGTTTTTCAGACAATGCCATTACCGATATTTCTTCTTGGTGTTATTGTTTTTTCGCTGGTTGTTGTTAGGCCGCTTAGGAGCCTGCCCAGGACGCAGATAGTTCGAATCGGCGCCGACACGTCCGAGCTGGATGCCCTCAGGGACATGAATCCGGTAGTCGGAAAGTTTCTCGATGTCCTGGAATATGGTCTCGTCGGCCACGCTGTCTTTGTTCCAGATGAGGTATTGGGTCCTCATGTAGATGGCGAGTGAGCGAATTACTGCCGTCTTCACATCGCCGTCTTCCATTCCGGCCACAAGGTCAATAATGCTTTCAATGTTGCGTCCGTACTGCGATGCACGTATAGGCTTTCTCTCCACCGAAGGCACTTCGGGACGAGCAAGCGCCTGCTCTGGGGTTGGAACCGGATAGGGTGCGTCGATGTCGAGTTCGTAGCCGGCAATGATGAACAGGTCGTCCCAAAGTTTATGGTCGAAGTTTTCCTGTTTGTGAACATCATAATTGATGAGTTCCATCGCCTTGATGACAGCCTTAGCCTGCTCGGAGCGTTTTTCCTTGTCCTCAATTTTCTTGAGGCTCTTAACCATCTCCAAAATGGAACGGCCATATTCCGGCTTCACAAGTCTCTCTTTTTCAGTGTTATAAACCAAAGTTCTCTTTTCTTCGTTGTTTTCCATATATCGAAATAAATACATTTTTCACCAAGAATCACACGCCATCAAAGAGACCTTCTTTTTCACGGCGTGCCAACTTGCAAAGATAGTCCCTGTTTCCCTTTTCTGCAAAATTATTTTTCGCTCCCGCCCTCTTTCCGACACGCCGCAAGCCTATTCCAAAACCTCTATGACTTTGTCGTCGGGGACGAACCAGAGGTAGCCGCGGACGGTGGTGTAGCCGAGGGACCGGTAAGTTCCCATGTAGGAGCGGACCTGGTCGAGATAGGAAGGGTGAGGGCGGCCGAATTTGTAATCGATGATTAGGACTTCGCCGTTTCTGATGCTGACGCGGTCCGGACGCAGGGACTCACCCTCTGCCGTTACGAGAGGACGCTCGTTGAGGACTTCGTCCGGCGATTCGCTGAACCAGCCGCGGGACTGGGCGCCGAGAATGCGACGGGAGAGAAGACTGAAGGCCTCATCTGCCTGAAGGGCAGTCAGTTCGCCGGAGTCGACGGCTTCTCTGATGGCGGGTTTGAGGTCTTCAGGGACAACCACGGAGGAGAGGATGTTATGAAGGACTATACCACGGAGGCGGCGGGATGCATCGGGGCCTACGGTGCCGTCGGACGAGAAAAAGTCGGCAGCGTCGTGGTCTATGCGAAGACGAGAGGATTCTGTGGTATAGGAAGGATAGCCGCTCTGGAGGACGCTCTGAGAGAAGTCCTTACGGTAGGACTTGGCCTTTTTGCCTGCATTGCGGAACTCGAGGTCGGAGTCCCCGCAGAACTTTCCGGCGATATAGTCGACGCCCCAGTCGGACTCAGCGACAGAGAAATTGATAGTCCCGGATGCTCCTGCAGCACTGGCAGTTTCACCGATGGAGTCCGCCGAGCCATCAAGTCCGGAGATATTGCCGGAGTGTTCAAGTGCAAAGGTCATGAGGGCATCGGAAGCGGTATTTATGGTGCCCTCCTTGTTGAAACCGGATGAAGTGCCACCGCAGATGATGTGCAGGCCTCGGGACGGACGGGTCATCGCAACATACATAAGATTCAGTGCATCAATGCACTGATATAGCCTTTCGCGGTTATAGACAGGGGCGAAATAGGTCTGGGCGCTGGCGGAAGAAATCATCGGCTTGAAGATGCCTTCCTTTATGGCATTGTCGAAATCCATGACCGCCTTATTCTCGGAAGAAGAAGGGACAGACGGTTCGGCCCATACATTTCCAGAACGGAAGAACTTTATGTCCTCGAAATATGGAATTATGATGTAGGGAAACTCCAATCCTTTGGACTTGTGTATCGTGATTATGCGAACGGCGTCCGTGGATGCGGGGGAAGCTATCTTGACCGGAGAGGCGGCATTTCTCTCGTCCCATGCGCGGAGGAACTCCTTGAGCTGGTTGCCGTTTCGTGACACCCAGGACTGCATCCAGTCCATAAAAGCTTGGATGTAGAGAGCATGGGATTCCACAAGGTGGGCATCATTTTCCCGCATGCTGCGGATTATGTCCTCTGCAAGGTCGATGAGGGACGACTGCCCGACAGCATGGAAGCCGAGAGATGCGGCGAGATAGCCAGAAGCCTTATTCTCCGGGTTCTCCACAGAAGAGAGTACTGAGACGAGACGGCGGACGACGATAGAGTTGTTCACTGTAAGAGAGTCATCCGAAATCACCGGTACTCCCCTATCCATCAGCGCATTGGCAATCCGTTCTCCAGGGGCGTTATTGCGGACGATGACAGCGATGTCCCCATATTCCACCCCCTTATCATCATGAAGTTCAATGACCTGCCTCACGGTCCTCTCCAACACCTTGTCCATTTTCTCCGCGCCATTGCTATCTCCTGCATCTCCAGACTTGCCGCCTTTGGAAGCCGCGAAACAAAGGTGAACTTCACCAAGCTTCCCCTTGCGGGCTGCCGCCTGACGGACATCGGCATAGATACCGGAAATGATTTTCCCGACATCTTCCCCAGCAGTGGCCTTGAAGTCCCCGGCGAGGCGGTCACGCAGAAATTCAAAGAAGAGGTCGTTAAACTCCACAATATTCTCTTCCGTTCTGTAATTGGTTGAAAGTGCTGGTTTTCCGTCCTTTCCAAGAAGTTCGCGACTGTCCGGGAACTCCTTTGCGACCTCTGAGTTGAGAAGACTCCAGTCCGACTGCCGCCAGCGGTAGATGCTCTGCTTGACGTCGCCCACGATGAGATTGTCATTGCCGTTGGAATCGCTCTCGTGCAGCAGCGGGCGAAAATTATCCCACTGAACCACGGAGGTATCCTGAAACTCGTCGAGAAGAAAATGCTCATAGCGAACGCCTGTCTTCTCATAGACAAAAGGCACGTCAGAGCCGTCGATGATGCGGTTGAGAAGACCATTTGAATCCTCAAGACACAGGATGTTGCGGTCCTTGAGAAGACCGTTGAAAGCCTCCGAAAGTTCGCGGGATATGCCGAATCCGTAAATCATGTCCCTAATCTGGAGCGCTGTACTGTAGGCCCGGTAATATGGAGACGCACCGCCGCACTCTGCAGCGGAAGAAGCCTCGTCGCAGGTCGCGGACGATGCAAAGTCAAAAAAGAGCCCGATGAAGTTCCGTGCCGCGCTTTCGAAGTCAGAGGGCAGCAGGGCAGCCTTGGAGGCATTAGCCTTTGCGAACATCGCCTCGCGATTAGTGATTTTGGCGCAGAACCCGGGGGTTGGAGGTTTAATGGAATCCCGCGCCGTCACCGACGCATAGCCGTTCAAGGCACAGGCGAATTTTCTCGTAGTCTCGGAGGGATGGACTCCGGCTGCAGTAAATTTCGCCAACAGAACCTCCGCACCGGCTTTCACATCGCGCGAAAATCTATCTATCAGCTCATTGCATACCTTGTGCAGCGAACGCATATTTTCCTTTGAGTAGACTTTCGACGGGTCTGATATGCCTTTTTCGGACATATATGACTTGAACTCAGGACTCTGAAGATCGCTGGCTGCGGAGTAGAGAGCAGACTCCAACTGGAAATAGCCCTTTGAGGAAATCTGGGTCATCACCGATTCCTTGAGCCAGTCAATCATCGCGCTGTCCTTGTCGGAGAGATTTTCAAGCATCCGGTCCACGGATTCGCTCACAACGGATGGTTTGTCGAGTTCGAGCTGGTAGGAGTCGAACTGGCCGAGTTCACGGGCGAAAGAACGCAGAACCTGTTGGAAGAAACGGTCAATGGTGAAAACTGAGAATGCGCTATAGTCGTGCAGGATGCCGTTCAGAAGACTACTACAACGCTTCTGGAGCTGTGCTGTATCGGCACACAGAGCCGGAACGAAATCTTTGTAGTAGTCCGATTCCGTCGGGGCGTGCGCGAGAATGTCGAGTTCCCGGAGAATGCGGGCCTTCATCTCCCCGGTCGCCTTGTTTGTAAATGTCACCGCGAGAATATGCCGGTAGGCATAAGGATCCCTCGACTTGAGAAGCAAAGAAATGTACGTCTTCGCCAACGTGTATGTCTTGCCGGACCCAGCCGACGCCTTTGCTATAGTTATCATTTTCCACAGATCATTCTAAAGTCACAATAATTACATACATCCGTATCACCGGTTCTTCGGAATGTCGGATTCTTTTCGATGTCAAAGATGCCGTCGAGACAACTTCTCAGCATCTCTGAGGCCTTATCAATGACCCCTTGGGGCAGGCTGTATTCCGAATGCTCGTTCTTGAAAAGTCCGGAAACGGAATAGACCTCATTCGTCACCTTCCGTCCGCCGACAAGCGCACGACCCTCCGGATTCAGCGTCAGCATAAGATTGTAGATAAAGAACTGGAGGGCAATCTTAGGACGTTCCCTGCTGTCTTCGGCGAATACGGAATCGAATATGGCAGAGGCCTTTGATTGGTCGTTCCCTTCCTCTCCCATGACCTTTGCCTCATCGTCGGAGACCTTTCCTGTCTTGTAGTCAACCACCCGGACAGTGCCATCGTCAAAGCTGTCGAGCCGGTCTATGAAGCCCTTGAAGGCATACTTTCTGTGCGACGGAGCAGCCGCATCCCCGGACACGCCGCCGTCTAACGCCGCTCCTTCGAACTCAAACGGCAGGTTCTTCTCAAGGGCGAGCACCGTAAAATGGTCGAGTCCGCGCGACTTCATGATTTCAAGGTCATATTCAAGTGTCCTGCGCACATATTGTTCGATGACGCTGCACAGCACGATGTCCTTACCACGCACCTCAACGGACTTGATTGCTTCGCAAATTTCCCGACGTATGCGTGAGTGAAGTTCCGGTGCAAATTCCCTGGAGAGCCGCTTTCGGATGAAAGCCTCATCCACCCTTCCGACAGGCTCCTTCTGCGTGCCCGGCTTCGCGTAAATCCACTGCATGACGGCATGGAACACCGTCCCGAGCGTGCCTCCGTCCAGATTGTCGACAGATTCTGCGAGGTCACTGAGTCCCAGGACCTTGTCATAGTAGAACTTCGCAGGGCAGGCAAGATAGTTCTGAAGCGCGGTTGCGGAAAACTTGAAGTCGCGCAGGCTGTCAAGGTCGGCCTGTGTCTTGACAATTTCAGGCTCCGTGTATTCATCCTCCCGAACAGGAGAGGTCACATAGCGGTGAATCTTAGCGTCGAAAAGGTAGGCCAACTGTTTTATGTAGCGGCTCTCTTCACCGGACTTAATGTCCTCGGTGCGGGAATCGAAGAGCATCCAGACATTCTCCGCGCGCTGAATCATGCGGTAGAAATAGTAGGCCCAGACAGAGTCCTGATACTCGTAGGTCGGAAGCCCGAACCCCTTGCGGAGCTCAGGCGGAATGAATGACGAGCTGAACGACCTGCGCGGGAATGTGCCCTCGTTGCAACTGAGGATTATGAGGTTGCGGAAATCCAGAGCACGAGTCTCAAGCGGTCCCATCACCTGAAGTCCCTTAAGAGGTTCGCCATTGAAAGGCACGGAGACCGGTGCGAGCAACTGGTCGAGCAGCCGCAGGTAGGTGGCGGGCTTTATCTCAAGGTTCATGTCTCCGAGAATACAGACAGCTTTGTAGTAGTCCTTGGCAAAGTCTGTGTCAAGTTCCGAATGTCCGTTCTCCACAAGAAGGGCGCCCACGCGGCTCAGCACGGTCTTCTGGTAGTCCGCAAACAAACGGACAGTCTCTGCCGAAGCCTCCAGGAGATTGCCCGGAAGAGGAGTGAAGAAAAGTGAGAGCAGCGGCGAACCGGCGAAGTCAGCAACCTCGATATAGCTACGCCGGCCGTTCAATACAGCTGAGCAGACGACGTTGTCCTCATCATTGGCAATTTTGCGGAATATACTGTTGGACAATACGCTGCGAACATACCTGTGATAGAAATAGGTCTTGCGCTCACGAACAAGCGCATTCATCTGCGCACAGGAAAGAGCACCCATGAGCACGCAAAGGTCACTACCCTTCATCGGATAGCCCATCGTGACATTTATGTCCCGGATGTCGTCCGGAATCGAATTAAGCACCGGGAGCAGAAGCTGCTCGTCCGGAAGGACAATCGCACATTCCGAAGAAAGGTCGCCGCATTTTCCATCCGCTGCCGGACCCCCCGATGATGCGCCACATTCCGCCGAAGCCGCCGAGTGACTCAGTCCGAGCCGGGTCAATATATAAGGAAGCTGCTTTGCCTGTCCTATTGACGAAGGCACGCTCAGCACATTGAATTCCGGAGTCCCAAGTCCTTCGACATCGGGACGGAAAGCCTGTGGAAATTCGCTGACATTCACCGCCATAAAGAATGAGGCCCGGTTCTCCGGGTCGCGTATCCATTCGCTTGACCAGTCCCAGCAGAATTCAGCCTGTCCGGAATTGCGCAGATGCCTCAGCAGCTTTTTCTCACACTCGTTCAAGGCATTCAGGCCGACAAAAACGAATTTTCTGCCTTCCAAAGCCTCACGCACATAGTCTGGCAACGATGCCACATCCCTATAAATCATCCCCTCATAAGCCATATCCCCGCTGCGAAGGACGGCGTTGAACGACTCATATAACGGAAGCAGTATGTTCCATATTTTCAAGAAGTTAAGTTTAATTGAACGGTCACCATCCGTCGACTCTCCGCCCGAAGAAACCTTTCCCGCAGCAGCCTTCTCCTTGGGCGTCTCCGCCCGGAAGTGAGACAGGAAAGAATGAATTGCCTCACGCTGCGCCTCCGTAAGGTAGCTGAAATCGTCCTCAATGGACTTCAGATCCGAAACGTTAGTGAACAGCTGACGCGGGTCTACAAGATATTTGTCCACATCGTTGAAGTCTCCCAGCAGGACATCGCCCCAACAGATGAAATCATCGAGCGGTTCCGCCCCGGGGTAGAGAGATTTGTAGCAGTCGTAGAGCCGCACCAGCTGAACCACCCTGCTGCAAGAGCGCACCGGAGTGAGTGAGGCGAAGAAGTCGTTGATAGTGAGACAATCCGGCATCAGAGAAGCCCTTCCCGCAGAGGTAGCACAGGCACAGACATGCTTCCGAAAAAACGCCGATGAACGCCGGTTCGGGAATATGAATGTCAATTGCGAGAAATCCTCGTCCGAAAAATAATGTTCCGCGACCTGTCTTAAGAAAGGTGTCATATTTTAGTTTTTTTCTTCAAACACTGCAAAGATAATCCCCTCTTGTGCAAAACCGTTTCACAAGCACATAAAAAAGCGGAAGCCGAGAGTCCTACAATTCATGCCGGGCCACAACCTCGTCCAGCCACTCAGGCAGCTGATTGATGTGCCCCACCCGCGAGGCCATGTCCTTCGGCGCGAACCAGTATATCCCCAAATCTTCGCACTTCTCCACAATTGATTTGCTCAGAGGCAGATAGCTGACAAGAATTGCCTTAGAAACCGTGCCTCCGTAGGTCTCCCGTACTCCGTCAATCTTGAAAATGTCTGCCGAGAGCACCTCGCCCGACTTGCACTCAATGAGCAGCAGCCTCTGCTTGTCATTCACCAGCAGATCCACCTCATTCTTCACAGAATTCTTCTCCACATCATTGAAAATCACGTCTCTCCAGATGCCGTGCCCCGACTCGCCGCCGCGCTCCCTGTCCCACCTGGAAACAACATCCGCAACGATTATCTCCCACCAGCGTCCGATGAACATAATCTCACAGCTCCGCTTGCAGGCCGAGTCGAACAGCACGTCGGCACCCTTGTAAATGGTCAGCGTACCACCTTCTGTCTCTATATGATAGCCGCAGCGCAACCTGCCCGCGAAATACTTCCCGCGCTTGGACTCAGGCAGGGCGCGAAACCATCTCTTCGCCTCAGAATAGACATCAAAGTGTCTCTCTATGAACTTCTTGGCATAGTAGGCAGTGTTCACATCCAGCGGCTTCATCTTCCCCACATCTTCAAACTCCCGCACGCTGTTGCCATAGAGTTTCATATACTCGGCGTTGCTGATGGTCTGAGTCAGAGGGTTACGGCGGTAGTCGAAAGTGTCAATCCAGTAACCGTCCTGAGTGATGTAGATTCCCCTCTCACAAAACTCCATCGCCACCTTTCCTGCCGCCATCGCCATAATCTTCGTACCCTCCGAAAGGTTATAGATGAACTCACAGTCGCGGTTAGCCTCCTGAATTTCGCCGCAGACGCGCATAATCCCCTCGACATCGTAAGGACCCACGACATATTCGTAAACCTTGATTTTCGGAGATATGAGACGGAGCATATCCCTATACGTACCCTTAGTTTCCTTCGTCGCCACAAGATGTATGACGTCGGGAGCGAACTCCTTGATTCCGAGATATATGGAATCCAAATCCTTGCCTACCGTGATTATCTGATGCTTTGGTTTTGCCATGATGTGATGTATTGCGTTGTGTTATTTATGTCTTTATGGTCATGCACAAATTCGTGGATACAAGAATCCTCCGCGAGTCCAAACGACCCACGGAGGACAAAGTTAACAATCTACCGCGAAAAATCCTTTTATGAAAGCGGAAAATCTCTATTCAGAAAGGATTATTTCTGGAAATATTTCTTCCAGAGTCCCTGGAAACCAGCACCGTGACGGGCCTCGTCGCGTGCCATCTCGTGAACTGTGTCATGAATGGCGTCGAGGTTCTGCGCCTTGGCAAGCTTAGCGATGCGGAACTTATCCTCGCATGCGCCCTGCTCGGCAAGCATTCTCTTCTGAACGTTGGTCTTTGTGTCCCAGACGCACTCTCCGAGAAGTTCGGCGAACTTTGCAGCATGCTCTGCCTCCTCGAAGGCATATCTCTTGAAGGCATCTGCAATCTCCGGATAACCCTCTCTGTCGGCCTGGCGGCTCATCGCAATATACATTCCCACTTCGGAGCACTCGCCTGCGAAATGAGCGCGAAGCCCCTCAAGAATCTCCGGATCAACTCCCTTTGCAACTCCAAGTTCGTGCTCGCAAGCCCAAGACATCACTCCCTCCTCTTCCTTCACTTCAACGAACTTGTCTGACTTTGCGTGGCAAAGAGGGCACTCTGCAGGCGGTTCAGTTCCTTCATAAACGTAACCGCACACCATACATCTGAATTTCTTAATCATAGCCATTAATATTTAATCGTTTAACTTAAAGTTTCTTACAATTCTTACTTTTGAATTATTCAAAATTATGCAACAAAGATAAGAATTATATTTGAACCTGCAAAATTTCTGCCGCAAAAGTTTTCTCTTTTGAAAATGAATACGCACTATTTCACTTCGCTGTAACAATCATTTTTCGAAAAGTTTCAATCCTCGTCGGCAGATTCCAGCGCATCCCAAAGCGAATCCATCTGACGGCGGTCTTTTTTTGTCGGACGGCCGGCACCACGGTCCCGCTTGAGGAAAAATGTCTCCACGGGAGCGTGGAGCTTGTCCATTTCGGACTGCGGGGTGAGATTGTCGACGAACTGCGGGACGGTCTTTGCCCCCTGGCGTTTGTCAACGAGTTCAATGACCCTATATGTGTAGGTCACAGGTCCCTTGCGCACTACAATGGTGTCGCCGCGATGAACTGCCTTGGACGGCTTCACGTCGGCTCCATTAAGACGAATCTTGCCTCCGTTGCACGCATCTGTCGCCTCGCTGCGCGTCTTGTAGGCACGTATTGACCAGAGAAATTTGTCGATTCTTACTTCTTCCATAACGGTTTTGCTTGTCTACTCCTCCGGAAGTTCGGCCGGTACATCGGGATTGATGTACTCGTCGATGTCTTCACGCAAACCGTCGGTGGCCTCGAGAAGCACCGTGCCGGGAGCGGTCGGAACGAGATAGAAGTCCGGCATGTCGGCAGGAACAAGTATCGTATCGCCCTTGCGGAACGCGTAGATATCCATCGCGTCCGTGCCGAACGCCGCCACTGCCTTACTGTCGTCGAAGACAGGAACTTTAGGAACATTGATGGCCGCAGAACCGCTGACGCAGATGTAGACAATATAACTTCCGATTTGTTCCTGGCTGATGCGCAGAGCATCCCTGAGATTGAGCTTGTTCACCGTGAACTGCGGGCACTGGACGAGAGTGTTGTTCACCTTAGTGTCATCCATTGAAGATGCCGGACGGTAGAGCGAAGGGTCGAACTTATCGAAATTGATCAGGTCTATGGCCTCCTCCAGATGCATCTTGCGAGCCGTTGCAGGATTGTTCTCGCGTCCCCAGTCGTAGAGGCGGAAAGTAAGGTCAGATGACTCCTGAATCTCAGCCACGAGTATTCCCCCTTCGGCGGCATGAACAGTCCCCGGAGTAATGAATATGGCGTCACCCTTCTTTGGGTGAATGACATTCAGCAACTCGTGAGCTGTGCCGGCTTTGCAGGCATCGTAGAACTCCTGCGCGGAAGTTTCACGTTTGAAGCCCATATAGACCTTCGCCTCAGGTTTAGCATCAAGGATGTACCAGATTTCAGCTTTTCCGAGTGAGTCGTAACGCTGTTCAGCGACCTTGTCGTCCGGATGGACCTGAACGGAAAGCTTCTGATGGATGTCGAGAAACTTTATCAGGAGAGGGAACTGACGCCCGAACCATGCGTATGCCGAATCTCCAGTAATCCTGTCGAGATAGGTTTCCATAATGTCCCCTATCGAATTGCCGGCAAGCCAACCGTTGCTCACGAGAGAGTCCTGCTCACCCATGTCGGCAAGTTCCCAGCTCTCCCCGATGAGATCGTTCTCCGTCAGATGGACCTCGTTTCCGTCCTCGTCGGCCTCCACGAAGTCCTTCCCAAGAACCTTAATCAAAGAGTTCCCTCCCCATACGCGCCTTGACGCGATGGGGATGAACTTCAACGGATACAACTGTTTTTTTGTCATATTGTTATTCACAAATAAGCACCTGAACAAAGGATTTCAATAAAAGGATGAGATGCAAGGCGCACGGTGAAGTCAAATACCGCAGCAACCTAATGGTTGTGAGGATTTTGACAAACATGCAACGCAGCAGATCGCCTTTTATTAAATCCGTTTCCTCAACTCTTCGCCCTGAGCTTCATAGCCAGGCTTATTAAGCAGCGCGAACATATTCTTCTTGTAAGCCTCCACGCCAGGCTGGTTGAACGGATTCACTCCGAGAATATAGGCCGAAATTCCGCAGGCCTTCTCGAAGAAGTAGAATACCTCCCCGAGGTTATACTCGTCAATCTTCTCGATGCTTACGCCGAGCTGAGGCACGCCGCCGTCGATGTGCGCGAGCTTTGTTCCGAGTTCAGCCATGGCGTTGCACTCCTCCACATGCTTCCCGGCGAGGAAGTTCAGGCCGTCAAGGTTCTGCGCATCACTCTCGATTACAACGCTGCGCTGCGCCTTCTCCACGGTGATGACCGTCTCCATAAGCATGCGCACGCCGTCCTGGATGTATTGTCCCATTGAGTGAAGGTCAGTTGTAAAACTTACGGATGCCGGGAATATACCCTTGCCGTCCTTACCCTCGGACTCGCCGTAGAGCTGCTTCCACCACTCGCCAAGATACTGAAGCTTAGGATTGTAGGAGACGAGGATCTCGACTGCCTTGCCGTGCTTTGTGTGAAGGAGATTCCTCATTGCGGCATACTGAAGCGCAGGATTTTCCTCCGAAGGAACCGCACATGCCTTTTCCATCGCCGCAGCGCCCTCAAGCATCTTGCGAACGTCGAATCCCGCAAGAACAATCGGGAGAAGTCCAACCGGAGTGAGCACCGAGAAACGGCCTCCGACATTGTCCTCGATGACGAATGTCCTGTAACCCTCCTGAGTCGAAAGCGACTTGAGCGCTCCTCTGTGGGCGTCGGTCACGGCAACGATGCGCTGTGCCGCCTCGGCCGTGCCGTACTTGTTTTCTATGTACTGCTTGATGATGCGGAACGCGACTGCCGGCTCCGTGGTTGTGCCAGACTTTGAAATCACCACCGTCGCGACATTGCGCTCAGCGACGAGGTCCATCAGTTCGGCAATATATTCCTCAGAAAGGTTATTTCCTGCAAAAACGATTTCAGGAGCCCCTCCCTTGTCAGCGAGCTGCTTTGCAAAAGAATGTGACAGAGCTTCAAGAGCGCACTTTGCCCCAAGGTATGAGCCGCCGATTCCGATTACAACGACAAGGTCAACACCCTTCTTCTTCCAATCGTCGCGGATTGCCTCGCACTCGGCGATGAGCGACTCCGGTGTCTGGGACGGCAAGTGCTTCCAACCGAGGAAATCATTTCCCGCCCCGGTTTCGTCTTCAAGAACCTTGAGAGCCTCTACAGCCTTCTGTGTGTATTCCTTAACTTCCGCGGCGTTTACAAAGGAGCCGCAGCCTCCCATATTTACTTTTAACATATTGATATGTAATTAACTGTAATTTGAGTTTCTATTTATAATCCTCCGGGACCTTGGAGAACACGGCATGGATGCGCTCCATGTCAAACTTCTCGCTGCGGTCGTAGTAGTAGAGGCCGTTCTGCTCCTGCTCGACATCGGTGAGCTGGGTGTAGCAGTAGCCACAAATGTAGTCCGACAGGGACAAGAGCACATCAGTGAGGGCTTCTATACGGGTGTAGAACTCCTCAAGTGAGCGCGGAGAGTTGCCGTAGCCCCATGAAACGCCCTGATTGTTGGCGGCCTGCTTCATATCCTCCTCGTTCGTCCATTTGATTCCGCCATATTCATCGAATACATAAGGCATCTTGCCGTCATACTCCGGAAAATCGTAAGTTCCGGCAATCGCATCATGGGAGAAGCCGTAGTTCTTTGAATAGAGACCGCCGGTTTTCTCGTGATTGCGGCTCTTGTAGGTGAAGAGCTTGCCGTCGTTCCAGACATCCTTGCGGAACGTCTCCGGATTCTGAGCATAGCCATGGCCGGTCCAGATGTCTGTTTTCACTATGACACCGCCGCTGGCTCCGCTGACAGGACGGGTAGGGTCGAGCTGCTTGGTGAGCGCATATACATCCTCCATAAAACGCGGGAACTGGATGTTGTCCGGTGACCATTCCTCATTTGTAGGAGTCCAGACAATGATTGAAGGATGGTTGCGGTCGCGGACTATGATCTCTCCCCATTCGGTGATGAAATTTCTCGCGGTCTCCGGCTGGTTGGTGTCCATACCCCAGCTTGAACTCTCTCCCCATGTGAGGTAGCCGAGCTTGTCGGCCCAGTAGTGGAAACGCTCCTCGAAGACCTTCTGATGAAGACGGGCTCCGTTGAATCCGGCTTTCATCGAAAGTTCGATGTCGTGGCGCAGTGCCTCATCGGAAGGTGCTGTCCACTGGCTGTCCGGGTAGTAACCCTGATCGAGGACAAGCCTCTGGTAGCGAGGGCTATTGTTGAGATATATCTTGTTTCCCTCAAGGTGAACCTTACGCATTCCGAGATAGGAACTGACCTCGTCGATGACTGTGCCTGTTTCGTCAACAACCTGGTATTTAACATCATAGAGGAATGGATCCTCGGGACTCCAGGTTCTGAACTTCTTCATCGGCAGCACTACCACGGAGTTGTTGGCAGCAACGGCTGTCTTCTGTGCCACCGGCTTCTTCGGTGCTGTCGGGTCTGTGACAGTGACCCTGAGCGTGGACTTGCCCTCATGGAAAAAGAGCGGCTTCACGACAATCTGTCCCTGATCAATGTCAGTGTCCACCTGCACCTGCTTCAAGCCGCCGTCGCTGACCGGCTCCATCCACACGGTCTGCCAGATGCCTGTGGTGCGGGTGTAATTGCATGTCATCGAATTGAGCTTAAGAGACTGCTTGCCGGCCGGCTGCTTGCCGCTGCGGAGGTCGCTGGTGGCGTAAACGACGAGAGAGTGCGACTGTCCGGCTTTCACAAACGGAGTGATGTCGAACGAGAAGGAACTCGTGCCGCCGAAATGACGCCCGACGAGCTTTCCGTCGATATAAACCTCTGATTTATAATACACAGCGCCAAAGTTAAGACGTATGTTCCTTCCGTCCCATTCCGCAGGCACGGTTATGTTCCTATGATACCACACACCTTCGATAAAATCGGTGTGTCCGACTCCCGAAAGCTTGCTCTCCGGAGAGAACGGCACGAGAATTTTTCCGTCAAATCCGTCCGATTTGAAGAATCCTTTCTCATAGCCTGACGCAACGTTGTCAATCGAGAAGGTCCATTCGCCGTTGAGATTAACCCAATCGGCACGTTCAAACTGAGGACGCGGGTATTCCGGTCTCGGAATTGAAGAATCAGCCTTTGCGGCTGCGGGCAGCGCAATCGCCGCAGTAAGAGCGAGCGCTGAGAAGAATGTCTTGAATTTCATTCCTTTTAACAAATTAGTGTTTGGAAACCTCCAAAAAGACAAATCTGAAGTTTTCCTTAATGAATACCTATGTGTCAGCAACGGAGGCAAAGATACTAAAAAATCGTCTAATTTTTGTTCTGTTATTTAGAGTTCCCGTATGCGGCTACGGCATTGCGGACAGAGCCGTGCTCAAGAAGAAGGTCGCGGGCACGGTCGTAGTCACTAAGACCGGTTTCGGACATTATCATACGGGTGCCGCGATCGATGAGTTTGGCGTTGGTCAACTGCATGTCAATCATTCGGTTGCCTCGGACGTGACCGAGACGTATCATCGTGGCAGTGGAAATCATGTTAAGAATCAGCTTTGTGGCAGTGCCGGCCTTCATGCGGGTGCTTCCGGTAACGAATTCGGGCCCAACGACTGCGACAACCGGAATCTCGGAAGCCAAGGCAAGAGGCGTGTCCGGATTGCAGGTGATACAGGCGGTGAGAAGACCATTCTTGCGGGCGGCCGTCACAGCACCGATCACATACGGGGTAGTTCCAGAGGCGGCTATGCCGACAACCGTGTCCTGACGTGTCGGGGAAAAGGCCTCAATGTCCTTCCAACCCTGCTCCGGATCGTCCTCGGCACCTTCGACGGCCTTCCGGATGGCTCCGTCACCTCCTGCTATGAGACCGATTACAAGATCGGACGGAGCTCCGAAAGTGGGCGGGATTTCAGAAGCGTCCACGACTCCTAGGCGGCCACTGGTGCCTGCTCCTATATAGAAGAGCCGGCCGCCCTGCTTCATTCGTTCCACAATGCCGTCCACAAGCATCCCTATCTCCGGGATTGTCTCCCCAACGACCTCCGGGACGCGACAGTCCTCGTTATTGATGCCTTCAAGAAGTTCCTCTGTTGACATCGTGTCCAGACTGTTGTAATTTGATGGCTGTTCAGTTATTTTCATGCTCAGTTATTTTCATGCTCACTCACTAAATTTTCGCAAGGAATGATAGGCGACAAGCCCGTCTATCGGCGACTTCACTATCTTGCCAAGAACCATCCCGCGGGCTGAGGCGCATTCGGCAATCATGTCACGGCAGAACCACGCCACAGAGCCGCAAAGGTTCAGAGAATGAACATGACAGTCGTAGCGCCCCGCTATGCACCTGTCAAGAAATTCACCTATTCCCTCGCGAAGAAGGGTCTCGGCATATTCATGCCCGCTCAGTTTCTTTCGATCAACGGATGTTCCTTCCGTTACAGGCTTAGCCCATTTGAGGACGAAAGGGAAAAAAGACGCGAGGTAGCGGCTTGGAGCCTCTGCGCGATAGACATTCTCCACTATTGTCTGATAGTCAAGCGAATATTCTTTCTTCAGGGCCTCCGCCATTTCCTCCGGCAGCAGTTCTCGGATGAAATCGGACAGCAGGCGCTTCCCAAACCAGGCTCCGGAGCCTTCGTCACCAAGGACATATCCTCCGCCAAGTCCCTGTTTCACAATAGCTTTCCCGTCATAGGAACAGCTATTCGAGCCGGTACCCAATATTCCCACAATTCCAGATTCAGAACCGCACACGGCACGCGCTGCCCCCAAAATGTCGGAGAAAACGTTCACCTCCGCATTCGGAAACATCGCGCCGAAAGCATACTCAATAAGCTTTGTCGTTTCATCCGACGTCGCCCCGGCAGAATAAATCCATATTTCCGTGACACACTCTATTACAAATCCCGGCTTTCCCTTTTCATCCGTCCCCAATGACACAAGGTGCCACTCCAACGGGTACTGCAAAGGGAACTGCACAAAAACAGAATGTACTGCAAGAGAAATCGCTTCCGGAGAATTTACTGACAGGTTTACTCCCGGAGTGTCAAACAATTTGACCTTCCCGTCAGGTCCGATTGCAGCCCAGTTGCACTTTGTCGCCCCGCTATCCGCAATCAATATATATTTCCCCCTTCCTACAGTCTCGCTACATGCGTCAACATTTTCTTCCTCTGTTTCAGCCTTATAGGTGTCAGCTACAGATCTTTTTCTCCAGAACTTTCTCATCTCACAACACCTCCCTAATCCTGTCCGCAGCTGCCGCGCCGAGTTTCGACTTCACATCTATATGCTCGCGGATTGACAAGACGAACGAATTCGATTCAAAGCTTGAGCCACGCACCTGCTCAAAGTCCTGAAGACGACGAGCCTCTCCTCCGTCCGCTCCGAAACTTGTCATCGCCGAAAGGCCGAACTCCTTTCGTGCATCCTCATAGACCATGTTGTCAATAGCCGTCACAGAGGTCTTCCAACGTTCGACAAGACCGAGCATTTCATCGGCCGAGGCCTTCGAAAGGTCGATTCCGTAATATTCACGGATAATCCTATATGCCCATGTCCACTCGTAGTCGTAGTATTTCCTATGAATTTCGGAAAATCCGGCAGTTATGTCGTCAACAGTCTTCATTTCCCCGTTCTGAATCCTGTCCATAAGTTTCTCTACGGCGGAACGCGGAGCAATCAGACCCGACAGATCCACCCAGTGAACAAGCCCCGTAGAAGACTCGGGCTCAAGCGCCTTATGCAGTTCGTCCATATTTCCAAATGAGGAATTCATCAGTCTCGTTATGAATGAGTTACCGAGAAACTTGTCGATGGCGAGGCCATAGTATTTCAAGCCCTTCTGCAGCGAACTGCGTTTGATTACACCGCTTTGGTAGGAATAGACGGAAGAATTCTCTCCTGCCGTACGCTGAAGTTCCTGCAGGATGTGAATCGCATTGAGCATCTTATTCACGGTGTACGGGCTCAGGAGGTTGTAGTTTATCATATCGAGTTTGTCCGGATCCCTTCGGGCATCCCGTTGCGGCCATTTCTTCGCGTCGCGGATGGTGCCGACAGACTTCAGGTTTGCGCCCGGCATTATGTAGGAAGTACCCTGATTCTCAATAAGGTAGGAAAAGGGCAAGTTCGAAGTGTCCTGATGGCTGACATGACGGCCCATCACAAGAGAGAACGCGCCCACCTTGGCCGGCCAGAGGATGTAGGAATCGGAGGTGGTTTTCGCGCCTCGCTCCATAATTCCCTGATGGATAGGTCCAAGCTTGTACATGTGGTTGCTCTGGTTCGAGCCCGAGCCGGCGTTCATGAACGAGAACATCCCGGCAATAAGAAGCGTTGACTTGTGGTGGGTGACGGTGTAGGGACCGGCAAAGATTGCGCAGGCCTCACCGTTCTCGCCCTGGCAGTTGCTGAAAAAGAGTGAATCGGAAGCGGAATAGTTGTGTCCGAGATGGCAGGCCTGTCCTATGAAACAGCGGGAAAACGTCACGCCGTCCTCGACAGACGAGCCGCTGCACACAATGAAGTCATCTCCAATCACGCCCACGCCAATGTGTATCGGGGCCACTTCATTGGAGTTGAGGCTTCCGTTCTTCAGTCGTGCCGCGCCTTCAATCTTACAGAAGTCCCCGACCTTCACGTTCTTAAGGTAGCCCGCATCGACAATCGTGGCGTGTACCCCGATGTGCCCCATAGAAGACGAGACACCGTCAACATATTTTCCTATGAGTTTCTTCAGCTCCTCAATGAGTTCCGGACGGTGACGGTAGAGTGCCATAATGTATGCCGTCTGTGCAGTAAGGCGGTCAAAGATGACGACCTCACGCCCTCCAGTCTCGTTGAGGACAGACGCCTCCACTCCGTTTCCGAACGATGACACTCCGTCAGTCAGGATTATGTCGACATTCTCGATGAACGTATCATGCCCTATTTCGTAGTTCGCGATATAGTTCTTCACGTTCTCTATGCAGCAGTCGTCCCCTATCGTGACATTATGCAACGTAGCATGGTAGAGCCCCGAATGCTTCTTCATCCCTCCCGGAAGCGTAAATTCCTTTCTGAAAGAGCCGAGCCTTATGTCGCCGGAGAAGCGCACGGACTTCACGAATTCAGTCGAAAAATCATCTGAAACATCAATCTTCGCCCAGTCTACAGCCGAGCATGCTTGCGACTCCAGCGCCGCCACTTCATTTTCCGTAAGTTTTCTGTAGTTCATAAGTCATTGGTTGTAAACATCATATTTCTACATTTTCGATATGACTCAAGGCAGCCGACACTTCGTCGTACTGATAGCCGCGCCCGAGGGCAAAACGGAGCAACTTCAGCTTCCGCTGCGGGTCATCCTTCAGCGTCCGGGACTTTGCCGCCAACAGTTTCTCAAGCCTTGCGGAGGCTCCGTTCTCATCAATTCCGGCAATTCCCGCATCAATATCTTCACGAGACAAGCCCTTATGGGACAGCATATAACGAATCTTTACGACACCCCACCCGGAAATAGAAGCTTTCTCGCGGGCGTATGCCGCACAGTATCGGACGTCATCGACATATTTGTCCCTTTTCAGCGATTCCACGACCGTTTCCGCAGCAAACTCATCCCCGTCAAGAGCCTTCATGGCCTTTTCACGAACATCGGAAACACAATACTCGCGACGGGAACACTGGTTACGCAGGCGCGAAAGAACTTTCTGAACTGCAGCAGTCTCAGACATAGCCATCAGAAATTATAGCCGAAGCTCAGATAGAGACCTACCCTATGAATGACGTCCGACCAGTTGATGTTTGCCGTAATCGGGCCGAAAATAGTGTTGTAGGAATATTCGAGGGAAAATCCGTACATGCCTCTGCCGGACTTCAGGTCCGGGAATGAATCAAAGGTGTAGAGATAGTTGGCGGTACCTGTCAGATAATGGTTCTTCGCGACATTGAAACGCAGGTCGGCCTTAGCCAAGCCAAGATTCCGTTCAAGGAACATAAGTTTCGGTATCCCCGCAAAAGAAAGCTGCCGGTCAAAATAGCGTCCGCTAATCTGGCCTCCCACAGCATTCGTTAGGACGACAGGTGGCTTCGCACCGAACTGGCAGCGCGCATTTATTGAAGGAATGAACGCAAACACCTTCCCTACGGGGACAACAGCCTTGAAATCAAGGTTTACCATATGGAGATTGTTTTCCTTTAAAGAGTTTACATAGTCAGTAAAGAGCCAGCTGTATGAAATGCCTGCCTTCACGCCCTTTGTCGGGAAATAGCCACGGTCAAACGTATCAACCGTTCCGTCAATGAAAACGGAAGAGTAGTTCGTCAGCGTTTCCATTGTCCTATAGCGCGAGCCAAAATAATTGGTAAGATAAGGATTTGCCGTATTGTCATAGAAGAGGTCGTTACGCAGTCCGAGCCTTACGTCGAAATAGGACCACTTCAATCCCGAGATAAAGACCTCCTGCCGCGAAGAAAGAAGGTCGAATATCGGCCAGTCGTTACGATCGGAGAACACTCTTGCAGAAGTCCACCTCACTGACGCAGAAGCATTCATCGTCGGTATCTTAGGCGCGTCGTAAGAATAACGGAGTTTGAATTCGGGATTCATGCCGAGTTTCGTGTCAAGGTTGAGCGTCGAGCCCTGAATCCTGTTGGCAAACAGCCCTATATTAAAGACCGCCGTCACAAAATCCTCCGTATCCGCCCGCATTCCGATGCCGAGTTGGTGTACAGGACCTTTCTTGCAGGTAATTTCCAGATCGAAAGGCTCTTTCTTTCCATGCAGCTCATAAGAGACATAGTCGTATGCTCCGGTGGCGTAAATCTGCGCTATGGCATGGGAGATGCGGTCGTATGAAATCGTGTCTCCGGGATATATGCCTATCTTTTTCTTGATTATCTTCGCCGCGGCTGCGCCCTCTCCGATAAGGTTCACATTGCCGACCATGACAGGGCGGTTGCGGAGGTTTATGGCGTGCGGTCTGGCCAGCCGCAACGAGTCATTCCCCACTCTGCGCTTTATGGCAACCAGAAGAGAGTCGTTCTGCCTTGCGGCCTCGTATCCGTTGCGTATCAGTTTGTCTATGTTCTCCTTGGAGAAACTGAGCATATTCAGTCCCATAAGATCCGGACGTATGGAAACATCCGGGATATGTACATTCCTTTCATAGACCTCCCTCTCCAGCATGTCCATGCTGCTTGAGATCACGTCACCGAGGTTGCGGATTTTAGCGTCCGGTTTAGGAGGGGTCGTCACATCAACGCCGATTATTATGTCAGCGCCGAGTTGCTTGGCTATGTCCGTCGGGTAATTGTCCCTCATTCCACCGTCAACGAGGACATAATTCTCATATTTGACCGGAGTGAACACACCGGGAATCGACATCGTGGAGCGTAACGCAACGTTAATCGGGCCATCATACCAGACTTTCGTCTTTCCCGAACTCAAATCTGTCGAGACACAGACGTACGGAATCGGAAGATCCATGAAATCCATAGGATCCTGATAGCCGACAGTCAGAGAACTGAAAAGGGTTGAAATATTCTGTCCATAGACATATCCCGAAGGGAGGCTCCCCAAAAGATTCTCCTTCAGCATATTGCGTTCGTGTTCATCATCCGCGTCGAGACGAATGTTCGCACTATGTCTCTCGGCCGGTTCAACATCGGTGGTTTCGCTGGTGTAGTAGAAAGGCATCGACACGAGATACTTTTCCTTGTATTTCATCCGGTTGTAGGAGATGTACTCCCTCGGAAGCTTGTCACGCATGAGGGCATTCCAGTCAAGGCTACGGATGAGCGTGTCTATTTCACGGTAGTTGTAGCCCATTGAAGTCAGGCCACCCATCAGGCCGCCAATGCTGGTCCCGAGCACGACATCGACAGGTATCTTTAGAGAGTCGAGATAATGCAGCACACCGATGTGGGCAGCACCCTTCGCACCTCCGCCGCTCATCACAAGAGCCACGGTCGGTCTATACTGCCGGATGGAGTCGAGACGTAGCTTCATCCTCTCAATGACAATGGAATCCTCAACCGGAGCGACACTACGGCCGAAATACAGCCTTCGCGAATCCGGACGCCGAGCCGACGATTCGTTGAAAGACACCGATGCGGCAATAATGACCGCAAACGCGAAGAAAAAAGGCACAAAACGTTTCATATCCATTACTCAAGTTTCGTAAGTATCCTACGCATTACCTCTCCGCAACTCCGCCGGCACTACCCGCACGCGAGGCGTGTTCCCCGGCAAGCAGCCCGCAGGCCGCAAGTATGTCCTCACCGCGTGAAGCCCTCAGGGTTGCCACGATCCCGGCATCGTTCAGACGCTTGCGGAAAGCCTCCATCACTGCCGGTGACGACGTGTGGTACGGAAAATCCGGTATCTGATGGAACCGTATCAGATTCACGCGGCATTCGAGATGCTTCAGCAGCCTTATCAGCGCATCGGCATGGCGTGGAGTGTCGTTGAAGCCGGCAAACATGGTGTACTCGAAGCTGACCCGTCTCTGTCCGCTGAAATCATATTTTCCAAGCAGACGCACCACCTCTGTGATTGACCACGCCTTTTGGGCCGGCATCATGGCAAGGCGTTCCTCAGGGAACGGGTCATGAAGGCTGACCGCGATGTGGCAGCGACAGTCGTCAAGAAACCGCTTAAGATTCGGTAGAACGCCTATCGTAGAGACAGTTATGCGCTTGGGGCTCCATGCGAAACCCCATTCTGCTGTAAGAATCTCTATCGCCCGCATCACATTGCCGTAGTTGTCAAGAGGCTCGCCCATTCCCATGAAAACGGTGTTGGTCAGAGCGTCGCTTTCGTCAACCGAAAGGAATTGCGAGATGATTTCCCCTGCCGTAAGATTTCCGTGAAATCCCTGTCTGCCAGTCATGCAGAACTTACAGCCCATCCGGCATCCTGACTGAGAAGAGACGCACAGCGTGGCCCTGTCTCCGTCCGGAATCATCACTGCCTCAACTGCAGAGTCCTCGCCCTTTTCAAAGACAGGGAACAGGTATTTCTTTGTCCCGTCAGCTGAAGAGAGTACGCTCACCGGATCCACGAGCCCGAGGTCATAGCATTCGGAAAGCCTTGCACGCGCAGCCTTTGAAAGATTGGTCATCTCATCTATTGACCGCACCTTCTTCTGGTACATCCACTGCGCAATCTGCCCGGCTGTGAACTTCGGCAGCCCGAGCGACAGCACAACTTCCTGCAATTCAGCAATATTTTTCCCAAGAAGCTTCTCTTTCATAGTGACGTTCCTTTCCTGTTTGTTTCTTTCTCCGTCTCCGGCAGCCTAGACCCACAAGTCTATTTCTGTACAAGCCCGAGCTTCTTCATGAGAGCCTCCGGCTGAGGGTCGTGTCCGCGGAAGTTGCGGTAAAGCACGGCCGCATCCTCGGAGTCGCCTTTAGAGAGTATGTTGTCACGGAAACTGTGACTGACTTCTGTGTTAAATATGCCTTTTTCCTCAAATAGGGAGAAGGCATCCGCCTCAAGAACCTCCGCCCACTTGTAGGAGTAGTAGCCGGCAGAGTAACCTCCGGCAAAAATGTGGGAGAAAGAGGTTGAGATGCAGGTTTCAGGCACAGTCACGCTCACTGCATACGGCTCGAGAGCCTTCTTCTCAAAGCTAAGGACATCCACGGTCTCCGGAAGCTTTGCGAGTGAATGCCAGGCCATGTCGAGCAGTCCGAACTGGAGCTGGCGAACCTGCGAGTAGCCTGCAAGATAGTTCTTTGCCGCAACAATCTTGTCTATGAGTTCGGACGGGATGTTCTCGCCTGTCTGATAGTGCTTTGCGAATGTATTGAGGTATTCCGGCTCAAATCCCCAATTTTCCATAATTTGTGAAGGGAGCTCAACGAAGTCACGTGCCACCGAAGTTCCAGTGATTGAAGGATAGCGTCCCTCTGCAAGAATGCCGTGGAGGGCATGGCCGAACTCGTGAAGGAAAGTGGTAAACTCGTCATGTGTGAGAAGTGAAGGGGAAGCCGCTGTAGGCTTGCTGAAGTTGGTCACAATGCTTATGAAAGGCCTCTTCTCGACACCGTTCTGTATACTCTGACCACGGAACTCCGTCATCCACGCACCGCCTCTCTTGCTCGCACGCGGGAAGAAGTCGGCATAGAACAGTGCCTTATGCACGCCGTCTCCGTCAGTGACATCGTAGACCTTGACATCCTTGTGATAACCGGGTATGTCCTTGCGCAGCGTAAAGTTCAGACCGTATAGCCTATGTGCGAGATCGAAGACTGCGTCAATGCAGCTTTCAAGTCTGAAATAAGGCTTGAGAAGTTCCTCATTAAGAGAATACTTCGCCTCCTGATAGCGCTCAGACCAATACGAAAAATCCCACGGCATGAGTTCATTGTCTTCAAAGCCGTTCTCCCTGGCATAGTCCAAAATCTCGGCAACCTCGGCCTTCGCAAACGGGAGCGACGGAATCACGAGTTGCGCAAGAAAGTCATTGACAGTCTGAGGATTCTTTGCCATTCTCTCCTCAAGAGCATAGTCCGCATAAGTCTTGTAACCGAGGATGTTGGATATCTTTATGCGCAAGTCAACTATCTTCTTCACATTCCCAACATTGCTGAACTCTCCGGAGATTGCCCGCGTGTTATAGGCCATATACATCTGACGGCGGAGATCACGCACCTTGCTGAATTTCATGAAAGGTCCGTAGCTCGGGTAGTCGAGCGTAAATGCCCATCCATCGAGTCCCTTTTCCTTTGCAGCCTCGGCAGCAGACTCAACCACGTATGCAGGAAGTCCGTCAAGCTGAGTGGAATCGGTCACATTCAGTGTGTATGCGTTGGTTGCGGCAAGCACGTTCTTGCTAAAAGAAAGAGTCGCGAGCGAAAGTTCCTCTGAAAGTCGGCTATACTCGGCCTTGTCTGCTCCGTCAAGATTAGCGCCGCTACGCACAAATGAGCGGTAGGAGTTTTCGAGTATACGCATCTGGTCCTGCTCCAGGCCGAGAGTCTCCCTTTTCTCGTAAACTGCCTTAACCCTCTGGAAGAGCTTTTCGTTCAGAGATACGTACATGGAATACTCGTTCAGCTTCGGAGAGACCTCCTCGGCGATTCTCTGCATCTCATCATTCGTGTCGGCTTCCATAAGGTTGAAGAATATCCCGGACACCCGGTCAAGTGTCTGTCCGGCATATTCCATGGCTTCCACGGTGTTCTCAAATGTCGGTGCCTCCGGATTGTCCGTGATTGCATCAATCTCGGCCTTGGCCTCGGCAATTCCCTGCTCAAAGGCCGGCATATAGTGCTCGTTACGGATTTTGTCGAACTGCGGAGCACCATAAGGCAGCTTCGACTCCGTCAAAAGCGGATTTTCCATATTGCAAGAAGTTACAAACGCGAGCGCCACGCCCGCAACAAATACAAATTTTCTCATAACCGACACCTTTATTATATAGTAAGCTGCAAAGTTACTCAATTTTTCCCAACCCGTGAATTCTTGATATGGAGAAAACTCTGCTTACAGTCAGATTATAGCGGATGTCAAAGCAGCAGCACTCACTGTACCTGGGACGGCGCTGGCAGAAAGTCATGAACTCCGGGCTGAACCCGCGGCAAAGCAGTTCAGCAACGCCGATGCTCTCTACACGTCCCCGTAGCAGGTCTGTAAGAATCCGATAGTTTTCCGCAAGAATGTCAAGCACCCGGGCGTGGCTCTGCCGACTCACCTGCCGTGTCTCGTAGTTATGGTGGTTCTTGCATGAGTCACAGCAGTAAAGCCGGTCAGTCCTACTTTCCGGAATCGGGCTTCCGCATTCAATGCACAGTCTCTTTTTCTTCGGTCGTCCCATAATCTGTAGTCTAAAGTTCTATCGCGGAGTTTCCGCAGCTGCAAAATTGGCGACGCCGGACGAAAATAACAAGTGCCCGTGAAATAATTACTCCTTTCTGACAAAAGTTTTTCTCTTTTTTGAAATCATGATTATTCTTTGATGATACGAAACCTTCAAAAAAAACATCACGGTTGATTTCTTTTTTATACACGACGTTAAGAAAAATTTATATGCGGCTTAAAGAAAAAGAAAAAACATATAAAAACAGAAATTAATCGACATCGGATGAAGGAAAATCATTGTCTGCCAGGAATTTTTTGCTGTACTTTGCCATTGCCCGAAAGGAACGGACGTCGTGTTCCGCGGGCACCGGGGCTGCGGTGTTCCGGAAACCGCACACAACAAATCGTTAATTATAAATCGGAATTATGGAAACAATCAACAGGGTTGAACTACAGGGAACTGTGGGCAACGTAAGGATGCAGGAAGCAGGCGAAAGAAAGGTACTTCATTTTTCGCTCGTGACCAACAGAGTCAGCCGGAACAAGGACGGAGAGAACATCGTCGAGGCATGCTGGCACAATGTGGAAGCGTGGGAGGGCAAGAACATCGCCGATCTCACGAAAATAGACAAGGGTAGCAATGTTCATTTGTTCGGACGCATCAGGTACACCAAATATGTCGGGGCAGATAAAATTGAGCGAATTGGGACGGACATCATCGCCAGCAGGTTGGAAATGGTCGATGACGACGTGGCATAAATACATCTTGCCGGAAGCCGCAAAACTCGGGAATTGACAGCGGTTTCCGGCAATTTTAGTAATTTTGCGGTGTTTTTGTGGTCCCCACGCTGTGGGAGACAGATATGGCTAACGATTAGAAACATCAAGAAATGCTCAGAAAAGTCAGAATTGCCCTCGCGACAGTCTTCTTCATATGCATCACCCTCCTCTTCCTCGACTTCACGGGAGTGGTCCACCTCTATCTCGGGTGGATGGCAAAGATTCAGTTCATTCCGGCGGTGCTGGCGCTGAACTTCGGCGTTGTGACAGGACTGCTGCTGCTCACGCTGCTGTTCGGAAGGGTATATTGCTCGGTAATCTGCCCATTGGGAGTGATGCAGGACATCATCTCGTGGGTTCATGGGAAGACAAAGAAAAAGAATCTCTACCGCCTCAAGTACCGCAGGCCGTTGACTGTACTCAGATATACGGTTCTGGTCGTATTCTTCACGATAATGGTGCTTGGAGCCACGTCTATAGCGGTGCTGATCGAGCCTTACAGCGCATACGGACGGATAGCGACTGAGTTGTTCTCCCCGGTTTACAGGGGATGCAACAACCTGCTCGCGATGATTGCGGAGCATTTTGACAGCTACGCGTTCTACACCACCGATGTGTGGGTAAAGAGCACGCTGACCCTCATCGTGGCCGTCGTGATGTTCGCGATACTGGCATTCCTCTCATGGAAATGGGGCAGAATATGGTGCAACAGCATCTGCCCGGTCGGTTCGCTGCTCGGGCTCGTGTCACGCTTCAGCCTGTTCGCGCCGGTCATTGACACCGACAAATGCCGGAACTGCGGGCTGTGCGGAAGACGCTGCAAGTCTTCCTGCATCGACACATCAAGCCACAAGATTGACTATAGCCGCTGCGTGGCGTGCATGGACTGCATATCCACCTGCCGCGACGGAGCGATAAAGTTCAGATTCAGATACGGGAAGAAGCACGCGATGGCGAAAGCAGGCAAAGACGTGTCCGGAAACACGAGCAAAGCAGGGGCGAATGTCACCGCTGGAACTCCGGTGGATGGCACGAGGCGTGAATTCATAAAGACCACGGCCGTAACAGTCGGTGCCGTTGCAGCTGCCGAGGTCCTGCGCCCAGTTGAAGCCGCGGCGCAGCAGATGAAAGTCGATGGAGGACTTATCACTCTCCCGCAGAAGAAAGCGCCGCATCGGGAAACACCGCTCAAGCCTGCCGGTTCGGAGAGCCTCAAAAACTTCTCCGACCACTGCATCGCCTGCCAGCTCTGCGTCTCGGAATGTCCGAACAGAGTACTCAGGCCATCGATGAACTTCAGCACTTTGATGCAGCCGGAGATGTCCTTCGAAAAGGGCTATTGCCGTCCTGAATGCACAAGGTGCTCTCAGGTATGTCCGGCGGGAGCAATAGTCGGTGTCACACGCGAGGAGAAATCCTCGATTCAGATAGGACATGCAGTCGTTGACTACAACAGCTGCATTGCGAATGCCGAAGACAAGAAGTGCGGAAACTGTGCGAGGCATTGTCCTGTCGGGGCCATCCACCTCGTAAAGAAGAATCCGGACGATCCGGAGTCCGTGCGCATACCATCAGTGAATGAAGAACGCTGCATCGGCTGCGGCGCGTGTGAGTACAACTGCCCAGTCAGCCCTCTCAGCGCGATTCATGTCGAGGGACACTCCGTACACAGGGGATTATAGCGTGACGTACCACTATAACGATGACGCCGGTAATACGAGCGGATTAAGAAGCAAGGCTATGGAAAGAAGAGATTTCATAAAGATGACAGGAGCGGCTGCAGCCGCTGCCGCGGCAACCGGGATTGCCGGAGGATGTGCCTCAAAGGTGAAGAATAGCGAAAATGACAAGGCAGGAAGTGCTGGCGACAACGGGATGGCCGGCGGAGGAATGACATACAGAACCGACCCGAAGTTCGGGAAAAAGGTCAGCGTGCTGGGCTACGGATGCATGCGTTGGCAGATGACCAAGGACGAGAACGGGAAGGACATAATTGACCAAGAGTCGGTGAACGAACTTGTCGACTACGCGCTCGCTCGCGGCGTGAACTACTTCGACTCGTCCCCGGTCTACCTTCAGGGGCAGAGCGAGGCGGCTTCCGGGCTTGCGCTGAGCCGCCACCCGAGAGACTCCTACTACATCGCCACCAAACTCTCCAATTTCAGTGACTGGTCAAGGGAAAACTCTCTGCTGATGTACCACAAGTCTTTCGAAAACTTCCGGACCGACCACCTGGACTACTACCTCCTGCACAGCGTCGGAAAAAGTATGGAAGACTTCGAGAACAGATACATTGACAACGGTATGCTGGATTTTCTTCTCAAAGAGCGGGAGAAAGGACGCATAGGACACCTGGGCTTCTCCTTTCACGGAAAGAGGGAAATGTTTGACGAGCTGTTGAAAACCCACGGCAAATACCACTGGGACTTCATCCAGATTCAGATGAACTACCGCGACTGGTCACACGCCGAGGGGAACAACTGCAACGCGGACCACATGTATGGGGAACTTGAAAAACGCGGAATTCCGGTCGTGATTATGGAACCGCTGCGCGGAGGCTCGCTCGCGAAGCTCCCGAACAGCATTGTCGATGAACTCAAGGAAAGAATGCCGTCGGAAAGCGTGGCGTCATGGGCGTTCCGCTTTGCCGGCACTCCGGAGAATGTGCTGACGGTACTGAGCGGAATGACCTATATGGAACACCTCCAGGACAACCTCAGGACCTACTCTCCGCTCGTGCCGCTCACTGCGGATGACATGGAATTTCTCGGAAAAGTCGCTGATAGCCTGAGCAAGTATCCGCTTGTCCCCTGCACCGGCTGCCAGTACTGCATGCCGTGTCCTTACGGCATCGACATTCCGGGCAACTTCAGCCACTACAACAAGTGCGTGAACGAGGGCTACACTGTCTCCGGACCTGACGTGGACAGCGATGAATGCACGGAAGAGATGAAGGCCTACCGCAAGGCCAGACGCGCCTATCTCGTCAGCTATGACCGCAGCATTGAGAAGATACGCCAAGCAAATCGTTGCATCGGATGCGGTCAGTGCATGAGCCACTGTCCACAGGATATCAATATTCCGCACGAACTGCACCGCATTGACCATCTTGTCGAAGAACTCCGCAGGACATCTGATATATTATAAAAGTGAGGGTGACCAAAAAGTGTTTTGTTCACCCACGCATCTTTTGTCAATGTCCGGCTCTTCTACAGCCAAGGCATCCCAGCCGGCCTGCCGGAAGACTTGACCTTGCCGAAGTTTGAGGCATCTGTCCGGACAGATTCCGGAATTGATGTGCGGACATACACACATACATATTCCACATCATTGACATATTGCTTCAGAGTCATGCATCCGTCAGAAAATGACACGAAATATTCGCTTGCCCAAGTCTTTCCATCGGAATAGTTCCCGAAAAGCACGTTTCCGTCGCAGGTATATGTCCCGGAGTAGCGGTCGAAATGTCCCCCTCCCAACTTCTGGAAAAGTTCAAACTGTCCGTCGCTGAAGCGGATATAAACTTCCGCAGGAACAGAAGCTCCGGCGGCATCAAATCCATAATAGCTTTCAAGCTTCCAGTCTCCCTCAAGTTCAGTGGCAACCTTGTTGCTCTTGCTACAAGCGACAAGTCCGAGAAGCACTATCAATACCGAATATATTTTTATCTTTCTCATATTTTTATTCAATTTAATGATTACAACCAACCTCCGTTGCCGGAAACGTCCGGTCTCACTATCACCGAAACTACCCTCGTGATTTCCATACCGCCCATCTGGTTATCACTCGTCACGTTAGAACCTCCGCCAACGGCTTTTATCCGGAGTCTTGCACAGCCGGACTTTGTCGGGTGAATCTGAAGTTTCCCATACTTCATAGCCGGAGCTTCTGCCAGTCCGAGAACATCGGCCCCGTCATCAAGGGTCTCTACGGAGATATAGGTCAAGTTCCCGGCATTGCCCCCGAAATATTCGGAAACGTCTAAACGCTGTGACTGACCTTGTAGCGCCATAATAGACGGAACCCCGTCCATAGCCATATACAGCCTCCAGGCATCAACGGCTCCGGTGCCCATCTTTCCCTTATATTTATACAGTTTCAATGTTCCATAATCGTATCCGACGAGTGTCACTTTGGAACCGACGGAGCCAATCCTGTCGTCAAGCCCCTTGACAGATGTAAGCAGGAGCGACTTAAACTCGTCGTTAGTGTAATGGTAGCCGTTCTTCAACGCATAGGACAATCCGAGAGCCGCAACTCCGCTCACATGCGGGCAGGCCATTGACGTTCCCTGCATCCAGCCGTAGTCTGTCGGAAGGTATTCTCCTGTAGGCCGCTTGGTTTTCTCATCATAATCCTGCAGCCTGTCCGTAGGAAGTGTTGACAGAACCGAGCAGCAGTCACGTTCATCTCCACCTGTGTAGAGCTCGCCGCCGGGAGCCGCGATGTTGCACCCCGGACCATAGTTCGTGTAGTAGGTCGGAAGACCGTCAAGCCCGAACGAGGTCACGCTGATGCACTCTTTCAAAGCGGCAGGATAACCGGACATGCTTCCGGCTTCGTTTCCTGCCGCTACAATGACAAGACCGCCGTCAAGTGCCTTGCAGTTGGATGTCTGCATAAAATAGCCGATGGCGGCAACTTCCGCATTGCTGACCTTAGAATAGGCTTCATCATTCTTATATGCACCGGATTCCACACCAAAAGAACACTGGGCGATGCATGCGCCATTGTCAGCCGCATATTTGAAAGCATTGGCAATCATGTCCGTCTCGCCACCGGAAAAACCGTCAAAGATCTGGCAGGACATAATCTTCACGCCGTCCCCATTTCCCGAACCGCCGGCAACGCCGCACACTCCGACACCATTGTTGTTCACCGCAGCCACAGTCCCGGCTACATGTGTCCCATGTCCCGAATTGCCAAGATTAGTCCAGTTAAGTGAAGCAGTGTTCTTCACAAAGTTCCACCCGTGAAGGTCATTGACATACTTTGTCCCGTCCTCCCCTTTCCGAACCTCCGATGCCCGAAGATTGTTCCACATATTGGCCGCAAGGTCAGGATGATTGTACTGCACAGCCTCGTCAATCACCGCGACAATCACGTCAGAATTTCCCGCACAGAGGCTCCAGGCCTGCCCAACGTTCACATCCGCGCCGGCGTATGCCTCTTTCACAGAGGACCCGTCATTGGCATAATGCCACTGTTTCGAAAGCGACGGATCATTGAACTTCGTCGCAGAAATGCTCTTCACCGCAATTCCGCCGTTCCCGTCGGAGACAAACTGACGAGGTTTCCCCTCATAGCATTTCTTCACGCGCACATTATACTCCACTGTCTGCACACGACCTTCAGAGGCAAGCGTCAACGCCTTTCCGCGTATGTCCGCCCCTTCCTCAAAGTTCACCTTGTACCAGTTTGGCAGTCCGCAACTCCTTTCCAGTTCTTCCTTCCCGGGCGTACTCGAAAACACATTTGTCACGGAAATAGCCCCGCACGCCTCCTTCAAGGCATCAAGTTCCTCTTCTGAGGCATCCTCAACATAAATCAGAAGTGAGGAAACATCGGAACTCCCCACCGACGGCTCATTTACAATCTTCTTAGAGACCGCATCACGTCCGCCAGCCGTGTCCGTCCCCGAAAAGTCCTCTCGAGTGCACGAAATAACGGCCAATAGCACAATTGTCAGATAGACAAATCTTCTCATCATTTAAAAATTCAAAATTAGCGGGGCGCTTCCTTGCATATATTGTGCCTTATCAGAATCTCTGTAAAAACTATTCTTTTCATGTTTCTAAAACCAAGCTCCATTCTGGGAATACTCCGGTCTGGCAATCACCGAAATCGTCCTTTCAATCAACATTCCTCCCGGTGCATCAGGTGTAGGAAGTGAAGAGCCCGCAACAGCAGTAATTTTCAACCTCGCACAACCCGGTTTCGTGGGGTGTATGCGCAACTCGCCGTAACGCATCTTCGGCTCCTCCGCAAGTCCGAGCACCTCGGTTCCGTTGTCAAGCACCTCAACACTCTGATAGAGAAGATTTGACGCGTCTTTGCCGAAATAGCCTGAAACATCCACGCGTTTGGACTGCCCAACCAACGCAAATACAGAAGGGGTGCCGTCCATATTCATAAAAAGACTCCATACATCCGTGATGCCTGTTCCCATCTGCTTCTTGTAGGGACCGAGAGCAAGATTGCCGATATTATTGCCCACAAGAGTCCGCTTGCTGCCTGAGAGACGGTCGTTTATGGAACTGACAGAAGAGAGAAGCAACGACCTGATTTCATCCGACGAGAAATGGTATCCCTTTTTGAGAGCGTAGGAGAGTCCGAGCGCCGCCACCCCGCTAAGGTGTGGACAAGCCATAGATGTGCCCTGCATATAGCCGTAGTCAGTTGCGGTGTACGAGACTGTGCCGTCTTTATCAATTTGTTTGATTCTCACTGTCGGCATTGTGGAAAGGATTGCGCCTTTGTCATTGTCGACTTTTCCTCCTGTGTAATACTCTCCTCCCGGAGCTGAAATGTTGCAGCCGAAGCTGTAATTGGTGTAGTAGGCAGGGAGTCCGTCAGAGGCAACCGCGCACACGCTGATACACTGCGGGAGAGCGGCAGGATAGGAACTCAAAGGTTTGCCGTCGTTTCCTGCTGCGACAATCACAAGTCCGCCGTCCATCGCGGCGCAGTTCGATTTGGATATGAAATAGTTGATAGCGTCCACCTCAACCTTCGCCAGACTGGTGTAAGCCCCGTCATTCTTGTAATCCCCGGATACACTTCCGAATGAACACTGAGCGATGCAGGCTCCGTTGTCGGCAGCCCATTCAAAGGCCTTTGCGATTGCTGAGAGCGAAGCGCCATCGCCACCTTCGAAAATCTGGCAGGACATAATCTTCACTCCGTCATTCTTCCCGCTACCTCCGGCGATGCCGCTGACCCCGGTTCCGTTGTTGTTCACCGCTGCGACTGTTCCCGCCACGTGAGTCCCGTGTCCGGAGTTATTGTCACTGCTCCAGTCAAGCTTGGAACTGTTATTTGTGAAATTCCATCCGTGCACACCGTCACTCTCCCGGGTCCAGATGTTGGCCCTAAGGTCGGGATGGTCTGTCTGAACGGCCTCGTCAATCACAGCCACGACCACCCTCGGGTCGCCCGCACAGAGAGTCCAGGCCTGAGAGACATTGATGTCCGCGCCTTCCCTTGCTGTGGGAGCCCAGGATTTGTCTCCGCTGTTTTTGTAGGACCACTGGTCCGCTGAATAGGGGTCGTTGAACTTGGTCGGGGCGATGCTTTTAGTCTGCACAGAAGGGACGTAAGGCCTTGCCGGTCCGACATTGCATTTGTAGAGCCGGGTGTTAAACTGCACCGAACGGACATCTGAGAACGATGCGAGTTTTTCCGCTTTCTCCTGTAAGGAAGTTCCTTCTTCGAAGAATATCTCATACCATCGGTGCAGGCCGTGGCTACGCTTAAGGGCAATGTCACCACTGCTCATATCAAAAAGATTGCGTACGGCCTTTGCTTCAAGACTCGCAGCGATACTGTCAAGACCGGCAGGGGTATCAGCCTCGGCATAAAACAGCAGCGAAGTCCCGTCTATATCATCGGAGCCGCCACCGGTGATTTTACTGTTGACAGCCGGCGCGTCCGGAGATAAGATTTCCCTCTGACAGGAAAGTGCCGCCAAAGAGCAAAGAAAAACAAGAGTTAAATGTTTAAAATTCATAGAAGTCAAATATAGATAAAAATCAGGATTTATAAAGGAAAGTTATACAAAAATCTTCACAAAACAATGAGGGTGACCGGAAGTCTTTCGACCCGTCAGCCGCCCTCATTTTTAAGTTATTGATATTCAATCTATTTTGCTACCTCACAACAGCAGGAAGCGCATCAAGCTCTGCTTTGAGACTCTTTCCCTTGCTGAAGTTGTTGGAGAAATCTCCCTGAACTCCCGGAACCACTGTCGCGGTGTAGGATGCTGTAGTGACAGGCTTGCTGAAGATAACTCCCTCTTCAGGAGCGTAGAGTTTAATCTGACGTTTTGAAGCGTCAATCACAGACCTGGCACGACCTTTTGGAGTTTCCACATAGTTAAACTTCATTGTCTTGGACAAATCTGAAACCGCGTGAAACCTGTCAAGATTTGCCTTCGCAGCAGGAGATGGCGCAAGACCGTTGTCATCCTTGCTTTCTTCAACAAGAAGAAGATCGGTGTACCAGAGAAGTTGACCGAGCGGCGATGAATACTCTTTATCTTCGAAGGCAACCATAGCTATGCCGTCAAATAAGAATCCCTGCTTCTCATAATAGTAAGGATCTCCCATTATTGCAATGTAACCCTCGTCAACAAAGCCGCCAAGAAGAAGACCATCATAATCCGGTGAGAATGGACCCTGTGTCTTTTCAGTGATGAAAGGAGAAAGCCAGAATTTTGAATATTGTCCCAACTGCTGTGCAACTGAATATATCAGTCCACCATAGAAATCCCAAACCATTGTATCATCGAACTTCTCGTCTTTGGTCAGATCGCGCGAGAACATTCCGGAAAAGTCCATATACTCGTCAATCAGTCCGTCTTCATCCGGCTCACTGTCCGGAACCTTACTGTCTGCAATCGTAACCTTGGAGATGTACTCCCTCAATCCGACTTTCTTATTCTTGTCGACAGCATAGAAGTTGTATTTGCCGAAATATCCTTCGGACTTCTCAGGAAGGAGTTCTTCCTTGATGCTGTCAGCAGTAAATTCGTCATAAACCGGAAGCGGGTCACCTGTAGTGAGCTGAGACTCAGTGACAAATGTCTTTATTTCATAGCCGTTGGTTGCAACAAAAACAAGAGTGTAGTTAGTCCCGGGAAGAAGACCGGTGACAGGTGCCGCATAGCCACCGTCATTGATTGCTTCGAGAACCTCCGCCTCAACCGGTGCAGAAGCCTTGACTTGGGCAACTGCAGCCTCAGGGTCGGCAGTATATTTAGCCGTTTGCACAACAGACAGCCACGCGTTTTCGAGTTTTTCTCCATAAGCCCAGACTTCCACTGTGTTGTCTGTCTTGTAGCCCTGTCCCACATATCTTGTTGCAGGACCGATTCCGCAGTTGGCAACAACAGGCTTTGTGTCACCATCTTTAAGGTAGCTGAACTGAACAGTTGTGTGTCCGACTTCCTCCCAAGAGGCGTTTCTTGCAACGACAACGCAGGTGTAGATGCCTGTCTTCTCAAGTTCAAGCTGAACAGTTGAAGTGACAGTCACAGAATCCACTTTGGTGTCACGTGCAATTTCCGTAGCCTTGAAAGGCACATCGGCAGCGGCAAGAACACCTTCGAAAACCTTGTACTTTGCAGAAGCCACGTCTGCCCCGATTTCAATTGCAAGAGGCAGCTTGCCGGCAGTTGTCAGACCGGCCTTTGCCTTGAGAGTATAGTCACTGTCTTTGCAACCCGGGAGAACAATAACGTTCTTGCCCGACTTATTGCCTGAATACCATCCGCCGGTGACGGTAAAATTGATGAGTATTCCGTCATCCTTTGGGAATTTGATGACTCCGTTTTTCATACTGCCATAAACATTTCCCTTAGAGAAACCGGCCTCAGGACAGTAGGTTGCAATTTCAACATAACCATCGCTACCGAGTGTCGCACCTGTTGTCTGATATGGAAGATACACCTTGTCCGGGTCAGTGGCATCGATGTAGGTGAAAGTCCCAGGAGTACAATTCTCCTCAAACTCTTTTTCAGGATACTGTCCTCCAAAAAGTTTCGCAAGCATATAAGGGTTGTAGACATCCGGAATACGATAGTAGCCCGGTTTGTCCTCCCGTTCGTAGATTTGAATCTTATCATTGACAGCATATTTGCCCGGGATTCCGAAAGCTGATGAAAATATATCATCGGTCCACGAACCATACTCCTCGCCTTTTTCTCCCTTGACAAGATTCCATTTCACTCTTGTTACTTCGAAGGCAACTGAAGTCGGTTTGTCTGAATAGATGTGGACATATTCCCTGTCTGTGCACTCAACGGCAACGCTGTAGGTTGTACCCATCAGTGCATTAGGGAATTCTACCTTAAATTCGCTTTCCTCCTGGCCGTCCTCGAAAAAGAGTTCACCAAGAGCGAAGATAGTCTTGACCTCCTCGATGCCCTCCTCGGTCTCGATGGTAGCTGTGAGTTTGAGAGGAACAGTGATGTCCCCGTCCTTTTTCTGCCTGAAAGCTTTGAAAGTCAGGACAGCCTCATCCGCAGGGTCAAGCTCGAAAGAAGACTGAGCAGCAGAGAGTGTTTCGAAATAAACACCATAGCTGTCGTTCTCAGGCTCTCCCACCTCTATCTTCTCCCTTACGCAAGAAGAAAACAGAAGAGAAAGTGCCGCCACGGCAACAAATATTTTTGTAAACTTCTTCATAATTTCTCAATTTTCAATTATTCCAACCATTGTTCAATCTTGTCGGTAGGGTCAGGATTGTTGAGCTCCTCTGTCACACCGGTATTGCTCTGATATTCGCCACGAGTGATGACAATGTTCCACTGAGGTGAACGTCCCGTGCAATTGAAACGATATGCCGGAGCCTGATTTGTTCCTGAATAACCGCGTTCGATGCCTCCGTTAAGACGTTTATAGTCATAGATGAGGATGCCTTCGCCCCAGAACTCGATTCGTTTCTGATAGAGCAGATCGTCAACAAGGAAGTTTTCCAGACTGTTTGCTCCGCATTTGAATTCAGGGTCACGGTATTTCTGAACGAATTCCTCAAGCTTTTGCTTGCCCTGCGAAAGTCCTTCAACCTGGGCTGTGGCCTCAGCGAGAATAAAATACATCTCTTCAATTCTCATAAGACAATGGTCCGCACAGTTGCCGACGTTATAGTCGCTCACGTTTCCTTGAGCCGGACGGAACTTGATGCTTTCATAGGCCTTTGCCGGAGGATTCTCAGAAGTACCATAAATGAAACCTTTTCTTCCGCTTGCCCCTCCGGAGAATTTGTAGACATCCGCAAACTCCTCAGCTTCCGGGTCTGCAATGAATTCAGGCGAGAGCCAGCTGGCTTTTCTCCAGTCGCTGTCATTGATGCTTTCGTAGAATTTACGGTCAGCACCAATCTGAGCAAGCGGAGCATATCCCCACGAGCCTTCGTTTGAAATATGAGCCGTAAAAGTTATGATATTACCCTGATTCTCAGATGCGAGTGTCTGCCCCCAAATCCAAGCGCTGTTTGAAGCGCCGTTGTTGAAACCATTGGTAGGGTCCTGCCACTGGTCCTTTGTCAGAGGAGTACGTCCGCCTTCTGTGATTGCAAGATTGGCATATTTGATGGCCTGTTGGAAATCCTCCTTAGGAGTTTCGCTCCAGTAGCCCATCTCGATGTATGCTCTTGCCTTCAAACCATAGACGAGCGTGAGTGACGGAACAGTGTAGGAAAATGTCTGACCTTTGAGGTACTCCTCGGCATCGCTGAGGTCCTTGAGGATGAACTCATACATTTCCTTTCTCGTTGCACGCGGGTTGTTGCGTGCAGTCGCCTCGTCGGTCTTCTCTGTGATGATTGGAACTGTGAGGTCCTTAATTGCATCCGGAATTTTATAACCTTCACCCAAGGCATAAGGGTCTGTCACCTCTTTAGGAGAATAGAGTCTCGCAAGGTCGAGGTAGAAAGCGGCCCTGTAGGCGAGAGCCTGACCGAGGTATACCTTCTGGGCGCTGTTTGCAGAAGAAGGGTCTACAACAATGATGAGGTCGTTTGCAATCTTAATCCATTTGTAGTACAAGTCCCAATAATAAGCAGTCACAGCATATCTCGCATCCTGTCCGCTATTCATCGCAGACTGATAGAACCTGTTATAGAGCGGTTCATCACCCATTGTTGCGAGGTCGTTGAGCATATACTCTGTAAACAGATGGATTGCAGGCATTCCAAAGTCAGTATGCCATTCATACGTGGAATAATATCCAGACCACCCCGAAGTCATCATCGCAGCCGGGAGACCACGAAGGATTCCCTCAAGCGCGAATGTCGACTCTGCGACCTGCTTCTTCGTCTGAGTCGCTCCCTCCGGCAGGGTCTCTTTGATACAGCCGGCAGTTACGGAGCAAAGCGCAATGATTCCGATTGTTCTCAAAAATATCTTTTTCATATTGTCGCCTCCTAATTAAAATGTGATGTTGATACCTCCGGAAACCGTGCGAATCGTTGAATTCGTCGTGTAACTTGTCTCACCCGTAAAGCTGTAACGAGGGTCAAATCCCTGTCTTGCTGAAACATAGAAGATGTTGTCAGCCGCCACATAAAGGCGCAGTTTGCTAATCTTGATCTTTCTGGTGAGTGCCTCCGGGAAAGTGTAGCCAATCTGGGCATTCTGAAAGTTCAGATAGCTTGCATCGGTGAGGAACCTGTCAGAAGTCGAGTTGAAGTCCTTGTCGAGGTATTGGAAACGAGGGATGTCTGAGTTCTTATTCTCCGGAGTCCAAGCATTGAGAATGTCTTTGTGGATGTTTTCTCCGATTTTTGTGCCTGGAGCATTAAGCGAAGCAGCATATCCCGAGTCATAGTACTTGCCGCCAATCTGATAGGTAAACTGGACAGAAAGGTCCACTCCGTAGAATGAAAGAGAAGTTCCGAAACCTCCATAGAGTTTTGGAGTAGGATCACCTGCGAGATAGTCGGTTGCTTTTGAGTAATCCTTTGTCGTGGTTTGAGTAACGACTCCATCCTTATCTTTTACATCCATATACCACATCGGTTCACCGGTCTCGTGGTCAATTCCCGCATATTTCGGCATCTTACGGGTGTAGAGAGGAAGTCCCTCGCCATAGAAATAGGTGCTGCTTGCATAACCCTCATATCCTTCCATCGTGACAGTTTTTCTTTCATCCGGAAGACGGAGAATCTTGTTGGTATAGTGGGTGGCATTGAGGTTAGCCGACCAAACTACATTCTTGCCGCGGATGATGTCACCATCGAGTGAGAACTCGATACCGCGGTTTCTCATATCGCCGATGTTAGCGTAGTAGCCGTCATATCCGAGGGAAGTCGGAACGGTGAAGAAGAAGAGCATATCGGAAGTCTTCCTGTAGAAGAACTCTACGCTACCGTTGAGTCTGCGCTTGAAGAACTCGAAGTCCACACCCGCATTGATGTTGGTGTTTGTCTCCCAAGTTATGTTCTCATTACCCTTGCTTACGAAAGTTACACCGACCTCATCGTTTGAATTGGTGACTTCGTAGGTGTCGGTGTAGAGGTAGTTACTGATATTGTCATTACCTTGCGAACCGATGGAAGCCTTCACTTTGAGCATATCCACCCAAGAGGCATTGAACCAAGACTCGTGATTGATGAGCCAGCCTGCTCCGAGTGACCAGAAGTTACCCCAGCGATGGTCAGGATGGAATCTCGAAGATGCGTCACGACGATAGGAAGCACTTGCATAAACCCTGTTCGCAAAGTCATACTGCACTCTTCCGAAGAATCCTTCGTTGTTGTACCAAGAGTGTGAAGACGCTGCTTTCTTTGCATCAACAGCCGCCCCATTGAGTTCAAGGTTAGTTGTTGAGAAGAGTTTGGTCTTCGATGCAGAGAGAGAATATGAGTGCTGACGGTAGTACTCGTGTCCGAGGAGGACATCGACCGTGTGAACTCCGGCGAATGTGCGGTTCCAATTGAGAAGCTGCTGGAAGTTGAAATACAATGACCTTCCGTGTCCCACCGAGATGTTACCGCCATTGGTCACGAACTGACCATAATATGGGTTGGACATACTCCTCGACCTCGTCTCATCAAGACCGAGACCACCATTGAGAGTGAAGGTGAAGTCACGGAGGAATTTGAATTCTGCGTAGCCGGTGCCGTTGACAGCGTTTCCTTCACTTACGTCAAGATCCAAAAGATTGGTACAGAGCGCGTTTGAGTTTGTTGCATTCGGACGTGTCAAACCTGCGTTCTGACCGTTACCGAAGTCATATCTCTTGTAGCCTTGTGCATCATAAAGAATATTGCCATTTCCGTCCCTGATGAAAAGAGGATAGATAGGTGCCATTCCGATTGCCATTGCGAAAACGGAACCGGTGGAACCTGCCGCTTCATTAGGATTGGCATTTTTCCAGTTGTATTTTGCATAACTTGCGTTACCTCCGACTTTCAACCAAGATTTTGCCTGATAGTCGGCACGAAGTTTTGCAGTGTAACGTTTCATACTCTGGCCTTCTACAATACCCTTATTGTCAAGAACACCGAGAGACGCATAGAAAGATGCCCTTTCAGTGCTGCCGGAAACGCTGGCATTGTACTCCTGACGAAGAGAAGGAGTGTAAACATTGTCAAGCCAGTTGTCAGGCTGGACGAGATATTCCTGGTCTTTGTAAGTAATCTTGCGTCCGAGTGTCGCCGCAGGATTCAATTTGCCGTTGCTTCCGATAAGAAGCTGTCCCTCTGGAACAGTATATACATTGTAGGCAAGACCACCATTTTTTGAACTGCCGGCAACATTTGTGGCAGCTCTCAAATGGGCGTCACTCTCCGAGAAACCTTTAGACATATAGTAGCTCTTGAGAGCCGCATAGTGCGTCTCGTAGTACTGCCCAGGGTCGGTGATGTAGTCGTAGGTCTTGAGAGCCTTTGTGTTGACACCCCATTTTGCGTCAATATTGACTACCGCCTCGCCGCGCTTTGCCTTTTTGGTGGTAATCATAATGACACCATTGGCTCCACGTGCTCCGTAGAGGGCGTTTGACGCGGCATCCTTGAGGACGGTCATTGACTCGATGTCCGCAGGGTTGATGTTATTGATGTCGCCAGGATATGGAACTCCATCCACCACATAAAGAGGAGATTTACCTGCGGTGATGGAACTTGTTCCACGGATACGTATGGATGGTGACGAGCCGAGAGCTCCTGAAGAAGTGGTCATCTGCACACCTGCAACGACTCCTTCGAGCGCTCTTGTAGCGTCAGAGGACTGCACCTTGGCGATGTCAGATGACTTCACGACTGTTGCGGAACCTGTGAAGGACTCTTTTGTCGCAGTACCGAACGCGATGACAATTGTCTCATCGAGTGCGGTGGCGTCAACCGGAAGTTCAACATTGACAACTTTCAAACCGGCGGTAGCAGCCTCTACCTGCTTGTAGCCGACAGAAACGAAAACGAGCACATCATCATCTGACTTCACGCGGATGCTGTAATTTCCCTCAGCATCGGCCGATGTGCCAATCATTGTGCCTTTGACCTGAACTGATGCGAAAGGGATGCCTGTGCCTGAAGAGGCGTCGGTAATCTTACCGGAAATCTCCCTGTTCTGCGCGAGGGCAAGTCCGGCGGACATCATGATGGCCACGAAAAAAAGAAGGATTTTTTTCATAAGCAAAAATTTAATTAAACATATAATACCTTTGATGCGATTTTCACATTCACTACTGCTCCGCACCTCGTCCGAAAGCATCGAGTCCATGCACCAAAAAACGGGCGTTTTAATGTGCGTGCGAATTGCAAAGTTTGCGATTAATTTTCATAAATCCAAATCTTTTTAAGCTGTATGATAGGCTTTTAACGAAGCGAATGAGTGTATCTGAAATAAAATCAATTTATATTTGTTACAAAATGCTATCAGAATGTTATGATTTGATAGCGTTTGGGCTTCAAGAACGAAAATTAAAAATTTTTGAAAAACGTTCATTTCTCTTCAAAATAGTGCATCCGACGGCAGCGGGCGAGAGTGTTGCGGTGGACTTTGTAGAGTTTCGCGACTGAGGATAGTGTTGCACCGGAGGCAAGCAGAGCCTCAATATCACCGGATTCGCTGCATATTCTCTGAACTTTCTTCGAGCACCCTTTCGGGCGGCCGAGGTTCGCGCCGGCGGTCTTTTTCGCTGCAAGGGCCTCGCGGGTCCGTTGGGAGATGAGGTTTCTTTCAATTTCGGCCGCGAGAGCAAAGGCGAAGGCTATTATTTTGGAGTTGATATTGTCGGAAAGGTCGAAATTGTCCTTGATGGTGTGTATGCGTAACTGTCTCTGCGAGCAGACGTTGAGGATTGACATAATCATGAGCATATTCCTTCCAAGACGGGAGATTTCAGAGCACACGAGAAGGTCGCCCGGCTTCATCCGACGTATGGTTTTTCCGAGCATACGCTTTTCCCAAGACTTTGTCCCAGACACCGATTCGGTCACCCATCGGTCGATGGTCAGAGCTCTCCCCTTACACCATTTTCTAATTTCATACTCCTGACTCTCTAAAGGTTGCACTTGCGTACTGACCCTAATATATGCAATGACTGACATGGTTATTTTAACTTGTAATGTATTGAAGATACGTTTATTATAGGACGATTTCGCACGCACATTAAAACGCCCGTTTTTTAGTGCACGGAGTCGAACATTAGTGCGGAAAGGGAGCGAAATAGTAGTGAATGTGAAAATCGCATCAAAGGTATTATATGTTTAATTAAATTTTTGCTTATGAAAAAAATCAGACTTTTTTTCACGGCTCTGATGATTCTGGTCACGGGAACGGCTCTTGCCCAGAACATTCAAGTGAGCGGAACAGTGACGGAAGCCTCCGGAGAGGCCGTACCTTTCGCTTCTGTGCACATTAAAGGCACAACCAATGGGGTAAGCTCCGATACTGACGGACATTATTCCATAACAGCCGCACAGAATGCCACCATCGTTTTTTCTTCTGTTGGCTACAAGACTCTTGAAGTTCCTGTAAGCGGAAGAAGCCTCATTAACGCCACCCTCGTCGCTGACTCCCATTTCCTTGACGAGGTTGTCGTCACAGCAGTCGGAATCCAGCGTTCAGAAAGATCTCTCGGATATTCTGTGACAAAAGTAAATTCAGACGAGACAGTACGCAGGGCAGAGCCGGATCTTCTCCGCGCACTTGACGGGAAGGTTGCCGGTGTGCAGGTCAGCGCTCCGTCCGGAGATGCCGGCAGTGCGACGAGAATCACCATACGTGGAAACTCCTCGTTCCTCGGCAACAACCAGCCTCTCTATGTGGTCGACGGCGTTCCGTACAGCAACGACGGGACATCATCATCCAACCGCGCCAGTGGACTTGGCGGAGCATACGGTTCAGGAATATCAACTCTCGACCCTAATGACATTGAATCTATGAGCGTCCTCAAAGGTGCGGCTGCCTCTGTTCTCTATGGCTCAAGAGCCGCCAATGGAGTAGTGCTCATAACCACCAAATCCGGAGCGAAGAACACCGACGGGCAGAAAGACTTCGAGATTAATTTCAACGGTTCCTATTCAATCGAGACCATAGCGTCGCTTCCTGAATACCAGAACACCTACGGACAGGGCAACAACTTCATGTTCTCCGGCAGCAACGGATCATGGGGAGCAGCATTTACGGAAGGCGCAACAATGGATATGTACGCGGCCATCGCCGCCGAATATCCAGACCTGGCGCTTCAGCTCTATCCTGACCTCGGCGGCAAGATTCCCTACAAAGCTTACAAGAACAACGTAAAGGATCTTTTCAGGACAGGAGGAATTTGGGATATGTCACTGAACGTGAGAAGCACCGGGGAAAACGGATTCTTCAATGTCACCGGATCATGGCTTTCTCAAGACAGCTATATTCCAGGTTCCGACTTTGACAGGTACTCGTTCAGCGTCGGCGGTTCTCAGAAACTTAAGAACGGTGTCCGATTCGGCGGGAATGTCTCATTCTCCTACACTGACCAGCAGAGTCCGATGTATGGCAGCAACCAGTCTTCTGCAAGTCTCGGAGGTCTGTCGTCTCTTGCAAGGGCATTCATTATGCCGAGGAGCTGGGACATTCAGAATTTCCCTTATCAGAAGAAGGATGGAAGCAATCTGCTGTTCCAACTTTCAGCTCAGGCAAACAATCCTTATTGGGCTTGGGAGAACGACAAGATAAACACACAGCAGAAAAGAACCGTTGCCAACTTCAACATCGGATACGACATCACGAAATGGCTGTCCGTTGACTACACATTAGGATATAACGGTTATGACCAGAATAGAAAGACCATTATCAACAAAGGGTCACGCGGATATGCCGGAAAAGGATACATCGGCAAGAGCTACTACGAGGACAGCCAGATAGAATCGACCCTCCTGCTCTCCGGCGGACATCGGTTCGGAGGTTTCGGACTCAAAGTCACTCTGGGACACAACTACAACCAGGAGCTTGTCAAGAGTGCGGCTTCCACCGGTACGGAAATTGTCAACAAAGGCATCTTCGCCATTGACAACACAAAACAGCAGACCGCTTCCGAGACATATTCAAAGTCACGCAAATGGGGCGTGTTCGCGGATGTCGTGCTCGATTGGAAAGAGTGGGCGTTCCTCAACCTTTCCGCAAGAAATGACGTTTCTTCAACACTCCCTGTCAGCAACAGAAGCTTCTTCTATCCTGCAGTTTCCGGTTCATTCATCTTCAGCGAAGCTTTCAACATCAAGAATGATATCTTCAATTTCGGAAAAGTGAGAGCCAGCTGGGCAAAAGTCGGAAACGACGCCTCTCCATATTATGTAAACGGAACATACACGGTCGGAAGCCCGTATATGGGAGAGGGCCTCATGGAACTCCCGACAATCTCATACGACCCGAACCTCAAGCCTGAGTTTACAAGCGAAGTGGAGGTCGGAGCGGAACTCAAGTTCTTTGACGGAAGAATCGGATTTGACGGAACCTGGTACAACAGGGTGTCTGACAACCAAATTGGAGCCAAGACATCCGCACCTTCAACCGGCTACAGCAGCTATGTTACGAACTTCGGTTCAATCCGTAACCGAGGCTGGGAGCTCGGACTCGACCTCTATCCTGTTGTGACAAAGGATTTCAGCTGGAGCATCTATACGACATTCACGCAAAACAAGTCAAAGGTGCTTTCACTCGCGGACGGTCTGGACAAGATGTATGTCGGCGGTGACTTCACAACCCCGAGACCGGCACTTATCGTCGGACAGCCTTATGGTGTGCTCGAAGGCACGAAGCTCGCGCGCGATGAAGAAGGCAACCCTCTTGTCGATCCTGCTACAGGAATGTACATAAACGATACCGAGGTCGGAATTATCGGTGACCCTAACCCTGACTACAAGATTGCGATGACTCATTCATTCTCATTCTACGGGTTCACGATCAGTGCGATGATGGATTTCCAGAAAGGAGGATGCGTATACAGCTCCTATCTTACAGACCTCCTCGGACGAGGCGTAACGAAGGATACTGAAGACCGTCTCGGTTCAAGGATACTTCCGGGTGTATATGGAGACGCAAAGACTCTCACACCGATACTCGATGCCGACGGAAACAAGATCAGGAACACTACGACCCTCTCGGAGTCAGACCTTTATTTCTCAGACGGAACATATTCGACATTCGCCATCAACTCCTGCGACGAGGTTGCCACCTATGACGCCACCGTTCTCAGGCTCAGAGAAGTGTCGCTTGCCTACAAGTTCCCGTCAAAATGGCTGAAGAAAGCAAAGATTTCCGGTGCGGAGATTTCTGTTGTAGGAAGGAACCTCTGGTTCTGGGCTCCGAATGTGCCTAAATATTCCAACTACGACCCTACGTCCAACTCATACGGAGAGACAAATGTTCAGGGAATCGACTACACGTCAGCGCCTTCGACAAGGAGAATTGCATTCAATCTGAAGCTAACTTTCTAAAAAAGGATTATTGAAGTATGAAAAAGATATATAATATAATTGCGGCACTGCTCATCCCGACTTTGGGAGGATGCAGTCTGGACATCAACAATGACCCGTATGCTGTCACTACGCTTGACATTTCACAGCTGTTGACGGCGACGGAATACGAAGTCAGTGCGACATTCGCGGAAGGACATTTTCTGAACGCCAATTTCTCGGCCTATGTTCATCACACCCACAGCAGGGAAATAGACAATTATTCACTCATTTCCACCTATTCGACGCTCACTAACACATGGTCTCAGGCATATAGGTATGCGATCAAGAACTGCGATGCCCTGATAAGCAATGGAGATGCCAACGGGGATGCAGTTTACGCCGGCATAGGCCGTGTTCTGCGGGCTCATGTCTATATGGCAATGACCGACCTTTGGGGAGACATTCCTTACAGCGAGGCAAACACGGTCGGAATCGAGACCCCGAAAACCGACTCCAGCGAATCAATCTATAACGACCTCCTTACCAGTCTCAACAAAGCCATTGAGGATTTCAAGAATAAGGAGGCTGCCAATCCTAACGTGCCGGCATCAAACGACCTGTTCTACGGCGGCGATGTGGATAAATGGATCAAGGCCGCCAACACGCTGAAGCTCAAGCTTCTCGTTCAGTCAAGGCTTGCACAGGACAAGGTGACGGGTTGGAAGTCTGAACTCACCGCATTGCTCGCAGAGAATAATTTTATCGGCGACGGTGAGGATCTCCAGTTCCCGCACTCCACGACAAAGGCCCCGATGGACGAGAGAAAGACGGGATTCGTCGATGAATACGAGGGCGGTCAGAAAAGTGTTTTCATCAGCCCTTGGCTCTATGAGACCATGGCAGGAAAAGCCTACAATTTCAAGGCGAACCCGCTCCGTGGCATAAGGGATCCGAGAACCAATTACTATTGGTATAATCAATGCACCGCGGACGGCGATGCGGAAAACAGGACCGACTATAGGGACGGAGCTTTCATCTCAATCATCCTCGGCAGCAACTCAGGTCTCTCATCCCTGACACAGGAAAGCAAGATGACGACACTCGGAATCTACCCTGTCGGAGGAAAGTATGATGACGGCAAGGGTGGAAAAATCGGAGCATCTTCCGGAAGCGGAGTGGCTCCTGACAAGATTCTTCAGGCCTATTCCGTACCGTTCATGAAAGCCGAGCTCGTGCTCGCGGGCGAGACTTCCGGAGACGCAGCGACACTGCTGAAAGAAGGAATCCTGTCATCAATCTACCATGTCAACGCGGTCACCTCTAAAGCAGATGCGGCAGCGCCGCTCATCGCCGCGAGCACTGCTGACGAATTCGCGACAAAAGTTGTAGAAAAATTCAATGCGGCCACAGACAACGCCAAGAAACTCGAGATCGTAATGACCGAAAAATGGATCGCGAACTTCTTCAATCCTGTCGAGGCCTACAACGACATCCGTCGTACCGGATATCCTGTCCTGTTCAAGGGAGATGAGAACAACATGGCATGGACTCCTTATAAACAGACTGTCGCCGCAGAGGAGGGACTGACATCATACAATCTCGTGAAGATTCTTGACTACCCTCGAATCATGTGGTACCCGAACAACGAGACAACCACAAATCCGAACCTCACGAACAACGGAAGGGCAGTCAGCGAAAAGACTGTGTTCTGGGATGTTAAATAAATTCAAAAATTGAGATTATGAAAAATTACAAGATAGTTTCAGCATTGTTTTTCGTTGCAGTGCTGACAGGTTGCAGCCAGAAACTGCCATACGACCTCGACGGGGTGGAGAAAGGAGTGGTGATCAACATCCAAAAACCGCTCGGAGCCGCTGCCGCGATGCAGCAGGACAAGAGCGACGTGTTCGACGTGATTCTTGACATCCCATCGCAGCAGGGAGACTGGTCAATGCTCGACAAGGCATTCCTCACGGCAGTATATACACATAATGGAGAAAAGACCGCCGCAGATCTTGACGAAGTCGTCACTGAATTCCCTTGCACGCTCAAGGTAAAAATTTCCGATGTCTGCGCAAAGCTCGGACTTAGCGGAGACCTTTCTGTCGGGGACAGAATTGAGTTTACTCCGAGCTACACGCTCAAGAGCGGAACAACGGTCCGCGGATGGACATCCCTCATCGGATTCAACAACAAGACATTCTCCGGATGGAAGATGGAAGACGGTTCGTCATATTCCTACCGCATCGCATACACGGCATTCGCGCCATTCGACAAGGCAGATTTCATCGGTACCGGAACTCTCGATGACGGCTCACCGGTGACAATCATGGAAATCAGTGAAAAACCGGATGCCGCTTGGATACCGGCAGGAGTCACTGAGGACAAGCTCATCGGACTGCAGCTCGACGGGGACATCTTTTATGGCGGTGACAAAATCAAAGTCTGGATTAACACGCTTGACTACACGCTGATTGTCCCGGATCAGGTGATATGCAAGAATTTCACTTTCGGTTCTTATGGCACCTACGATGGTAAGATTGAGGATGGAGAGGGAGAGATTGACACATTGAACAAGACGATTAGATTCTATATCTATTCTGTATGGGGTCCATATTCACTTGGAGACGCGACACTCACAATCTCCGACATACACTGATATGATGCAGGTGCACGGCTTTTTCATTTAAGATAAATCAGAGAATACAGATTCCCTTACCCGGTTCGGCTATCGAGTCGGGTAATGTTTTATATTGTGTATGAACGATTTATCTTTCTGTCAAAATCTCATTTTTTCATTTTTGGCATAAAAAGTTGAAATGAAAGAGCCGTGCAGTTTTACATTAATAACCGGCCCAAAGCTTTGCGGAAAGAAAATTTATATCTACTTTTGTAACCGCTGTTACTGTAATGGCGGTTACATTAATTCTGCGTGCAATGAAGTTCTATAACAGAGAGGCCGAGATGGCCGCAATGAGAAAATTTGAGAAATTGTCTGCGCAATCCGCACAGATGATTGTTGTGACAGGTCGAAGGCGTATCGGAAAGACGACGCTTATTAAACGCGCATTCACCTCATTACCCTTGGTTTACTTTTTTGTCGGCAAGAAAAGTGAGGCTCTCCTCTGCGAAGAACTGGTCGAGATAGTCAAAGACGTGCTCGGCGAAGACCTCGGCAACTTCACCTCGTTCAAAAGGCTTTTCAGTGCCATAATGTCAATCTCGAAAAGACGCAACTTCACGCTCGTATTCGACGAATTCCAGAATTTCAAAGAAGCCAATTCAGGCATATTTTCTGACATCCAGGACGTCTGGGACAGCAATAAGGAAGACAGTCGAATCAATCTGGTGATATGCGGTTCAGTATATTCGAAGATGAAAAAGATATTCGACGACAAAGACGAGCCGCTCTTCGGACGTGCGACCGCAAGGTTCAGAATCAAACCGTTCACGACGGAAACGCTGAAGACGATACTACAGGACCATTATCCCGATTATGAAGCCGACGATCTGCTTGCATTGTATATGGTTACCGGAGGTGTCGCAAAATATGTGGAGCTGCTCATATCGCAGAACGCCTTCACGCGCGACGAAATTCTTGACGCGGTCGTCGCTACCGGCTCCTACTTCATTGAGGAGGGGCGGGAAATGCTGTCCGATGAATTCGGAAAGGATTACGGGAACTATTTTTCCGTCCTGTCAGCGCTGGCCGGAGGATACACGTCACGTGGAGATATCACCGGATATGTCGGATTCGAGACAGGAGGGTATCTCGACAAACTTGAGACAGACTACAGCATCGTCTCCAAAGTCCGACCATATCTCTCGGGAGAAAAGACAAGAAACGTAAGATACATTCTTTCAGATAATTTCCTCTCATTCTGGTTCCGTTTCATCTACAAGTTCAGAAGTGCAGTGGAAATCGGCAATATGGACTATGTGAAAAGAAAGATCCACTCCGACTACAACGACTACTCCGGATTCATTCTGGAACGGTGGTTCAGACAGGCCTATGCAGAAACAGGAAAATTTGACATCGTCACGAACTATTGGGAAAAGGGGAAAGGAGGCGAGCCCGGCGAAAACAACGAAATCGACCTTATAGCCGTGGATTCCGCAGAACACGCCATTGTGATAGGAGAATGCAAACGCAATCCCGAAAAGTATAGTTGGAAGCTGTTAGAGAAGAAAGCAGCTGCAATAGTAGCTCGCCATAAGAACTGGAAAATAGAGTTTGTAGGTCTCTCACTCAACGAAATGAAAAAGCCAAAATAAAGAGACGCTAATTCTTCGGCTTACGGGACGGCTTGGCCGTCTTGCCTGCAGAAGGTCGCCCGGAGCTTTTCTTTGAAGGCTTTGCTTCGCCGGATTTGCTGCCTGAGCGGTCCCCGTGGCGCTGCTTGCCGGTATATTCCGAGTGTTCTGAGCGACGTCCTCCACGCCTTCCGCCCTCGTTACGTGAACCCTCACCCCGCTCCTCGCGTGGGGCGCGTTCCGGTGCGTCCGGCTCAACAAGCTCGTAGTCGAGCAGACACTGTTCCTGGTTGGCCTTCTTCACGCGGATGCGCACCGCGTCACCGAGGTTGTAGACCTTATGTGTGCGGCGACCGACAAGCGTGTAATGCTCGTCGTCGAACTGGAAAAAGTCCGAGCGAATGTCGCGCAGAGCGACCATACCCTCAATCTTCGTCGGCTCAATCTCCACATACATTCCCCACTCTGTGAGACCGGAGATGTGACCGTCGAACTCGTTGCCTACCTTGTCCTGCATGAATTCAACGAGCTTGTACTTGACGCTCGCGCGCTCGGCCTCAGCGGCGACCACCTCACGCTGGGAGGCATACTTGCAGGCGGCCTCGTAAGTCTCGCGGTCGGCACTCTTTCCTCCGGCGAGATAGGAAGCGAGAAGGCGGTGCACCATCATATCAGGGTAGCGGCGGATTGGGGATGTGAAATGGGTGTAATATGTGAACGCGAGGCCGTAGTGACCGATGTTGTTGACATCGTAGCGGGCCTTCGCCATCGTGCGGAGCGAAAGAAGCTCGATAGCATTGAACTCCGGCTTATCCTTCGCCGAGTTGAAGAGACCGTTCAGCTCGCGGGAGAACTCCTTGCCGTCGGCAACCTTGCCGAGAGTGTAGCCGAAATTGCCCACAAATCCGCGCAGATTGTCAATTTTTGCCATGTCAGGCTCGTCGTGTACACGATAGACAAAGGTCTTTTCTTCCTTCCAACCCTTTGCCGGAGCCTTTCCGGTGACCGCATAACCATCCTTGTCGAGATTTGCACCCGTAGCAACAAATTCCGCCACACAACGGTTGGCAAGCAGCATAAACTCCTCAATGAGCCAGTTTGCCTCCTTTGAAATCTTCTGGTGAACGCCAATCGGACGACCGAGTTCATCGACATCGACCTTCATCTCCGGGCGTTCAAAACTGATTGCCCCTGAAGCGAAACGCTTTTTGCGGAACTTCAGAGCCAGTTTATTGAGAATGAGCACAGCCTCCTGCACTTCCTCCGGAACGACGGTCGTTGTGCCGTCAACCGAAGTCTCGTAGCCTTTGATGACCTTTCCCGCCTCGATGATTTCCTGGGCGCCCTCGTAGGCGAAACGGTAGTCGGAATCGATTATCGTGCGGCCGAACCACCTCGTGACCACCCTCGCGAGAGGGGTTATTTCAAACACGGCAGAGAAAGTGAGCTTGCGCTCGTGCGGACGGAGAGAGCAGAGTTTGTTGCAGAGCTTCTCCGGAAGCATCGGCACGGTCCTGTCGACAAGGTAGACCGAAGTTCCCCTTGCGCGCGCCTCCTCATCAACGACGGAGCCGGGCTGCACATAGTAGGAGACATCGGCGATGTGGATGCCGATCTCGTAATTTCCGTTGTCCAGTTTCTTGAACGACAGAGCATCATCAAAGTCCTTCGCGTCGGAGGGGTCGATGGTGAAGGTCAGCGTCTTTGTGAAGTCGCGGCGAATCTTGTACTCCCCTGCAGGAATCTTCTCGGAAATCTTGTCCGCGGCATTCTCCACCTCAGGTTCGAACCTGTACGGCAGGCCGAACTCGGAAAGAATCGCATGCATCTCCGTCTCGTTCTCGCCAGGCATTCCGAGCACATCCACGATATGTCCTGTCGGGCAGGTATCCCCTTTTTTCCAAAAGTCAACGACGGCGGCAACTTTCATTCCAGTCTCAGCGTCCGGATGTTTGTCAAGGTCGGAGACGATGATGTCGTACGGCATATTCCTGCTCTGCATGAGCACCCACGCCTGTCCGTCGAAGATATGGAGTATTCCGATGAACGGGCGCTTCGACCTCTCGACGATTTCGACCACATATCCCTCTCTTCTCGACTTTTCCGTCTTCTCGCGGGTCACTGCAACCCTCACCCGGTCTCCGTGGAGCGCGCCGCCAATTTTCGACGCCCTCACATAGACGTCATCTTCTTCACCGTCAACAATTATGAAGGCATATCCTTCCCTCGTCATCTGCACCGTTCCCTCAAGCACGGGAATCTGCCTCTTTTCGCGGACCTTCCGCGCACCGAACTTTCTTTTCCTTGACATATTTTATTATCTTTGCGGCACAAATTTAGTTAAAATAAAAACACTTGGGCATATTTATGTGCACAAAGATTCGTCACTTCGCTGAAAATGGCGGTAAAATTCATTCGAAACGACAAAAAAAACAAACAATATGAGTAAAAAAGTACTTCTTATGATCCTCGACGGTTGGGGCGAGGGCAAGCATGACTGGACAAACGCAATCTACACTCAAGGGGCGCCGTACATCGATTCGCTCCGCGAGAAATATCCACATTCTCATCTTCAGGCCTGCGGCGAGGCTGTGGGACTTCCTGAGGGACAGATGGGAAATTCTGAGGTGGGACATTTGAACCTCGGTGCCGGAAGAGTCGTTTATCAGGACCTCGTGAAAATAAATATGGCGTGCAGAGAACACAAACTGCTTGAGAATCCGGAGATTAAGGCGGCTTACGATTATGTTGCCGCAAGCGGAAAGAAACTCCATTTTATGGGACTTATGTCAAAGGGCGGAGTGCATTCTTCGCAGGAGCACGTCTATGAGTTCCTCTCTGTTGCAAAGGAATATGGGTTGAAGAATGTTTTCGTACATTGCTTTATGGACGGACGTGACTGTGACCCTCACAGCGGGAAAGGCTTTGTGGAGGAGCTTGAGGCAAAGATGGCCGGGAGCTGCGGAAAGGTGGCATCTGTTTGCGGAAGGTTCTATGCGATGGACCGCGACAAGAGATGGGACAGAGTGAAGGCGGCTTATGATATGCTCGTGAACGGCGAGGGTGTGAAGGCGACTTCAGCAACCGCTGCCATCGAAGAGTCCTACAATGCGGAGATTACCGACGAGTTCATCAAGCCGACTGTCATTACTGACGCTGCCGGAGAGGCTCTCGGAAAGGTTGAAGAGGGTGACGCTGTGATTTTCTTCAACTTCCGCAACGACCGCGCAAGGGAAATCACCGCTGTCCTCACTCAGACCGATATGCCGGAGCAGGGAATGCACAAACTTCCGCTCTACTACTGCTGTATGACTCCATACGACTCTTCATTCACCGGAGTCCACATCCTCTTCCCTAAGGAAAATGTGCTCGACACGCTCGGAGAGACGGTTGCAAAGGCCGGAAAGAGGCAGCTTCGCATTGCGGAGACCGAAAAATATGCCCACGTGACTTTCTTCTTCAACGGAGGAAGGGAGGCGCAGTTTGAGAATGAGGACCGCATCCTGGTGAATTCACCGAAGGTTCCGACCTACGACCTGCTGCCGGAAATGAGTGCCGTGGAGGTGACTGACAAGCTTGTGGAGGCAATCAACGAGGGAAAGGAGGATATGATTATCCTCAATTTCGCCAACGGAGATATGGTGGGCCATACGGGCGTATTTACATCCATCTGCCGTGCGGTGGCGAAGATTGACCAGTGTGTGAAGAGGGTTGTGGAAGCTGCTGTGGCTCAGGATTATGCAGTGCTTCTCACTGCCGACCACGGAAATGCGGACCACGCTGTCAATTCCGACGGCACGCCTAATACGGCACACTCTCTGAACATCGTGCAGTTTATTGTGATTAATGCCGGGGAGGAGGTGAAGACCGTGAAGGACGGACGCCTTGCGGATGTCGCTCCGACTATTTTGAAGTTGATGGGTATCTCACAACCCGAGGCTATGACCGGGTGTGCGCTTATATAAAAAGCGGTCTGCTGCGTTGCTTGTGAAATTCAAATCCTCACAACCGACAGGTTGCTGCGGTTTGAATTCCCCAGAGCGCCTTGCATCCCATCTTTTTATATAACCGCACTCTCAGATGTCCAGATAGTTTTAATGCCCGCTGCGATGATTGATGCGCAGCGGGCATTTTTTGCAAGCGTTGCAAACGTTCTTAATGTATAAGTTAAAAACTACCCAAATTTCTTATTTATTTCTTGTATATGTGAAAAACTGTCGTACCTTTGCAGAAATTTCATTTATATATGAACTTATTCAACAGAGAGTATTATATTGAAAAAGTCCAAAGGTATTTGGGCAAAGGGCTTATAGTGGTGCTCACCGGACAAAGACGAGTGGGTAAAAGTTGCATATTACAGAGTGTCAGCAGCAGAATCAAAAAAGAGAATGAGGATGCCAACACCATATATATAAATAAGGAATACGCCGAGTTCCGCGACATAAACACGGACGTGGAACTTAATAGATACGTTGACAATCTGTTACAAAAAGACAAGAAAAATTTCCTGTTTATTGATGAGGTTCAAGACATTCAAGGCTTTGAAAACTCGCTACGCAACTATCAGGCGAAGCAATCTTGTGACATCATTATTACCGGCAGCAATGCAACGATGCTGTCAGGTGAGCTTGCTACATATCTTTCGGGAAGATATATAGAGATACATATCCAAAGTCTCGATTATACTGAATTTCTTGAATTTCACAGACTTCAAGACGATAGGGACTCCCTATTGAAATACTTCACATTCGGAGGATTGCCGCAACTCTCGCATATTGGACTTGACAATCGGCAAATGATTCTCGACTATCTCGGAGATGTCTATAACACAGTGATGATGAAGGACATCATTTCGCGTGAGAATATACGTAATGTACGTTTTTTGGAAGATATTGCACATTTCGTAAGTGACAATATAGGAAAGAATATCTCCGCCAACAGTATCTGCAAATTTATGCGGTCGCAAGGTATGACAATCTCGCCGACACTTGTTTCAAATTATCTCGGTTTGCTGTCAAATGCTTACATAATCAACCAAGTGAAGCGCTACGATATTCACGGACGAAAGATATTCGAGACAAATGAGAAATACTATTTCGAAGACATCGGACTCCGAAATTCTATTGCCGGAGTAAATCTTCGTAGAGATATTGAAAAGATTCTGGAAAATGCAGTGTATCTTCATCTCAAGAAATATGGTTACAAAGTCTTTGTCGGACAGCTGCAAAACGCAGAAATAGATTTTGTTGCTGAGAGAGACGGGCAGCGGGCTTATATTCAAGTCTGCTACCTGCTGCAAAGCGATGAAACCATTGAACGCGAGTTCGGCAATTTACTCAAGATCAAAGATAATTTCCAGAAGATAGTAGTCTGTATGGACGACATAGCCACACACGGCGTGTACGACGGAATTAAATGTATCCATATCAAAGATTTCTTAAAATCCCCCGCTGATATTTAAATCCAAATAAAGGGTGAGGATTTTATCAAACCGCCCAACGCAGCAGACCGCTACAGTTAAATCGCTGAGAAGAGGGGATGCATAAAAGGATGGGATGCAAGGCGGACGGTGAAGATAAAACCGCAGCAACCTGTCGGTTGTGAGGATTTTATCAAACCGCCCAACGCAGCAGACCGCCTTTTAGGCGCCCCGTTATTTCAAACCGCGGGCTTTCAGAAGCCACTGCGGATCAGGAGCTGCCCCGCGGAAGCGCTCGTAGAGCACCATCGGCTGCTCGCTGCCGCCGGCTTCAAGGATGTTGTGCTTGAAGGAGGCTGCGGTTGCTGGATCGAAAATGCCGCGTTCGCGGAAAAGCTCGAAGGCGTCCTTGTCGAGAACCTCCGCCCAGAGGTAGCTGTAGTAGCCGGCGCTGTAGCCGCTGTTGAAAATGTGGTTGAAGTAGGATGTGCGGTAGCGCGGGATGATTTCGTCGATAAGCCCCATTTGTGCGCGGACCTGGGCTTCGAACTTCTCAATGTCGATGAGGCGGCGGGCTGCATCTTCCGGACTTACCGTCTCTGACGCAAGAGGAGAATCTGCCGGGACGCTGACAGAGGCAAGCTCGTGCCATTTCATATCCAGAATCGATGCGGCTGCAAGCTCCGTGGTCATAAATCCCTGGTTGAAAGTTCCTGCTGCTACAATTTTCTTTACAAGAGACTCAGGAATCACCTCACCGCTCTCATAATGGAAGGCGTAGGTGGAGAGAACCTCCGGTTGAAACGCCCAGTTTTCGTTAATCTGAGACGGGAGTTCCACAAAGTCGCGTGCTACTGATGTGCCGCTGACGCCCTTATAGTGGCATTTTGTGAGAAGGCCGTGGAGCGCGTGACCGAATTCGTGGAACATCGTTCCCACCTCGTCAATGCTCAGCAGAGACGGTTTGTCGGCTGTCGGTTTGGTGAAATTGCCCACATTCACTATTATCGGACGGATTTCTGTTCCGTCTGCAGCCACCCACTGATTGCGGATGTTGTTCATCCACGCTCCTCCGCGTTTTGTCCCGCGAGGATAGTAGTCGGTGGTGAGTATTCCCAAAAGACTTCCGTCTGTAGCGTCAGAAACACGGAATACTTCCACGTCCGGGTGATATTTCGGAGCGCCTTCAACAGGCTCGATACTGATGCCGTAGAGCTTGGAGGCTGTCGCGAATACACCGGCACGGACATTCTCCATCTTGAAATATGGACGGGTCTGAGCCTCGTCGAGGTCGTATTTGTCTTTACGCACACGCTCTGAATAATAAGCCCAGTCCCAAGGCTGCACCCGGCTCCCCTCAGGAAGCAGACCGTCGGCGATGTCCTTATCCATAGCAGTCTGCAAATCAACAAGTTCCTCACGAGCCTTCGCAATCGCAGGAGTTATGATTGTCTCAAGGAAACTGTCCACTGCCTCGGGAGTTCCCGCCATTTTGTCCGAAAGGATGAATGCGGCAGGTGTGTCATACCCCAGAAGATGGGCCTTTTCCTGACGGAGACTGAGGATTTTCATAATGATTTCCCTGTTGTCGGTCGCTCCACCATTTGCGCCACGGGTGGAGTAGGCACGGAACATCTTTTCACGGAGTTCACGATTAGGGCAACTTCCCATAGTCGCGGCATATTGGGAAATGCTGATGCCGAATTCCGCAGCGAAAGCATTGTTCTCGGCAAGAAGATTGGTTCCGAAAGTCTGCTCCAGGGAGGCGAGAGATGAATTGATTTGCCTCATCCTGTCTTGCTTCAACGAGTCCAGAGCCACGCCATTTGCGACAAAGGCACGATAGACTTTGTCAAGGAGCATCTGCTGCTCACGACTTAGAGCCGCGCCACAGTCCTCACATCCGCTTTCACGGGCAAATTCGGAGTCTGCATAGACTTTCTGCACCCTCTCGAAAAGCGAGGAGTTGAGATAGATATTGCTCGAATGCTGCGAAACCATAGGGATGACTTTTTCCACAACAGTCTGAAGTTCAGGAGTTCCGTCGGTTTCCGAAAGATTGAAGAGCACGCCCTCCACTTTCTCCAGCAGCCCGCCCGAGAGGTCCAAAGCTGCGACGGTATTCTCAAAAGTCGGCGCCTCGGCACAATTCACGATTGCGGAAATTTCCTCATTCTGCTGACGTATTCCCTCTTCGACCGCAGGGATATAATCCCCCACCTTGATTTTCTCGAACGGCGGAATCCCGTAAGGAGTGTCCCATTCTGCGAAGAACGGATTTTCGCGGCATCCGACCAATGCCAATGCTGTTGCCATAATAACGATTGTCTTTTTCATACGATATATATTTTTTCAATTTTCATTTTTACATAAGAGAATACTTTTTCACGACCTCACGCATTCCGGCAATTATTTCAAGGCAACGCTTCCGGGAAATACGAATTTCCGTACCCACTGCAATAATATCCTCTTCCGCCGGATTTCCAATCCCGTTCACAGAAGTAGCGTGTTCACCGTTATAGCCTGACTCACAGCGCGTCAGGTCATAAGCCGGCGCGAGTTTCCAACGACCCTCACGACAAATATAAGCAAAGTTCTTGGCGTGATCGTCCTTATTCTGAAAAAAAACATTGAAAACCATACGTCGGAACATCTCTTCCACTTGAGCGGAGTCCTGAGTCAGATAACCGGTAAGGTGAAGCAGATTCGTATAGTCAAGTTTCGGGAAATGAATGGATTCATTCAACAGTGCACCGGCGGTCGCAATGTGGAGACGTTCACCATTCTCTATATCGAAACGACGGGATGCGAAATAACGCCCGTCAATCAACTTGAAATCCGGAACGTCTATCCCCGCCTGCCGCGCAGCCTGATTGTAGAGAAACTCCATTTGCCCCATATCCTCGGGATCGGAGATATTCCTGAATTTCACAAGCCATTCACCTTCATCATCCTTCATAAGACATTTAGGACGACATCCGCCAGAATTTCCGCTATTGAAATACAGCAGTTCGGCATCCGCATCGGATTTCTCTGAGAGGAGCTCGAGGGCCATTCTCTGAAGTTCATCAAGCTGCGGAAGCGATTTGTCCTCTCCTATGAACGACTCCGGGACATAGCATAGTGCTCCCATCCCCGAATTACCGACTATACTGAGATACTGTACGGGAGAGAGTTTCAATGAATCTATACCCTTGCGTTTCAATATCTTATGTATAAGATAGCGTCCATAACCATCGGGAATGCTGTCGTCGAAAATACCGAAATTCCCTGCAAACGGAGTCTGTTCCGCAATGAAAAGTTCGTCACGTAGGGGAAGATAAACCGGAGATATGGAAAAGCCATCGCGAAGCCAAGCGCTGTCATACTGAAAGACACAGCAATCACCAGAGGGATTCATCGAAAGACGTCCTACAAGTCTGTCGTGGTAAAGGACATCAAGTTTGTCTGTAATTTTCATTTTGTTGTGCCTCTTTTTCTGTTGCGGTTGTTTTTTATCTCTTCTAATTCAGACATTGTGGAATATTTGGGTTCCGCGGTCACTTCCTTCAAGTTCTGAAGATAACCGAGAGCCTTGCAGAGAGCCGCGTATGACTCCAAAGATATCTTATGCTCCGTCTCAAAGCGGGCGATTGTCGGAACGGGAACTCCGGATTGTTCCGACACCGCCTTCCGGGAAAGACCTTTTTCCAGCCGACGCGTCCTGAATGAATCAGCAATGAAAGACATCGCCGAATCAATAGGCTCAGAATATAAAGTGTAAATCATAATATAATATCTCTTATTGCCACTTTCTCGCCTTAACGCACATTATCATATCTCTTATACGCAAAGATAGAAAATGGCGGGGAATAAAACAAATCGGACCGGAACCTTGCGGAAGGTCCGGTCCGAAAATTTGTTTGGCGTGGGATTACTCGACAACCACGTCGTCTTGGTCGCGGAGAATGAGCTGCACACCACCCTGGTACATAGTGAGGATGCCGGTGACGGTGATGTTTTTGCTACCCTTGAGGACCTCCGGTGCGATTTGCAGGTCAGCGAATTTTGAATAGCCGCTCGTGCGAATCTGGACAGTTCCGCCGGCTCCGCTGAAGTACTGGCTCACGGAGTAGGCGTTGGCGTTGCTTTGAAGCTGACTCTTGATTTCAGGCTTGCTGAGTTCGCCGAAATTGTCGGAACCACCGCCCACGTGAGCCTTGTCCCAAATGCCGGAGTTGAGATATTCGAGGAACTTGCTCTTGGACATCGCCCAAGTTGTCACACCCCAGTTGCCGGGTGCGCCCGCCTTGTCGGCGTTGTCCTTGGTGAGGAAAATGCGGTTCTCAGACTTGTCGTTTGCCTCGTTTCCGTTAAGATAGACAAGCGTGAATGCCTCATCTGCATACTTAAGTCCAGAGATTGTGACAAGTGCTCCTACAGCGTCAGATGTGGCCTGACAGTCATTCTTGCCAGGAAGGGCTGAAATCTTCCTGGGAGCGATTGGCTGAAGGTCATTGACATCGCAGCGGAACACGTGCCGGTCAATTATGTACTGGTCCTCGATGTACGAAGTAGAGTACTTGATCTGTTGAGGATCCTTGAGGCCGAGCTGAACCGAGCCCTGTCCGCCATAACTTCCGCTCTTGTAGCCATATTCCCCTACAGAAAGACCGTCAAGAGAGATGTAGACCATCTGACCGACCTTGTAGTCGTTGTGGAGACTGGTGCGTCCTACCTTGATTTCTATTCCAGGGCCGTTGGCATCGTCCTGAATGTAGAAAGACTTGTAGAAGTTGCCGGAACGGTCGGAAGTGGTGATGCGTCCCTTAATCCAGAGATCCTCGGAAACCTCCCAGCACCAGGTTTTTAACTGTTCGGAAGCTCCGGCCTCGGATGCCTTGGAGATAAATCTCTGCGAAAGTTCCTTTATCGTGAGAACGGTACCGGTGACGCCTTCCTCCGGATCAAACGGAGTATAAGCCTCCGGATTGTCATATTTTCCGGTGAAGACCGGCTGAAATTCCTCGCAGGAGGTAAGGAGAGCGGCCGCTGCCGCGAGTGCAATAATTATCCTTTTCATTGTGGGTCCTCCTTAGAATCTGAAATAAAGGTTCAACATATAGTTCACTCCCTGCATATAGAAATACTTGGAGTCGAACTTATAGTAGTTCTTGTAGTCCGCGCTCTTTATGAGACGTGTCTGCTCATAACCGCCAGTCCTTATATCCCTGTTGTTCAGGAGGTTCTTTGCCTCAAGAGAGAAACCGAAGTTGTAGGTTCTGCGGATATACCAGGACTTTCCGACGCTGAGGTTCATCACCACTGCCGGCTTGAACTTCTCCTGCGCGGTCATATAGTTGATTTCACCCGGGGTGAGTCCTGCGTCAGTGTACTCACTGTTGAGAATCCAGCTCTTAGCGTGCTCTGCAACCATATCGTCGTAGAGTTTGTTGTCAGGACCGGCTGCCGCCTTGATTGTCCTGTAGAGCGGGTTCATATCAAGATAGGAGTTCGCATAGACATTTGCTCCGAGAGTGAAGAACCAGTATGAACGGGTCCTGTAGTTGAGAGCGAGGTTTGCTGCGAGCTGCGGTGTCGAAGGAACGTGGTGTTTCTGAATCTTCTCTACCACATAGTTGCCGTCCTCGTCAACTTCGAAACAATCATTAGGGATGATTGTGGAGTTCGCAGGAATCTCGGCATCTGCCCTAAGCTTATAGACAGGGCTGCTTGCCCAGTAGGTTATAGGCTTGCCGTAGGAATCTGCCACGATTTCGGAACTGTTGTCCACTGTCTGATACATTGTCGGCGTGGATGTGTAGATGTACTGGCCCCAGCTCAGAGCACCCTGAAGGTTGAGTCCGGTCACTCCCAACGGAAGTTTGAATCCGAGTTCAAGTCCGAGATGACGCTGGTCGATGCCTGTCATCGCAAAGTTGGTGAAGGAGTGCTGTGAGTCGTCGTAGAAAGACTTCATCACTGACTGGTCCATAATCTGAGTCACAAATCCGGTAAGACGAAGGTCGTAGCCGTTGTTGCTCAACTGGTAGTTGATGTCGGCAGAGACGGTCTTGGTGGTGGTAAGATTAGGAATCAGCGAGTTACGTGTTCTCGGTGAAAGGAAGGACTGGTTGAAAGTCGGAGCATCGTTGAAGAAGCCGACATTTGCGAAGAAACGGTGTCCTCCGGTGAGAACATATTCGGCGTGAGCCTTCACGGAATAGGTGAGGAAGGTGGAAACCTTTGACTTGCCCTTCGATGTGATGACCTCTTCGGTAATCGGGTCGTAGGTGGTGAGTTTCAACGGGTTGCCGTTTATGTCCTTGACGATGATTTCGTTGAACTCATTGCGGATTGCATTTGACCCGCCATCCCAAGCCGTAGGGAGCGACTGCTCTGTGTCGAGACCTGCAAAAAGGCCCTTGCGCACCAGACCCTCTCTCCAGAATGAGGAGAATCCGAGTTTCGCACCGACATTTGCCTTGAAGTTTCCGAGGTCGAAACGTCCGTCAGCCCAGAGATTGCCGTTGCGCACCTGTGCGTAGTAGTCGTAGCCGTATCTTCCGCCTTTTCCGATCTGTTTTGCTGAACCGTTTGCAATCCAGTAGTCGAGGTCGTTCTGAATCATAGCGTCTGAGAACGCGAAGTCGCGCTCCGCAAAGTTGTCGGTGTTGAGATAGTACTCGCCGCCGAGAAGGTCCTTGATTTTCTTGTAATACTCGGAACGGTTGATTTTCGCGTTGAGACCTCCGTTGAGAGTGAACCAACTGTTGGCGCTCCATTTCACATTTGCAGCCAAGTTGAAGTCGTGCTGGTCGACGCGGCGCTCTTCCTGGACATACTTTGAACGGCCGTTGGCGGCGTTGTAGTTGATGTTGTAGAGACGGTCCCAGTCGAGGTGCTGAGTGTTCACATCTGTGCGCCAAGCCTCTCGGGCAAACTCATATTTGTCCATATTGTAGCGACCCCAGTTGCTGTCTTCCATATAGAAGTAGCTCGGGAGGTTGCGGTAGTAGTCCGGACGCGGGTCTGCGGAGTCGTACCAGTCAAGGGCAGAATATCCGTTCTTTCCGGTCCTGTAGAGGAGAGTCACGCCTGCCTCAAGGTTCTCAAGAGGGTTTGCGGTGTATTTGAGGATGAATACAGGCTCGTGGGTGCTGCGTACACGGGAGTTACGGACCTTGCCGTTCTGATAACCCCAGTTGGAGTTGTACATATTGTAGCTGAACTCGCCATTTTTCTTCATCATATCATAAACTTCCTGTGTGGAAGCGTTCTGTGCACCTCTTGAACCCGGAGTTGCGAATGCCATGAATGCAAGACGGTGTTCGTCGTTGAATTTCTTCTCCGCACCGAAGTAGTAGGCGAATGAACGGTAGTAGACACCCTTCACCCAGTCGTTACCTCCAAGGCGGGCGGAAACATTGGCAGCAAATGACCATCCGTTGTCGAGCTCTCCGGAAGCGTAGTTCGCCATAAGACGAAGACGGTAGAGAGCCGAGTTGCTCAAGAGGCTGAAACGCCAGCCCGGACGCACCGATGCAGGATTTGCGAGAATGTTGGTGACACCGTTGTAACCACCGAGGCTGTAGTCGGAAGTCTCTGTTCCGATGGTGCTCTCCTTTGCCCTCATAGCTTCGTTGAGTCCGCTCCAGAGTGAGAAAGGCGAATAACCTGTCACAGCATCGTTCATCCTCACACCAGCAAGAAGCACATCCTGGGTTTCATTGGCATATCCCCTGTTCTTGAAACGTACGTCGCTGAATCCATATCCCACGATGTTGTTGTAGGGGTCGTTGGCGCCGAAAAGGATTGCGGGAGCATCGGTATATCCCGAATCTTCCATATCGAATTCGGCGAAATTGGAATCATCGACTTCCGCAACTCTCTGTTCTGCAACGAGTGAGACAAAAACAAGGTCTTTCACATATCCCTCTACCGTGAGGTTGATGCGTGAAGAAATGAACCCTTCTGCGGAAACGGTCATCAGATAGTTTCCGTCTTCGAGGCCTTCGAAAATGAATGAACCGTCTGCGCGCGAGAAGTCATCGACAACAGCAACGGCATCTTTCACGATGGTGATGTGGGCATTTGTAATCGGAACACGTCCGGCGCGGTTGACAACAGTTCCCTTCACTCCACCAAGTTCGCCTGTCTGGGCGAAAACGGAGAGCGAGCAGAGCAGCGCCGCGAATGCCGCAAGAATTTTTTTCATCATATCTTATTATTAGTTTATATCAATTACTGCATCCAGTATTGCATCCATTATTGCATCAAATGCTTGGATAGCGATGTCGTTATTTCCCAATAACAATATAAGTAGGGTAGTGATCGCTATATCCGCCCACAAAAGCCCCGTTGGAGAAGGTCCTGAACGGATAACCCTTATACTGTCCCTTCTGGGTTGTCATCCAAGGGCGTTTGAACACCACTCCGTAGTATTCTTTGCCGTGATTTTTCGTCACCGGCTGAATCTTGAGCCCTCCATCCGGAGCGTGCGCAAGGTTGTAGTTGACAAGTTCCAGATCGTAGATGCTCCAGACTCCCTGGTAGCAGAGAGAACCGTAGCCGGCCTTGAGCATCGAGACATAAGGAGAGAAGAACTCGCCCGGAGTCACATTTTCGAGGCGCTCCTGTCCGTGGAGATATTTCGCCATCGAGTCGTCGGTAGGGTTGTCGTTCATATCTCCCATTGCGACGATTTTGATTCCGGGATATTTCTCCTCCATTCTGCGCGAGTGATTGTAGATGATCTCGGCACCGCGGCTGCGTAAATTGCCGCCCTTGCCACCAATCCTCGACGGAAGGTGGGCGACATAGAATGCAAAGTGCTCACCAGCTATAAGTCCGTGAACCATAAGGATGTCACGGGTTTTGAAGTAGCTGGTGTCCGTGTCGGAAAAGTCGATGTCGGAATTGAAATCGAAAGGAATTGCCTCGCTGTCGAGGTAGGTGAATTGGTCAGGCTTGTAGAGCAGGGCCACATCAACGCCACGGCGGTCCGGGCTGTCGTAGTGGACAATCTGGTAGTTCGCATCAGCAATCTCAGGCTGGCTCACGAGGTCCTCGATGACGAGGCGGTTTTCAATCTCTGAGATTCCAAGTATGGTGTGCCAGCGTTTGTTGTTGTCGGCCATCGAACGGATGACTTTCGCCATGTTGTGGAGTTTTTTCTCATATTTCGCCTGCGTCCACTTGTTCTTTCCTTCCGGAAGGAACTCGCTGTCGTTCTTGACAGGGTCGTCGTAGATGTCAAAAAGGTTCTCGAGATTGTAGAACCCGATGACGTAGTTCTGCTGAGTTTTCTGCGCCGATGCCGAAAGGGACATCAGAAGCAGGAGAGCAGCAACTATAAATGAACGTTTCATATCCTTTGTCTGTCGTTTATGTTTATTATATTAGTGTTTAATGCCTTATGTGGAAGATGCCTGCTGCTACAAAGGCCAGGTATTGACAGTTGGAGCCTTCGCCTCTATTTCCGCAGCCTTTGCGTCGCCTACCTTCGCCGGAAGATTTACGAACAGGTCGATACCAAGCTTTTCCTCGAGAGCAGCGATGGACATCATGTCGCGTTCATCGACAGTGCGGTAAGGGTCAGTGTCATGATCGAGCCAGATCGCACATCCGGCATATCCACTGCTGCGGGTGTAACGAAGAATTGCCTTGTAGTACGCCGTAGGAATTGTCATTTTCTTGCCAGCGCAGTCTGTCGTTGACTGAGTGCTGCCTTTCACGGTACATCCTGTCACAACATAGAGGGTGTCGGTAGAAGGATTAATGGATGATGCCCAACTTTGCACCCTAGCTTCCAACCGTTGCCAAATTTTCTGGTTAAACTGGCTACGCTGTGGGGTCATATTTGTCGCATAGAAAGTCTGCGTATTGGATGCAACACTTGCAGAACGATCCCTTGCCGGAAGCTGATGCCCTCGGTCATAGTTGCCTCTATAGGAAATCGTAAGATCTGCCTGCATACTATTGGGGAGCAGCGGGTCAAAGTAGAAGTTCTTGTCACGCATCCCTGAGCCACCCATAAGAGATGAATTCAGCGGATAGGCCACCCAATAGGAAAGATAGTGCGCTGCACTGAAATAGAAGGAATAGTTCCTCATCGTCTTTCCATTGAGAGTCATATTGTGCCAACCCCAAAGCAGTCCGTCACCGGTCTTGGTCTCGGGGAGTTCCATCCAACCGCAGGATGTCGCATCGGCCTTTCCACCGTCAGGCCCGGCGCCGTCCGCAGTCTGGGTGAAGCGCACTTCCGCGGCGTCGTTCTCGGTAGAGACTATGACATAGACGCTGCGTGAGGCGCCGGTCTTGTTTGCGTCGTAACTGAGTTTGATATTGCTCTTGTAGCCGGTGCCCGAGTCGTGACTGAGCTTCGCCCAAGACTCTTTCCCATCGAAATCCAAATCCAAAATCCAAGTGCCGGATGCCCGCACGACCACAGAGACTTCACCGGCTTCCTTGCCGGCACTCTCCGGATTGAGTGTCAGGGAAAGTTCCGAATTTTTCTTTACTCCAATGGGGTCGCAGGATACAATCAGCACAGCAAACGCCACAAAAGCGAAAATTCTGCTGATTGACTTTGTCCAATTGACGTTCATCAAAATGTTTTCTATTATTGTGAGTTAAGGGAAGCCCGCCTTGAGAGCGGGTTTCCCTTATACAACATCAGTTCGAATAAATATTATTCTGTAACAACAACTATCTTCTGGATTCTGACCTGAGCTTTAGATGCGGTACATTTGAACTCAGAAGTTGCTGTTCCTTCCCAAGTGACGACAGATTTTACAGGCTCTACAAATGTATCTCCATCAGAATTGATGGTAAGACCATTTATCTTGGTATTGAGCGTGATGGCAACTTTCTTTATCTTCTTACCATCTACTGAAACAGTCAGAGAATGATGCTGGTAGAGCCTCAACAAATCGCTTGGTGCGATTGGGTCTGAATTACCTCCAGCTCTCCAATATGTAACCTTCACACCATTGGATGTTACAGTAAAACCTTTCATTTCATCAACAGTTGTTGCAGTAAATTTGTCTGCAATCTCGCTGATTGTCAATGAGTAGGTTCCATCTGCACCAGGCTCTTCCGGATCTGGTGTAGGATCAGGAGTAGGATCAACCGGCCCTGTGGAACCGCTTCCTTCACCGTTGATTGAGATAAGCTTGTTGGAAGCGTTCATCTCAGGAGTAGTTCCATTATACATAACGATAATTCCGCAGACAACGACCTCGTCACCCACTTTAATCTGAGACTCAGAAGTGAATTTAGCACCGTCGAAATAGTATCCACGGAAAATCATGAATTCGTTTGTTGTAGTTCCGTCATCGGAAATGTTATATGTTGCATTTCCGAATTGTGTTGTATTAACTTCCTTGATTGACGAAATCTTACCCTTCACATATACAGCCGCGCCTGGAATTGATGAAGAGTGGAGAATGTTGAGCACCTTAGCCACATTGTATGGAGATGCTTCTGTACCTTCACCTGTTGCGTTAGGAAGATCTGACCACTCACCTGGCTCCGGTGTAGGAGTTGAACCGCCACCGATTTCAGTTCCTTTAGAGAAGTCGATTGCAGTGCCTGCAGTCGTAGAAGTGAGGAGGGATACGTCGTCGATGCTGTAGACAGATGCCTTGTTGCAAGCGAAGTAGATGTAGAGAGCAGTTGTACCTGAAGGAACGGTGAACTTTGAAGAAGCAAGTGACCATTTTCCGTCAGGGTCGCCGTTTGCGAAAGCATACTCGATCTCAACGTATTTCTTTCCGTCGTTGCTGAGGTAAACCTTGAACTCATCGTGGCTGAATACGTTGGAAGCCTCATTCATGCCATACTTGTTACCGCCGAAAGTGAGTTCGAAGTCTGTACTGCCAGGGAGAGTGATGTTCTGAATCTGGAAGTTTGAGTTCGCACCGAAGAATATCTTGTTTCTTCCGGAGCCTGCATAATCGGTGAAGCCTTCAGCATCTGAGAGTTTGCCTGACTGCCTTACAGATGCTGATGAAGAAGCGTAAGCTACAGTTGAAACGCCTGAGCCTTCTTCATTCTTCCAAACATCTGTCTTGTCAAGATAAGGCCAGCCTGATGAAGCCTTCACTGCATCTGCCTTGTCGAAGTTGTTGTGGTAGACATAAGCGTCTGACTGAGAACCGGAACCTTTCTGTGCTACAGTGAGAGTCTTCTTTGTTCCGACCATGCGGACAGTGAACTCTGCAGAACGGTCAAAGCTTGTGTTGGCTTCCACAGTGACAGTAATCTGATTGTCGGAAGTCTTCTCAGCCTTAACCCAGGCATTCTTGTCACCATCAGCGATTGACCACTCGCGGTTTGCCTCAACGGCAACAGTCTTAGTGCCGCCGGCGATCTCAAACGTGAGCTCGGTTGGATTAAGCGTCAGTGACGGCTTGTCAGATGACGGATCCTCATTCTTGTTGCAGGCAACAGCTACTGAAGCCATCGCGAGCACTGAAAGGAATAAATGTTTGATTTTCATTGTATTTGTGTTTATTTGGTTTGACTTTATTTCACTATGTACCAATAAATCTTCCACAAATATGGGAAAGTTATACATAGTCTTGAAAATCGCTACAAATTTAAGGCAATAAATGACATTTACAAAGACTATCTCAAAATTTGCTTAAACTTTCACATTTTCGTAACACTTTACATCTACAAAAACAAAGGAGCTGTCCAGGACAGCTCCCGACCGGAGGGGAAACAGAGCACCCGTCACGGATGCTGTCTCAGCCTGCGGCTATCGTGCGACCCAAACGCGACGATAGTGCGGCCGGACTCTTTCCTCCTTGCCGTTACGGACTCGGGTGTAACCCTTGACCTTGACAAGGACGGGCATTCCGATTCCTATCAGAATCAGGATGCCGACCATTGAGAAGCCCTTTCTTGTCATAAATTATATACATTTGGATGCAAAGGCTCTCTTGGGGTTCCGTCATCAGTACTCCTCCGGTATATCAAAAAAGACGACACCTCAGTTTGGGTCTGAGATGCCGTTTTTCCAAATGTATCTTTATGTCAAGATGTTGCAAAGATAAAAAAACTTTTTCAAAGACGAATAAAGTTTTCATTTTTTTACATCACCAAACCACAAAGCAAAAAACGAGTCAGGCACGATATAACCTAACTCGCTTTGCGGACTTTAACGTTCCGCGGCATCCAGTCTTTCCCTGTCACCCGTTTACGACAAATGACAACGCAAAGTTAACTCATTCTGCGACAAATGCAAAGTAATGAGCCTTGTTTTATCCAGAATCACACGCCCACAAAACATCGAAGACACGTCTAACTCGACCGATTTCGTTCAATAATCCGGAAATCGGCCGGATAAGCCATCCTTTATTCAGCCGATTTCGGCAAAATTTTGAGAAATCGGCTGAATAAAGGGGAAAATTATCGATACTTCCTAAAGATTGAAAGCAACCTTCAGCTCGTCCATCTGGGCGTCGGTCATGCCCTCGGGTTCGAAGCCCATGTTGCGGGAGGCCCCGTAGATGAGGGCGGCCTTGTTCAGGACATCCACCTGGTCGAAGGCTTCGCCGATTTCGGGTCCCACGGCACAGACACCGTGTTTTTCCCACATCACGACATCGTATTCGTCAAGCTGCGCGACCGTTGCGTCGGCAAGGGCTGCGGAAGACGGCATCTCATAAGGAATGATGCCCAGACCCTTCGGACAGAAGGCGCGGGTCTCAGGAATCATGGACCACAGGATTTTCGTCAGCACATCCTTCGCGAGGAACGGACGGTGATGTGTCATCGCCACAAGTTCAATCGGGTGGGTGTGGAGAGAGGCCTTGTAGCCGTTCCCACGCTCTATCATCAGTGAGTGCATGGCAAGATGAGAGGCAAGTTCGGATGTCGGCTTCACGGGGTTGTCTGCAACGATTTCGTAGCTTTCGCAGTCGTCGCAGATGCGGATTATGGAGCCGTTCTCCATCGGGAAACGGGCGAGATCACGCATCCTGCGGTTGGTGCCCTTGCAGAAGAACCAGCAACCCCGGAGGTTCGGAAGTTTCTGAACCATCGGCACCTCAGGAGCTATGGCCGGTAGCGCCCTCATCCTGTCATCAACATATTCGGTGACGTTCACGACTATGTTTCCGCCGTTTCTTTCGGCCCATCCCTTTTCCCAGAGGTAGAGGGCAACCTCGGCAACCTTTTCAATCTCACGCCTCAGTTCGGGGCGGTTTTCAAGTATAGAGTTTTTCATTTTTATTGTCAACAAAACAGCTTCTATCTTTTTGAAGTTACTTCCTTCTCATACGTCTGAACTTCCTGAATGAAATCGCTGCCGACCGGGACGTCGTTGCGGAGACAGAACTCGTCATAGACGACGTTCCACGGGAGGGACTTGCACTCTTCTTCGAGAGCAAGAACTTCGAAATGGCGGTCCTCAAGTTCATATTTGGAGATGAGTTCCTTCGGTTCAAGAAGGGCGCGGAGCATTGATTTCTGTGCTGCACGGGAGCCGGTGACATAGGCTCCGACGCGGTTCATTGCCCCGTCGAAATAGTCAAGACCGTAGTGGACGCGGTTGAGGGCTCCTGCACGGACGATTTCCGAGAAGAGTTCCACTGTGTTATCGTCCATAATGGTGACGTGGTCGGAATCCCAGCGGATAGGGCGGCTGACGTGGAGCATAAGCTCGCTCACGAAGCACAAAAGGGCTGAAACCTTGTCGGCAGGGCTCTCTGTCGGGTGGTAGTGTCCGGTGTCGATGGTCGGAATCTTGCCGTTCTGCGCTGCGTAGGCCGTGTAGAAATCGTGGGAGCCGACAGTGAAGCTCTCAAGACCGATGCCGAAGACCTTTCCCTCGATGCAGTCTTTCATATTGTCCTTCTTCTCGGCAAAAATCTTGTCGAGCGAGTCTTTGAGAAGGCTGCGGTAGAGGTAGTGGTTGACGGAAACATCCTTGCAGCCGTCGTGCACCCAAAGGTTCATTATGCACGGGTCTCCCTGCGCCTTGCCAATCACATCGGCAATTTCGCGGCAGCGCCTCGTATGCTCAATCCAGAAATCACGTATTCCCTTGTCCGGGTTGGCGAGTGAGAGATTGCCGCTCTTCGGGTGGGAGAATGAAGTGGAGTTAAAGTCGAGTTTTGTGTTGTTTTCCTTTCCCCAATCAATCCAGCTTTGGAAATATTCCGGAGTCACTTCGTCGCGGTCCACAACCTTGCCCTTGAAGTCACCGTAAATCTCGTGGAGATTGAGGCGGTGGGTTCCCGGGATGAGGCTCTTTGCCTTGAGGATGTCGGCGCGGAGTTCGTCGATGTTGCGTGCCGCTCCCGGGTAGTTGCCGGTTGCCTGGATTCCGCCGGAGAGAGCTCCTGCCTGCACCTCGAAACCTTTCACATCGTCCGCCTGCCAGCAGTGCATGCTGAGGTGGAAGTCTTGAAGCTGTGCGAGAACCTTTTCTGTGTCGATTCCAAATTCGGCATAACGCTCCTTGGCGATTTCGTATGCCTTGTTGATGAGTTCCTGTTTCATATCTTTGTGTTTTTTATTTTTCCTATCGAAACATGAAAAAAATAAACTGCGTCAGATTTGTCAATTATTTTCGAGTATAGATTTCTTTTGGAAGAAGGAGTGTACTGGAGGTACACGACTGATGAGAAAATAAATATAGACCGAAAAGAATGAGAAAGATGATGCAGGTTATTTTTTGAAGGTTTCATAGCGCGAGAATTTTCTGAAAACGGGAATATGCCGCATCCCAAGCCTCCGTATTCTCCGGCTCAAAGCGCCGCAGGGAGGCATCGGAGGCAAGCGTTCCCCGCATTCCGGCCATCGAAGAGGCAAGCCCAAGCCCTACGAACTGGGCCATGAGGTTTCCTGCGGTCGTCGCCTCGGCAGGGCCCGCAATCACCGGGAGAGCGAGCGAAGAGGCAATCATGCGGTTCAGTTCCGCATTGAGAGAACCGCCGCCTATTACATACAGACGTTCTATATTCTTGCCAGAGAGCACCTTAAGGCGTCCGAGCACAAGACGGTATTTCAGCGCAAGGGACTCGAATATACAGCGCACAAGGCAGGCATCCGACGACGGGACAGGCTCTCCGTGAGCAAGGCAATAATCCCTAATCGCCGAAGGCATATCCTCCGGAGCTGCAAACGACTCGTCGTCCGGATCAATCATGCTTCGGAACGCCGGAGCCTCGCCCATCATCTCGACTATCTGCGGATAGCTGTACTCTCTCCCCTCTTTTTTCCATGCCGCGCGGCATCTTTCAAGCAGCCACATTCCTGTTATGTTCTTGAGGAAGCGGATGTTGCCCTCAGCACCGCCCTCATTTGTAAAGTTCATCTCAAACGACCTGTCCGAAACAATCGGCGACGGCGTCTCCACTCCCATCAGTGACCATGTGCCGGAGCTGAGGTAGGCGAAATTCCCGTCCGTTGCAGGAACAGCGGCGACAGCGGAACCGGTGTCATGCCCGGCGACCGCAATCACAGGGATGTTTCCGAGCCCGGTTTCGGAGGCGACCTCGTCGGTGAGCGTTCCGATGACCTCGCCCGGCATCACCCGTCGTCCGAAAAGGCTGCGCGACACACCGGCGGCAGCAAGAATTTCATCGTCGAAATCGTGCGTCGCGGGGTTCATCAGCGCAGATGTGGAGAGAATCGTGTACTCACAAACTTTCTCCCCGGTGAGCATATATGAAATTGCGTCCGGCATAAAAAGAAGCCCTTCAGCGGCCTCCAATGCAGAATTCCCTTCCTGTCCCATCGCAAACAACTGAAAGACGGTGTTGAAGTTCATGATTTGGATGCCCGTCCTGCGGTAGAGTTCCTCGCGTGGAATGGTGCCAAAGAATTTTTCCGGCATTCCGACGGTGTAGCTGTCACGGTAGGAGCGCGGCTGTGCAAGAAAATGTCCGTCCCTGCCGAGAAGGACGAAGTCCACACCCCAAGTGTCCACGCCTATAGATTCGATTGTTTCGCCCGATGAGGCAGCCTTTCGAAGTCCTGTAATAATCTCGTTCCACAGTCCCCAAAGGTCCCAATAGCTGCGTCCTCCGACTCTGATTATATTGTTCTGAAAACGGTGTATCTCAGTCATTTGAATGCTGTCACCGGTATATTTCCCAATTACGACGCGGCCGCTCGTCGCGCCGAGATCTATCGCTGCTGATGCCATGAGTGTGTTAATTATGTTTTGCAAAAGAAGTATATTTCCGAATCTTTCGAGGCATCATTATGACATTAAAATATTGTTTTTTGATTTTATTGACTTATATTCGCCTGCTATATTCACGACGAACGCCGTGAACATAGAAACATGAAAAAAATAAACTGCTTCAGATTTGTCAATTATTTTCGAGTATAGATTTCTTTTGGAAGAAGGAGTGTACTGGAGGTACACGACTGATGAGAAAACAAATATAGACCGAAAAGAATGAGAAAGATGATGCAGGTTATTTTTTGAAGGTTTCATACTCATATTTCGAAGAAAATGGAAAATGTCAGCATAAAATATCTCCTCATCGGAAAAAAGGACGAACAATGGGGAATCACCGTAAATACGGTCGGGACGCAGACCATTGAGAAGGGATATGCAAGCTATCCGCCGGCCGAAAGGCATCCGGAGGGCTTTTATTTCGATGTCAGGAAAGGTCGCGTCCTCAACAGCTGGCAACTGCTGTACATCCATTCCGGCAAGGGAACGATGTATGACAGACAGGGCAAGGTGACGGAAATCAACTGTGGGGAGATGATTCTTCTGCGACCCGGGTGCTGGCACAGCTACATGCCTGACAAGGAGACGGGGTGGGAAGAATATTGGATCGGGTTTCAGGGCTCAGTCGTCGAGAAAAGGATGAAAATGGGGTTTCTTGACAGAACTGTCTATAAAGTGGGAATCCGCGAGGACATTGTTTCGATGTACAAGGACGCGATCCAGATTGCTGTGCAGGAAAAGCCGTCCTACCAGCAATATCTTGCAGGCACAGTGAACATGCTTCTGGGCATAGCCATCTACCACGACTCCAACAAAGAGGCGGGCGGAGACTATTCTGCAGACAAAATTGACACGGCCAAGTCCATCATCAGGAAACGGTTCCGCGAGGCCATTAACCTTGAGGAGGTGGCGAAAGAAGCAGGGATGAGCTATTCGTGGTTCAGAAAGAAGTTCCGCGAGTACAACGGCATCTCCCCCGCCCGCTACATCCTCGGCCTGCGCATCTCAGAGGCCTGCCGCCTGCTCGCAGAGTCGTCGCTCAGCATCAAAGAGGTGGCATGGAACCTCAACTTCGACGACAACTCCTACTTCTCCGCGATGTTCCTCCGGGAAGTCGGCATGTCCCCGAAGGAGTATCGCAAAAAGTTCAGTGCCAATCCGGAGTAGGACGACTCTGTCCGGAAACGGTGACTTCTTCGGAAGACTCCACCCAGTCGAGCGGCTGAAACCATGTGTACCAGCGTCCCCATTCGCGTGGCGGATCACTATGGGCATAGCAGAGGAATTGCTGGACCCCGACTTTGACATGACCGCAGCCGTCGCCGCTCATTCCGGCGTTAATCACGCCCTTGCGGAGTTCGCCCTGCACTGTTTCGCCTTGAGTGAAAGTGATGCCGTCCGCAGACTCCCATATACGGATGCGGCTGTAGTTGGTGTTGCGTCTCTCAGCATGGATAGCGACGAATTTCTGGCTTTTCTGAACGAATTTCACGTCAGTGTGGTCCGGGTTGCTGATGTTGCTCTTGTCCAGCGCCACTCCCCTATATTCAAGATGAGCCGGCCAATTGCTGTCCTTCGCGGATGCGGTTGAGACTCGCGTCGTTGTGCCCTGACGGTTCTGATCGGTGAGGAAGTCATTATATGAATAGTAGAGATAGACGACATCATCCTTCACAACGATGCACGGCTCCCCGGCACCGAAGACCTGCCCTTCGTGCCCCTCGACAGGCTCATAGTCAATGACCGGCTGCGGATCGTCGCCCCAACCGTCACCGCTCCATTTTTCCCACGGACCTGTTGGGGAGACGCTGCGGGCAATGTAGAGATCGTTGTCATAGCCGTTCGGTTCCTCGGTGGATGTGTAGGCAATGTAATACCAGCCTCCCCATCTGGCAACGCCCGGGTCGCAGACCGAAAAGGCGTCGCGTTTTCCGTCCGAAGGAAGCAGGGCATCAGCCTCTTCTGTCCATGTCCTGCCCCCGTCCACAGAATGTCTCCATGTTATTTTGTCCCAGAAGTATTTGCCGGAGCCATCGGATGTTATCCGGCAGCGGAACTGTCCGTCGGTCACCTCTCCGTTGATGTAGGAAACGGCATCAGTGTTTCCCGAAGAGCCGTTGTCAGTGCATTTCCATATTCCCGACTTCTCCGTGCCGTCTGTCATCACCCAAAGGTATGTGCCGGCAGGAAAAGTCTCCGAGAAGTCCTCCCTTTCGCTGCGATAGAGGCTGAGCCAGGCGTTGTCGGTGTAGCCGGTGAAATTCTTTGTCGCAACGGCATTTCCGCCTATGGTAGTCGCATAGTCCGTGTTCCACGCATAAAGTTTCAACGTAAATCCTTCCACGGCGCTGCTCCATGACGGGCATTGGATGGATATGAATCCGAAAGCCTCGTTCATCGTGAACCGCTGCGCAAATGTGCCGGAGGTGCCGAGCTGTGCGGCGGTCTGATTGTCGGAGACGTGGAGATTGACGTTCTTGCCGTAGTAGTCGCCCGGTGTGGCGAGCCAGATGTCTATTGAGTTGTCGTCGTTTATGATTATTGACGGCCCATAGCGGTAGTTGGGTCCAGTGTAGATTTCCCAACCCTCACGTGCCACCGGAGCAACGTCAACAGGTTTCGTCCACGGGCTGTGACCTATCGGACCGTCTTCGGGCCTTTCCTCCGGCTCACAGCCGAAGATCGTGGTAATTGTGAATATGGCCGCCGCGACGCCGCAAAGATATTTTTTCAATCCGCTCATTGTATGCTTTCAAATGTGCCGACAGAATCCGGCTGAATGTCATAAAGTCCGTTAGGGTTCTCTGTCTTGTATGTAGGGAGCGACGGATCGACAATCTTCGCATCCACGCACTCATGCGAACCCCTCATCACATTACGCTCAATAAAATCGACCTGCTTATCAACTGTCTGCGGCATATAGCCCGCAACCGCATGGTTGATGCCCGGAAAACGATAGAAGCGGACAGCCGCTCCGGCAGCCTCAAGCGCCTTCTGAATCCTGCACGGGCCGCAAAAGGACAGGCCACCGGAAGTCACGCCGTCATAAGGGACAAGTTCATCCTCCGTCCCGTGAAACATCATCACCGGACAAGGTTTCGACGCATACCCGAGCTCACCATCAACAAGGACAGCTCCGGCAAAGGCCATGATACCAGCATAGTTGAACCCCTCCGGAAGCACAGAAGTCATCGGCGTCCCGTTACAGATTTCCCACTCGGCCTGCTGCGCCGTAATCGCGCCCGCAGAGGAGCCGGTCACGACAATGTTCCGCGCATCCACTCCAAGTTCAGAGCCGTTCGCCACAAGATGGGCCGTTGCCGCAAAAAGGTCCTCCACAGCAAGGTGTATCGCCTTGTCCAGCAGCACCGCGAACTCCGACTGCGTCACTTCTCGCACGCCCTTGAGGCCAAGCCGGTAGTCAATCGAAACCATGCGGTAGCCCATCGCATTCATCTGACGGAACCACGGACGCAACCATTCCTGATGACGCGATCCTTCCATAAACCCGCCTCCAAAGACATGAATCACCGTAGGACGCACTTTCCCGTCGTCGCACACAACTTTCGACGGTTGCGGATCATATATGTCCATATACAGCGCACACGTATCCCTATCAGCGAATTTCACCGTCCGGTCAGGCTCCATTTTCTGTGCAAAAAGCGATGCCGACGAAATAATCGCCAGCACCGCAGTCGTGATGAGTTTATATGCTTTCATACGTCAACTCTGAAAAAAGAAAGGATTTGGAGAATCCACGACCTCGACATCCGAATCATTGACCACCTCCACACAATTGTGTATGCTGAGCGTGGCGTCTTTCTTCCATTGCGAGAAATCATTCCCGACAATCTCGACGTCACCGCAAAACTGAACGTCAATGACGGAAAGTTGAGGGAAAAGAGGCGCGTATGTCCCCGTATCTATAAATTTATTATTCTTGATTTCCAACGACTTGACACTGAGCGCGTATATTACCTGGGCGTCGAAAGTCGAGACGATATTATTCTCGAAGACGATGCAGTCGTGGTAGAAAAAGTCATTTGTACGGGCATCTTTCGGAATGATAGGGTCAATCTGGAGTATGGCCTGAGGCTCGCGTCCGCCTATCCCGAGATCGGTAAAGCTGTTGTTCCGGATAACGACGTTGCGGGTGTTGCCAGACTCGAACCAGTAGTTGGCGTCACCGCAGATGCGGATGCCGGCCATCATCGAGGAGAACCTGCAGTTTTCAATGAGTACATCGCCAGGCGTGGAAATCAGCAGGCTACGGGCACGGTTGTACTCCACGGTACAGTTGCGGATAATCGCAGAGGCGCCTCTGGCCGTATTCTCGACAGCATAGCGACGTGGGTCGGAAAGGATGCCGCTGAGGTCTGCGTCGACAGTCATCACATAGCGGCAGCGATTAGACTTGTCTATGGATGTAAGCCTTGCCTCAGCAACAGGCTGAAGGCTGGTCTTGTCCACGAAGCGGAGCAGGTCACCAACGTCGGCAAAATGGTTGCCCTCCTGCTGGAAATGTCCGAAGACGGCAGCAAATGTATTGTCTGAAATGAGGCTGTCAACCTTCATGTACACGCCATGAATGTTCGTGGCATCGTCGAGCATACTCTCGAAATGGCTGTCTTCGAGAAGCACGAGTCCTTTGCAGTCAACGAAATGTGTCGCATCGGCAGAGGCTGTGATCATTCTCGGTGAACCGGGATGCTGCGCGGTCGAAAAGCCGGAGACGGTAATATTCTCGCAGTACTCGGCAATCAGAGCCATGGCCCCACTTCTATACACATGCACATCCTTCACCTTTATATCCTTGCTTGAAAGCAGGGCAATTCCCGGATAGGAACGGTTGAGCTGCATCGGGCCCTTATCGTCCCAGATACTTCCCACAGGAGGCACGTCGCGGGCGCTCAGGCGGGTAAACTCGATAATGCCAGGTTCAATTTCACGCGCCCCCATCTCGCCTGACCAATAGCCATGGTCGTAGGCGGCTGTGTCATACCACGGGCGACGGGTTTTAGGGTTAAAGACAATGCTTTCACCCATCGGGTACTCCCAGTCATATCCCCCGAAGAAAAGACGGTCACCCTCGATTCTGTACTTATTGTCCGGGAACACGCGCACGACGAAACTCCTCTGCACCGGATCTGCGGAAAGGACCTCGCCCTCGAATGTCCACGGATAGTCATAGTCAATTGATACTCCTGAGATTTCTACCTTCTCCGAATTTTTTGCTGCAAACGGAACGATGCCGCCGTGGAACATGAAATCAGTCTCCTCTCCGATGACCCTCACGTTCTTCATGTCCTTCAGAAGGAAGGCAACCCTGCGCTCTCCGCTGCAGTTGTTGGAAAGGGACAGAAATTCCTCGGCCGCCTGCTCCGGGTAGAAGTCATAAACTCCTTTGCCGAAGCGGAGCGTGACATTTCCCTTCGGAGAGGCTTCAAGAATTTCACGCACCACCGGAGTGTAGTCCTTCACATCAGCGTCATATTTGATGACCACGGTCTTGCCACAGCCGACAAAGAGAGCGGAAAGAGCCAGCAGAGAAACGACTGTTTTGTATATATTGTTCATAAACACTACTTTAAGAATTTGATTTTGCAATAACCGAGGTCTCTGATACCCTGATCGTTCTGATTGTGAGACCAGTATATTTTCACGACTTCGCCGCCAGTGAGGTCCCCGTCTTCCCCGATAAGGTTCGGATACCAGGCCGGAGAGCCGATGGAACCGAGGATTTTTACAGGAGCAGACCAATGAAGCGCGTCATCGCTATAAGTAATCACCACCCGTTTGCCCCAGGTGGCATAGACCATTACCCATTTTTTAAGGAACGTGTTCCACATAACCGAAGGATTTGCCCCGGCCGGTGAAGTGAGGTTTGCTATGGGGATGTTCTCCCCTCCAAGTCCGGTCTCCGGAGAACATGCGTCAAGCGTAAAGTCCTCTCCGTCCCATTTCTTCCAAGTTCCCGGAGCACCGTTCACATCGGAAGAGGCTGCCATGCAGAGGGTGTTGGCCCCACCTGCCACTTTGCCTTGATAGTAGCAGATGTAGCGCGAATTTGCCGAATCCCAGATGACACAGCCGTCGCCAAGTCCGGTCCAGTCAGGTTTCGCAGGCTTGGGGCTCTTGTCGGTTATTATCGGCTTGGGATCGTGCCACGTCGCACCATAGTCATCAGAATAGACTACTCCAATGGACTTGTGCGCAGTGCCGCTGAGGTCCCAGTGACTTTCGGCATGGAAAAACCCGACATAACGTCCTGCCTTTTCAAGCGGGAATATGCCTATAAACCATGAACCGCCGTCGTTGAATCCATCAATGCGGACGAATTCCTTTCCCCAGACTTTGCTGGAGTTCACAAGCTTGGAGATGTGGTCTTCAGGATATGGAGTATCTCCGGTTGTCAGTGCATCAGTAGCCTCGCCCCAGAAGAGCTGCCACCCATTGCCTTTCTTTATCGGAATCAGCTTTCCGTCAGGCCAATAGCCTTTCATGAAAGTGCTTGACGTCTGCTCGGCCACTTTGGTCTCGCCAAGCGCCACCTTTGCATCGGTAATCTCCGTCCATTTCTCCGAAGGTTCAGGCTCCGGCGTCGGATCATCAGATTCCGGCCCCCGGTTGGTCCATTTTGTCTGTGACGGATCTGGCGTCGGAATCCACTCCTTCGAACAGGAGATGGTTGTCGATAGAAGCGCAGCAGCGCAAAATACGATTATATTCCTTATTTCCATAGCGGGTTTTGTTCTATTGCGCCGTTTGAGGCATCGATTACTGACTGAGGGATAGGAAAAATGGAGTGCTTCTCCTGACAGTTATTGCGGACAGGGTCGTAATAAGGTCTGAACTTCTCGTCCATTCCTACGGAGCGGAAAGCTTCCTGAAGTTTGCCAAAGCGCACGAGGTCTGCCCAGCGATGTCCCTCGAAGCAGAGTTCAAGGCTGCGTTCCTTGAGAATCACATCGTCGAACTCGCTGCCTGAGGACATCGGAAGATCAACGCTTGCAGCAGGAGTGTTTATGTCTTTGCCGAAACCACGGCGGCGCACCTGATTCACGCATTCAAGAGACTCTGCCGTCGGAGAACCATAGGCACGGTTCTCGGCCTCGGCGTACATCAAGAGTACATCGGCATAGCGGATTATCGGGAAGTTAATGTTGTTGCACCAGTTTGCCCAAGTCTCTCCGCGGTCAGACTTGTCAAGAGGATGGCGGAACTTGTAGACCCAATAATTATCCTTGTAGTTCTCGTCCCCCATCACAAGTTCGGCCTTGCCGCTTGTCTTGCTGACGGCGATATGCCCGCCGGCATTCACGGCTTCACGACGCAGATCGGCAGGGTCGAACTTGTCGTACATCTCCTTGTAGGTGCGCACCTGTGCCCAATAGGCATTTTGCTCGTGAGGTATTCCGTCCACAGTTCCGACCTGACCTCCGTAGAGGGAGTTGCTGGCGGTGTTGTCGAATTCGACATCGAAAATGTATTCGCTGTTATGCTCGTGCTTGCCGTCGAATTGGGAGAAATAGTCCGTCACGAGAGCGTACTTGCCGCTTTCTATCACTTCTTTGCAGGCCTTGGCGGCAAGAGCGGCCGCAGACTTGTCTTCGAGCGGCTTTCCGGACATCTGAAGGTAGGCGCGTGCCTTGAGCGCTGTCGCGGCATACTTTGTGGCGTGCCCGACCGTGTTTGTGACCGGAAGAAGTTCTTCTGCCGTTTCGTAATCCTTTATCACTTGAGCATATACATCCGCAAGCGGTGCCTTCTCTGTGCTGAGTTTTGAGATGTCTGTAGTTTCCTGCAGAACGAGCGGCACCTCACCATAGTAGCGGGCAAGTTGGAAATAGAACCAGGCGCGGAGGAAATGGGCCTCGCCGAGTATTCGCGCCCGATCGGAGTCCGAAACTTGGTCGCCGGAGTAGGCGTTAAGCCTGTCAATCACGACATTGGCACGCTGGATGCCGAGATACTGCATAAACCAGACTTTCTCCACGAAGAGGTTTTCAGGTGTGTAGGTGTAGTTGCCGATGAGTTCCTCGCCGTTGTTTCCACTGGAAACGAAAGCCTCGTCCGTTCCGATTCTTCCCCAATACATGAATCCGGTGAAGTAGTCTCCGTAACGATGTTGGGCGTCCCATTCGACAGAAGTGAAGGTGTAGTAGACACCTGTCAGAGCCATGTCGAAATCGCCCGTATTCTTGAAAAAGTTATTCGTGGTGATATTGCTCTCGACAGTTGTTTCCAGGAAATTGCAGGAAACGGCCGCAATCGCGGAGCAGAGCACTGTAATTATAGTTTTCGCTTTCATATACCTTGCCTCCTATTTGAATGAAAGGTTCACACCGAAAGTAAATGTCCTGGCATGCGGGAAGTTTCCGTAGTCGAATCCCTGCGAAAGAATTGCAGAGGCACTGCTCTGGCTGATTCCGACTTCGGGATCGTAGCCCGAATACTTCGTAAAGGTGTAGATGTTGTCGGCAGAAATGTAGAATTTGCAGCCCTCCACGTGCTTTGTCCTCGCAAGCAGTTTGTTCGGAAGGGTGTAGGTGAACCTGGCCGATGCAAACCTGAGAAATGAGGCATCCTCGACAAATGCGGATGAGACAAGGCCCTTGGAAATCTGGGAGTAGTAGCGTGAAGACTGATTATCTACCGTCCACCTCTTGTTCCATGCGGAGCTCTGGTTCGAGCCGTCTCCGTTGAAAAAGCCTATCATCGCATAGTTAGCGTTGTAGAGATCGTTGCCGTAGGAGTATTGGAAACCGAGGTAGAGGTTGAATGACTTCCAGTTGAATGTAGTGGAGAATGCTCCGTAGAACTTCGGAAGAAAGTTGCCGATGACCTCGCGGTCGTTGTCGTCAATCTTTCCGTTGCCGTCCTTGTCCCAGAGTTTGATTGACCCCGGCTGCTCGCTCACGCCCTGAACCGGAACTCCGTCCTTTACCGTGTAGGTGTACGTCCCCGGCTTTGTCGTGCTCTCGGTTGCTGTGAATTCATCAAGTTGGTAGAGCCCGATTGCCCTATAGCCGTAGAGTTCGCCGACACTGCCGCCCTCGCGGAGGATGACCGCGTTCTGGCCGCCGAGACAGTTGATGCCAAGATAAATCGGAGCCCCGTCCTGACCGAGCTTGAGGATTTTGGAATTATTGCTGCTTATATTGCCGTTGAACGTCCACTGAAAGTCTTTCATATCAATGAGAGTTGCGTTCATCGAAAACTCGACACCCATGTTGCGGATGCTTCCGACGTTCTGCCATGCCTTCGTATATCCTGAGATATTGAGCACCGGAGCCTCGAGAAGGAGGTCGCGGGTGGTCTTGTGGTAGAGGTCGAGGTCGAAGTGTAGCCTCTCGTCAAAAATTCCGAACTCAAGGCCGAGGTTGTACTCAAGCGTCTTTTCCCAAGTCAGGTTCTCATTGGCGAGGGTAACTGGAGACTGGCCTATGCTGAGGTCGGTGCCGAACGCCGTACTTGTCGTGTAAAGCTGCGCGAATGAGCCGGATGTCGGTACGTTAGAGTTTCCAACCTCACCCACAGACGCCCTTAGCTTGAGAGTGCTGATTGCGTTGTTGTACTTGAGGAACTCCTCCTGTTTGGCGTTCCACGCGAGCGCTCCGGAGAAGAACGAGCCCCATTTGTTTTTGAGGAAGGATGACGTGCCGTCGCGACGGAAGGTGAATGTGCCGATGTAACGGTCATCATAGGCGTAGTTACCTCTGAATATGAACGAGAGCATCGCACCCTTGCTCGTGTTGGAGTAGGAATGGAAGTCTTTTGCGAGCGAAAGATTATTGTATCCGAGCGACTCGTTTGTGAATGAGGAGGCCTCGGTGGCGTTGTAGTAGTAACGCGAGCCCTGCTCGGTCACGCCCGCCATAAGGTTGAGCCGGTGTTTCTCCGCAAATGTCGGAGACCATGTGAGGGTGTTCTCGTTCAGCCATCCGAAACTTGAGATGTTCGCCATGCAGGCCTGGCCGTTGTAGAGGTAGCCGCGCGGAGTCGTGGTCGGGTAGAACTGCTTGTCCTCCATCGCGTAGTTGTCAAAGCCGGCCGTCACCTTGAAAATAAGATCGTCGAGTATGTTGTACTGAACATAGGAGTTGGCGATGGTGCGGTTCAGGATTTTCTTCATCTTGATGTCGTTTGCCATCGTCACCGGGTTCTGCTTGTTGCCCTCGTTGAAAGTGTTTATCATATACTGCTCCACCCCTGCCCTACGGAATAGAGTCTGAGTCTGTTCGTCGCGCAGGTCAAAAGGCTGCGAGAGCAGGGCGCTCATGATTGTGCCGACAGCCGTTCCGTCACCGCCGGAAGTAGGCACACCATCGTCAATGATGCGACTGTAGTTGATGTCAGCCCCGATCTTGAGCTTGTCGGTGAACTTGTGATCGATATTGGCTTTCGCCGTGAGTTTCTGCCAGTCTGTGCAGATGATGATTGACTCATTCTGCATGTACGACGCACTTATAAGGAAATTTGTCTTGTCCGTCGCGTGCTGCATCGAGAGGTTGTGGTTGTGGATGAATCCCGTTCTGTAGATTCTGTCCTGCCAGTCAATGCTCTGAATCCTGTCATAGTCGAAGTTGCGCAGGTTGCCGTCGGAGTCGCTGAAAAGGAGATATGACGGATTCTTCGTGTTCATCATTGACGCATAGCCCCTGAAGTCGAGCATATCGTACTTATGGGGAAGGTTCTGCATGCTGACATATCCGTTGTACTGGATTCTGCCGTTGGAGGCGCGTCCCTTCTTTGTCGTTATCATGATGACGCCGTTAGCGCCCCTGTTTCCGTAAATTGCCGTGGAGGAGGCGTCCTTGAGGACCTCGATGGACGCGATGTCCTCGGTGTTTATCATTGAGAGCGAACTCATCTGTGAATCAAGTCCCGACATTCCCATTCCAGAAGAAGTGGACACATCTCCGAGAGGAAAGCCGTCCACGACGATGAGAGGGGATGTCGAGCCGGAAAGCGAGGCCGCGCCTCGGATGAGCATCTTGGATGCGGCTCCAGGCTGGCCACTTGTAGAAGACACCATAAGTCCGGCGACTCCGCCCTTGAGCGCGTCGTCCACGGAAAACATCACATGGTTCTTGAGGTTGTCGGAATTGATGGATGCCACGGAGCCCGTGAGATCCTGACGGCGGGCCGTGCCGTAGCCGATGACGACCGCATTGTCAAGAACTTCGGAGTCGGAGTCGAGACTGAAGTTCACTATGCTTTTTCCGGAAGAGGACTGTTCCTTGTCCTGGTAGCCGATAAAGGATGCCACCAACACGGCGTCTCCCGACTTGACGGAAATTTCATATCTGCCGTCATCATCTGTCGTCGTTCCGTTCTGTGTGCCTTTCTGAAACACATTGGCCCACGGAATCGGCTCACCGTGACTGTCCGTCACACGACCGGTGATCTTTATCTGCTGCGCAAAAGCAGCGACCCCCACCGATGCCAAAAGCACCAGAGAGACAAGAAACCGTTTCATAATTTTCTGTCAGTTAAGCAGTGCGCCCGAATCGGCGCACTGCACGTACATCAGTACACAACAATTTGTCTGTTATTCCTCAACCAGATTGATCTGGAAATCATCGAAATAGAACACGGCGTTGACGCCCGTAACTCCGAATGCTATGTAGCAGTTCTTGAGGACATCGCCAGGCTGTCCGCCGTTCTCGAGGGTAAACTCGAATGAGTATTTCTTCCAGTCCCTTGTGATAAGGTTATCAAACCGCACTTCATTCTCGCCTATAGCCTTCATCTCAGTGATGCCGCCGCCCCAGATTGACGACTGCGCACCCTCCTCTTTGAATGTTTCTCCAGGGAAAACCTCAGACCAATCTGTCTTTGCAGCACTTCCGCGCATAGGGTCGTTGAGCCAGTCCGGAATCCAGTTAAAGAGATTTACCCATGAAACAATCGCTGCAATCTCTCCATCGTTATGCGTGAACATAGAAAGAGCTCCGTCTCCCATCATCGCAGCCTCAGCCTTGCACCAGAAAGAAATCTCGTACTTCTGGCCTACAACCATTCTCGCGTTGTTGCTCCAGTTGTTTCTGTGAGCAACCTCAAAGGCTAGACCGGAATCTGTAAGGGCATTGATTCCCGTAGCGTCAATCTTGAGAGAATGTGCAGTGCCGTGTGCGCCACCGTCAGCAATGCTGAGGCAAGCGTCAGTGCTCTCCTTGAACCATCCGTACCATGCGAGGTTTGAAGTGGCACCCTCAAAGTCGAATGCACTATACTCGTCGTTTACGAGCAGTGGATAGTTGCCGGCAATGAGAGTGGTCTCAAGATTGAGTTTCGCACCGTCAAGCGCACGGGTAACCTCGCAGGTGACCTTCACATTATTGTCCTGCTCGTTCCAGACTACCTTCGGAGAGGCGTCGGTCGAGGTCGCAGGAGTCGCCCCGGGGAAAGACCAAGCGTATGTAACGTTTCCGCCTGCAGCGTTCTTGAACTCGTCAAGGGAGAAGGTGATTTCAGATCCCTTCTTCGCACATCCTTTAGGAGAGAGACCATCGGCCTTGATTTTTGCCGAGAACTCGTCCTTAATGGTGATTTTCTTTGAAATCTCGTTCTTCGTTCCGTCAGAGTAGTTGACAGTGAGGGAAACAGTCTTTTCGCCGGCCTTGCTGAATGCAACCTCTACAATGGCTTTGGTTGAGGTGGCAGGCGTGCCGTCTTCAAATGTCCACTCGCGTGACTGGACGTTGATTGACTGGTCCTCGAAAGTGACGCTCTGACCGACAAGAGCTTCGGTCGGAATCACATACTGAAAATCTTTGTCTACAGAAGCAGAACCCTCTTTGTTGCAGGAAACTGCCAGAATTAGGCTGCAGATAGCAGCCGCTGAAAAAATTCGTTTCATAATATTGGTATTAGTGTTTTGTATTCTCCGTGTTTCATAGTTTGCGGTATCTCGTGCGTTCCGATATGCAATATTAGATATGAACCACGTCTATCCGAGTTTACAAATCGTTCATTCTTTCGCAATTTCACAGAAAAATGGGCATCACAGGCTCTTTCCATAGTCTTTCGGCAACACCCCGAACTCAGAAAAGAAGATTTTTGAGAAATAGGAAATGTTGTTGAATCCAACTGCATACATAACCTCAGTCACTGTCATTCCAGAACCGGATGACAGCAGCTGGGCAGCCCGTTTGAGACGGATGCTACGCAGGAACTGAATGGCAGACATTCCAGTTATCGACTTTATTTTCCTATAAAGTTGCGGACGGGAGTAGCCGACATTCAGGCAGAGGTCGTCCACACCGAACTCCGGTTCGGAGATGTGCTCCTCGATGTTGTCGATGCAACTGCGGATGAACTTCTCATCGACCGGAGTGGCTGTGACAGAGGACGGCTCAAGGTTGACTTCCGTCCGGAACGCCTGTCTCATACACTCGCGTTGGCGAATGAGATTGTCGATTCGGGAAATCAGAAGCTCGGCATGAAAAGGCTTCGTGATGTAGTCATCCGCCATCATCTGGTAGCCTTCCATCTTATAGACAGGCAGGTCACGGGCTGAGACGAGTATGACAGGAATGGGCGAAGTGACATTGTTCTCCTTTATTTTTCGGCACAGTTCCAGCCCGTTCAGCTTCGGCATCACGACATCCGTAAGGACAAGGTCCGGCTGCTCTGAGATTGTCTTCTCATAACCTTCAAGACCATCCTTCGCCGTGATTATGTTGTACCGCGTGGAAAGAAGTTGCGTCAGATATTCCCGAAGCTCGGCGCTGTCGTCCACAATCAGCACAAGATGCTCGCGTTCCACGCTTCCGGTTCCTGCGGCATGCGCGGTGCGGAACTCCGCAAGAGAGTCGTAGTTCGACAGGTGATCGCTGTTCTCATATTGACGATCGATGTCTTCTGCGGAGAATTGTGAGCATCCATACGGAAGAAATACGTGAAACGTCGTCTCTCCGCCCGGAACGGATTCCGCCCATATTTTTCCGGAATGAGCCAAGACTGCAGAGCGGCTGATCGACAGCCCTATACCCATCCCTCCACGGTCATTGTTCCGGCCTTGACGGAAGCGGTCAAAGATGTAGGGCATGTCTTCCGGAAGTATCCCGATGCCGAGGTTCGACACAGAAAGGGATGCCCCCGTCACCCCATCCACAACGCTCTCCTCCACATTCACGTCAATCTTTCCGCCTCTTTCCGGGGAATACTTGATAGCGTTCGACATCAGATTGAGTATCACCTTCTCTATCATGTCCTTGTCGATAAAGAGTTTCTGTCCGAGAGGATTGAGACTTATCGAAAACTCATATCCACGGGCCTTTGCAATCGGCTGGAACAGAAGACATATTTCCTCGGCGAAACGGGCGAAATCTATCTCAACGACATGAAGGCGCACCTCTCCATTGTCATATTTTCTCAAATCGGTGATGGATTCTATGTGTTTCTGAAGGATTTTGGCGGACTGGTCAACCAACTGCAGACGATTCAGTGTGGTCTTTCCCAGGTTGGGATTCTTCAGAAGTTCCTCCACAGGAGTCGTTATCAGCGTGAGCGGTGTCTTGATCTCGTGAAGGAAGTCGGTGTGGAACTTGAGCTCGTTCTCATTACGCTCCCGCTGTTCCTCACGAAGTTTGTCCTCAAGTTCCTGCCGGTGGAGACGAGCACTGCGCCTTCTCAGCAGCATGACGATGGCAGCGGCAAGCCCGAGAGACAGCATTGCATAGAATATTTTTGCCGGGACTGAGGCATACCACGGCGGGAGTATGCGAATGTCCAGGCTCGCCGGAACATCACCCCAGACCCCGTCGCTGTTGGAGCCATAGACGAAGAATGTGTAGTGTCCGGCACCCAAGTTGAGATAGGACGCCGTCGGATTGAGCCCAGTGGTCGAGTGCCAACTGTCATCCAGCCCCTTCATCATATAGATGTAGTTGTTGCGCTCCGGCATCGTATAGTGCATCGATGAGAATGTGATCACAAGATTGTTCTGGCTGTGCCCAAGTCTGAGAGAGCCGGCCGTTCTGACAGACTTCCCGCCCGTCAGATCCGGAGTTGCCGCCTTCCCGTTCACACTCAGCCCGGTGAATCGGACCTCCGGCCGCACAGGATTGTCCACGATGTCTTCCGGAGAGAATATATTGAAACCGTTTATACCTCCGAAGGCCATCTTCCCGTCACTGAACCTTGCTGCGTCCCAAATCTTGAAGGCATTGCTCTGAAGGCCGTCCTTTCGCGTGAAACACTTTATTGCACCTGTTTTCGGAGAAAAACGTATGAGACCAAAGCCCCCAATCCAGAAATTACCGGAGTCGTCTTCGAGCAGAGATTCGAATTCATTGTTCGGAAATCCGGGGCAGTTCCCCTTATTATATATGCGGAACGTAAGGCTGTCCGCGAGCGGTTCGGAGTCGAGCTTTGCAAGTCCAAGTCCGAGCACTGACACCCAAAGGCTATCATCGGCAGACTTATGGATGAAGGAGACGAACTCTCCGGCAGTATCACTGGGGCGGACGTGTATCCTGTCCAGAGACAGAAGTTCACCATCTTCCCCGAACTTCAGGCGATTAAGCCCCGTTCTCGTTCCCACCCAGGCCGTATGCCCGTCAACAAGCAGGTCTGTGGTGAAGTCATCGCTCAGGGAATGGGTATTCTTCCTCTCGTTGCGAATGCACGTCCATTTTCTTTTGTCCGAATGGGGTCTGCCCCCCCCAAGTGGCTGAAACTCAAGTGCCGAGCGCCACACTCCGGAGGCTGTGGTCATCCAAAGCGTCCCAAAGCTATCCTCTGCAAATTTGTACACGCTGAGATTGTCTGGCAAGCCAGCGGGGCGCCGCAACGAAAACGGTTTTCCTTCGCAGGCTCCGGCAACCTCCGACGGAGCGATTACTCCAACCCCATTGTCCCAAGAACCAAGGAGAAGATGTCCGTCAGCAGTTTCATAGACAGCGGAAACCGGCATAGAGGAAAACATCGAAAGAGAGCGTCTGTCAAGATGGCAGAAGCGGTTTCCGTCCAACACAGCCACACGCCCGTCCTTTGACGTGACCCAAAGCCTGTCCCGGCTGTCGGCGTACATTGTCACAAGCTGCGCGTTGTCAGAGAAAGGCGCCCAGAGCCGGAATGCCCTATTGGTCTCCGTGCTCTTGAAACAGCCGCTTCCGTTTGTGCCTATCCACAGAACGAGGGAACGGTCGAGAAGGAGCGTCGAGACTTCAATGTCCGTGCTGTGCGAGAACGAGCTCCAGGGAGAGAGCACATCGGAGCACTTCAAGGCCGAGTCATAGCGGAGTATTCCATTGTGCCCCGTTCCCACAAAGAAGCAACCGGTTTCCTTGTCATGGCAGGCGCAGCGGGCGTCGAAGGAGTTCAGCCGCTGCATGGTCTCAGTCTCAGCATCATAGATGAAGCAGCCCTCGTATGCCGTTATCAGCCTGCGTTTCTCGGGAAGTTCAATCACAGACGTGGCAAATACACCTGTCCGCACATATCTCAAACCCTCCATTTCACTGAATACACCGACCCCGGCGTTCGTCCCGACCAGAACATTATCCCCTTCAAGCGCACAACCCGAGAGGCAGACGCTTCCGAATGACCACGACGCCGTGCTGTAGCCGTCGCCCACATTCCATATCTTTGAAAGCCCGTCGTTTGTACACAACCACACCGGACCACCTTCACTGGAGAGAAACATCGAGTTTACGCAGTTTCCAGGCACACTCAACGTCTTCAGAAACTTGTCCTGCAGCGTATCATACACCGTCAGTCCCCCGTTTTCCGTGCCTATATAAAGAAGACTCCCGGCCAGAAGCAAAGAGCGTATCCTTGAACTCTCCAAAATGGAATTCGACATGTCATATACAGTCATCTCCACCCCATCGTAGCGGCATAGCCCGGAATATGTCCCAATCCAGATATATCCGTCACTATCCTGCACAATCGAAGACACGTCCGTATGCGGAAGTCCCTCATCAACCGACAGTTGCTCCATATAAGAACGTTCCTGCGCACCGAGCGGCAGCCTAGTCGCCCACGAAAGCAAGACCGATGCAAGCCAATATATCAATAACCCCTTTATTCTCATACGCAATTTTATAGGGTACAAAATTAAATTTTTCCCGTTATTCCCCCAATTTTTACTAAGAAACCTTCTAAAAAATGCAAACATTTTGAGATTTGGGTAGGTATTCCGCAAAAACAATTGTGAGATTTGGTAATAAACCGCTATATTTGCCAGCGATTACCTCAAAAATTGTGAGATTATGGCAGAAACACGGGTTTTCAAGAGAAAAATATATGAGAAAATGCTAAAGTGGAAGAATGAAAAGGACGGCACTACGGCATTGTTAATCAAGGGAGCACGACGAGTGGGGAAATCCACGATAGCGGAAGAGTTCGCAAGGCGGGAATATTCCTCGTATATCAAGATTGATTTCGGCGAAATTCCTGAAGGACTGGATGATGCGATTGACAACATCTCCAACAGGGACTATTTCTTCATGCAGCTACAGTTCATATACAACGTCAAACTGGAGGTAAGGAAATCCGTCATCATTTTTGACGAAATACAGAAAGCGCCCAAAGTGAGGGAAGCCATAAAGTATTTGGTAAAGGACCACAGATATGACTACATAGAGACCGGTTCTCTCCTCTCCATAAAAAAGAACACTACGGGAATTGTAATTCCAAGCGAAGAAACCCGCATCGATATGTTCCCCATGGATTACGAAGAGTTCAGATGGGCAATGGGTGACAATGCCACAATTCAACTGATGAAGGAATTGTTTGACTCAAAAAAAGGAATCGGTGACGCCGTGAGCCGGAAACTGCTGCAGGACTTCCGCCTGTATATGCTTGTCGGTGGAATGCCTCAGGCGGTAAACACATTTCTGGATACCAAGAATCTGAGCTCAGTTGATTCGATAAAGAGAGAAATCATCGAACTGTATGCCGACGATTTCAGAAAGATAGACCCGACTGGCAAGGCAACAAGACTCTTCATGGCCGCGCCTTCACAGCTGACCGGAAATGCCGCACGCTATCAGGTCGCGTCGGTCTTGGGACGACGGCAGAACAGCACGGAAATGGAAGAAATCATTCAAGACATGGAAGACAGCATGGCCGTAAATTTCTCATACCACGCGAATGACCCTTCTGTGGGACTATCCCTGCATGCCAACATATCACAATACAAAATGTTTATCGGGGATACCGGACTGTTCATCACACTTGCATTCTGGGACAATGAAGTGACTGATAATATCATATATCAGAAACTTCTCAGCAATAAATTGTCTGCCGATTTGGGGTATGTTTATGAGAATGTCGTGGCCCAGATGCTGAGGGCATCAGGCAACAAGCTGTTCTACCACACATGGCCGACCGAAAGCGGCAAGCACAACTATGAAATCGACTTTCTGCTTTCCAGAGGCAATAAGATATGCCCTGTTGAAGTAAAGTCTTCCGGCTACAAGTCGCACACATCTCTTGATGAGTTTTGCGAGAAATACTCCGACAGAATAAGTTCAAAGTATCTGGTATATACAAAAGACCTGAAAAAGGATGGCGATGTCCTGCTGGTTCCTGTATATATGACGCAATTTTTATAATTTTTCGGGAACATGAACACTATTGAGAAAGCGATATACAATAGAACGGAACTTCTTGTGGGAGATGACGTTATGACTGCGCTTGCGAAGACGAGGGTCATCATTTTCGGCGTCGGAGGAGTGGGAAGCTGGTGTGCGGAAGGACTGGTAAGGAGCGGCATCACACATCTGACCATCGTGGACTCGGACCGCATCTGCATCACCAACGTGAATCGGCAATTGATGGCGACCACCCGGACAGTGGGGCAGGTGAAGGTGGATGCTATGAAGGACAGGTTGTTGGAAATCAATCCCAAAGCGGAAATTACCGCCATCCAGCAGATTTACAGCGCCGAGACCGCAAGCCAGTTCAATCTTGATGATTACGACTACGTCGTGGACGCCGTAGACTCGCTCAAGGACAAGGTGCAGCTCATTCTCAACGCCACAGCCAGCAGCGCGAAGTTCTACTGCTCCCTCGGCGCCGCCCTCAAGGTGAATCCGCTCAAGGTGCAGGTGGCCGAGTTCTGGAAAGTGCGCGGATGCCCTCTCGGAGCGGCGCTGCGCAAGAAGATGAAACGCGCCGGCACCTACCCTTCAAAGAAATTCCTCTGCGTATTCGATGACGAGGTTCTTCCGAACCGCGGCCACTGCCAAAGCTGCGGCACGGAGAAGTGCCTCTGCCCGAAGTCCCAGGACGGTCCCGGCGACCAATCGCTGCTCAACCACGAATGGTGCAGTTCCAAGGCTCAGATTAACGGCACCACCGCCCATGTCACCGCAATCTTCGGCATGACTCTCAGCGGCCTCATCATAAATGACATCTTCACTTCGACAATAGGAAATAAATGAAAATCACTTTGCTGACAGTCGGGAAGACCGACAAGGACTGGGTGAAGGCCGGAATGGAGATATACATCGACCGGCTCCGGCACTACATAAACTTCTCCCTGGTGGAGATTCCTGAACTGAAGAAAGTCTCCGCGCTGAGCAAGGAACAGATCAAGACAAAGGAGGGAGAACTGATACTCAAGAACATACGTTCCACAGACGACGTCATCCTTTTGGACGAACATGGCAAGACATTCACATCCATGGAATGGGCTTCGGTGATTGAGAACAAGATTTCCGGAGGCTCGGCACGCGACATCGTGTTCGTCATCGGCGGTGCCTACGGCTTCAGTCGTGAAGTCTACGACCGCAGCAATTCAATGATTTCCCTATCGAAGATGACCTTTTCCCACCAAATGGTCAGGGCAATTTTCGTCGAGCAACTCTACCGCGCCTTCACCATCATCAAGGGCGAACCCTACCATCACGAATGAGGGTGACCAAAAAGTCTTTTGTTCCCCCTCCTTCGGACTTCCTAACCCCCGCAGCCCAAGGGATGACGGATTATTTCATCGGCGGCTGAACTCGCAGCCGCACCAGAGCTGGTTGTAGAAATTGTGTTCGCGAATAAGTTGGGAGCGGCGCTCTTGAAGACCTCCCTTGCGCCAGTTCTGCTCCCACCAGATGAGCGGGGCTGCATTTGAAAGAGACTCAGGTCGTGTCTGAATGCGCATAAGGTCCACTGTCGGCGGCACTGCTGAGCCGGTCTGCGCATTGACCTGCGCTACGGCCCAGCGTCCGGCCTCATTAATCTGGTCAAGAGACTTCCATCGGGACGAAGCAAGGGTGGTCGTGAGGACGGAAAAGCCGTGCTCCGCCGCATAGCGGGCAGAGTCCAAAAGCCGGTACTTGAAGCATTGAAGACAGCGTCCTCCTCGCTCCGGCTGATGTTCGATGTCCGTCACTCTGGAACCTGCGGCAAGCGTGCGTATCCCAGAAAGCCAGGCATCGTGGTCATAGTCGGCGTCGACAATCTCCAAGCCGAGCGAAAGGGCATAGCGAGTACACTCTCTCTTGCGGATGAGGTATTCCTCCTCAGGAAATATGTTCGGATTGCAATAATATATCGTCGGACGGATGCCGCTGTGCAGAAGACACTCGATGATTGCTGACGAACAAGGAGCGCAGCATGTGTGGAGCAGGACGCGATCAGCATCTCCAGGAGCCGTGACCACAAGTGAAGGGCTTTCGTTCACTACAATAAACCTTTCTAAAGACGTTCTATTTTCAATTGATGGATGTCGTAACAGTTGTTCTTCATACAAAGGAAGACAGTGACCACAAACGTCTCGCCTCCGGCCTTCAGTTCCCCTATGGCGTATTTCATATTCCCCTGGGAGGCCTTGTGGGTCACATCAAACGATCTCGGGGTGTAGGCAGCGTAGAAAGACTTCAGAATCTGGCGGGCCTGTGAACATGAGCATGTGTTCGATTCTCCGAGAATTGTGATTTCAACACTGTTCGAGAACCAGGCAGACAGCTTTTCCGCATCCCCGTTGCCAAGATACCTTGAGATGGGTACGAAGACATCGAAACCGTCAGCGTTGCCCGTCGACACAGGAATGACGCTCTGCGCCGAAGCATTGGCGCAGCAAAACATCACAACTGCGGAAAGCAGTCCGAAATTCATAACTCTTGTCCTCAAACCCATAATCTGTAACGATAAAGCTGAATCGTTATTTGCGCAAATATTGAGCCATTACAAAGAAAGTATTAACTTTGCCTCGACTGCGTGCGATTACGCCACAACAAACGCAGCCTGCAAAAAACATGAAGAAAGTACATCTAAGTGACAGGACATTCAGGCTCGTGTTCTCGCTCGGGCTGCTGATTGTGCTGGGTCTTTTCCTCGCGATAGAATCAGTTCCCTACAGCACGGACGCCGCGGCGCTACGCGTGGGAGGAAATGTGGAAAGGCGGGTACGGCTGATGGATAAATATGTATCCAGAGCCATAGACACCCCTAATGACGTATTTCTGCACCTCGAGGACCTGCCGCATGACATCGTCATCTACAGATATGTGAACGATTCTCTCCAGTCATGGTGCAACCAGTTCACGGAAATCAACGACGACATATCATCAAAGCTCATTTTTTCCCGGGTCACGAACACGCCGAACAGGCTCTATTCCCCGCTTGCGAAAGCCGGTCCGAAACTGAGCTATGTGAATATGGGACCTAAATGGTATCTCGTCAAGGCCATCAGAGCGGACGAGGAGACGTTCATAATTGCCGGGCTCGAAATAAAGAACACGCTCGTAGAGAGGCACTTACGCGGAAGAAACGGGATAAACCCGAAGCTCCGCCTTGTCGGAGGCAACTACAACATAGCCCCGCTTTCCGAGGACAGCGGCTCTCCTGTACTTCTCGACGGAGTTCCCGTGTTCAAGGTCACGCGCGACCTCATGGCTTCTCAGAGCGAGGCCATAGACTATTCGCTTTTCTCTCCACTTGTCTATGCCGATGGCCCGGTGCTGTCCTCACTCGGCGCACTGCTGAGCATAAACACGCTACTCACGCTTCTGTTGCTGACCGTGTTCCTGATGAGGCAGAAAACCGTCCGAAGGCTACGGAGCAGCGCCCATCCGAAGACATTCGCCATAATCTACGGGCTCGGGGTGCTGCTTCTGATGGCCGGTTCGTTCGCCTACATCCACATCGCGAACAAGAGCGTAATATTTAACTCCAGCCTTTCGATGGAGTTCTTCCGATGGAACAGCAATTTCTGGTTCTCCATGCTGACTTTCCTGTCGTTCATCCTGCTGATGATAATGACGCTCTTCCAGATTTTCAGCCTGAAGATTGTCTTTACTGAACTCACCGGGAAAAACTTCAACACGCGGTCAATCTGGTGGGTACTGGCTTTCTCGTTCATCTGTGCAGCCTACCTGACGGCGACATCGTCGGTCTATGGATTCCGGAAAGAGCAGAGAAAAATCTGGACATGGTCTGACAGGCTTGCCATCGATCGTGACCTTGGTCTCGAAATCCAGCTGCTCAGCGTCGAGGACGGGATTGACAACGACCCGGTCATATCCTCACTCATTGCAATGCCAAACAGCGACCGTCCTATACGCAACCGTGTTACGGAGACCTTCCTCTGGCGCGCGTCACAGTCGCATGATGTCAATGTAATGGTCGTTGGAGACGGAGACAGGGCGGGGAGGAGAATCTTCGACGAGGTAATCGCCACCGGCACGCGGATTTACGAGAACTCGCACTTTTTCTACTGCGACAACGGGGACGGCTTCAACGGATATGTCGGAGTGTTTGTCTATCCTCTTGGAGAACAAGGGATTGCCCGAATGATGATCCGAATTTCAAACAACCGCGAAACTGACCTCTACGGCTACCGCAGCCTTCTTCCACGAACCGCAGGTCTCGGAGAAACCGGCATACCGGCCTATTATTCGTATGCAAAATATCATGACAACCGCCTCAAGTCATTCCGCGGAGACTACCCGTATCCGACTGAGACCGACCACATAGCTCAGCTTAATTTCGGAACGGACGGACACGACTTCTTCCGTTTCAAGGGATATAATCACTATTGTTCGCGCATAGGTGCACACGAACTCACGGTAATATCCCGCCCGACACGCAAGGCGACGTCATATTTCACGACATTTTCGTTCATGTTTCTCATTTCCTTCTTTTTCATATATCTCATACGACAAGAGAGACGGCCGAAAATATCAAGGAGAAATTACCTGCGTGCAAAAATCAACTTCCTGGTTATCATATCGTTAATTCTGACACTTACGGTAATATCTGTCGTCAGCGTGATGTTCGTCTACGACCGAAACGAAAGTAATATGCTCAGGCTGATGTCGAATAAAATCAACACGGTCCAGGCACTTTTAGAAAAGCGCTGCCAGCATGTGAACTCCATCTCCGAACTCCAGACACCGCAGTTCTACGGCAGCCTTTCTGAGGTCGGGCAGGTGACGCGGTCGGACATCACGCTCTACACTCCTTCCGGAAAAGTCTTTGTCAGCACAGCGCCGGAAGTCTTTGAGAGAATGGCTGTTGGAAGCCGACTAAACCAGGACGCCTACTACAGCATAACGAAGCAGAGCCAGAGATATTTCATCCACAAGGAGGAGCTGGCAAGAAAGAGCTACTACGCGCTCTATGCGCCGATTTTCAATGCGCACGGGGACATGCTTGCGATTGTAAACTGTCCTTATACGGACGAGGACTACGGATTCAACCGCGAGGCTGTGATGCACGCAAGTCTTATCGTATGCCTGTTCTTCATGCTTGTGCTGCTGTCTATATGGCTGAGTTCGGTGGTGACAAACAATCTGTTCCGTCACATAATGCGTCTGAGCCAGAAGATGGACAGCATGGACATCCACAACCTTGAGGAGATTGAGTACAACGGAAAGGATGAGGTGTCGGGACTGGTGGAGGCCTACAATAAGATGGTACGCGCTATGGCGGAGAGCAGCAAGCAGCTGGCAAAGGCAGAGAGGGACAGTGCATGGAGCGAGATGGCACGTCAGGTTGCGCACGAAATCAAGAACTCGTTGACGCCTATCCGTCTGAAGATTCAGAAGTTGCAGAGGCTGCGGGCAAACGGGAGCCCGGACTGGGACGCAAAGTTCGATGATACGGCAAAAGTGATTCTGGAGCACATCGATGTACTTGCGGATACGGCGAGCGGATTCTCGGCAATCGCGAAGCTCTACGGGGAGCAGGCTACTGAGGTGAATCTGGACAAGATGCTGTCGGAGCAGACGTTCATGTTCGACAATAGGGACAATGTGGGAATCACCTACATAGGCCTTGCTGACGCGCGGGTGATGGCTCCTCAATCACAGCTGGTGAGGGTATTCATCAACCTGATAACCAACGCGATACAAGCCATAGGGATAAGGCAGGAAGCCCAGGAGGCCGCAGGCGTGGAGCCGGAGTACGGAAGGATTCTGATAAGCCTGAGGAACAGCACCGAGGACGGCTACTATGACATTGTTGTGGACGACAACGGCACGGGAGTCAGTGACGAGGATTTGGACAAACTGTTTGTTCCGAACTTTACGACCAAGAGCAGCGGCACCGGGCTCGGCCTTTCAATCTGCCGCAGCATCATCGAGTCCTGCAACGGCACCATCACCTATAGCAAGTCCTACGCGTTAGGCGGTGCCTGCTTTACGGTGAAATTACCCAAAATTGGGTAATTTCACTGTAAGGGACCTCCTAACCCCAGTCACCTCGTGACAGCCCCTATTAGGGGCACACCGGCTTCGCCGGCGGGGCCCCCACCCCGGTCGCTTCCGCGACTTTTCCAATGTTTTATCTAAATAGTATTCTAAGGCCTTCAAATAAGAAACCTTTCTTATGGCTTGGAGTAGGGGATAAAGAAAAGGATGGGATGCAAGGCGGACGATGAAGTCAAATACCGCAGCAACCTCTCGGTTGTGAGGATTTTGACAAGACGTCCAACGCAGCAGACCGCCTTTTATTCGCCCCGTAGTTCTTTTTCAGCCCTTACGAAAGCATCAGACCGCTTAAGAATGAAGTTGGAGCCAAGATATTTGGTGCGCACCTCGTCGTCAGAGGCAAGGGCCTCCGGTGTGCCGGCTTGAAGGATGGTGCCTTCATAAAGAAGGTAGGCGCGGTCGATGATGGCGAGGGTCTCGCCGACATTGTGGTCTGTGATGATAACCCCTATGTTCTTGTATTTGAGTTTGGCAATGATGTACTGGATGTCCTCCACCGCAATAGGGTCGACTCCGGCGAAAGGCTCATCAAGCAGGATGAACTTCGGATCGATGGCAAGGGCCCGTGCAATCTCGCAACGACGTCTCTCGCCTCCGGAGAGCTGGTTACCATAACTCTTGCGCACTTTGTGCAAGTTAAACTCGTCAAGCAGGTTCTCAAGGCGCTCCTTGCGCTCTGCCTTTGTGAAGTGCGAGGACATCTCCATCACGGACATGATGTTGTCCTCCACTGACATCTTCCTGAACACGGATGCCTCCTGCGCGAGGTACCCCACGCCTTTCTGTGCCCTTTTGTACATCGGAAGCCCGGTGATTTCCTCGTCATCGAGGAATATGCGTCCCTCGTTCGGAACAATGAGTCCAGTAATCATGTAGAAGCTCGTTGTCTTTCCGGCACCGTTAGGACCGAGAAAACCGACGATTTCCCCCTGTTCCACTTCCATAGACACGCCCTTGACGACGGTTCTGACACCATATTTCTTGACGAGATTCTCGCAGCGCAGTTTCATATCAAATTCTGAATGTGTTAGTCATTTAAGTTTCGCAAGTATTCTAACTTCTTGCGAATATTAAGCTTATCTCATTTTCAACCTCTCAAATCCCACGCACTTTTTCTGTCCACGTTACCCCTCTCCTAAATCCCCTCCCTCGGGGAGGGGACTTACCCTCGCCACAAGGGCTCAAAAGTGGTGTTTCGCACTTGCGAAACTTGAGTTAATCATTTTTCCATGCGGCTTCCGCCGACCCCTATTTTATGTCAAGCGAAAAGTCCTTGACGAGGTTCTTCACCTCCTCATTGTTCTCCATCAGCACCTTAGCTTTGTCGCTCGGCATGTAGACGACCTTCTCGCCTTCCGCGACAGGAGCCACCGTAACCGAGAGCATCAGCGCGTCCGAGCCGGCTATCCGCCGGAAGTGGCCCTCAAGTTCGTGGAGCAACTTCGACTCGACCCACTCCTTCTGCGCATCGTTGACAACCTGGAAGCGCACGACTTTTTTGCCCTCGACTGTCTCGAACTCAAGCTTGGAGTTGGTCAACATGGTGTAGAGACGGGGCTTAGCACTATAGAGAGCGGCAAGCTCCGGCCAACGTGCCTTAAGGGCGTCGTCGGACGGCAGTTCCGCCTGTACAATCTCAACCTTTGTATTCTCGGCCTTCTCGGCATTTTCCACAAGTGCCTTCATTGACATTCCTCCGCCGGTCCTTCCGGCACGCCTTGCACGCGGCTGCGGAGCGGCCTGCTCTGCTGAAGCTGCGTCAGCAGCAGGCGCGGAACTCTCTGGGGTCTTTATTGCGGGTGTCTCATGGACAATTGATGGTTTTTCCGCCACAGGAGCAGTCCGGGACGGCTGAGGAGAGGCTGCTGGTTGAGCAGCCACAGGTTGAGCAGCCACGGGTTGAGCTGCCACAGGTTGAGCTGCCACAGGTTGAGCAGCCACAACAGGCGTCGGCTGAGAAGAGACCGCTGTCTGAACCGGAGCGCCGGCAGAGGGTCTATTCAGAATAAAGCAGAGCCTCATCAGAGCAAACTCTATGTGCAGGCGCGGATTAGTCGCCGCCTTGTAGTTTGCCTCGCAGCCGGTAGTGATGCCGAGCGCTTCATAGAGAAAAGCCAGCGAACACTTCGCCGCCTGTTCAGAATAACGGGCCTTGAGTGAGGCCGGAAGCTCCAGCAAGGACTCTATCCCGCCTGACTTCGACACGATGAGGTCGCGCAGATGCGAACTCAGCGCCCCAACGAAATGCAGTGCGTTGAATCCTTTTGCGAGAATCTCGTCGAAGGTCTTGAGGCAGAACGCATAATCGCCCGAAAGAAAATGCTCGACGAGCGAAAAACTGTACTCATAATCCAGCACATTGAGATTACGGATGACGTCGGCATATTTCACGTCCGTTCCGCAGAACGCCACTGTCTGGTCAAATATCGTGAGCGCGTCCCTCATCGCCCCGTCTGCCTTGTGTGCAATGACGTGCAGTGACTCGTCATCAATCGTGATGCCTTCCTTTTCCGCCACCATCCTGAGGTTCTTCACAATGTCGTCCACCGAAATCCTGTTAAAATCGTAGGTCTGGCAACGGGAGAGAATCGTAGGCAGAATCTTGTGCTTCTCTGTGGTCGCAAGTATGAAAATCGCGTGTGCAGGCGGCTCTTCAAGGGTCTTGAGGAATGCGTTGAACGCCTGGGACGACAGCATGTGTACCTCGTCGATGATGTAGACGCTGTACTTGCCCACCTGCGGCGGCACCCTCACCTGGTCCATCAGGTTCTTGATGTCCTCGACTCCGTTGTTGGAGGCGGCATCAAGCTCATGAATACAGTAGGAACGGCCCTCAGCGAACGAACGGCAGGACTCGCACACCCCGCAAGGCTCCATATCCGCTGATGGATTTGAGCAGTTTATCATCTTTGCGAAGATTCGTGCCGTCGTGGTCTTGCCCACACCCCTCGGTCCGCAGAAAAGGTAGGCATGCGCAAGCTGTCCACGAAGAATCGAGTTCTTGAGCGTCCTCGCGATGTTATCCTGCCCGATGAGCGTTCCGAAATTCTCCGGCCTATACTTCCGTGCCGAGACGATATACTGTTGTTCGTTCTGTTCCATTGTGCTTTATGGCGTTTAACCTACAAAGATATAAAAATTCTGCACAATTATTGCAGATGGGACGGATATATACGTGTGCGTCATATTCCCGTGTGACGTCGTCTTGTTTCGTGAATATGTGTCAGATGGATATGGAGGCGGATGACATATCGGCTATATGAAATGTAGAATGTGCTATATGAAATGCGAAAATAGAATAAAAAATTATGGAGGAAAGAATATGGAAATAAGAAGAATTATTTCGTTGGTTGCGGCTTTCGCGACGGGAGCGCTGATGTCGATGAACTTGGCGCCTGAGGCTTGTGCACAGGCTCAGATCAATACGAAAAAGATGAAAATCGGAGACTTTCCGGAAAAGATAATGAAGGTCGTGCTCACAGGCAATCCTATGATTGACAATGTGCTTCAGGACGAGATAAGCTCAGAATGGAGGATTTCGCCCTACGAGTTCTGCACGCTGGATGATTTCGAGGCGAACAAGACCAATCCGGACTTCTATTTCATGATTTTGAGCAAGTCCCAGTTCAAGAAGGAAGCCGAACCGGGAATTGAGTTTCTGACAGTCGTCAAGGGCGGCAAGGATGCTGAAAAGGGCATTGACGAGATGTTGGAGGCATGCACGTTTCCTGTGAGGGCGGCACAAATGCCGAGCGGACGCGAGTTCGATTTCCTGCCATACATCATAGGTGCGATGCAGGGCTACATCCAGAAATCAATGACTGACGACCGTGTGGGCTATGCCGGGCTCGGGAAATATGCCCTAGGCCTCAGCGGGACCGCCGGAAAGAAGGTTGTCTTCGCGAGCGGTGACGTGTCTCCGAAGATGCCGGAGACAGTGCGGGAAAAGGCTCTTGCAGCTGGCATCGAGATTGTGGACGATGACGAGGCAGACGAACTGCTCGGCACGGGAGACACGAACTGCGTGGTTTCCTACACAGTGGCTCCGAGCAATCCGGAATTCGGTTCCTACTGCTACAAGATGCTCTTCGGCGCCGGTGACCACAAACTCTACTATTTCAAGAAACAGAGTGTCGGTCGTGACGGAGATTGTGGATTCATAGCCTCAGAGTTCAACAAACTCGCGGCGATAAGAAGATAGGCCTTCTCGGAAGTCCGGAGGAGGGGGAACAAAAGACTTTTTGGTCACCCTCATGGGATAACGGCAGATGTAAAACACCACGAGGAATGATAGTTTCAAAGGCTGAAAACGGGCTGAGGTATGCAGTGCTCCGCGAGGGTAAACGTGTCGCATGCTGCGCATTGAGCGTGCGCTGCGGAACGAGAGAGGAGGATGTGCGCGGATGGGAAAAGTCTGCGGGGAAATTCCATTCCGGTACGGCACATTTCGTAGAGCACACGCTTTTCAAGGGGACGGAGGCCAAGAGCTCCACGGTGATAAACAGTTACCTCGAACGCCTCGGAGGGGAGCTGAACGCCTACACAACCAAGGAGGAGATTGTCCTGCACGCAACAGTGCTGAAAGAAGACATCGAGAAGGCTGCCGGACTGTTGATGGAGATGGCAACGCGTGCCACCTTTCCCGAAGACGAGATTGAGGTGGAGAAAACCGTGGTCACCGACGAGATTGCCGGCTACAAAGACTCGCCCGCCGATGACATATATGATCGCTTCGAAAGTCTTCTGTTCGAGGGACATCCGCTCAGCGGGCGCGTGCTCGGGACTCCTTCATCGGTAAGGAAAATTTCGACTGACGAACTCCGGAAATATGTAAGGACCTTCTTTGTCCCCGAGAGGATTGCCTTTTCTGTGGTCGCCCCTCTTCCGGAGGACGAGACAGCGGCAATGATAGAGAGGCTTGTCAGTGAATACTTTCCGGCCGAATGCGGTGTGACGGCAGCAGGAGAAAGTGTAAAGCCCGCCAGCAGTGCAGGCAGCGACATCGTTCCTCCGGCTTCAAACAATGCCATGCTGCAGACAGCCGAATTCGCCGGCAACGTTTTCGACAAGACCATAAACCGCCACAGCCATCAGGCGAACTGCATCATCGGCGCCACTGCCCCGTCGCTCTACCGCGAGAAAGAACGCATAACAGCGGCTCTGATGGCCAACATCCTCGGTGGTCCGGTCACCAATTCCATACTGAATTCAGTCCTTCGGGAAAAGAACGGCTGGGTCTACAACGTCGAATGCAACTACAGCCAGTACGCCGACACCGGCATCATGGCCGTCTGCTTCGGCTGCGACCGGGACAGGCTCGAAGACTGCGTCAGGGTGATAGGCGACGAATTACACAAACTCTGCGAGACGCTCCTCCCAGACGAGAAACTGAAAGAGGCCAAGAAACAATTCGAGGGACAACTCGCCATCTCCTCTGAAAACAGCGAGAGCCAGGCGCTGTCAATGTGTAAGAGCCTCAACGCCTTCGGCGCCATCCAGGACGACGATGCCGTTCGACGAAAAATCGATGCAGTCAGCGCAGCCGACCTGCAAAGAGCCGCCTCCGACATCCTCAGCCCCGACCGTCTTTCAAAACTGATATATTTATAATATAGAAACCTTCAAAAATAATTGACAAATCTGAAACAGTTTGTTTTTTTCATGTTTCTTATGAGTCCCGGGAACGCCGTTTCATCTTGTTCCAGTTAAGAACCGGAAGCAAAGTTGCCAGAAATGCCGCAACAATCCAGAAAACAGACACGGCAGTGAAGTCACTTCCGTTCTCCTGAATGAGGTAGCCGCTCGCGATGTCCTGAATTGCGGCCGCCACATAGCTTGACACGCCGACAACTCCGAGGGCTGCTCCAGTGGCCTTGCGCGGCACGATGTCAATTGCCATAAGTCCCGCCACAATGCAGTAGAGTTCACCCATCGCGAAATTGAACACAGCCACATAGACAGTGTTCAACACAAATCCGCCCCCGGTGAAAAGGAAAAGCGACAGCATTACGATTCCAAGAAGTCCCGAAAGCAGGGCCGGACGCATCCTGTCACCCTTAAAAAGCCTGTCCGAAATCCATCCTGCGGAGACTGTCCCGACCAGTCCGCCGACAAGCGCAGCGACAGCGATGATGCTCGAAGCCTTCTCAAGCGAAAACAGTTTCGCCTTCTGGAGAAAAAGCACGCCCCAACCCGTTATGGCATATTTCGTTATATAGATGAATGCGGAAGACGCCGCGATAATCCATATCCCCGGATGTCTCAACACCCGTTTCTGAAGGCTCAACGTCCTCATAGAATCTTCAGGTTTCATTTCCTCTCCGGAAAGTTTCTGAACGGAAGGAAGTCCGCAGCTCTCCGGTGTGTCTTTGACCGTCAGGAAGATGATCAGGGAGCCCGCGAAACCGATGAGTGCAGCGAGCAGGAATCCCCATTCCCAACTCCAGGCGGCAACGACAGCGGCAATCATAACGAATGAAATGAACTCGCCGATGTACGGGCTCGTGCAGAATATGCTATAGAAAGTCCCTCGTCGCGACTGTGGAAACCAGCGAGACAAGCTTATGACTCCGGGAGCAGGGCCCATGGACTGGAACCATCCGTTAGCTCCCCAAAGAAGCAGGGACGAGACGAAGAGCGCACTGTGGGAGATGTATTCCGTGGATATGCCGAGTATGGCGATTATCAGATTTATGACTGAAGACAGAAGCAAACCCGTGCCCATAAATCTACGGATATTGCAGTAGTCAGCGATGAATCCGTTGATAAACTTCCCGAAGGCGTAGATTAGAAGAAGTCCCGACCCGATGAGACCGAGTTCTCCGGCAGTCAGAACATCCCCGTCAATCAGAGGCTGCTTCACCACACTGAGGCTCATGCGGCACACATAGTAGAGGCTGTAACCGGCCGTAACTCCAACAAATGTGCTTCGGCGCACTTTCCTGTAAGTCTGCCCAATTTCCTGTTCCGGCACTTGAAAGGACGCCGGACGGCTTATTCTGAGAAATTTGTATATGCCCATCTTTCTTTGTTCGTCAGTATCATTTATTCAAGTTTCTCAAGTATTCTAACTCATTGAATTCATTTATCTATTGTCTATTCGGCCCCATTCACTATACGGAACTTTAGTCAGGGACGAATTGTAATAGCGTCTGTCTCCAGTCACTTCCTCTCCAAGCCATGCCGGACGCTCAAAGGTCTCGTCCTCGCTGCCAAGTTCCACTTCAGCAACCACAAGTCCCTCATTTTCACCGAAGAACTCATCCACCTCGAACGTGTGCTCCCCGACCTTCACGAGCCAGCGTGTCTTGTCGATGATGCCGGGTTCGCACAGCGACATAAGCCGGATGGCATCTTCCGCCGAAATTTCCTTCTCCCATTCAAGACGGGACATGCCCGAGGCCGAACCTCCGCCCTTGATTGTCAAAAATGCCTTGTCTCCGCGCATGCGTACACGCACCGTGCGCCCTGGAGAGCGGCTTATGTAGCCCTGGACAATATGCGTAGAGTCATATGCCTCAGACTTGTATTCCTCGCCGACAACGAGAAATTTTCTTTCGATTTCCTGGTGTATTGAAGATTGTTCCTGTGTCATAAACGATTACACTTATTGAAAGGATTCGTCAGCGGACGGAGTTTTTGACAAGACCGTTTTCCTGTAATCGAAGGTAAGGGCCACCGCACGCACGACGAGATGGACAAAATATGCGGCAAGCAGCAAGTGCACGGCCATCACACCGTCCGGATGGATGAAAGCGGCAAGGACGAAGTAGCTTACAAGAAATGCTATGGTGGAAAGCACCATGACGTTGCGGATGGGCCTCGCCGCCGTGGCACCAATGTAGACTCCGTCCCATGTGAACGCCACACAGCCGAATGCCGGCATTACCATAAGCCAGAACATATATGGGGCACAGCCGCTAATGACGGCGGCGTCATTGGTCATTATTTCGAGCATCCATTCGCCGCCGAAGTAGTAGAACACCATGAAAAGCAGGCACACGAGCCCAGACCAGATGAAGGTGTAACGGACTGTGAGCCTCAGGCCGGCACGACTTCCTGCGCCGATGTACTTTCCGCTCATTGCTTCACCGGCGTAGGCAAAACCGTCCGTAAAGTAGGAGAAGAGCAGCAGGATCTGAAGCATTATGGAGCTGACTGCCAGCGTCATATCCCCGAAGTGTGCAGCGATGACCGAGAAGCTGACATAGATGCCGATGAAGCTCAGTGAACGTATCACAAGATCGGCGTTCATCGTGAAATAGCGTCTCGTCTCCCCGCCCTTGAAAGCGGCTCGGACCTCATACCATCCAAATCCGACGAAGATCTTCTTGCGGAACTTTCCAAGGACTATCGCCACGGCTGTAATCAGCCCGCAGTACTGCGCAACCACGGTCCCCCATGCGATGCCGCTGAATCCAAGTCCTTCAAACACAAATGAACCGAGCGTGAATCCGAGAGAAAGATATATGCTGACAAATATGTTTATGCCGTTGACCACAAGGTCGGTAATCATAGGGCTCACACCGTCCTGCATGCCTATGAACCAGCCCTTGAATGCCATGAGACTGAGAGTCGCCGGAGCGGCGATAATCCTGATATAGAAGTATGTCGTCGCAAGTTCCTGCACTTCCGGGGTGCAGTCGATGCAAAGAAACGCAAGTTGGACAAAGACCCACTGGAGTAGCCAGAATAGGGCCGCGACGGAAAACGAGATGCCGAGTCCACGAGTGAGGATGTTAGCGCACTCGCGCGTATCGCCCCTTCCGTAAGCCTGGGCGGTCATGCCTCCGGTACCGACCCTGAGGAACGAGAAGTTCCAATAGAGCAGGTCGAAGAGCATAGAGCCAATTGACGCGCCTCCGATGAATGTTGCGGTCGCGAACCCTCCCGCCGGCTGATGACCCGCGACAGCAATGTCGACCATTCCGACAATCGGAACGGTGATGTTCGCGAGTATGCTCGGCAAGGCGAGCGAAAAAATTTCCTTATTTATGCCTTTTGCAGATATTCCGTTCATATCCTTACTTCACTACAATTCTTCCGCATCAGTTTCAGGCTATTTCCGATATTTCGTGTACTCTTCCAACATCCCGAGGTAGGATGCATACCGTTCCCGGCTTATCGTTCCATCGTCGACCGCAACCTTCACCGCACAGCCGGGTTCATGAGTGTGCGTACACGGGGTGAAGCGGCAGTCCGAAGCGGCCCTCAGCATTTCCGGGAAATAGAGGGATATTTCCTCAGGCTCGAGATCCACGAGTCCGAATCCGCGTATGCCCGGAGTGTCAATTATGCCCCCCTCTCCTCCGCACAACGGGTACATCTCGTAAAATGTCGTAGTGTGCCGCCCTTGGAGATGGGCCTCGGAAATAAGCCCTGTCTTCGGGTTCAACGACGGGTCCATGGCCTTTATCAGCGAAGACTTGCCCACGCCGGACACGCCGGAGAAAAGAGATATGCCAGGAGCGCCGTCCTCCGATTTTTCGAGACAAAGTCTGCGCAATTCGTCCACTCCCCTTCCGGTCTTCGCCGAAACTTCAAGTATGCTGTAGCCGGCGCCTTCATATATCTGGTGGAAGTTTTCGAGCGCCGGAGCAAAGTCATCGCGAAACTCGTCAACAATGTCGATTTTGTTCAGAACGATGACAGGCTTCACCCCATACACCTCGCAGGTGACGAGCAGACGGTCAATAAACGGGAGCTTAACCTCCGGAAACGCGAGTGTCACGACAATGAAAGCATGGTCGACATTCGCGGCTATTATGTGCGCCTGACGGCTGAGATTCACCGACTTGCGAATGATGTAATTTCGTCGTGGAAGTATCCTGGTGATTGCAGCAGGCGCAGTCTCGCTGGCCGGCACGCTCCCGTCCGGAAGCAAGTCCCCGTCCGCATGGAACTCCACCCTGTCGCCCACGGCCACCGGATTTGTCGCCGAACTACCGCCCAGCCGCACTTTTCCGCGCAACACCGCCGGGAACAACCTCCACGAGGGAAGTTGAGCCAGAAGATAGTGACTGCCAGTATGTTTGACGACCGTTGCTGTTCCTTCCATAATGCATTCCGCCTTCTGCAAATTCATTTTTGCCACAGGCGGTGCAAAGATACAAAATCTTTATCAGTCAGGGAAAGAAACGACAAACCGGAGCATCAAATCTTGCGGAACTGCGCTTCAGCCCCAAGCAGAACACAGGACCTTGAATAAAGACAGATTAAACAATTTTATTTAATGTAGTCAACAAATATCAATTAGCATAATGACAATCGGGCAGCGAAACATATAAAAAGAGAAAAACTTCATATAAAAAAAGATAAAGTTTAGAAGTTCTATTGATTGTCAGTGGGTTTGTGCTCATATTAGCAGCGCGAACCCACTCTTGTCCCCGACAAGAACAAGATTTATTTTTTTTTCAATATAAGTTTTATTTAATTTGCATTATTGAGTTATGCCAACTGTTTTTATTGTTTTTGGATTTGTATTCAAGTTTTACTCTGATGATCACTCGCCGATTCATATTCACGTTATCAAAGACGGGTGCGAAGCAAAATTCAACTTGGAACCATCCTTAATGATGGTTTTCAACCACGGATTCAAAAAGCACGAAATATCTGTAATTGAGGGTATTATAGAGGAAAATGCCGATATAATCAAGTTTAAATGGGAAGAGTATTTCCGAAATGTTATGCAGAAATGAAACGTTATATTTCAAAAGTTTGGATTGAGGACGGAAAAATCTGCGCCGAAACAAAGGACGGACTGGTCGCGAGTTATTCTGTCGGACAGTGGCCGCGTCTTTCTGCTGCCACGGCCGAACAGTTGAATGACTTCCACTTGTCGTACACAGGAATACATTGGCCGCAAATTGATGAAGACCTCAGTTTTGAGGGAATGTTCAACGCCGCAGGTCTGTGCGAACGGACCGAGTCTGAAGACAGCATCTGCTATATTGCATAGAGCAGGATTAAAATCTCTGCAAGAGGCTGCCGTTATCAGAGCGGAATGGATTTCTATAAAATAATTATCATTTTATGATTATCATCTTATGATAATTTACTATCTTTGCGAAAAAATCATATTTATGAATCCATTCGTTACAACCGGATATGCAGGAGCGGAGTATTTCTGCGACAGAGTTGAAGAGACCAAAGCCCTTAAAGACTTGCTGCTTAATGGGAATAATGTTGCTTTGATGTCGCCGAGAAGGTTTGGAAAAACAGACCTCATAAGACATTGCTTCGCCCAAAAAGAAATCAGTGAGAAGTTTCATACCTTCATAATTGACATATATTCAACGAAATCTTTGGCCGAAATGACAGAAAGGATGGGTAAAACCATACTTGATGCACTCAAGCCCAAAGGGGCGAAGGTTTGGTCAGCTTTCGTCAACACCATTTCATCGCTCAAGGGGGGAATCAGTTATGATGCCGCCGGAGTGCCTTCTTGGACTCTGCAAATCGGTGATTTACGAAACCCCGCAACCACCTTGGATGAGATTTTTACCTATCTCAACAACGCTGATAAACCTTGCTTAGTCGCAATTGACGAATTCCAACAGATTGGGAATTATAGCGACAAAAATGTGGAGGCGGCACTACGTACACATATTCAGTATTGCTCAAATGCACATTTTGTCTTTTCCGGCTCACATAGGGAGATGATGGGCTCAATATTCACATCTTCCGCACGTCCATTCTATCAAAGTGCGACAATAATCAATCTTCCGCCCATAAAGGAGGAACTCTATGCCGAATTTTGCGAAAGGCATTTCTCCGCCGCAGACAAAGAACTCAAAACAGATGTTGTTCCGGAACTTTACAAACGATTCGACGGCACGACATTCTATCTCCAAAAAGTGATGAACATCCTGTTTATGCAGACAAAAGAAGGGGAAAGTTGTGGTAAAGAACGAATAGAATCCGCAGTCGAGTATATCATCGATTTCAGCGGGGCAACATACGAAGACCTTCTGTATCAACTCCCGGAGAAACAGAAACAAATCATTCTGGCTATTGCCATTGAGGGTAAAGCGAGCAAAATAACCTCCGGAGAATTCGTCGATAAATACGCGCTACAATCTCCAAGTTCAGTAAATGCCGCTGCAAAAGGATTGCTCGAAAAAGGGCTTCTCACCTGCACACGAGGCGTCTACCAAGTCTACGATTTGTTTTTCGCAACTTGGATTACAGAGAAGTACTTGAAATAGATTTTTCAGAAACCTTCAAAAAATATAACCTGCATCAGATATGCTCGACTTCGGGGTGGAGCTCGATGGCGAAGCGGTCGCGGACTGAGGCTATTATTGCATTTTCAAGAGCGATAACCTCCTGGGGGGTGGCCTTACCGGTGAGATTCACTATGACAAGGGGTTGCTTCGCATAGCTGGCAACATTGCCAAGAGTCTTGCCTTTCCAGCCACATTGTTCTATCATCCAGGCTGCCGGGATTTTAATCATCGGAGCGGAGCCGTCCGGCTGCCCGACAATGTAGTGCGGCACTTTGGCCTCGGGGCCTGCTGCAGCGCGGTAGTCTGAGAGAATCTTCTCGTAGTGACTCTGCGGAATCACCGGGTTTTTGAAAAAACTGCCTGCTGAGCCCAGTTCCTCCGGTTCAGGGAGTTTTTCCCTACGGATGGCCGTGACCACCTCACGGATTACCGACGGAGTTATTTCGCCGGCAACATCACCGTTTTTGATAGCAGAATCCTCCGGGCAATCTCCGGGAAGTAAACTTGCTTTCTTGGCAAGATTCTCTTCCACCGCCGTGCGAAGATGTCCATAGTCAAGCCTTGGCTGCGGAACGGAGCAGAGGCGGAAAACTACCGAAGTAATCACATACTGCCCTTTCCATTTTGTCTTGAAATTGGACGCGCGGTAGCCGTATCCGCAGTCGGAGTTCGCAAATACAATCGTTTTGCCCGTTGAAAGTTCGATACAGTTCACTCTCTCAATCACATCCTTTGCCTCAACGCCATAGGCTCCGACATTCTGAACAGCACTTGCGCCCACCTCTCCGGGGATGTGCGACAAATTCTCAATACCCCAGAGTCCCCTCTCTGCAGCCCACTCGCAGAAATCGTCAAATACGACTCCCGCTCCGGCCTCTACCATAACCGCCCCGTCAGAACAAATATCCTCCGAAGAAAGAAGTTTGATGTCCTTCATCACGGAATGAAAAACCGTTCCGGGGAAATCTCCTGTAAAAAGAAGGTTACTGCCAGCACCGACAAAAAGAAACGGACGCGGAAGGGAACTGTCCTTCAACAATTCCCGCAACGCGTCCACGCTTCTCCATTCGGCGTAGGCCGCAGCCCGCACCTTCATCCCGAAGGTATTTTGTATGTCCTTGTTATACAGTATCATAGCAAAATCAACATCATCAAACGGCAGAGATGTAAAAGTTCAATAAAAAGATGAAGTGCAAGGCCTCCAACGCAGCAATTCGCTTTTTAGTGCATTTTTACCCTATCTGAGCACCATTGACAAGAGTCTCGGCAGGGGTGACAAACCTCATCTTGCCGTCGCCCTGACGAGCCATCAGAATCATACCCTTGGACTCGATGCCGCGAATCTTACGGGGAGCGAGGTTTGCAAGTATGCAAATCTGCTTTCCAAGCATATCCTCCGGAGAATAATACTCGGCAATGCCGGAAACAATCGTGCGGGTGTCAATCCCGGTGTCAATCGTAAGTTTGAGAAGCTTGTCGGTTTTCGGGACACGCTCCGCTTCAAGCACAGTCGCTGTCCTTATGTCCATTTTTTCAAAATCCTCAAAACTGCACTCGTCCTTCTGAGGCTCCACCTTCGCAGCAGCCTGCTTTGCAGCCGCCTCAGCCTCAGCAGCCTCCTGAGCTTTCCTGATTGCATCCAGACGGGCAATCTGCTCATCAATAGGCTCATCCTCAATCTTCGAGAAGAGCAGCTCCGCCTCTCCGAGTTCGTGTCCTTCAGGAAGTATGCGTTCGGAAACGAGGTCGCTCCAAGAAAGCGCAATCGGATATTCTGCCACTTCGGACGCGCCCACTAAAGAATCGACAGTGTGGAGTGCGGCAGCCTCGGAAGGGGTGAAAATGTTCTCCCCGGTCGTGCCAGGATCTCCAGTCCGATGGTCAGTGCCCGCTATTATTCCCACGTGGAGAATCTTGCGAAGTTTCTCCGCCGAGAAAGGCAGAAACGGTTCGAACGCGACGGCGAGGGCGGCACAGATCTGAAGCGAGACGTTCAGAATAGATGCCGTTCTTTCCATATCGGTCTTCGCCACCTTCCACGGCTCAGTGTCCGTAAGGTATTTGTTGCCAAGACGAGCGAGGTTCATCGCAGCCTTGAGCGCCTCACGGAAACGGTATTGTTCGATGTTGGATTCAATCTCCGCCGCAATCGCAGGAATCTGTGCAAGTGTCTCGCGGTCAATCGCCTCCGGTTTCAGATCCGCAGGCACCTTGCCTCCAAAATATTTGTGGGTGAGCACCACAGCCCTATTAACGAAGTTTCCGAAAATTGCCACGAGCTCGCTGTTGTTGCGTGCCTGAAAGTCCTTCCAAGAAAAGTCGTTGTCCTTGGTCTCCGGAGCATTTGCGCAGAGTACATAGCGGAGTACGTCCTCCTGTCCGGGAAACTGCTCAAGATATTCATTCAGCCAAACGGCCCAACCTTTTGAAGTCGAAATTTTTCTGCCTTCAAGATTGAGGAACTCGTTTGCAGGAACATTGTCCGGAAGGATAAAACCTCCGTGAGCCTTGAGCATCGACGGGAACACAATGCAGTGGAACACGATATTGTCCTTGCCTATGAAATGCACGAGTTTCGTGTCTTCCGACTTCCACCATTTCTCCCAAGACTGCGGAAGAAGTTCCTTCGTGTTGGATATATATCCTATCGGAGCGTCAAACCAGACATAGAGGACCTTACCCTCTGCCCCCTCAACCGGCACCGGCACTCCCCAATCAAGGTCACGGCTCACCGCCCTCGGCTGAAGCCCGCCGTCAATCCAGCTCTTGCACTGGCCGTAAACATTGGTCTTCCACTCCTTGTGCCCTTCCAGAATCCACTCCGAGAGCCATTTCTCATACTCGTTCAGAGGCAGATACCAATGTTTTGTCGGCTTCTTCACAAGTGGCGACCCGCTAAGGGCCGACCTCGGGTTGATCAGCTCATCCGGGCTGAGAGTCGCGCCGCACTTCTCGCACTGATCGCCGTATGCCCCCTCAGCTCCACAGCGCGGGCAGGTGCCTACAATGTAGCGGTCAGCAAGAAAGGTCTTGGCCTCCTCGTCGTAGTACTGCTCGCTTTCTTTCACGATGAACTTGCCGTCGTCGTAGAGTTTGCGGAAGAAATCCGAAGCGGTCTTTTCGTGCACCTTTGAACTCGTGCGGGAATAGATGTCGAAATTGATGCCGAGCCCGGCAAACGATGCCTTGATGAGAGAATGGTATCTGTCGACGATGTCCTGCGGAGTCACGCCCTCCTTCTTTGCCTTGATGGTAATCGGAACACCGTGCTCGTCAGAGCCGCAGATGAAAAGAACATCCTGCCCGCGAAGCCTCTGATACCTCACATATATGTCAGCCGGCACATAGACTCCGGCGAGATGACCAATGTGAACGGGACCATTCGCGTAAGGGAGCGCACAGGTCACCAGCTGTCTTCTGTAATCCTTGTTTTCCATATCTATATTTCTTTATATATCAACAAAATAGCTTTATTTTCGGAACTCAGACGCAAGTGACGACTTCATTCTGCTCAGTTCCGTTATTTTCCGCATCAATTCCTCCTGTCTACCGGCATCCTGCGCAGACAAAAGTTCCTTCTGAAGCGACTTGAGGTCAAGCTCCACATTGAGCAACTGAAGCTTTATCAGCGACTTCGGAACATATGTCGCAAGGACAGTCTCAGCCGAAGTCAGCGAGTTTTCGAAGTTCTTGACCGTCAGATTGTACTTGTCCACGAGAAGATCACGTGTGACGGCACTGGTTTCCGGGTCCTCGCTGTCGCGCAGCCGAGCAAGTATCTGATTCTGCAGAAGGCCTTCGTCATAGAACTTCGTGTACTGGTTCAACACCCTCGCATACATTGAGTTATGAAACGCCATCCCATTGTCATCCAATGTATTGAGAATAAAGTCCGCCACAGTAGGAGTCTCTTCTGTCCAAAACGGGGAGTCCCTGTCAAACTTCAGTTCATTGTCCCCGTATTCCAAAAGAAAACTCAGAATCTCACGCTCTCCGGACGCCGTGGACGGTTCTTCCTCGCGAAGCCGCACCATTTCCGCGACCTCCGGGAGGCGTTCCCGTGCCGGCAACTCGACTTCAGCGGCATCAGGAACAGCATTATTGTTCTCTGGAGCGGAGTCCCCGGCGCGGGTAGCTTCTTGGGCAGCCTCACGCTCACGCTGCTTTCTCTCGGCAAGAAGCATTGCGTCCCGTGACTGTCGCACCCTGTCGTAAAGCATGCTTTCGTCCATGCCGAACTTGGTGGAGCATGTCTGGACATACATCGCGCGGACAATCTGGTCAGGAATCAGCGCAATCGTGTCCGCGACCTCGTTGACAAGTGCCGCCCTTTTCAGAGGGTCATTTCCCGCCTCGCCCAGAAGCATGTCGGTCATGAACCCGATGAAGTCCTGCTCATGCGAGGCAATATAATCCTGAACCTCGGCAAGAGTGTGAGAGCATGCGAAAGAATCAGGATCTTCACCGTCAGGCAGCAGGACGACACGCACATTCAGTCCTCCGCGGAGCACCAGCCCGATTCCGCGCAAAGCCGCATGAATCCCTGCGCTGTCACCGTCGTACATCACGGTCACATCGTCCGCAAACCTCTTTATAAGATCCACCTGTCCCGTAGTGAGCGAAGTTCCGCTCGATGCCACAACATTCAGTATTCCAAGCTGATGCATCGAAAGAACGTCAAGATAACCCTCGACAAGTATGCACTTCCGCTGACGGGAAATCTCATTCTTCGCAAAATAGATTCCGTAGAGAGACTTGTTCTTGACATATATTTCCGTCTCCGGCGAATTGACATACTTCGCAACGCTCTTGTCCGTCTTGAGCGTGCGCCCGCCAAAAGCGATGACCTGCCCGGTCACGGAATGTATCGGGAATATGACTCTATCGTAGAAACGGTCGACCAACGAACCGTCGTCGCGGCGTATGCTGAGCCCTGTCTCAACAAGATAGTCTTCCTTATATCCGGCCTCACGGGCGGCGCGACTCAACTCATCGCGCGACTGCGGAGCCCATCCAAGACCATATTTTTCAATCGTCGCGTCGTCAAGCTTACGTTTTCCGTGGAAATACTGATAGGCAATCGCCTGTCCCATAGGGGTTTTAAGCGACTTCTGAAAAAACTCGGAAGCAAATTTCGAGACGATGTAAAGGCTGTCCTTATGCTGCTTGCGGGCAAGGTCCTCCGCCGTCTCTTCCTTTTCAACGACTTCTATGTGATATTTCTGCGCGAGGTAGCGTATGGCCTCCGGGAAAGACATGCTCTCGTGCTCCATCACGAAATCCACTGCCGAGCCTGCCTTTCCGCACCCGAAGCATTTGTAGATTCCCTTTGACGGAGAGACCGAAAACGACGGGGTCTTTTCGTTGTGAAACGGGCAGCAGGCTATCCAGTTGGCTCCACGACGCTTCAGATCGACGAAATCGCCGATCACATCCACAATCTGGGCCGCATCCAGGACCCTCTCCACCGTATCGCGAGGTATCATGCTCCGTCTTCAGCAAGTTACGCCTTAAGCCTGAGGCTTGTCTTCTTTCGTCTCATCGACAGTCACTACCGTCGCGTCGGTCTGCTCTTCAGTCTTAGCCGTGTCAGCCATCATCTTTTGTATGCGGTAGACTTTAATCGACGAGAACAATTCCGAGAGTCCGGAAACTATGAGGGCGATGCCGACGATGATTCCGACTCCGCTAGTGAAAAGCTGGGAGGCAAACATCAGCGTGCCTCCGGCTATTGTTTCTACGACAGGCAGGACAAAAAACCAAAGCCCGAAACGTGAAGCCCTCTCCGCGCTTATCAGAGCTATTGTCTGGTAGATTCCGGAACAGAGCAGAAGAAATCCGATAAGCTTCACTGCAATGTTGGCTATGAACCCGGCGAAAATAAACACAAGCACAGCCACAACCATTTCGATGAGCGAATTGGAAAGCCAGAGAGAAAACAACTTCTCATCTCTATTCACAAAGGCGAAAATCAACATTCCCAAACCATAGAGTCCGAGAAGAACTGCAAAAATTTTCACCAAAAGTGGAATCACATCACCAGGATAGGTGACGGCAAGGATTCCCAGGCCAAGTGAAGCAAGGGCACGTACAATTCCGCTCCACGGGGTTTTATAACCGAATGTAATCATAACCGTTTTATTTTTGCGGGAAAACCCGATTTTTCAAAAGACTGCAAAATTAGTCATAAACGACGATTTCGCCAAGAATCGCAGAGACAAAGAAACAGACCAAGAAACGTTGTTCGACCAAACGTCAGTTCGCAACCTCGCAGAGAAATTTAAGCCGCACAAGCCGGATCTCGTTCTCCTCGTAGTCAGCCCCCAATTCCTTGAGCGCATCCTCAATAGAATCGGACTCCGCCTCATCGCGAAAATATTCATAAATCTCGTCAACCACGTCATCGTCGACATTCTGCTCAATGTAGTAGTTCAGGTTGAGCTTGAAGCCGAACTGCACGATTGACTCGATTTCAGTCAGCAGCTCATCGAACTCAAGCCCAAGAGCCTCGGCAATGTCCTCAAGCGCCATGCGCCTGTCGATGTTCTGGATTATAGTGATGCGGTTGTCGGAGTTGTGCCGTACAGTCTTCATCACCGACAGGTCATACGGCCTCTCTATCTCATTCTCCTCCACATACTTGGAAATAAGAGAGGCGAATTCCTTGCCGTATTTCCTCGCCTTCCCCTCGCCTACGCCCTGACAGCGCTGAAGCTCGTCGAGGCTGACCGGATACATAATCGACATATCCTCAAGCGCGGCATCGCTGAAAATCACCCACGGCTGAAGCTTCAGCCTCCGGCTCAAATCCTTGCGAAGGTCCTTCAGCATAGTGAGAAGCGTCTCGTCACCGCCACCACCGCCGGAACGTACCGCCACCGCCGCATCATCGTCATCGTCCTCCCCTTCGGCGAACGTCCTGTCCTCGGTAAGCATCAGCGGAGTCGGGTTCACGGCATATTTCCGTCCCTTTTCCGTGACAGAGATGAGCCCGTAAGCCTCGATGTCCTTGTCAAGAAAATGAAGGACAATCCCCTGATGGATGACAGCGCACCAGAACCGGAAGCTGTGGTCGCGTCCGGAGCCGAAAGCCTCCAGTTCATCATGTTTGTATGACTTTATCAGAGAATTGCTCACGCCGGCAAGTATGTTCGCTATGTGCTCAATTTTGAAACGCTCCGGAAGCGACGACACCAAGTCAATCACCATGCACATCTGTTCCGACCCCTCGAACTTCTTCTTCGGATGCAGACAGTTGTCGCAGGCCCCGCAGTTGTCCAAAAGGTAATCTTCCCCGAAGTAATTGAGCAGCAACTTCCTACGACAACTGTTCGACTCCGCGTAAGCCACCGTCTCCATCAGCAACTGACGCCCTATCTCCTGCTCGGCAATCGGCTTGCCCTGCATGAATTTCTCCAGTTTCTGTATGTCCTTGTAACTATAGAAGGCGATGCACTGCCCCTCCTTCCCGTCGCGTCCGGCACGGCCCGTCTCCTGATAGTAACCTTCAAGGCTCTTCGGAATGTCGTAATGGATCACGAAGCGCACGTCCGGCTTGTCGATGCCCATACCGAAGGCAATCGTTGCAACAATGACGTTCACCTCCTCCATGAGGAAAGCGTCCTGGTTTTCGGCCCTGGTCTTCGCGTCGAGCCCTGCATGATATGGCCGCGCCTTTATCCCGTTGACATTCAGCAGTTCTGCCATTTCCTCGACCTTCTTGCGACTGAGGCAGTAGATGATTCCGGACTTTCCCGGATTCTGACGTATGAACTTGATTATATCTCGCTTGGGATCCTGCTTGTCCCGGATTTCATAGTAGAGGTTCGGCCGATTGAATGAAGACTTGAATACCTTCGCGTCCTGAATCCCGAGGTTTCTGAGTATGTCGCTCTGTACCTTTGGAGTGGCGGTCGCGGTGAGGGCTATTATCGGTGCACGGCCTATATCGTCGACGATGGCGCGGATGCGGCGGTACTCCGGACGGAAGTCATGTCCCCATTCGGAAATGCAGTGTGCCTCGTCAATCGCATAGAAAGATATCTTTATCTCCTTGAGCAAGGCTATATTCTCCTGTTTTGTCAGGGACTCCGGGGCCACATAGAGAAGTTTGGTCGCGCCCGAAAGCAAATCAGCACGAACCTCGGCAATCTGCGCCTTTCCGAGCGACGAGTTCAGAAAGTGCGCCACTCCCTCATCCCCGGAGACGAACCCGCGAATCACGTCCACCTGGTTCTTCATCAGGGCAATCAGTGGGGATATGACTATCGCCGTACCCTCCATCAAAAGGGCTGGAAGCTGATAGCAAAGGCTTTTCCCGCCTCCGGTCGGCATAAGGACAAATGCATCGTTGCCCTCGACAAGATGGCGTATTATCTCCTCTTGTCCCGGTTTGAAAGACGAATAGCCGAAGAACAATTTGAGTTTCCCGAAAAGTTTTTCCGAATCAATCATACCATTTGAGCGAATTATTCTTAAAGGTAGGCATATTTTTGCATCCTGCAAAATAAAATAGATATTTAATGTAGTATTACTTGAGAAACTTTAAGTATCTTTGCAGTCGGTTTGGATTTTTCGGACCTTAATAATAGGGATATAAAACACATAAAAATTAATACGTATTATGAAATCAACAAGAATTTTTGCGGCAGTTCTCGTTGCCGCGCTTGCACTTTCCTGCAAGTCAAACAGTGACGTCAAGGTTGACGTTGAACTTCCTACACACGCCGAGGTTGACTCAGTAAGCTACCTTCTCGGAATCAACTTCGGTTCATTTCTCAAGGGCAATGACCTCTGCGACAATCTCTCAGAACTCAACATGTCTGAGCTCAAGAAAGGTATGAACGACTTCCTCAAGGCTGAGGGCAATGTCTATGACCCTGAATTCGGAAAGCAGTTCAAGATCAACCCTGAGGATATGGGACGCATCATCAACGGCTACCTCTCAAAGAAGAACGAGTACACTGCTGCCGTAAATAAGGCAAAGGGTGAGAAGTTCCTCGCAGAGAACCTCAAGAACGGCGTGGAAGTGACTGAGTCTGGTCTCCAGTACACAATCATTGAGGAAGGTGACGAGTATAAGGTGCAGCCTAACGATACAGTTTGGGTATTCTACAGCGGCAAGACCATCGACGGCAAAGAGTTCGACGGCAATATGGACAGCGAGGAGCCTACACAGTTCGTGGCAAACCGCGTCATCAAGGGTTGGACTGAGGGTCTCGGTCTTCTCGGCGAAGGCGGAAAAGCAACATTCTTCATTCCTTCAGAGCTTGCTTACGGAGAGAGAGGCAACCGCGGAATCGAGCCTAACTCTGTTCTCATCTTCGATGTTGAGGTGAAGAAAGTAGGAAAACAGCAGGCGGCCGACGAGGAGAAATAGTCTATGGCACTCGAACTTGAAGGGAAAATCATCACAAAACTTCCTGTCCAGAATGGGACGTCCGCAAGGGGTCCATGGTCCAAGCAGGAGTTTGTGATTGAATACCAGGAGGGGAACTATCCTACTCAGGTATGCATGAACGTTTGGGGCGAGGACAAGGTGAAGGATCTGGAAAAATTCCAGGCAGGCGAGGCCGTCAAGGTTTCGTTCAACCTCTCAAGCCGCGAATACAACGGCCGCTGGTACTCAGACATCCGTGCATGGAAAATAGAGCACGCCGGCGGTGCCCAGCCTCAGGGACAGGCTCCTGCCTATGGTGCTCCCGGCTATGCGGCTCCGACCGGAGCCGGTGCTCCGCAGCAGGCAACCTCTTCGGCAGCCAAACCGACGGACTTTGATGCTGCTGAGAGCGAGGACGACCTGCCGTTCTAACGGAATCGAATAAAAAGCGGATTGCCGCGTTACTCGTCTTGTCAAAATCCTCACAACCATCAGGTTGCTGCGATATTTGACTTCACCGAGTGCCTTGCACTCCATCTTTTTATTCAATTCCTTACTACAAGATTAATCGAAAAGCGCGACTGAATTTCACCTTCAGCCGCGCTTTTTAGTAAGCGTAATTAGGGATTAGCAGGGATTAGCAATCCTCTTTTTCTTAATTCCGCATGTCCCAGTAGCCACCAGGGCCGAAGAGATGGGTTTCGAGTTCAGGTAACAGGCCGAGACGTTGGATGAGGTCAATGGCGGTGATGCGGTCGCGCATGTAAGGGATATGCCGGAAGGCAGTGCGGAGGCCGGCACGTGAGACGGCTATCATTTCCGGTTCATACGGGGCATGAACGGTTTTGAGAAGGCTACGAAGCTCGCTTGGGGTCATCAGCTCGGACTCAAGACGGACCTTCAGAGCAGGCCATCCGTCACGGACGCGGTCAAGCTGCGAGCGGAGCTGTTCTTGAGAGGGATATTTAGCTCGGCTGTCCCTCACGGCAATTTCCGTCTGATCCTTAGGAATATCGACAAATACACGCCTTATTTCCGCTTCCATATTCTCCCACGACGGCCAAGCATTCACACAAGCATCAATGTCGATGGCGGACAGATCCTTCGAAAGAAGGAATTCGTAGCAGGCGGCTGAGACGAGCGAGCCGATGCCGACGGCAAATCCGTGCGGAACACGCCTGCCCTCGGAAAGGAAAGATTTTCCAGTTTCAAACCCCGGAACTTCCTCCTTGCCGGTGTAGCTCAGATCTGTCATTTCCCAATAGTGTCCGAAAAGATGCTCGGTGCCCGACGCCGGACGGCTGCTCTGGCAGGACTGCATGGCGAAACCGCTGAGTATCAGCTCCTGCGCGAGAGACTTTATTGCCGGTACTTCTCCGTTGTAGACCGCTTCCGGAGCCGAGAGAGAATCACGCAGCCCGTCCTGCACGAGATGCCAGGCAAACTCGTCCAGATTTTCACAGCCCATCGCATCGGCGACAATCCAGTCAGCCCCTGCCGGAATCTTCGCAAGAAGGTCGGCATATCCGGAAACCGCAAGATATTTAGGAGCCTTCGCAGCCACCGCCGGATCCACAATGATTCCATAAGCGGCACGGCAGTCGAATGTCCGCTTGAACCCGTCCTTTATGACGGAAGCGCCATAAGCAGAAAAACCGTCCATAGAGACGGTTGTAGCCACAATCATATATCTTCGCCCCAGATGTTCCGAGACAAGTTTCGTCAAGTCATTCACCACTCCGGCACCGACGGCGACAGGAATGGCGTCGCTCTGTCCCAAGGCAGCCTCAAGCTCCTCCACGAATGACCATTCCGCAAAGATGTTCCTATCCTGAAATATGAATGGCTCAACCATCGGAATCCCCGCCTGCTCCATAGAGCCGGCGACCTCTTCAGCAGCGATGTCCCAGGTGTTCTGGTCAGCCACAATCACAGCCGTTCTTCCGGGAAACAATTGGGAGAACATCTCCGGCGTCCGTTTCATTGCACCGACGCCGATGATGAGGGCCTTTGTGTCCGTCGTCTTTTCTAACGCGCTTTCTATGCTTTTTAAATTCTTCAAATCAGTCCAATTTATGTATCGCCAGCCCGGACCTTAGTTTAGGCTCGAACCAGGTTGTCTTCGGCGGCATTATGTTCCCGCTGTCAGCTATGTTCACAAGTTCGCGCATCGACACCGGGTAGAGAACGAAACCGACAGCCATTTCTCCACTGTCAACTCTGCGGGCGATTTCTCCAAGTCCACGTATTCCGCCGACGAAATCGATACGTTTATCGCGACGCAAATCCTTGATTCCCAAAATCTTGTCAAGAACATGCTCGGAAAGAATCGTCACGTCCAGGCTGCCTATCGGATCTTGCTCATCGACAGAGCCCTGATAGTTGAGTTTCCACCAATACCCGTCAAGATACATTGAGAACTCGTGTCTGTGCATCGGAGCAAAGCTACGTAATCCCTGTCGCTCTGCCTTTTTACGATCTTCTTCAGTCCCCATTCCTTCGAAAGAGAAACATTTGAGAAGACATTGCTTGAACTCAGCTATGCCCATCCCGTTCAGGTCTTTCACCACACGGTTGTAGTCCATAATCTTCAGTTCGCTCTCTGGAAAGGCAACGGCCATGAACCAGTTGTATTCTTCCTCTCCCGTATGGTTCGGATTGTTTTCGCGCCTCTCCGCTCCCACGCGGGCCGCTGCCGCCGTACGATGATGGCCATCAGCGACATAGAAAGCCTTTACGGAGGAAAACTCCTTTGTAATCGCAGCAATGTCGTCATCGTCGTCAATCACCCAGAAGCGATGTCCGAAACCGTCTTCCGCGACAAAGTCATATTCCGGAGTGCGTGAAATGTATTTCTTCACAATCGAGCCTATAAGATCATCGTCCGGGTAGGAAAAAAACACGGGCTCAATGTTGGCGTTCTGGATGCGGACATGAACCATGCGGTCGTCCTCTTTTTCCTTGCGCGTGAGTTCATGCTTCTTGATGGCCCCGTCGGCATAGTCGTCAGTATGGGCGCAGAGCACTATTCCGTACTGAGTGCGGCCGTCCATCGTCTGGGCATAGATGTAGTAACATTCCTTGTCGTCCTGCCTGAGCCAGCCCTTCTTCTGCCAGCGAGCAAAGTTTTCGACAGCCTTGCCATAGGCAGCCTCAGAATGTTCATCAGCAATCGGCGTGAAGTCGATTTCAGGCCTGGTGATATGAAGCAGCGACTTCTCGCCTGCTTCCTCTTTGGCCTCCTCCGAGTTCATCACGTCGTACGGCCTTGCCGCAACTTCCTCGACTAAGTCGCGCGGCGGACGTAGCGCCGCAAAAGGTTTCACTCTTACCATACTACTTGTTCAATCTGTATTTCTCGCACCCCGTGGCAAAATATGCCACAATCTGACGTGCTGCGGCAAGGCCTGCATTGACATTAGCCTCCGCTGTCTCCGCTCCCATCTTCTTCGGTGTCGCGAAATAGCGATTCCCGAGAGCCGCCGCGAACTCTTCCGCAGCCACAGGAGCCACATCCGCAACATATTTCAAGTCGCCACGCATCTTGAGCAAATCAAGAAGCGACGCCTCGTCAATCACCTCCTTACGTGCGGTGTTCACAAGACATCCTCCTTTAGGCATAAGGCCGACAAGCGAAGCTTTGATCGAGCCGATTGTCTGAGGCGTAGCCGGGATGTGAATGGAAACAAAATCACAGGAAGAATAGAGTTGTTCGAGCGACTGAGCGGCCTCGACCCCCTCTGCAACCATCTTCTCCGCAGGGACAAACGGGTCGAAAGCCATCACGGACATTCCGAGCGCCTTCGCCTTCGTCGCAACCAAACGTCCTACGTTGCCGTAGGCCTGAAGCCCGAGCCTCTTTCCCAAAATTTCGGATCCCGTGCCCGGAGTGAACCGATTACGCGACATATATATCATCAGCGCAATCACAAGTTCAGCCACGGCATTGGCATTCTGTCCGGGTGTGTTCATCGCCACGACTCCATGCGCCGTGCAGGCTTCAAGGTCAAGGTTGTCGTATCCGGCCCCTGCCCTGACGACAATCTTCAGTTTAGGAGCCGCCTCTATGACCTCTGAGCTCACTTTATCCGAGCGCACAATCAGCGCATCAGCATCGTTGACAGCAGCCACAAGGGCGTCCTGTCCCTCGTATTTTTCAAGCAGACACAGCTGATGTCCCTGTGCCTCAACGATTTCCCTTATTCCGTCAACCGCAGCCTTCGCAAACGGTTTCTGAGTTGCAATCAGAATCTTCATAATCACAGCTTTTTACAAGTCAACACAGTTTCTTACAAGAGAAGTCAGTCTTTTTCTTCAAGAACAAAAGTCTCGAAATCCCTCATCGCGTCAACAAGGGCCTGGACCGACTCCACAGGACAGGCGTTGTAAATCGACGCCCTGAAACCGCCGACGGAGCGATGTCCCTTGATGCCGACCATCCCGCGCTCCTTGGCAAATGCCATGAAATCATCCTGAAGGTGCTCAAACCCGGGAGCCATCACGAAACAGACGTTCATGATTGACCTGTCCTCTGTTGCAGCCGTTCCGACAAAGAGAGAGTTGCGGTCAATCTCATCATACAACATGGCAGCCTTCTTTTTATTGATTTTGTTGATGGCCTCGACACCCCCCTGCTCCTTGAGCCACTTGAGGGTTTCCTTCATCACAAATATAGGGAACACGGGCGGGGTGTTGTACATTGATTTTCCGTCGATGTGGGTCTGATAGTTCAGCATTGTCGGAATGTAGTGCGACACCTTTCCGAGAGCATCCTTGCGAATAATGGCGAAGCTGACTCCGGCCGGGCCGACATTTTTCTGAGCCCCTCCGTAGATAAGCGCATATTTCGAGACATCAACCGGCCGTGACAGTATGTCCGAAGACATGTCGGCAATCAGAGGCACCGGACAATCCATGTCGTATGCTATCTCGGTCCCGTAGATCGTGTTGTTCGTTGTGATGTGGAAATAGTCAAGATCCTTCGGAATCTCATATCCTTTAGGTATATACGAATATGTCTTATCGGCCGAAGAAGCCACCGCGAACGCCTCTGCACCCTTTGATTCCGCAAAGCCTTTCGCCTCTTTGAGAGCCTTCTTTGCCCATACGCCTGTCTCAAGATAGCCTGCCTTTTTCTCGAGGAAGTTCATCACGACATAGAGAAACTCCATACTTGCGCCACCCCCAAGGAAGACAACTTCGTGAGTGTCAGGGATATGCAGCAGTTCTTTCCAAAGAGAGCGGCATTCGTCCATCACCGCCTCCCATTCTTTCGACCTGTGTGAAATCTCAATTACGGACAGTCCGGTTCCGGAAAAGTCCTTCAGAGCCTCGATTGCAGCCTCAACAGCCTGCCCCGGCAGGACGCACGGTCCCGCATAGAAATTATGAACTGTTTTCATACCCATTTAAGTTTCATATACTTGCCCCCGTTCACCACTGAACTGCGGCCTTCATATATTTTACAAATATAGTCATTTTATATTTTTGTAACCACACAATCGTCTATATCACCCATCCGCAAGAGGAAGTCCCTTTCGGCGGAAAGGCGGACTCGGACAACGGCCGAACAGCGCATGTCAAACTGTTGGTCACCAGCCTCCATCTTCAAGTCTTTCAACACCTTCATCACGAAATTCATGGCCATGTAGCCGAATTCGACCCTGTAGTTCACCGCAGCGATCTTCTCGACAACCGCGGCCTGCGACAGAGCATCTTCAGAGGAGGTCTTGTAGGCGCGGATAAGCCCGGGAATGCCTAATTTTATGCCCCCGAAATAGCGCACGACCACGACAAGAACGTCGCTCAGTCCACGGGAATCTATCTGTCCCAATATTGGTCTCCCTGCCGAGCCGGAAGGCTCCCCGTCATCATTGGCACGGAACACATCTGCCTTGTATCCAAGTCGATAGGCATAGCAGTGATGTCTGGCATCGTGATATTCCTTCTTCAACGAGGCCACGATTTCCTTAATCTGCGCTTCGGTCTCAACCGGATAGGCCAACGCGATAAAGCGGCTTCCGTTGTCCTTGAAAAGCCCTCTGGAAGGCGCTGCAATGCTGTTGTACGTGTCCTTGATGTTTTCTTCTGCCATATCTACGTGTACCTGCACGGCTTCAAAAATAGACATATTTTCGATGTTATCAAAATTGTTGGGCAACAAAGGTATTTTTAGCATTTTTTGCAAAAAATTTAGGCTGCATAGCATATCATTTTGTACCTTTGAGGCCGTTTTCCGGGAATATGGTTTCCCGCATAATCATTATTTGTCGTATGATATTGAGATACAGAGTTTCCCTGCCCGGGCTGAAGGGCTTTGCGAGAGTTTATGAACTCAAGTCGACAAGTTCGCTCTATTCGTTCCACAAGAGAATGCACGCGGATATGGATTTTCCTATGGACCAGATTGTGCTTTTCAAGTCGGTGAATCCTGACGGAAGCGCGATTGCACGCTATAGTGTGAGCGATTTGGGAAAAGGAACGATTGACGAGGTGACTCTCGGGGACTGCCACAAAAGGGGCGAGGACAGTTTTGTCTATTTCTACGACACGACCAACAAGAAAAGCGTGCTCGTGAACTGCGAGGGCGAGGTTGAGGCAAGACCGGGCATCGTGTATCCGGCGCTTGTGGAGACGAAGGGGCCTAATCCCATCGAGTTCGAGAACGGGTATGTGGCCTACGAAGACCTGCCGGAGGACAAGAAGCGCAACATCATCCGTAAGGAAGAGGGAAACTGGGATGATGAGGATGATTTTGATGACGATGACGATGACGACGACGATGATGATAAGGATGAGGAGGATGTCGTCTATGATGAAAACGAGGGGGATGACGAATAGGCGGCGGATTGCTGCGTTGGACTTCGATAGCTTGAAACTCAAGGTATCGTGGGGAATCATTTTGATAAAGTTAGATTGAAAAAAGTTGAGATTATATTGGGTCCGACGGGAGTCGGGAAGACCGAATTCGCCATCAAGAAGGCTCTGGAATACGGTTCGCCGGTGATTTCGTGCGACTCAAGACAGATTTTCAAGGAAATGACCATTGGGACAGCTGTCCCGGATGTTTCACAGCTTGCCGCCGTGAAGCATTACTTTATACACTCTAATTCAGTCGGAGAGGACTACACCGCCGGGCGCTATGAGATTGAGGCACACCGTCTTGTGAAGGAACTCTTTGAGATGGGGCACGAGAGGCTCGTGATGTGTGGCGGCTCGGGGTTTTACATCGATACCTTTGTCAACGGTCTGGACGATTTCCCCCCTGCGGATCAGAAGCTGAGAGCTGAACTGACCGCCCGGCTTCGGGAGGAAGGCGTCGGGGCTTTGGCCGAGGAGCTGCGCTCTCTCGACCCGGAAAGCTGCGAGGTGATTGACCTTTCCAACGGCCAGAGGGTTCTCAGAGCACTCGAAGTATGTCTGATGACAGGGCGCAAGTTTTCGTCTTTCAAGACTTCACCGAAGCGCAGTCACGATTTCAGGATCGAAAAAATCGGCCTGATGCGCCCAAAGGAGAAACTCTATTCACGCATTGACGCAAGGGTGTTGAAGATGATTGATGAAGGCCTGGTCGAAGAGGTCCGAGGCCTAATTCCCCTTCGCGACCGCCCTGCCCTCCAAACAGTAGGCTACAAAGAGATTTTCGCCTGGTTCGACTACCTCGACGGCAAAGTCAGCACCGAAGGCTGGGGACCGACAAGTCCAGGAGACGGACCTGTCACCACTCTGGAAAGGGCCATAGAGCTAATCCAACGCAACTCCCGCCGCTACGCCAAACGCCAGCTGTCCTACTGGAGGCGCGACAAATCCATTGTTTGGGTGGAAAACATCTAAAAAGCGAATTGCTGCGTTGCACTTCATCTTTTTATATGCTTTCCACTCTCAGCTTTTCATATCAAACAAAAAAGGGAATGACAATCAAGCCATTCCCTTCATATACTATAGGTAAAATTGTATAAATGGTGCGGATGCAAGGCGGGCGATGGATTTTAACCGCAGCAACCTCATGGTTGTGAGGATTAAAATCAGGAAGCCCAACGCCGCAGACGTGCCGTTTAGGCAATTTTACATTTACAACTCCCAAGCGAGGGCTGAAGCGCCGAGAATGGCTGCATCAGACTCTTTGAGGGCTGAATAGACGAGTTTCACCTTATCTTTCCAGATGTCCAGAACATTGCCGTTCATCGCCTCAAGGATTGGTTCGGTGAGGAATTCCTTGCTGCGGGCGAGACCGCCGAAGAGGACTATGGCCTCCGGGGCGCTGAAAGCTATGAAATCGGCGAATGCGTTGCCGAGCATATGACCGGTGAAGTTGAAAACTCGAAGAGCGAGAGGGTCTCCTTCTTTTGCCGCATCGTAAACATCCTTTGAGCTGATTTTGTCGATACCGCGCAGAAGAGACGGTTCCTCAGACATTTCGAGCCACTCGCGTGCTGTTCTTGCGACACCGATTGCAGAGCAATATGCCTCAAGACAGCCTGTCCTGCCGCAACCGCAGAGACGTCCATTATTGCGAATAACCCTCACGTGGCCGAGCTCGCCGGCAAAACCGTCGTGACCATAGACAACCTCGCCATTGATGACGATACCGCTGCCGACTCCGGTGCCGAGAGTAATCATAATGAAGTTCTTCATTCCACGAGCCGCACCGTAGGTCATCTCACCCACTGCCGCAGCATTTGCATCGTTAGTAAGGGCGACAGGAATGCCGTTCAAACGAGTTGAAAGCATCTTTGCCACAGGAACCGCAGTAGTTCTTGCCCAAACGACATTAGGCGCCATCTCCACCATACCGGTGTAGTAGTTGCCGTTGGGAGCTCCGATTCCGACTCCGCGAACCTTGCCGGAAACATTGGCTTCCTCAACGACCTTCTTCACAGCCGCTGCAACCTCGTCGAGATATGGCTCCGGTTCGTCATAATTGTCTGAACGGATGACTGTCTGCGCAAGCACCTGCCCGCGAGCGTCAACAACTCCTATTTTTGTGGTCTGGCCTCCGACGTCGATGCCGACTACATACTGTTTCTCCAATGACTCTACCATAATTATTAATTATTTTGCTGTTTTCGGTTTTGAAAGGAAAAGGGCGAAGAGAAGCATATAAGCTACTCCTGCGATAATAACCCAGTATCCTGTCATTATTGAAGTCGCGTCAGCGACAGCTCCCTGAACGAGCGGAAGAATACCACCACCGCAAACGAGCATCATAAAGACTCCGGATGCAAGGGATGTGTATTTTCCAAGTCCTTCAACTGCAAGGTTGAAGATTGAACCCCACATAACTGATGTGCACAATCCGCAGAGGATGAAGAACACCACATTGAGAGGGACATCGGCGAGAGCGAACTTGAGCTCGGAAGTAACGGTCGGGAACTTGACGAGAGTTGCAGGAAGGAACATTCCAAGGAGAAGGAGCACAAGTGCGAGAGATGAAACTGAAATCATCATCACGCGGCTTGAAACCTTGCCTCCGATGGCTCCACCGATGAGACGGCCGCAAAGCATCAAAAGCCAGTAGATTCCGACGATTGTTCCGGCAACGGCAGCTGAAACGTGCTCGACTGTGCCCGGAAGCATATAGTCTGTGGTAAGATAGAGATTCACGAAATTCGGGATACCGACCTCAACACCGACATAGATAAAGATTGCGATGATACCGAAAACGAAGTGACGCTGAGAGAAAAGACGACCGAGAGAAACTCCCATCGGCTCATTCTCCTCATCATAGGCTGCCCTATTCTCAAGCTCAGGCTCCGGAATTGCCGAGAAGAAAATAATCAGGAATGCAAGTGCAAAGACGCCCATAGCGATGAAAAGCGCAGGGTTTGCGTTTGAAATGGTCGCCTTGGAAGCATCACCGATAAGATAACCCACGAGCACCGGAACGATGGTGGCGCAAAGAGAGTTGACTGAGCCTCCGAGCTGGATGAGCTGGTTACCCTTGTTTCCGCCGCCGCCCAAAGTGTTGAGCATCGGGTTGACAACGGTGTTGAGCATACACATTGAGAAACCTGAGATGAATGCACCTGCGAGGTACACACCAAAGCTTTCAACAACTCCTGAAAGCCAAGAAATCGTCACGCCGATAAAACCGACAGCGACTGCTGCAAGAGCGGTGAACTTGTAGCCCTTCTTCTTCAGGATGATTCCCGCAGGAAGTCCGAGGAAGGCATAAGCGATGAAGTTCGCGGCATTACCGAGCTGCGACATGAAATTTGAGGCTCCGAACTGTGCCTTTACGATGACACCCATCGGATTCTGAAGTCCAGTGACGAAAGAAATCATTCCGAAGAGGAAGAACATGATTGCAATCGCCAGAACGTTACTGTTTTTTTTACTCATTAGATTATTAATTTTAATTATTTATAAATATTTATTATTTCAAATATCCGGAAAAAGTTATCTTGTCGAAGGGGATGAAGAAAAGGATGGGATGCAAGGCGGATGGTGAAGATGAATACCGCAGCAACCTTATGGTTGTGAGGATTTCATCAAGACATCCAACGAAGCAGACCGCCTTTTATTCGCCCCGTCAAAGTGATGAAAGATTCTTCTCGTTCAAAATATTCTTTCCCTCGGCCGTGTAGGCAAACTTCATCCTGTCCTCATAAGCCTGCTCCACCTTTCCGCGCACAATCTTCATAGTCGAGTTGACCATGTGATTCTGCTCGGTGAACGGCTCAGGAAGCACGCAGACAGCCGTAGGAAGCCATCTTTCAGGGAAGAGTCCGGCAAACTCACCACCCGCACGGTACTGGTCAACTTCGGACTGAATCTTCTCAAGCTGCATTCTCTTTCCAGCCTCGGAATCAGGCTCAACCTCCGGGTGCTCCTTCTTCATATATTCCTTGAGAGCCTCCTTGTTAGGAACCATCAGGAGAATCACGTAAGGGTCCTGATTGTCGTGAAGAACCACCTGTGAAATGTATTTTGAATTTGCCACAAGAGCCTCCTCGATTCCTTCCGGTGAGTATTTCTCGCCGTCGGAGCTGATGAGAAGAGACTTGAAACGTCCGGTCACATAGAGATAGGTATCATCAAGCATATATCCCATATCTCCGGTGTGAAGCCATCCGTCAACAACAGTCTCTGCTGTGGCCTTCGGATTCTTCCAATAACCGGCCATGACGTTCTCGCCTTTTATTACGATTTCGCCTTTCTGTCCATAAGGCAGAGCCTTGCCATCGGTGTCGCAGATCTTGATTTCCATCGGTCGTACTACCATTCCCGAAGAACCGAGGATGTGGTGTTCCGTGGAATTGGCCGAAATGATAGGCGTTGCCTCCGAAAGTCCGTAACCCTGGAAGATAGGAACACCTATCGCATAGTAGTATTTCTGGAGATCGATTCCAAGAAGCGCTCCTCCACCGACGAAGAATTTCATCCGGTCGCCGAAAGCGGACTCGCGGACACTCTTGAAGAGAATCTTGTCAAAGAGTTTCACGAGCGGCAATCTCCAGAAGTCCTTGCCGCCCTTGTTGTAGCCTTCCTTGTTGTATGCTATGGCGTTGCGCACTGCAAAGTCATATAGTTTCTGAACCTTCGGCCCCTTTGCCTTAACACCTGCCTCGATTGCCTTCTTGAAATTCTTGGAGAGTGCCGGAACTGAGAGCATCACGGCCGGACGGGTTTCCTTAATTGCCATCGGGATGTTTCTGAGCGATTCCATCGGCGTGCGTCCCTGTGGAACCGTGGCGATTGATGCGCCGAACGACATCACCGTGTAGAATCCCGCAACATGCGCGAAGCAGTGGTCAAGCGGAAGGATGATGAGCATCACGTCGCCTTCATTTATGCCGATTACGGAGTGCGCCTGCTCGACGTTCGCGGTGTAGTTGCGGTGCGTCAGAAGGATGCCCTTAGGATCGGCTGTGGTTCCGGAGGTGTAGCTGATGTTCGCATAATCGTCCGGACCAACAGACTTATAGCGCGTCACGAACTCCTCTGGTGAAGAGGCAAGGAACTCGTCGCCCATTTTCTGTATCTCCGTGATACACATTTCATTCGGGCCGTATTCCTTTATCTCGTCAAGCACGATAACCTTCTCCACGGCCTCGCAGTCGCCGATAATCTTGCGAACCTTAGGAAGCTGAGACGCGGAAACGATCACATACTTCGAGTCGGAGTGACGTATTCTGAAAATCAGATCATTGCTCTCCTCAAGTTTGATTGAGAGCGGAACATTCACGCCACCGGCATAGAGAATGCCCATTTCGGTGATTGGCCAGAGGTTGCGTCCCTCGGAAAGAAGGGAAACCTTGTCACCTTTCTGAAGTCCGAGCTTCATCAGTCCGGCACCTATGCGGTAGGCTTCCTTGCGAGTCTGCTCGAAGGATGTCTCCGTCCACACTCCGTCCACTTTTTCGCGGAGGAACGTGTTGGCAGCGAACTGACGGGTGTATTTCTCCACAAAGTCAATGATTGTCAATCTTTTATCCATAATTTGGGGTTTATGGGAAAACATTGTTTTCGTTCTCCCGGTGAAACAAATGTCCGGAACATCTTACCCACTAATGGGAAAGGCTCCGGAAACTCCTTATTATTTAAAGAGACCGAAAAGTTCGGCGTCTATCTTGTCGCATATCTCGCTGAAATCCTCGGGATTGCTCTCGAATTTCAGACGGTCGACGTCAAGGATGAGTAGGCGGCTCTTGTAATCCTTGATCCAGTTCTCATATCTCTCGTTGAGACCGGTTATGTAGTCGATGCGTATACTCTTCTCATATTCGCGCCCCCTTTTCTGAATCTGGCTTACGAGGTTCGGAATCGATGAACGCAGATAAATCAGAAGGTCCGGCGGATTGACGAGTGACATCATCAGGTCGAAAAGATCAGAATAATTCTCGAAATCCCTCGTCGACATCAGTCCCATTCCATGAAGGTTCGGAGCAAAGATTCTGGCGTCCTCATAAATCGTCCTGTCCTGAATTATGACGTCCTCACTCTTTGAAATCTCCACGACATCCTTAAATCTCTTGTTGAGAAAATATATCTGGAGATTGAATGACCAACGTTCCATATCCTCATAGAAATCAGCGAGGTACGGATTATAGTCCACCGATTCAAATCTCGGTTTCCAGCCATATTTGGCCGCCAGCATCCTTGTGAGTGTCGTCTTTCCGCTGCCGATGTTTCCGGCTATAGCTACATGCATGTCTGTTATATTTTAGCGTTTGTAGTCCACAAAAGTTGCGCTTACTGTCCGCAATTTTTGCGTATATAATCAAGCAAAGTTAACAATTACTTTCGTATTTTTGCGTCAAAATGGGAAAATTCTCTTCTTATGCCAGAAAGATTAACGAAAAATAACGGACAATATGATACGGATCACAAAGTTTCGCTGCAACAGTTTTGAAGAACTCTCCTACCTCGTGTGGGCGGGAAATGCCTGCGTCATCATCGACCCCGGATTCGACAGTGAGGCGGAGTTTGATGCGCTTCACAAGGCTATCAAGGAAAACGGTATCACCCCTTCGGGGATATTGCTGACGCACGCCCACCCGGATCACGTCTACGGAGTGCACCGCCTCTGCGAGGAGTGGGGAATTCCGGTCTATGCGAACCGCGGTGAGGAAGTGACGCTCGGGGCGCTCCATGCGCTCTGCGCAAATTTAGGGCACCCCGACGTGGAAGATTTCTCGTCGAGGATTAAGTGGATTGAGGACGGGGACAGGATTTTTGTCTCGGAGAACACGGCATGCGTCCGCAAGGCTGATGAAACCGGCACCATGACCGGCATGCCCGGAGGGCTTGAATTCAAGGTACTGTCCACACCCGGGCATACGGCAGGAGGTGTCTGCTACCTGTGCCGGGAGTTCAGAAAGGCCGCTGCGTCAGAGGAAAGCAACAATGGGAGCGACGCGAAAGAAGGAGATGGAAGCGCGGTGGCGAGCCATGAGACTGACAAGTGGAAGGTTCTTTTCAGCGGCGACACGCTCTTTGCCGGTTGCATCGGCCGCAGTGACCTCCCAGGCGGCGACTACACCGCCCTAATGCAGGGCATCTTCACGAAACTCCTCTGTCTTGACGGCGGCATAGACGTCCTCCCCGGCCACGGCCCCGCCACGACCATCTCGGAAGAAAGAATGAAAAACCCCTTCCTCCAGCCCTTCAACGAGCCGTACGAGGAATAAACTACAGCAGCGGGGATGCAGGCCGGGCATAATCCCAAAATTTGCCTTATTTTTAGGATTACAATCCCAAAATTCATATAAAATTTGGGATTACGGATTTGTTTATTTACCTTTGCTCCCCTAAATTCACATCGAAAGAGTATGATACGGCGTTCGTTACAGAAAGTTATAGAGAATGACATGTTCCGGGGAAAGGCAATTGTTGTCATCGGAGCACGGCAAGTCGGGAAAAGCACTTTATTCCGGATGATTTTGGAGCATAGGGACGAGGAAACGCTTAGAATGAACTGTGACGAGCCGGAGGCCAGGGCATTGCTTACGGACGCAGACACATCGGACTTGAAGCTGCTCATCGGAACAAACAGGATTGTCATGATTGACGAGGCGCAGTCTGTTCCGGGAATCGGAATGACCTTGAAACGCATAACCGACAATTTCCCGGATGTCCAGCTTCTCGTCACCGGTTCATCGTCATTCGAGCTTCAGAACAGGCTGAACGAGCCTCTGACAGGCAGAAAATTCGAATACAACCTTTTTCCGATTTCTTCCGCCGAGATTTACGCTTCCGAAGGACTACTCTCCGTCAGACAAACACTTGAGCGCAGACTGATTTACGGCTCCTACCCAGAAGTCTTTTCCCGTCCCGAAGAGTCGAGGAAGATACTTATGGACATCACCGGAAGCTACCTCTACAAGGATCTGCTCGCCATTGAGGACATACGCCGACCGGTCCTGCTTGAGAAACTGCTCACCGCCCTCGCCCTGCAGCTGTCATCCGAAGTGTCCTACAACGAACTAGCCCAAACCATTGGAACGGACAACAAGACCGTGGAAAAATACATTGATTTGCTGGAAAAATGTTTCGTCGTGTTCCGCCTCAACGGATTCAACCGAAACCTGCGGACGGAACTGAAGAAAAGCAAGAAGGTATATTTCTACGACAACGGCATCCGCAACGCAATCCTCCAGAATTTCGCTCCCCTTTCAATGCGGCAGGACACTGGGGCACTGTGGGAGAATTTCGTGATAAGCGAGAGAATCAAACTGAATCACTATGCCGGCAATTTCGTGAAGAGCTATTTCTGGCGCACGACTCAGCAACAGGAAATTGACTATGTCGAAGAGAAGGACGGCCGCTTCACCTTGTTCGAGATGAAGTTCAACCCAAGAAAATCCTCAACCAAATTGCCGAAAGCATTTCTCGAAACCTACGATGTCGATAAAACCGCAGTCATCACCCCGGACAACTGGACCGGCTGGCTGCTATAATTTGGCGCGGATTTGCGTATGATATGCTATATTTGCCGTAAATTCTATGGAAGATGAAAGTTTACGGCAAAATTTTTATGGTTGCGGCTGTGGTTATCGCTGCCGCCTGCGGAAACATGGGGCTGACGCGCGAAGAGCTGCGCACGATTGACTCGGCCGATTCAAATGGGATTATGCGCGTGCTCACAATCAATGACCGCACAGACTCACTGATGCTCAGAAGTTTATCCACTGATTTCGCGGAGGAGGACTTGGAACGGATGTTCGCGGACAGTCTCTCCCCTTGCGCAAGACTTGCCTCGCAGATGGTCGCGACGGTGACAAGTCCGGAGCAGGATGGCGTGGGGATAGCGGGGCCGCAGGTGGGCCTGAGCCGCAGAATCGTCGCGGTGCAGCGCTTCGACAAACCGGGCAGCCCGTTTGAGGTCTATCCGAACATCCGCATCGTCGAAGCACGGGGCAAGCGCCGCACCGGAGCGGAGGGCTGCCTATCCGTTCCAGGACGCCGTGGCATCGTCGAGAGGTGGGACACCGTGGTCATCAGCTACGCCAAGGCTGCCGGAACACTCCGCGCCGAGGCCGGCAATGAGCCGGTAATGGCCGATGCAGCGGGAGACATCGCTGCTTCCCCTGACTGGGAATACGTCACCGAAACCGTCGGAGGCTTCACCGCCGTCATCTTCCAGCACGAATGCGACCACCTCGACGGCATCCTCTACATCGACCGCGAAACCCCCGAAGTCCGGATGTAACAACTCCTGCAGTCACAGCACAAAGGAGAAGACTAATTTCCGGTAGATGTCGGGGCCGCCTTCCGGAAGATGAGAAGGACGACGAGCATGGTGAGGATTTCGGAGGTGGGAACGGCGAGCCAGGCGCCATTGATGCCGAGAAGGGGCGGGAGGGCAACGAAGGCGCCGCCCATAAAAACAAAGCTGCGAAGGATGGTGATGAGGGTGGCGGACTTGGCGCGTTCGATACTCTGGAAATAGCTCATCGCCATGACGTTGACAGCGAACGGGATGAAACCGGCGGAGAAGAGGCGCAAACCGCTGACAGCGAGAGGATAGGCCGGGTCGGAGGACTTGAGGAACATCTTGACAACCCATTCGGCGCCGAGGAGCGAGACGAGAACTATGACCACACCATATACGAGCGCCGTCTTCATTGAGACGTTGAGCGCGAGGCGGGTCTTGTCCGTGCGCTGTAAGCCGTAGTTGTAACTGATGATAGGCTGAGCGGCCTGCCCCATGGAGTTGTTAATCATGAACACGACCGGGAAGAGGTAGCACACCACGCTGAAGGCCGCAACGCCGGAGTCGCCACAGAGACGGATGAAGACAAAATTGCCGCAGAGCATGAGGAAGGCTACGGAAAGTTCGGAAAGCAGCGAAGATACGCCCAACTTGCACATATAGCCGATATTGCGAAACGTCAGCCCGAGTCCTGTTCTCGTGAGCTTGAACCTCACGAAATGGAGTTTATGCTGCGGAGTCGCGAGGTAGAGTACGAGCATGATCATGCCGATCGCAGTGCCTATGCCGGTCGCGATTGCAGCACCGAAAATGCCCATCTTCATCGGGAAAATGAACAGCCAGTCGAGAAATACGTTGATGCCTGACGCGACCACGCTGGCCGCCATCGCGAACTTCGGAGACCCGTCAAGTCTTACGAAGAACTCCGAGGCTATCAGCAGGCCGTTGAACACGAGGAAGGGCGCATAGCCGAACAGATAGTCCTTGGCAAGAGCCATCAGCGTGTCGGAGCAGCCGAAAATGCGCAAGGTATGCTCCGGAAAAATGAGCGCGAGGGCAGTGATGAGAAGTTGGGCCGCTGCGGTTGCAGCAAGGGACTGCGTCGTAACAATTCGCGCTGTCTTTTCCTTGCCGTTTGCCAGATGAATCGAGGCCACGACCGAGCCGCCGAAGCCGAACATCAGCGCGAGACCTGAAGATATCAGAAAGAGCGGAGCAGCGATGTTGATTGCGGCGAGAGCGTCACTTCCCACGCCCTGACCGACGAAGATTCCGTCCGCGATGGTGTAGGACACGGCAGCAAGCATTCCCAATAATGTGGGATAGAGCACTTTCCGATAGAGAGCCGGAATGTTCTCAGAATTGAAATCTATGCTGTCCCTCATCTTTTCCATAACAATAAATATTTGACCTACAATAATTTAATACACTATCATCCGTAAAAGGTGGGCAAAGGTAGCCCAAAACATCGATATAGCAAAATTTTTCGATTTCATCTATTCATAAACATATTTTTCGACATAAAAAAAACTCAAGCTACATATGGGGCGCGCAGGCTTGGGAAATATGGGTCACAAATTATATATATTCAAAATTGCGAAACAAATCCACGGCAAAAACGCCATCTAGAAGCCACCAGACGCCATTGTTAATAACTTTGTGAATAATTAGAGGATATATTTCTTGACTATTTCAATGACAAGCTATAATTTTGCTATCCCTCAAAGGAAGGAAAGTAGGACAAACGCGGGCAAGACGATGATTATCAGCAATTTGATACTCATCGTCGGTGCATCCGACACCTAAAATAAACAACAACACATTATGGGCAGTTCAGAAATTTACATCATCAAGCGCGACGGCAAGCATGTGCCTTTTTCGGTCGATAAGATTAAGAACGCAATCCGGAAAGCATTTCTTGCAGTCGGGGCATTCGCGACAGACGACGACCTCACGACAATACTCTCCCATGTGAGGCTCACGAACGGAATGACCGTGGAGGAAATACAGAACCAGGTGGAGATCGGGCTAATGGCCGAAAAGTATTTCAAGGTGGCGAAGGAGTTCATGCTCTACCGCCAGAGGCATGCCGAGGACAGAGACACGCGCGACAAACTGAACTTCCTCATCGACTACTGCAACTCAACGAACCCGGCAACCGGAAGCAAGTTCGACGCGAACGCCAATGTCGAGAATAAGAATATCGCCACCCTGATGGGCGAGCTCCCGAAGAAGGGATTCATCAGGATGAACCGCAGGATTCTCTGCGACCGTCTCAAGGAAATGTACGGCAAGGAGTTCGCGGACAAGTATATAAAGCTGCTCAAAGGCCATTTCATCTACAAAAATGACGAGACGTCTCTCGCAAACTACTGCGCCAGCATCACAATGTATCCTTGGCTGCTCGGAGGCACGCTCTCGATCGGTGGAAACTCCACGAAGCCGACCAACCTCAAATCGTTCTGCGGCGGGTTCGTAAACCTTGTATTCATCGTCTCCAGCATGCTCAGCGGCGCATGCGCAACTCCAGAGTTCCTGATGTACATGAACTATTTCATCGGCAAGGAATATGGGCTCGATTACTACAAGAGAGCTGATGATGTGGTGGATCTCTCGCTCAAGAAGAGGACTATTGACAAGGTCATCACCGACTGCTTCGAGCAGATTGTCTATTCCATCAACCAGCCGACGGGAGCGCGTAACTTCCAGGCAGTATTCTGGAACATAGCCTATTACGACCGCTACTACTTCGAGAGCATGTTCGGCGAATTCTACTTCCCTGACGGAAGCAAACCTGACTGGGAAGGGTTGAGCTGGCTTCAGAAGAGGTTTATGAAGTGGTTCAACGCCGAGAGGCTCAAGACTCCGCTCACTTTCCCTGTGGAGACAATGTCACTTCTGACGAAAGACGGTGATGTGCGTGACAAGGAGTGGGGCGATTTTACGGCCGAAATGTATGCCGAAGGGCATTCTTTCTTTACATATATGAGTGATAACGCGGACTCGCTGGCAAGCTGCTGCCGTCTGCGCAACGAGATTCAGGACAACGGGTTCAGCTACACGCTCGGTGCGGGCGGAGTTTCAACAGGCTCGAAGTCCGTGCTCACCATCAACCTCAACCGTTGTATCCAGTACGCCGTAAAGAACGGCATGGACTACATCGCGTTCCTTGAGGACGTCACCGACACAGTGCACAAGGTTCAGCTCGGCTACAACGAGAACCTTAAAATGCTCCAGAGCAAGGGCATGCTGCCGCTGTTCGACGCCGGCTACATCAACATCGCCCGCCAGTACCTCACGGTCGGCATCAACGGCATGGTGGAAGCCGCAGAATTCCTCGGAATTCCGATTACCGACAATCCTCAATATACCGAGTTCGTGCAGAAGGTTCTCGGCGTGATGGAAAGGTATAATAAGAAATACCGCACGAAGGATACTCTCTTCAATTGTGAGATGATTCCTGCAGAAAATGTGGGCGTGAAGCACGCCAAGTGGGACAGGGAAGACGGGTATATGGTCCCGCGTGACTGCTACAACAGCTACTTCTACATCGTGGAGGACGACTCTCTCAACATCATCGATAAGTTCCGTCTCCATGGGCGCAAGTACATCGAGCATCTCACGGGAGGTTCGGCGCTGCACATGAATCTGGACGAGCATCTGAGCAAGGAGCAGTACAGGCAGCTGCTCAAGGTGGCCGCACACGAGGGCTGCAACTACTTCACCTTCAACATCCCGAACACAATCTGCAACGACTGCGGACACATCGACAAACGCTATCTGCACGAGTGCCCGAAGTGCCACAGCAAGAATGTGGATTACCTCACCCGAATCATCGGATATATGAAGAGGGTCAGCAACTTCTCTGCAGCACGGCAGGCTGAGGCGGGGCGGAGGTATTATGCCCACGATCACGGCGAAATAGAGCAGGAACTCGCAAAGTAGCGAATAGCTGCGTTGGACATCTTGACAAAATCCTCACAACCATAAGGTTGCTGCGGTTTTGTCCGCGATGTCCGCCTTGCTCTTCATCTACTTATCGACTTCCTGCAACCAGGTGCTTGGACAAGAGTAGTGGCGAATAGCTGCGTTGGACATCGATCTTCATCTACTTATCGAGTTCCTGCGACAAAACATACTGAGCTGCAAGCTTGAGCAAGACGGAGTGGAGCCGAAAAAATTTTTGAGCAGAAATAGAATGCTGAAATTTTACAACTATGACATTGTATGTCAGGAGATTCCTGACGAGGTGACGCTTGCCATAAACATCACCGGGTGTCCGAACCGTTGCGAGGGCTGTCACAGCCAGTGGCTCTGGGAAGACACCGGAGAGGTTCTCTGCGGGGTGCTGCCGGACGGGAACGGCGAGGATTTCAGCGGGCTGGACACAGTCGTGGGCGATTATGCACCGTGCGTGACCTGCGTTTGTTTTATGGGAGGAGACAATTCACCCGAGGAGGTGGAATTATGCGCGATTCGGGTGCGGAAACTTTGGCCGGGTCTAAAGACGGGGTGGTATTCGGGACGGGACGAGGTGCCCTCCGGAATTGACGCACGGAATTTCAACTACATAAAGCTCGGACCCTACATCAAGGAATGCGGCGGGCTGCGCAGTCCTAAAACCAATCAGAAACTATTTAGGATTGAGGCTGACGGGACGCGGACTCTTATTCATGTGCATGATCCACACAGTCAGGATTGCCTAAAAAGCGAATAGCTGCGTTGCGGTCGTCGTCAAAGTCCTGATATCCACGCCGGCATACAAAAATTCAATATATGGACGAAGAGGTTTACAGATACATCAGGGAGCATTCGACACAGCAGTCCGAGGCGCTGCGCTGGGTCGAGAAACAGACCAACATCCGCACCAACCACGCGAGAATGCTCTCCGGGAGTGTGCAGGGGGAACTGCTGAGAATGCTCGTGAAGATGAGCGGGGCGAAGCGCGTGCTGGAGCTTGGGACATTCACCGGCTACGCCTCTATATGCCTTGCCTCGGCGCTGCCTGAGGACGGACATCTTGACACGCTGGAACTCAACGACGAGCTTGAGGACCTGATTCGCGAGGGTTTTGAACGGGCCGGGGTGAGTGACAGGATTTCGCTCCACATCGGGGACTGCAAGAAGACGCTACTGGAATTTAAAAATGAAGTATTCCGGCAGTACGACATGGTATTCATCGACGCGAACAAACGCGAATACTGCGACTACTACGAGCTAGTGTTCCCGCTCGTCCGCCCCGGAGGCTGGATTCTTGCCGACAACGTCCTCTGGGACGGCAAGGTCTGCGCCGAGACCATTTCACAGGACAGACAGACTCAAGGCATACTCGCCTTCAACGAGATGGTCGCAGCCGACCCGAGGGTCGAGAATGTAATACTCCCCCTGCGCGACGGGCTGAATATTATCTACAAGAAGTAACGCACAAGGATTCCCAGATTTTTCCCGGGATGAGAATATACAGAAAACGCCTCCGCTGCGAATCATCGCAACGGAGGCGCTTTGTTCTACCTTAAAATCAACTGATTATTCAGCGACTTTCTTGAAAACATAAACGCAATCAAAAAGATTGCATTCGTCACCATTAAAGTCAAGCCCCTTATACATATCCCAAATCAATCCGTCACTATAGCCATGGAGCCCTTTAAAATAATCCCCTTTAGGTACAAAGTTGTCACGTCCGACATAGTCATAACAAACAGGGATAACAACATCCAATGTTGTGCCGTCTTCACTTAAGTTCACGATAATCTTGCCAGCCTTGAATGTCTTAGAGGTCTTTGAAAAGTCGTAATTTACCTTTGACAGAATAAGTTCAACGGAATTTGTCCAACCCGAGTTCTTGTTGTAAATATAAGTCTTATATGGACGCGCTACCACATCAGTAACCTCACAGTCCGCGAGGAAGTCAAAAATATCCCCAGTGCCTGAAACCGTAAGCTGATTCTTACCGTCAACTGTCTTAAACTCAACCACATCAGAGGTTGTATTCTTGCAAGGGATATTTGTTTCCCAAGTGTCGCCGGTCTCTCCCATCATCATCGTAAATGTACCAATATCATCGGCTTCCGGATCATCCTTGAGCGGATAGCTTGAATAGGCCCATTTTCCGACAATCTCGGCAAACTGGAGCACGCCACCAAACACAATATCCGTTGAAGCGTTCACGCCCGCAATAAACCTTTCGCTGCCGGTAAGAGCAATAGTCAATGTTGGTATTGTCTCTGGAACGGTCTCGTGCTTTGATTTAATCTTAACTGTGGCCACTTTCGCACCGTCGGCCGCAACAAGGAACTTCTCACCTCCTACAATTTCATAATCAGTTCCCTCAACGGCCGTTCCGGAAACGGTAAACGGAATCTTGAGATCACCTGATGCCTGAAACTTGTCACCGGTTGCAGCACCGAACAACTTAAGGGAAATTGTGCTCTCGACAGTTCCTGAAAGACGTGTCGCAGATTTTTCAAAGCTGCAATAAACCTTTTCCTTCGGAGTAATGACAACAGTTGCCTTGGCGTTCTGTCCGACTGTGAAAGAGCCGGCCTTTGCCGCGAGTTCAAGCACGATATTCTTGTCTTCAAGGTTGTTGAGAGGAGTTATGACTATCTCAGCCGCAACAGCATCAGCAAAAGAAACTGACGTTTCCGGAGAAACGGTATAATCAACATCCTTTACAGCTGTTCCGCCGAGGGTGAATGTGACATCGTCTGTGAGAGCGACATCGGAAACAACCTTTACCGTGACCGGTTCGTCGGCCGGCAGGATGTAGTTCGTCTTGTCAAACTGTACCACCGGGAGAGCCGGGGTCTTTTCGCAGGCGCTCAGAACTGCGAGCGCGGCTGCCAATGCGATAGTAATCTTTTTCATACGCATAAACATTTAATAATTAAAACAACTTGAAATCTGTTTTCGAGATAATCGTAGACTATTTTGTCAGTTTGCTGTACTCATCCCGTTCGGCCTTCATCTCGTCTATTTCGTCCTGGGTCGGGGTCTCCGGGGCCGGGATGTAGTAGGAAGTCGCTGCCTCTGTCTTGGGCGGAAGAGGGTCGTAGTTGCCGCAGGACGAAACCGCAACAACAAAAGCCACGAACGCAAACGCGGGAAGAACAGCGCCGAAACGCCGCCTATTTGCTACTGTATTCAACATAACCTTCATTCTGTTTAATGTAATCCTTCAATTCCGTATCGTCTTTATTTATCGGGAACGTGTACATATATTCCTCCATCGTGTATTTCTGGTATATGCCCGTCGCATCGTTGATTATCCGCCATGTCGGCATTCCGTTTCGCTTAAGTTCGAACCAGCGGTCGCCCTCACCGAAAAGTTCCATGCGGCGCTCGTTCAGAATCGCTGACATCAGCCTCGTGAGCGGCTTACCCTCAGCATCGACCTTAATCCTCTGAGCAGCATCAACTTCCGGAAGAGTAGCCTCCGTCCATCCGCCCCATCCCTCAACACGTTTCGAGCGAATGAAGTTCAGAGTCTCAAGAGCATCCGAAGAGCGGCCAAGGTGAGCTTGGCACTCGGCAATCATGAGATAAAGTTCGGCCGAGCGAAGCTTCACAGACGGTTCCTTGAGACATTTCCATTTGCCCGAGACATTCTCCAGACGGACATCCTTCGCGTCGAACAGTTTCACAAGAGACGCGGAGAGAGGACGGGAGCGCAGGTCAGCGATGGCCTGACTGCGGATTGAAGCCGAAGAAGTGTTGTTGTCGTTGACGTGCGAACGGATAATCACGGACGAGGTCTTCTCATACTCGCTGTTCACTGCAGCGATGTAGTCCGCACGCTCCTCCAGGGGGTATATCTTCACCAGTTCCTCACACAGGGCAAGACACTCGGACCAGTCCTGAATCCAGAAATAGGTTTTGGCGAGATAGGCCTTCACGACGTCAGCAGTAAACATATATTTCGGGTCTGAGATGCCGTATGCAATTGATGATTTCAGCGTCTTCACCACATAGTCCGCCGTGGTGCGGAGGTCTGAGCGCCCGGGATAGTACTCAATGTCGAAGGCATCCACGATGCACAGCCCCAGTTCATTCTCTGCCGAAGCCTTCTTGTAGGCCTTGCAGTAGTTGCGCATCAGCTGATAGTAGCTCACGCCCTTGAGGCCCCTGCAGGCAGCGGAGAGCATGCGTGCCTCATCGCTATCCTTGGCGTCCATTGCCTCGATGATGATGTTACAGTCCTTTATGACAGCGTAGAGGTCTCGATAGATGTCCTGATGCTTGTTAAAGTCTGTTCCCGCATAAATCGGAAGGTTGCCGACGGCAAGATTTGCGTTGAAATCGTCCGCGAAACCCTCGTACATTGAGATGTTGGAGGCAGTCCCAACAGCATAGTCGTATGCTCCCGCCTCGATGTTGTTCAAGCGGTAGTTCAGCACAGCCGCATACTCGCTCTCGGTCTGAGGGATTACCTTTCCCTGCGGCTTCACATCAAGGAAACGCTTGCAGCCGACGGAAAGGAAGGCAGAGAGGACGAATAGCAATATTATCGTGTATCTTTTCATTGTCATTCAAGATTTTAGAATCCTATCACAAGTCCGAATGTGGCGCTGCGGCTCACCGGATAAACTGCACCCGGTGTCTCAGGATCGAGGCCGTCATAGTCCGTAAACGTAAAGAAATTGTTCAGCGAAAGATTCATACGGAACGAGGTCATCTTCATCTTTTTCACGGCAGACTGAGGCAGCGAATAAGACAGGATTATGTTCTTTATTCTCAGATAGGAGTTGTCCTTCACATAGGCTCCGCGAATGATGTCGCTGTTGAACGGATTGTCGCGGTCGAAATTGTAGGCAGTCCCATAAGCGTCATAGATACGGGGATATTTCGCGTTCCTGTTGGTTTCCGTCCAGCGGTCGGTGCGGTCGCGACGCACGTTGAAATGGTTGGTGTAAAGGTCGCTGTAGACAGTCTGCGGACGCTCAGGGTCAGCCCCGGTTCGGGTAATTGAACCGTATGACCCCGGAACGGCTGGATTCTCGAATGTCTTCGCTCCGGCGGAATAGGCAGCGAAGCAACTGAGGCTCAATCCTTTCCATGCAACACTAAGATTAAACCCGCCGGTGTATGGAGCGGTGCCCGTGCCGAGGTAGAAGCGGTAGTTGTCCGCGTTCTGGTAGTCGGAAAGCTTGGTGATTTCCGCATCCGGACGGAGTTCAAACTTGTAAAGCCCCTCGGAATTCAATCCGTCAAGCTTCCCGATAAAGAGGGCATTGACCGGATAGCCCACCCAGTAGCGGGTGGAGGAGGTCATCTTGTCAACACTGTCGTAGCGCGTGACGATGTTGTAGTTGTAGGAGAAGTTCACGGAAGCGTTTATCTTCCAATCCCTTGTGTCGAGCAGCCGGCCGTTGAGAGTGAACTCGATGCCGCTGTTCGAGATGTCGGCGGAGTTGTACTTCTGGTAGGTGTAACCGGTGATGCTCGGGATGCGTGAGCTGACGACGACGTCGGTGCTGACCCTCTTGTAGCCCTCAATCACACCGGAAAGCCTCTCGCCGAAAAGTCCCCATTCAAGGGAAAGTTTGTAGTCCTGAGTCTTTTCCCATCCGAGGTTCGGGTTCGGAGTGCCGGAGAAGGTGGCGATGTCAAGCGACTCACCGTCATATTTCCTATACTGCTGTTGCCAATAGCTCATCACGAGCTGCGGCGCCACACCGTTGTTGATATTGCCGGTGAAGCCCGTAGCGGCACGCAGAATCAATCTGTCGAGCCAACTTGAGGCCCACTGCATCCACTTTTCCTGCTGGATGTGCCATGCCGCACCGACAGACCAAGTCGGATTGAACTGCTTCTTGCTCCCGAAATAGGAACTGCCGTCGGTCCGGAAGGAGAAGTTGAGTATGTAGCGGTTCAGGAGGAAATAGTCACCGGAAGCGTAGAACGAGGCGTAGCGGCTCTTTGACCAGTACTCTCCGCTAAGCTGTTCGACCTCGCGCAGCCAGGATTCCAGCTGGCTCTTGCCTGTAGGCGGCTGAGGCATAGAGGTGGTCTGGGTGTTGGAGTCATAGTTAAGCCTCTTTGCATAGAGGGTGTTGGAGTTCTCTCCCCTAACCTCGGCTCCGGCAATCACCGACAGAGCGTGCACCCCACCTGCAAATTCCTGATTATAGGCAAGATGACCGCGGGCGATGAAGGAGTTGCGGGTGAGGGAATTCTGGATTATGGAACCATAGCACAGGCTCGAATTGAAGGACTTGTCGTAGTCCAGCATCTCACTCCATGCGGCGTAGCTGTTCTTCGGATTGATTTTCTCCGTTCGGTTGTTGGCGAACGACCAGGACAGCAGCCCCACGAACTTGAGCTGTTCAATGAACTTGACCTCGGCTCCGGCGCGTGCGGTATTCGCCCAGTTTCCGGTCTTGCTCGAAGTCTCGTTCAGCTCCCGCATTATGTTGTAGCCCTTGTTATAGACCGGCATGACGGAACTTCCGTTTGCCTGGTTCAGCACCTGCCATGTTTCGTCGGCGCGGTAGGAGCCGTCCTCGTTGTAGGAATACTCGTAAGGGTTCGCATAATAGGCGTAGCTGAAAGGATCGACGTCGCTGAGATTCGGAGCCTTCGATTCCTGCCGGGAGATGTCAAGTCCGAGGTCGAGCTTCAGAATCCGGTTCGGAGTGAAAGTGAAGTTGGACTTGAGATTGTAGCGGTTGTAGTCGTCCCTGATCAGGAGTCCGGCATCGTGGGTGTAGCCAATCCCGACATAATAGTTGTATTTCTTTGAACCTCCGCTTATGTTGAGGTGGTGGTTCGTGGAGACGGAGTTGCGGAAGATCTCATCGAACCAGTTGGTCGAGCGGGATTTCAGCCCTTCAAGATACTTGTCCTGCGCATCCTTGTCCCCGGCCATCGCAGCATACTTCCCGTAGCCGGAGCGCACCATGCCGACGATTCCGACGACAGGATATGTCTTGCCCCCCCCAAAGCGCTCCGCAGAAAACTCGTCCCAGAGTTCCTGCTCCCAGTCAATCTTCTCCGAAGAATTCATCAGAGCCGCATCTCTCTGCGGACGGAAAGTGACGGACACATTTCCCGAATAGTTCACGTGCATCGGGCCGTCGGAGCCGCGTTTCGTCGTGACGACGATGACTCCGTTCGCCGCGCGTGAACCGTAAATGGCAGCTGCGGAAGCATCCTTGAGTATGGAGATGTTCTCTATGTCATTCGGATTTATGTCTCCGACACCATTGATGAGGAAATCTTCCAGTCCGCCGGTCTTGAGCTGGCTGTCGGAAACGTTCGGCATTCCGCCCTGAAGAGGCACGCCGTCAACCACCCACAGAGGGCTCTGATCACCGGTGAGGGTTGCCTGACCTCGGATGCGGATTTCCTGAGTACGTCCCGGTTGCCCTGAAGTCGCGCTCACGCTCACTCCTGCAAGCTGCCCCTGAAGCATCGCGTCAATTGACGACTGAGGCTTGTCAATCAGGTCCTTGGTGGTAAGCACCTCCACGGAGCCTGTCATTTTCTTTGTAGATGTCTGTGTATAGCCGGTAATCACCACTTGGTCGAGCATCGTCCCGGCTTCTTTCATAGTAACATTGATAACCTTCTGTCCATCAGCGACCTTCACCTCCTGAGTCTCCATCCCGAGAAACGAAAACACAATCACCTCTGACTTCCCCGAAAGCCCAAGAGCCCACTTCCCGTCAATGTCAGTCACCGCTCCCACCTTGCCGTCGCTCCCGAGCATCACGCTCACGCCCGGCATCGGCACTCCGTCGCTGTCAGTCACCGTCCCACTGACCGTACGGGTCTGGGCAAACGCCGAAAAACATATCACGGACTCACAAAAGAGCAACGCCAATATATAAAATAACCTTTTCATCTTACACTCACTCTGCTTTACGCCCTCTTTGCGATAAGGCCCAAAAATCGTGGAAAATTAGTACAAATATTTCATTTTTCAAAATCCTGCGGACCACACATATTCCGGCAAATGCGTTGTCTTATAATATATTTTCGTTAAATTTGCATTCGTTGATACGCTATCGGCAAAAATAGTTTCATATCGTAAGCCCAAATGGGACGATATGTTTCAAATAATTTTTCATTATATGAGTTCATTTGTAATTGAAGGCGGGCACAAATTAAGCGGGACAATCATGCCGCAGGGTGCGAAAAATGAGGCTCTTGAGGTCATCAGTGCGGTGCTGCTAACGCGGGATGAGGTGAAAATCAGCAACGTCCCGGAAATCCTGGATGTTAAAAACCTAATTCTGCTACTTCAGGACATGGGTGTGAAGGTCACGAGGCACGAAAAGGGCGTCTACACCTTCAAGGCGGACAATCTTGACGAAAAATACATAAGCAGCGAGGAGTTCGTGCGCAAATGTGCGAGGCTCAGAGGCTCGGTGATGGTCGTGGGACCGTTGCTCGCCCGTTTCGGACACGCATATTTTCCTAAACCGGGAGGAGACAAAATCGGACGGCGGAGAGTGGATACCCACATTCAGGGAATGATTAATCTTGGTGCGGAACTCTCTTATGACCAAAAACTCCGGGCATTCTACCTCTCCTCAGACGGCTCAACCGCCGAATTCGCTCGCGAGGAAGCGGTTTCCGGACAGAAAAAGCATCATCTCAAGGGTTGTTATATGCTGCTGGACGAGGCTTCGGTCACCGGAACGGCGAACATCCTTATGGCAGCGACGCTTGCAGATGGCACTACTACAATCTATAATGCGGCCTGCGAGCCTTATGTGCAGCAGCTCTCAAAGATGCTCGTGGCGATGGGGGCGGATATCACAGGGATAGGATCGAACCTCCTGACAATCAACGGAGTCAGCGAACTCCACGGAGCGGAGCACACTATACTCCCCGACATGATTGAGGTTGGGTCTTTCATCGGAATGGCGGCCATGAACCGCAGTTCGATCACGATCAAGAATGTGTCATACGACAACCTCGGCATTATTCCAGAGTGTTTCCGGCGTCTCGGGATAAAACTTGAGCAAAGGGGTGACGACATCTTCGTCCCCGAGCAGGAATGCTACGAAATAGAGTCTTTCCTCGACGGTTCCATCCTCACCATTGCCGATGCCCCATGGCCTGGTCTCACTCCGGACCTTCTTTCGGTGATGCTCGTGGTGGCAACGCAATGCAAGGGTAGCGTGCTGATTCACCAAAAGATGTTCGAAAGCAGGCTTTTCTTCACGGACAAACTGATTGACATGGGAGCCCAGATTATCCTCTGCGACCCGCATCGTGCAGTTGTAATCGGTCACGACCACCGCATCAGCCTCAAGGCAGGCAATATGCTCTCCCCAGACATCCGTGCCGGCATAGCCCTTCTCATTGCGGCAATGTCCGCCAAGGGCACAAGCGTAATCTCAAACATCGAGCAGATTGACCGAGGCTACGAAGACATCGACCTTCGCCTCAACGCCCTCGGCGCCTGCATCACCCGTCAGGATTAGGATAGCCGACGGATTAAACAATTTTATTTAGAAGCTGTTCATTTCAACCAGTCCTCAATCTTCAGGTGCGGAATGTGGGAAAAGTGACGTGTGTTGTGTGTTACCATTATGAAGTCACCGGCAAGAGCGGAAGACCCGATTAGAAGATCCATATCATCTATCGGGATCCCTGCTCCATACAGCAATGCCCTATTCCTTCCGAAACACTCTACATCGGCAGATTCCTTGAGTCCGAACGGATGGATATTAAATATGCCTTTCACGAACTCGACTTCAAACAATCCACGCGCCGAAGCCATTCTATACGCGCCCGAAGACAATTCCGCAAGCGAAATAGAACTCACATAGCAGTTCTTCAAGCCAATATCAAGAGCCTTTTGCCGAAGTCCCGTCTTGCCTTCTCGATCACGGAGCAGCGCAATGAGAATATCCGAATCTATCAGATATTTTTTCGCTTTCTTTACCATTGCGGAATTTCCTTATTGTTCCTGTCCGCCCTTATTCCTTCCACATATTCCAAGGCTTCACCCAAAGAATCCTCGCCTCCATACCCATTCTCGTCACACCATACGTCCAATGCGGAGAATGGCGTTTCTACCTTATTATCAAGCAGTTTACGCAATGTGATTTTCCCATTCTCTTCGCAGATGCTGATTTTGTCCCGCACAGAAAGTGAAAGGGACTTCATAATAGCCGACGGGATTATGATTCCGCTGCTGTTGCCGATTCTTAATATTGTCGTATTCATTGTCATACCGCAAAGTTATAACAATTATTCATAATTTTAAATAATATTATAACTAGTCGCACGGGCGAATGCGATTTTATTTGCAAATTATTCAAAAGAAATCACATAGCGTGATAATGTGTGTCCGCCAATATGGTCATTTTTATCCGACACGCTGAAAATAATGGAATATTGAGTAAATTTGCATGTTTTGTGCATCCAGGCGGGTGCAATATAATCCGGATTTATGGAAAATCAGAAACGTACTTTGGAGATAATGGCGCCGGCGGGCAATTTTGAATGTCTGTATGCGGCGATTCAGGGAGGGGCGAACTCCGTCTATTTTGGGGTGGGCAACCTCAACATGCGCTCGCATTCGGCGAACAACTTTTCTGCCGACGATCTTGCGGAGGTCTGCCGCATTTGCCGTGACAACGGGGTGAAGTCCTATCTGACGCTGAACATCGTCCTCTACCAAGAAGACCTCCAGCCGATGCGCGAGACGCTCGACGCAGCAAAGGCAGCGGGAATCACGGCTGTCATCGCTTCCGACATGGCCGCCATAGCCTACTGCCGCAGCCTGGGCATTGAGGTACACATTTCCACGCAGTTGAGCATTTCGAACGCGGAGTCGCTGCGCTTCTACGCCGGGTTCGCCGACGTCATCGTCCTTGCCCGGGAGCTGAATCTCCATCAAGTCAAAGAGATACACGAGACAATAGTCCGCGAGCACATCTGTGGTCCTTCGGGACGCCTTGTGGAAATCGAGATGTTCGCCCACGGAGCCCTCTGCATGGCAATTTCCGGGAAATGCTACCTTAGCCTCCACGCCTACGGAGCTTCGGCAAACCGCGGCGCCTGCTACCAGATTTGCAGGAGGGGCTATGAAGTCACGGATCTTGAGACCGGCAACCAGCTTCTTGTCGACAACAAATACATAATGTCCCCGAAGGATCTGTGCACAATCGAGTTCATGGACAAGATTATTGACGCTGGTGTGACGGTTTTCAAAATTGAGGGCAGGGCACGCAGCGCCGAATATGTCAAAAAAGTGGCCTCTTGCTACCGACGGGCGGCAGATGCGGTCATAAATGGTAACTACACGCCGGAACTCGCGGCTGCCCTGAAGGCCGAACTCACGGAGGTGTTCAACCGGGGGTTTTGGGACGGTTACTATCAGGGAGCTCGCCTCGGAGAGTGGAGCGAGGTCTACGGCAGCCGCGCCACACGCAGAAAAGTCTACACCGGCAAGGTGACCAACTGGTTTGCAAAGCTCTCGGTGGCTGAGATTCTGATTGAGTCAGCAACGCTCAAGGTCGGCGACCGCATTCTCATAATGGGACCGACAACCGGAGTGGTGGAGACCACAGTCAAGGAAATCCGAGTGGACCTCAAACCCGTATCCTCCGCCTCTAAAGGAACATATTGTTCCGTCCCGATTGACTTCTCGGAGGACACCGACCGATTGCGTGAGGTTGCAACCATTTCTCATGCTACCCGTCTCCGCCGTTCCGACAAGGTTTACATCTGGGCAGAAGAACAGTAATTCTTGGAAAAGAGGGCGAAACATGTCAAAATTACATTGGGAAATCGGCAGAGACGGAAATAATTGATAGGAAATAACAGATAGAAAAATATGTCACTTACGGCAAAGGCAAACGGAGTCTGTTCCAAGTGCGGGCAGACAACAGAAATCACGGTTTACAAAAGCATCAACACTGCGGATAATCCGGAACTCAAGGAAAAGGTAAAGAACGGGTCGTTGTTCCTTTGGGAATGTCCCCACTGCGGAACGGTCAATCTGGCGCGGTACGAGACGCTCTACCACGACCCTCAGAAGAAGCTGATGCTCTGGCTCGTGCCGGACGGGAAAATCTCGGAAACACAGATGCAGGCCATCACCAACCACACGAAGGCAATGGGCGGATACACTCTCCGGCTCGTGCGCGACATGGGAGAGCTGATGGAAAAGGTGCTCATCTTCGACGCCGGGCTTGACGACGCGGTCATAGAGTTATGCAAATGGGTGACCAAGAGAGAGATGACTTCAAACGCCGGCAAGGAGACCAAACTTGAGGAAAAGCAGAACAATGATGAAATCAGCGCCGCGACCTTCCACTTCTACAAAGTCGAAGGAGAGGGCGATGGCCGCGCAATCATCATGAGCTATGCATCAAAAGGCCAGATGGTCGGAATGAAAATCGGATGGAACGTCTATGAGGACTGCGAGGGCATTATCCGCCGCAACCCGTCCGTGCGTCCCGTTGAGGGATTTGTCCGAGTCGATGCCCATTGGCTTGAGTCCGTCGTCAGGTAGTTACGGATTCTTATTGATGTCTCCGCGTCAAGCAACGATGGGACAGGCTACAAACGAATATACACATACTAAAAGCGTGAAAATAATGAGTACAAAAGACAAATTGGTGGCTAATTTTCTTCTCGGAACAGCGGGAGGAATTCAGTACCTCAAACTCAAGAGTGCAAGCAAAAACCCGAGAAAGACAGGCGCGAATACATTGAGGGAAATCCTTGAATATGCGAAGGATACTGTTTATGGAAAGGAACATAATTTCGCAGAGATTCTTGCGGCGCAGACAGACGACGAACTTTTCTCCCTGTGGCAAAAGAATGTGAAACCCAATGAATATGAGGATTTTCGCCCTTATGTCGAGAGGCATAAGCACGGAGAGGCAAATGTCCTTTTTCCCGGTAAGCCTGTTCTCTACGCGACGACATCCGGCTCCACAGCAGAACCGAAATGGATTCCGATTACAGAAAAATATCTCAAGACCATCTACGGCAAGATGACCAAGGTATGGCTCTTCAACTTCATAAAGAACCGCCCAAATGTCTTCAGCGGCAAGATTCTCTCCATCGTGGGCAAAGTCATTGAAGGTTACGCTCCGGACGGGACGGTCTACGGATCTGTTTCCGGCGTGACTCAGCGCGACTGCCCGGGTTTTGTGAAGGCTCTCTATTCGAACTCGCAGTGCGTCTATTCAATTGCCGACTACAATGCCCGCTACTATGTCCTTATGCGTATGGGAGTTGAGCAGGACATCACTCTCATCGTGACTGCGAACCCGTCGACGATTGTGGAACTGCAGAACAACGTTAACAAGTTCTATGACGACTATGTGACTGACATTGAGAATGGTACGATTTCAGACAAAATCAAGCTCGAACCGGAAATCCGCCGGCAACTCGAATCTTGCGTGAAACCCAACCCGAAGAGGGCCGCTGAGCTTCGTCAGTTGAAGGAGAAATATGGAAGGGTGCTTCCGAAACACTACTGGCCTAACCTCCAGATTCTCAACACCTGGAAGTGCGGAAACACAAAGGTCTATCTGGACAAGTTCAAAGATTCGTTCCCGCCGACAATGCTCCACCAGGAGTTCGGCTACTTCTCTTCAGAGTGCCGTTTCGGTCTTGTTTTGGACGACACTCTCAACACCGTGCTCTTCCCACACTACCACTACTATGAATTTATCACAGAAGAAGATATCGACAATCCGACGCCGAAGTTCCTCCAGCTCGACGAACTTGTGGAGGGCAAGCGCTATTGTCCGTTTGTGACGACTTTCGCGGGACTGTACCGCTACAATATGAATGACCTTCTTGAGGCAGGACCGAAGTTCCGTGGCACTCCGACAGTGCATATAATTCAGAAAATCAACGGCATTGTGACCATCACGGGAGAGAAACTCCACGAGCGCCAGTTTATCGAGGCTGTTCGCAACGCCGAGAAGGAGACGGGATTGAAGACACGGTTTTTCATCAGTTTCGCGGACCTCGACCTCTCAACCTACCATTTCTACTATGAGTTCGCTGACCAGAGCACCTCTCAGGAGGCTGCCGAGAAATTCACGCTCGTCGTTGACAAATTCTTGAAGCAGCAGAACATAGAGTACCTTGCAAAACGGGATTCGCTCAGGCTCAAGGATCCTATCACGCATCGTCTTGTGCCGGAGTCGTTCGAGAAGTTCAAGGAACGTTGCATCGCTGAGGGGGCACGTGACGGACAGTTCAAGTTGAACATACTGTTGCAGGATGAGAAAAGGCATTCTAAGTTCAAAGAACTGGTTATCGGAAATGAATAAAAAGCGGATTGCACTCCATCTTTTTCTTCATTTCCTCGATTTCAACAATTTTCTTTAGGGATGTTTGAAAAGAACTTAAAAGCAATTGTTTTTGATTTGGATGGGACTCTTTACGAGTCCCGTCATTTCCCTTTGCGGCTGATTCTTGCAGATCCACTGCACATCGGAATGCTCGGAGCGGAGAGAAAATGCAGGAAAAAGCTGTGTGACAGACATTTTGACAAAGCATCGGACTACTATGACGCGCTTTTCTCCCTTATGGGCAGGGGATCCAAAGAACGGGCGGAACGATGCAGGAAGTGGTTTTACGGGACATATATGCCTTTGCAGGTGAAGATCATCCACGAGAAGTTCGGCCCGCGCCCGCATCTGAAAGAATTTATCGCCATCCTGCGCAAGAGGGGCTACAAGCTCGCTGTCCTTTCGGACTACTGTTCCGCTGCGGAAAAACTCGCAGCCATCGGTCTGTCGGAAGCCGACTTCGACGCCGTCTGGGAGTCCCCCGCGCTGGGCGGTCTGAAACCACGCGAGGAGGTTTTCCTCAACGCCTGCAAGGCCCTTGGCACCACCCCGGTCGAAACGCTGATGATTGGTGACAAGACCTCCAAGGACGGAGGAGCGCTCAAAGCCGGTCTCCGGTTCATCCGCCTCATCAACTCCGACAGGCCCCGAACCAGCCTCCCCATCGCCCCCGAAGCAAGCCAAGTGGCGGAAACTGCCGCGGAATCCCTCCCCGTCGAGATGACCTGGCAGGAACTGCTGCAATTCAAACCGCTATAAATAGTAATTGTACCTCAGCCAGTATTCAAAGATAGGGTCCTGAAAAGAAATTTCCCCGGATTTGCTATCAAGGATGTCCTTTTTAATCAGAGTTTTCAGTGAACGGGAAGCCGCCGTCGCGCTGCTGATGTGGTACCTGTACATTGTCTCGGCACTGGTAATGGCCTTTTCTCCGGCAATCAGGGCGTGAAGATAACAGGTCTGTTGGAATGTAAGAGTTTCCATCAGATTGGAAAACAGCAGGCTGAGCTGTTCCACAAGTGACAGATGAGCCTTGACGACTGTCTCCACATCGCACTGCCCGGATGTCCGAAGCCAAGAAAGCTGGGAAAGCTGCTGCACATAATACGGATGATTGTCGGCAAGAGCGATTATCTTCCGGCAGGCATCTTCCGTAATGCTTTTACCCGTTGAAGAAAATCTTTCGATTATGAACGGGATAAAATGCTCCGTGTCTATCTTGTTCAGAAAGAATATGTCCCCAAATTTATAGAACGGCATGGACGAATCGGTGAAAACATCCATCATCATGTGCCGCTTACTTCCATAAAGACAATAACTTACCTTCCTGTGTCTCTGCCAGTGCGCCCGCAGCCTTCTCTGAAAGAACAAAGGGTCTTCAAACTCCGCAATGTTCTGGAACTCATCAATACAGACGACAATCTTCACGCCCTTTGCTTCGGCAATGCGTTCCGGAAGGTCAAGAATCTCATCCGGGTTGCTCTTCATCTCCTCCCAATCAAAGTCAATGGAAATCTCACTTCCCGGACCGGCTCCTACTGAAATCTTCGGAACGAGACGAGAGAAAAACTTTTTGGCATTCTCGACGGCCTCCTCCCAACGACTTGCAGTCTCCTGAATGAGATTCCGTGCCAGAGCGGTATAGAACTGCTCCTCAGTCTTGACATTGAAAAGGTCTATTGTGCAGACCTTCAGATTTTTATCAGCCTGCATCGCAATGTCCGCAGCCTTGTGAACAAGCGAACTCTTCCCCCAACGCCTTGGCGAGATAATCACGGTGTTGATGAGGGATTCAAAGTTATTTACAAGGTGTTCCGTTTCCTTTTCCCTGTCTGTAAAGTTCTCGTCAGTGGCAATCCTGCCGAATATGAACGGTGCTTCCATAATATCGCATTTTTCTCAAATGCAAATATATGAAACAAAAGTTATAATTACAAAAAATGTAAATACAGTTTTTGTAATTACAGTTGTTACCACTGTTACAATAGTGCAGACAAGAACAACAGCGGTATAATAAGATCACGCGAATCAAAATCCGACTCTTCGTCAAAATCGGGTGAAAAATCATATTCCTTCCGCTCAAGATTTTCGTCAAAATCATAATAGTCCACCCTATTATTCTCGGTGTCTATTTTCTTGCTGATTCTATAGTCCCAAGGGGCGACTTTCCGATAAAAGGTCTGCTGTTTTATTTTACCATCCGAATAATATTCTGATACAACTAGACTTTCATTTCCTTTTAGATATCTTTTTTCCTTCTTTTTGATGGTCTTATTGTCCGGATAGAAAGAAGTGTATTTTACCTCATATTCCGGATTACCGTCTTTGTCACATTGAATATATTTCCAAATCCGACCATTATTATCAAAACTTTCTATTCTATACAATTTCCCATACTTATAACGATAGAGTTTTTTCTCAACGGAGTCAACAACATCATAATCATGTGAACCATCATAATGTTTAACTCCATAGCTATAAGAGTAATCATGAACCAGTTTTCCATTTTCATAGCATTTCTCGACTTTTCCTTCAGAGTTATAGGTATTTCCATTTATAATCTTTCCTTTTCTATAACACAATTGAGGATTTCCGTGAGATCCGTCAAAAACCACATAGTCGTAATTGTTGCGCTTGCGATAGTCCGCCCGATATATGGAATCTGTCACAAATGTGTTTCGGGCATCAATAGAATCCTGAACAAATTCAGTCCTTCGTTTAAGAGAATCTGCCACGAAGTTTTCTCTCGCTGAAATTGAATCCCTGACAAGGCGTTCCTTCACAGAGACTCTATCAATCGAATCTGCCTTAAACTTAAAATATTTCACCTTATTCCAGTCACTTGAGAAATATTTCATAGATTTTTTATGAGACAAGTCGTCATAGAGAGGCTTATCTTTTGCCAGCATCTTCGACGCCAATTTGATATATCCTTGGAAATCACCGTCATATTCTCTAATCGAGTCCGGATATTTTTTTGACAAATCAATAAAATCAACAAGATTTGACAAATCAGCATGAACTGTAGTGTCAACATAAGGGTGTCTGTCCAATGGAGCTCCAGTATCCATGGGAACATACACATCCGGCTCATATAACAGCGGTTCATAAATATCGTACTTATCCTGTCCAAAAGCAGAAGCAGACAACAAAACAAATAAAAGCATTACAACAACCTTTCTCATATTCTCACCATTTTAAATATAGTTTCTCGACTTAGAATCTTAAGGCAACACCAGTTGGAGCGAAACAAATTTCCAATTTGCGCCTTTCTGCCTCAACCCTACATTTATATTCGACAGATTTACCTGCGCCATATAGAATCCCGGCCAATGCTAATGTCGCACCGCCTGCCACCCATGGAACCCAATTGGGCACGGTTCGGACTCTTTCGTAATCCTGCTGTAACCGGAATCGAGAAATGCAGCAAAAGTGGTAACCAGAGTGCAACATAAATA